>OOCB01004015.1_pt1 | contig 13204 bp, 12 predicted proteins | sample 1671351 | NCBI WGS metagenome assembly OOCB01 (sample SAMN06348148, study PRJEB24527) | human gut metagenome | biome: human gut; feature: ankylosing spondylitis patient; material: feces | host: Homo sapiens | place: China | collected 2015-10
GAGAAGGAACGCTCAATAAGGCTCCTAGCCTCCTCCAATGAATTTACCTTTGCCATTGCTACTACCAACGCTGATAACATATTAATATCATTAAATTGATTAAGCTTTGCAACTAAAGAAGGATCAACCTTTTCAAAACGGGAAAATAAAAGACTGGTTACTGCAGAGCGCAAGCCATCAGCTTTTCCTTCCTCTTTCCCAGCTTCCTTTCCCTTGTTGTAGAATTCCGGAAACCAGTATTCCTCAAAGGACTTCATGGGAGTAGTGATGCCTTCCTGCATGGCGATTTCCTCTATACTTTGCTTGATGCGTGATTCGGTAATGTCCGGATTGGTTTGCTGGACATAGTTCAGGAACAGCCTGATGGTATCCATAACTTCACGATTCATAGCAGAATCCAGAAGCAGGAATATCCTTGCAATTTGTTCTACGGGATGCTTCAGCAATAATGCCTGAAGCAAAAGAAGCATGGCATTGTCCGTAAGATTAGCTCTCAGCTTTCCCTCGGAAAGTTCCGCGAGGTTACAGACCAGCATGCTGAAATCGGGAATACACACGTTGAAGGGGGGGCCTTCCACGAAGAGTTCCCGCATCTGCCTTCCGTTCCATCTTCCCTTGCCGTGGTAGAACACGATGGGGATAATAAAGGGGAGATGCTTGCCTCTGGCTTGATATCGCCCCGAACTGACCTCGTCCTCCCACATAAGGGCCATGTACCTGAGCAGCTGGAGGGCACAAGTAGGGGCCGGGTTGTGCTTATGCTCAAAGACGATGTAGATACTTCCCTGTTTGCCGTCCTTCGTGAAGCACCGGAAGACGATGTCCGCGATGGATTCCTTCAGCCCCGGCGCTATGAAGCTCTCCCTTGTTGGTTCCAGACTGGAGATCTCCAGGGCTTCGTACATTTCCCTCGGCAGGAACTCCCTGAGAAAGTTTCCCATGGCTCCGGGATTCGAGAAGTATTTTCTGGCGACCAAATCGTGCGGGTTGTCCACTTTTTTTGTGCTCATGGAGGAAGAGTAAGGCAAAAGGTTACGGTTGGCAATTCCGTGAGTAACGCCGGAGGGATATCTTCTTCCAGCAATGGCTCCTTTAAAAATTTTGGGGCTGTCCTAGTTAAGACTAATGTTTTGCTTGTTTTACCCAATAAGTTAGCTGAGTTAGGAGCTGTTTATGATTGCCTCCATTGAAACGCCATTCGCATTCCTTGAGGAACCAGTAAAAGTGTTCAGGCTTGATACCGTTAAAGCGACGCAAGTGCCTTTTGGCCTGATTCCAAAAATTTTCTATTCCATTGATATGATTATGCTGTTCCGCAAACTTCTGGGAATGATTGATGCGATGATGGAATCCGTTGATATCCAGGGCATTGTAAGCTGAAAATGTATCCGTATAGACTATACTGTCGGGTTCCACCTGTTCTTTGATGATGGGGAGAAGTGTTTCAGTGCGGGCATCAGGAATGATTGCCGTGTAAACTCTGCCGTTTCTCTTCAGTAAACCAAAAACAGCTATTTTTCCGGCAGCTCACCGTCCTCTTTTACCTTTTCTTACACCTCCAAAGTAACTTTCATCGGCTTCTATTTCACCGGACAGTCGATAACTGGGGAGATGCGAAGCAATGAGACGTCGCAAACGCATGAAATAGGATGTGGCTGTGTTACGGTTTACTCCTGCCATTTCTCCGGCAGCCCTTGCCGTGGCACCAGCCACAAAAAATTTTATGAGTTCGGCCTGTTGCCGATAATTTAGTCTGCTGCGTCTTTCATACATGGTCTTATCCTAGCTCTTTTTTCTTAGCTAGGACAGCCCCAAAATTTTCTTCGTTGGAAAAGCCCAGTTCCTCCTCGTTTCCCTGCCGATAATATTCGTTTCCCACTCCATCCAATTCCTCCTCCGTGAATCCGAGAGCCGCCAGCGTGCCGATACTTCCGACGATGATCCCACCGACGAAATACAAAAGCTTTTCCATAGGGACTCCTTTGGGACAAGGCAGGCGTAATACCCGCCTTGTCAGGTTGTTTTCGTTAAGATATGGTAATTTTTTGACAACGAGGACATCTGCACAGATGAATCAGGTATGCGTCAAGGACACGGCCTATCTGGTTTCCCGTCGAAGCTCCGAACAAAAGGCCGGAGACAAGCCCTCTGTAATTTTCTGCTCTGGGAACAGGAAACGGGGTGAACGTGCCAAAGGCGCAGTACCCGACAAAGCCTCCGATGATTCCACCTATGGCTGTTCCAAGCCTTTCTCCCAGCCTTATGGAATCGGGCACGCCTACATAGCCGCATCTTGGGCACTTCCATGCACGTTTTCCTATAAACATGGCCCATTCTTCCTCGTAAGAACGTCATGCAGCAGATCAAACAACATGACGGGAAGTTCCTCCAGCCGATAGATGACCCGGCTGGCATCAGGCAGAATGTTATTGATACTACCATCCAATATTCCCAACCCGTAGACTTCCAGACCGATTTTGTGCGCCATTGTAAGTGCCTTTTTCGTGGCGGTCATATCCGTGGGTTGCCCATCCGTCAGGACGAACAGCATTTTTCTCCGTTCTTTAGTGAATAGAAGTTGCTGCATGACCCACCAGAGTGCGGGAGCGAGAGGCGTTCCTCCGCTCGGCATGAGGTTGAAGCGGGCATGAACGGGATGTCCATGTTTGAGCAGCGGATAGACCAGACCAACATCCCCCCTATAATTTCCATTGAAGGCTGTTACGGCAGTATTGAGCCCCTTGATGGCTGAACAGGCCGACGCAATGGCATGGCAGGATGCCGTCGCGAGTTCCATAGGTTTGCCGTACATGCTGGCGGAAGCGTCCAGCAGAATGTGGAGACTCGTATTGACGGCGACGCACTCCGTCCGTTGGATGAATACTTTCGGATTTTCCGCTTTGATTCTGTACAGCTTTGCAGTATTAAGCCTCCCCTTTGTGGAAGGATAGGAAGCCGACATGGAGAGCGACTGCATGAGTCCCTGCATCCTGATGGACAATCCTCTCGTAATCAGTTCTATCCTTCTCAGCGTATCCGGGTGGATGACATCAGGCGTAACGGGGCGAATCTTGGCGACCGTCCAGTGTTCCGCGTCTATGCCTCCCGTCTGTGCCGAGAGCTTTTCCTTCAAAACCGTTCCCATCGTTTTGGGAAACGAATCTTCATAAGCTTCCTGTGCTCCGTCTTTTTCTTCTGGAATGACGCTCTGCCCCCCATCGGGATGATCATTTCGTTTTTCCATTTGAGACGTACTCCTCTGCGGCTGTTCGGGTATCCATTTTTTGATGATGGATTCCAGCAACAGCGCGTGGCCAATCGCATCCTGTGTCGTCCGTGTGTTTGCATGAATCTTTTTGAGACAGGCATCCAGTTCTTTTTCAATTCCCGGACAGGCCGTAACCATCTCTTTTCTTGAATATGTTCTATTCTTTTCCACTTCGGAACTATCCCAACTCCTTACGGTCAAAAGGATGTACTCCAGAACAAAAAAGGCCGGAGCGTTGCTTCCGGCCTTTTGTCTTTCTTTCCCAAAAAGATACGCAATGATGAAATCGAAGTTTTTTCTGCATCCCGGAAAGTGTTTTCCAAGCAGTGTTTCACCCCTCCAGTCTTCAATGATGTTGAAAAGATGAAATTGCAATCTGGTGAGATTGGACTTCTGAAGCAGTTGAAAGTCTGTGTATCTAATATGTGCCGCTTCGTGGTCAACGTATCCCCTTGTCATATTGATATATATTTCATCAGTATCTATTTTAAGAGAGGGTATGTGGATCGTTTTTCCATTCGTATAGGCTGTAGTTCCTCCTATTTCCACGGTGATGTTGTATTGCTTTCCCAGAATACAGGCCAACAAAGGCAGACAGGACATGATGTCTTTGGTCCTGAGCATGGCTCACCACAGTCCGATGTTGGGGATATTTGCGGAATGGTTTTGCGGGACGGGCACAAAGGGGACTTCTTCAGGGATGGCGGATTGTTGGCATACGGTGAACACGTCATTGGCGAGAAGCGCGTTCATGACGTCCTGAGGGGAATGCCCTTCGATGAGCCTCTGGCTGTGTTGCAGCATTGAGGACGGATCGCGGAGCATGGAGACAACCCCCTGCAAAAGGAGGATGTCCTTTCCGGTAATGTTGCCCTTGGCGGGTATGCTGTTGATGGCGGTCTGGATAAGGCTGGCTACCGGAGCTACGTGAGGCTCGATGAAAGTCAGCCCGCAGAGCTTTTGGTGCAGAGTCTTAAGCGGGGAAAGGGCCTTGTGCGTCACCGTATCCTTCCCGGCGTAGACCTTTTGCCATATCTCGTTGGCTGAGTTGGCGATTTCATTGAACAGCGTTCCTGCAAGCCCCTCCACTTCCTCATTCAGCCCGGATTCGCTTACGGCGTTGGGGTTATCGTGTTCGGTGAGCGGCGCGACCTTGTAAAGCTGCCATGAGAAGGACAGCCTTGAACGAACATAGTCCGACCCTACCGTGGATTCCCGGATGATATTTCCCCACTTGCAGTGCTTGACAATCCAGTTCTCGATGGACTGGTCGTAATCGGCGAGGAAAGATTCCTTTTCGTGAAGGAACATTTCTCTGATCCGGATCAATTCATCGATGATGTCCCCAGCCTTGTCTTCCGGGATGGCCCAGCCGGACATAAAACGGATACCATGACGGTCAAGGTAGTTGAAGGCACGGGCCTTCAGGGTGGAGAATACCTTGAGGCTGTCGGGATCGGCGATACGTTTGCTCCCCAAAGAGGCAAGGTCTTCAGGGGGAAGCTCCGCACCTCCGAAATCTTCAAGGCACATCTTCTTTCGGGCGGACCATACGCTGATGTTGAGGTTCAAAGCCACAAGGCTGTCCAGAATTCTGATGTCGGAACGAATGGCTGTGTTCATGTTTTCCTCTCTATGGTTAGAATGTTACGGCAAAGATACGCTGCACAAGTTCATGGAGCATCGCTCTCGTTGGCCGTGTGGCCTTGAATGCGAGGGCACGATCCAGCGCATAGGAAAGCGGCTCAATCCCCTGATTGGCCAGCGGCTGGAATTTGAGGGCAAGATCGGCCCACCGGATGAGAGTTCTGGTGGAAAGCGTCACTTCAATGGTGTTTTCGTAGGAATCGGCATCGCCCATGAAGAGTTTCCGAACTTCATTGGCGAAACTGACCATGTTCGAGGCGACGTGTTCGGGAAGGTTCGGGAACTGCCGGAACAGAAGTTCCTTTTCCGTTTCAGGCGTGGGATAGCCAACTTCGCAGGCCATGTACCTGTCGAGCAGCGCAAGGTTTTGGCGAACGGCTCCCTGATAGAGCCCCGTGTCGTCACCGCCTCCGTTGGTGTTCGCGGTACATGCGATTCGGAACATTTCATGCGGGGAAATGACCTCTCCTCCATTCTCCGGCAGACACAAAGGCGCACCGTCCAGAACACCGTTGAGGCCAACGGCAACTTCAGGGGAGAGTAAATCCGCCTCGTTGATCAAAAGAATTCCCCCGTACCGCATGGCAAGCGGCACTGGACCGTACTCATAGACCATACTGCCTTTTTGCAGGGAAATATGGCCGCACAGATCGGCAAACTCCAATCGTCCATGCCCGGTGACTTCAAACACAGGATAATTCAGCCGTGCGGCAAGCTGCTTGATGAGCGTCGTCTTCCCGCATCCAGTGGGACCGTACAAATACAGAGGATCAAGGTCGTACATGAACCAGACGACCACATCCCGTGCCGATTCATGGAAAATGTAGGTAGGATCAACGGATGGGGTGTATGAACACGTTTCCTTGTAGCCTTTGACAGCCTTCCCTGTTGGCGTCCCCGTGAAGACCTGTCCGGCATCGAGCTGCGCCGGAACGAGGGAGGCCAATTCCTTGAACAGATTTTGATTCATGGTTTTCTCCTTTGAAAACAAAAAATCCCGGCCTCTCCGAAGAGAAACCGGGATGAACTATATAACTCTGACGAGAGTCTAGAGAGGAATGTGATATCCCTCTCCCTCCAGTAAGCGGAGCATTTCACGCTGTGTTTCTATTTCACGGCGGTACATAAAATGCAAATAATCTCCATCCAATTTTGAAACTTGAGCTTTTTTAATTACAGTGATGTATTCTGAACGCAGCAGTGGAGGTACAACCAACGGGAGATACCCTTCCTGTAACAGTATCGTATTCATCGCTAAACGGGCTATACGGCCATTTCCGTCCTCAAATGGATGTATGCTCACGAGCTTTAAATGAACTCTGATCGCAAATTCAACTGGATGGAGTTTTCTACGGTACTCTCTCATCCAACATTCAAATGCTTCCATCAAGACAGGAACAGTATCCGCCTTGGGAAATACAAAAGGAGTTCCTGTGACAAAAATTTGTTTTTTCCTGTATACTCCAGCAATTCCATTTTCGAGGCCGCCCTCCAGCAAGGCGTGCATTTCCAGAATATTGTCATTGGTTAGAACATGCTCGTGAAGTAAACAAAACATCGCATCATACGCTTTTGCATGGCCAGTGATCGCTAATGCATCGCGTAGAGGCTTTCCTCCAACAGTAAGACCTTCTTCCAGAAGAATCTTTGTTTCCGACTCCGTATAGGAGAACCCCTCCAATGCTGTTGAACTATAGGCCAACCCCACGCGGTAATATGCTTTTATCTCCGGCAGAAGCTCTTCACCCAATGGCCTGAACCTATCAAGTTTCTTTTTATAATCATCTATTTTTTCTAACATATCCACTCCCTCTGTTTTATTCCATACCGTGTCTGGGCAGGCGTTGGCAAGCCATTGGAGAGAGGCTCAAAGACAAGTGGCGTAGAGCCTTTCAAAGGGAGCGCCCTGTTTTTCGCACCTCGCCATGAGCATCTGGGCTTCCTGTTCTCCCAACAGTATTTCAAGTTCCTCATTCAACCGTTTTCGATCCAGCGTTACTCTCCCGTTCTGTGGAATCACCCGGAACGTATGGTTTCCTGTATTGATCCATTCTCCTTTGACCGTATGGGAAAGCTGGTAGACGACTTTCAAATGGGATTCCAATTCTCCGATTTCTGCTTCAATGGATTTTTTCTGTATTTTCAGATTCATAAACTGTGCAAGGGTATCCTCCCACTCAGGATGTGAAGAACCTTTGAAGTGTGGACAATCCTTCCTCCAAAGACACAATGGGCACACGGGGGAAAGTCCCTGTACCGTTTGAATCGTGTTCAGGTTCAGCAGATTGTCTCTCAGCGCAATCATGGTTTCCCAGAACTCGGAAGCCATGTCCAAACACCGGGTGATATCCGTATCTTCAGGAAGAAACGGGCCAAAGGCTTTGGCTTCGCACATGGAGAGGCAGAGAATCCACCCTTGAACGTCACAAGTTGACGCATCAGGAAGGGATACCCCAAGGCATTCGTTACAGATTTCAGGGAGCGTCCTGTGATAAAGAACTTCCCCCGTATCCAGAACAAGATTGAAGGCGGGCTGGTTCCAGCAAGCTTTAAGCAATGCCGTCTGACCGCCAATCTGCATGAGATACCTTTCAGGAAGGGTTGCCGGTATCTTTGTTGTGGATTTGACTTCAAGAATCCGTACAGACGGATGTGGTTGGTCAGTCACCAGCGTGAAATCCAGATGGGCCTTGATCGGGATGTTTTTATGTCTCATCTCGATTTCCAGTTGAGACAGGGGAGACAACCCGCATCCTGTAAGCGCCTGATGGACACCCGTCTCGAACCAGTGCCCTCTTTGAAGGGTTATCTGGCGCTTGAGAGCTTCAGCAGTATTTTGGGGGGCAGAAGTATAGAGCTTGGCAGCCAGTGCCGCCCGTGGGCAGTCCAACATTTTGGCGATATCCGACATGCCGACATATCGGGAGCGGTCCCCAAGCCAATTTGCCGTTCGCTGTTCCGCATCCCGTTCCAAGCCACAGCAGAGAATTTCTAGCAACCCTTCCGCTCCCGTATTTCTGATTGTTCCGTCCATCCATTTCTCCCAGTGATGAGAGCCAAAACAGAAAGGACCGTCCTATCAAGGACGGCCCCTTCCGCTATGCGGCATATTTCCACCAGATTTTTCGTTGCGGGTTCCAGTGAAACCCCGCCGCCGAAAGCTGTTCCTTTTTCGCCGCCGTGTTTCCTGTGGCGAGGATGCACTCCCGACCGTCCTGTGCCGATACGATTTCGTATGAAACCCCATCCAGACGAGGCAATTGGGAAAGTCCCTCTGACGTCCGATTTAAGGGTGGTGAAACCTTTTTTGCTTGTCCTGAATCATCTTGAGTTGTTTTGCCTCTCTGTAAGGCGTTTACGGCGTTTTTTTGTTTCTGAGGTCTATTCAGCTTGTCTGGGTTGAACTCTCCGTCCGTATCCTCCTCCGTAACAATGCCGAGCATGGCTGAAAGCGCATAACGGCGAATATAGGTCATGCTGATGCCCACTCCTTGGGGATCAGCCTTGGGCAGGGGAACCACCGCAAGGCTCGACTGCCATTGTCCCGACTCCGCATGTGTGAGCTTCGTGACCAGGCCAAGATATCCCGGCTCGGTGGGAACAGGATACTGGCAGAGCCAGATGCCGTTGGAAAGCAAGGCGTCACGGCACGAGTCCATGATGCTGTTGAGAGTGGCGTACTTGCTCTTGGTAAAGGGATTGTTGGCATCCTTGGTTGCCGGTTGGAGTTGTTCCTGAACTTTGATGAGTGCCTGAGCCAACTTGCCGATCTCTTCAGAACAGAATGTTTCCATCTTACCTCCATGACAAGAAAAGGCCTGTCCGGAATTACCGAACAGATCTTTTGAAAATATATTATAATTTCAATAGGATAATATATAGTTACCTATCCATGAAAAACAGTTGGTTCTGGAAGAAAGTCCTTTGCTCCTTCGAGCCGGTTTCTTCCCAGTTTGAATAGACATATAGAAGCTGGCGTCCGGCATGAAAGAACTTAGAACTAGTTTTTGTAATAATTTTCAATTAATTTAGAAAAATAGAAGCAAGGGAAGCAAGTAGAGTTGAACAACGTAATGCAAGGGAAGGTTTTACTTAGTATTCTGCTATGTTGTTAAAATATTGAGTAAATACCTTCCCTTATCCAACGAAAAAGTTGTACTTTTTGACGAGCGTGAAGACCAATAATCTCAGAGGAAAAATGGCTTGTTTTTGAGCTGGAAAGTTAAATAATTTTGAAGTAAGAGAATACGGAGTAAATTAAATAGAAGGGATGACAAAAAAGTACACTTTTTTGACGCTTCACTTTCTTGCTCTTCGACACAGATAATATTTTTAGGAAAAATCAATCTTAACCGTTTAAAATTTTTTTAATAAAGCACACTGCGTTGAGCCTCACATTTTGTTCTTTCTTATCGGAAAATACCCATCTCATGACTGAGTACATCGAACTTACCCGATTAGAACGTCTCATCATCTGGATGAGAAGAAACAATATGAATTTCAGTGAAATAGGAAAATCACTCGGAATCACTCGCATGTCTGCCGGTCGTCTGTGCAAGGCTGAGCGCATTCCTTCGGAACGGCACAGGCAACTTGTTCAACTGGGTATTCCGGTCGATTTGTTACCTCATGCTGAAGATGTCAAGAGAGGCCCTAAAACAGGATAGCCGAAGATAGTTTATCATAAAAATATTAGTATGAGCACTTTGTTACAAAGGAAAATAATTCTATTAATATGTTGAAAGACTTGTCTCTCTAGTATGTTTATTTTTAAAATATTGTCAGTCAATAAAATAGCAATGTTGTATCGTCTTGCAAAGACTGTATGGAATTTTATGAAACTTTTCGCAGAGAAAGAAAGAGAACATGTGTCCTATTTTTATACTTGGAATCGTTTTTATATAGAAAGTTGGGGTATGCTTTTGAGGGGTTGTCCCTCATTTTATGTGTGGCAACATGGCCAATACATTTGAGTTGCATGATTGTAATGTGTACGTCTCAATAAGGTGCTTGGCAGGAAGTATCCAAGGTTTTGTGTAGTCCCGTATGGTCCGATGGCTTCCACAAGAAAATTACTTTCCGTGTTCACTGACGGGAGAAATTGTCGTTGAAAAGTTGTCTATACAAGGAACCCTATTTTGTAAAAAAAATTCATGCCAGAAGGCTCCTTGGCCGTTATGGGTTGAACGTTAAGGAATTATATTGATATGCTTCATCCTATTATTTTGTGTGGTGGAAGCGGTACGAGACTTTGGCCTCTGTCCAGAGAGATGTATCCAAAGCAATTCGTAGAATTTGGTAACGGGAGAACTTTGTTCAAGGATACACTCCTGCGGACTGTTCAAATTCCCGATGCCGTTGATCCCTTGATTGTCTGCAACGAGGAACATCGATTTTATGTGAGTGCAAGCCTCCTTACGTACTCAAGACAAGGGCATGTCCTTTTGGAGCCGGAACCTCGTAATACGGCTCCGGCCATTGCTCTTGCCGCGTTTGCTGTGCGTGACATGGATGCGGATGGGCTCATGCTTGTTCTCCCTTCAGACCATTTGTTGCAGGATGAGGATACCTTTGTTGCTGCGGTGCAGGGAGCCTGCCCTCTTGCCGAAGCCGGGTACATCGTGACCTTTGGGATTACCCCGACCTCTCCCGAGACGGGATTTGGTTATATCCAGCAGGGAAATCTACTTCCTGAGGGGGGCTTTGCCGTATCCCGTTTTGTGGAAAAGCCCGATGTAACAAAAGCGGTCGCCATGCTCAAGGAAGGGGGCTATTTGTGGAATAGTGGCATGTTTCTTTTTACAGCTTCTGCGTATCTGGAGGAATTGAAAACGTTCGCACCCGATATTTATGCAAGGTGTAGCGAAGCTTGGGAAACTAGGCGAAAGGAAGGTGTCTTTATTTATCCTGAACGTGAGGCATTTCTCTCTTCCCCTTCTGATTCTATCGATTATGCGGTCATGGAACACACAAGTCATGCAGCTGTTTATCCATTATCCTCAGGATGGAATGAGCTTGGATCGTGGGAGGCATTTTATAAGACCGGGGGAAAAGACTCTTCGGGCAACGTTTGTGTTGGTGATGTGGTACTGGATAATGTCCACAATTGCTATTTACACGGAACACATCGTTTGATTGCAGCTCTTGATGTTGCGGATATGGCCGTTATTGAAACTCAGGATTCCATTTTCGTTGCTCCGAGAGGCTCGGTTCAGCATGTTAAAAATATTGTTGCCGAACTTAAGTCTGCTGGACGTCCCGAATACAGACTGCATCCCCTTGTGTATCGTCCTTGGGGGAGTTACGAATCTCTTGCGATAGGATCTCGTTTCCAAGTGAAACGCATTACTGTTAATCCTGGGGCACAGCTTTCACTGCAGATGCACTATCACCGTGCCGAGCATTGGATTGTTGTCAGTGGAACTGCCGAAATCACCAATGGTGATTTTGTTGGCCTTTATACTGAAAATCAGTCTACCTATATCCCTTTGGGAACGGTCCATCGATTGAAGAATCCTGGACGAGTTCCTCTGGTTATTATTGAAATTCAGTCGGGTTCCTATCTTGGTGAAGATGATATCGTTCGTCTTGAAGATGTATATGGACGCCTGAAGTCAGATGCAAAAGAGTCAACAGTATGAAAGTGAAGCCTCCTATTTTATCTGTTATAATAGCTTCACAGACTATTGGATTAGATCTTTATGCTACGTTAGACTCTTTTTTTATACATGGAAATGGGAAAACAGAAATTATTGTTCAAGGAATTGATCCTGATGATATATCTATAGACAGGTTATTTTATCGCTATAACACCTTCAAGAAACTATTGTATATTGGAACAGAAAGAGATATAGGTATATATGACGCCTTTAACAAGGCTTTGAAACTATGTCACGGAGAATGGGTAGTCTTTGTTGGAGCGGGAGATCGATGCCTTTCTCCTCAGAGATTGGAGTCTGTGCTGATGGCCTTACAACAGGCTCCGAATTCTTGTGAGTTTTGCGCGTTCCCTATTTTGCTGATTTTCCCTTCTCTGAAACCAATTGAAACGATTTTTCCTTCCAGAAAACCGGCCAAGGACCTTCCTGGCGGGATGTGTCTGCCTCATCCTGGTCTTTTCCACCGCAGAAGACTGTTTTTACGATATTCGTTCTGCACGGCATACCGTATTGCGGGGGATTATGAATTCGTTTGCAGAACAGTAACAGACAGAAATGTTTGCTATGGAGAATTTCCTTGGCTTGGAATGGTTGTTGGCGGAGTAAGCAGTTCTCTGTTGACCTTGCCCGCAAGCGACAGAGAATTTTTGGCGGTTGCTAAGCAGTATTTTCCCAATGCATTTTTGCTGAAAGCTCGATTACGTCTTGTAAAAAGCAGTAGCCTTTTCTGGCTTGCTCATTTGATTGGTAAAAAGCGGATAGTGTTTGTTGCTGATTCCTGTCGATTTTTACGCGGGAAGGCCCCATTGTGGAGTTCCATATCATGTGAGGCACTTCCTCTGCCCCCTTTACCGAAAAAACCTCGTATTGACCTTGTGGTGGCAACTCTTGGCAGGATTGAACCCTTAGAACTGTTTTTGAAGACTGTTTCAGCCCAATCATATAAAAATTTTCACATCATTATTGCAGATCAAAATCCTGAAGGTTTTTTGGATGCAGTTCTTTCTGCCCATGCAGAGCTGCCAATAACGCATGTTCGGCTCCCTTTTCGTGGAGTCTCAAAGGCTCGTAACGCCGTCCTTTCGTTTTGCAAGGGAGATATCGTTGGCTTTCCGGATGATGATTGTTGGTATGCCCCGGAGACCCTAGAAGAAGTCCAAGCCATATTTGGAGAGAGAGCCGATGTAGGTATCCTTACCGGAAACCTTGTCTATGTAGAAAAAGTGGGAACAACTGCCGTGCAAGCAGAAACGCCCCGACGATATTCGGCCATGTCCATGCTTGATGGTTTCCGACATAGTGGTACAGCGGCTTTCTTCGTTCGGCGTGATCTGGCTGAAAAGGTGGGTGGATTTGATACATCCTTGGGCCCCAGAGAGGAGGATCCTTACGCGTGTGGTGAAGATATTGATTATTATCTTCGGGTATACAAAACAGGCTATACGGCTCTGCAATCACACCGGTCCATGATTTTTCATTTGAGACCAATAAATGCTTCAGGGTATCCTCTTCAAAAGATTGTTGCCTATGGCAAGGGACGCATGGAATTGTGTTCGCGCCATAACTTGCCATGGTGGTTTCGCCTATTGAATATCCTCTACCCCTTGATCATGCTACCTGTGGACTTTTT
>OOCB01004020.1_pt1 | contig 13193 bp, 7 predicted proteins | sample 1671351 | NCBI WGS metagenome assembly OOCB01 (sample SAMN06348148, study PRJEB24527) | human gut metagenome | biome: human gut; feature: ankylosing spondylitis patient; material: feces | host: Homo sapiens | place: China | collected 2015-10
TATTTACCGTTTTAGACCCCTGCATTTTTGCACGGGTGTAGTTCCTCAAAATACACAAAGGTGATTTTGAATTATCTTTATTATATATCACTTTTGTACAAATGTCAATAGATTTATTCATAAAATCACCTTTAAATATTGCCTTTACTATTTTTCGTACCTTGCTGCCGTGCCGGAATAATTTTTTGAAATATAGTCATATAAGCTGCTGTCATACCTCACGCCGTCAAGCTCAAATCCCGGCTGTTTCATAACTCTTGCATATCTGCCGAGCGACATAATATCCGCCGCAACGGTATCACGCCTGTATATTCTCCTGTCGGCAGAAGACGAAACGCTGATATCCGGCTCATAGTAAGCAACGGCTATTACATACTCGCCGTTTTTGGCATCGTTCCACGAATATCTTTCAAAGCCGCCGAACAAGCGTAAAGCTCTCTCGAATACGTTTCTCTGCTGTGCATCGGCGTTCTGAGGGATTGCAATTTCTATATACTTTTTTCTTTCTGTAAGCAGTTTGTTCATTTCTTCATCGGAAAGGGACGGCTCTTTGGTCATTTGTGCGTCTTTGATGTCGCAAAGATTAATCTGCATTATATAGTTGCCGTCAAACACCATAAGACGATGCTTACGCTCTCTGAGGGAATATGTAAAACGATATGCCGAGCAGATATAGTGCTTGCCCTTATACTCAATATCCGCTTTTTTCTCATTGTTCATCGCACGCATTATCGTACGCAGAACACTATGCTTGTTTTCTATCGTTTTTTCATTGCGGTTTGCATACCGCACCGTGAAAAACTCATCAAGGGTCGTGTCGGCACTGCCGACATATTCCGAAAGCTTCTCGCAGTATTCGTTTCCTATTATTGCCCTTGCGTCCGGATCGCCAAGCATAAGACGCAGGTATTCGTACTCAATGTTTGTCAGAAGCTGTTTATGCTCATATTCGTTTAAATCCGCCACAGCTTCAAACTTGCCGCCGTTCACGCTGAACCACGAACTGTAATCGCTGTCGCTGAGTTCTTTTATGGACCTGACATACCAGTTTTTAATCAATTTTAAATCACTGCCACATTTATCAAAACCGTGTTTTTTAAATGAACGCTGAAGCATGACCTTAATTTCATCGGATGAATATTCATTTTCCTTATGCGTTCTTCTGATTTCTGATGATATCTGTGCGGAGAGTTCCTCGGAAAGAACGTTCACAAAGCTGCCGTATTTATTAAACAAGCGCAACGTTGGGTAAGAAGCGTACTTCTTTATATTGTCATTGCCGCTTGCGGTCTTGCTGTCTTTTGCAGGCTGACTGTCTTTCTCAGCCGGACGGTCGGCAAAGCTGTCATCATAATACATCTGCCTTCCTATACGGGCATCATAAGCAAACTCTCTGAAAAGTCTGGGGTCATCCTCCTCCGATATTATCGCATCACCGCCCAATGTACGAATAAACGGCTTTATATCATCGGCTTTTCTTATATTGAATGTTACTGTTTTTGCTTCTCTGTCTTCCGTATAGCAAACGCCGTACTTTTCGATAAGAGAAAATGCCTGCGGTTTTACATTCTTCAATACAATCCTGCTAAGACAATCTTTTTTGGTATAATCACCGGAAAGCCAGATCTCATTTTCGGCAACAGCAAGTACGTCATAGAGCTTTTCATAATTGATAATACTGTCAGGCTCGTATGCCTTAACATTATAAATCTTATCAAGACGAATGCTCTTTATAATGCTGTCTGAATTCAGCGGGCTGTACAGCAGGTAGCATCTGCCCAGATTATATTCATACATTATTTTCAGAGGAACAACATAATATACAGGTTTATGCTTTTCGGTTCCGACCGTCTTATAGCCGATGAGCTTTCTGTCCCTTATAGCCTGACGGATAGTGTAGACCGCCTCGTCATAGAGTATTCTGTCGTAATTGTCGTACATAAACGACCAAAGGCTTTTGCTGTCATTTCCGCACAGCTTTTTCAGCTTATGGCTTATGCTGTATGCAGGAACGCTGTACGGCGCTTTTCTTCCGAATACCGCCAGAGCGTCGCACATTGAACTTATCAGCATATTTTTCTCGGTCGGCGCCGTCATATCGATAATATACCCAAGATCCTGAGATTTCCCGGCGCTCCTGCTTCTATCCATATACTCGCTGAAATATAAGAAAAAGTCGCTCAGCTGATTTTTGATCTCCGTGCTGGACGCATTTATCAGCAGAGATGTATGCCTTCTGAAGTAGGAGAACGCCCACATCTGTTTCTTTGTTATCCTTGCCCAGAGGTAAATGTTATACAGATAATTCTCATTTAATGCAAATCTGTCATATTCCAAGTATTTTGCTTTGGTCGGGCAGCCTTTAGCTTTTTCTGTAGGTTTGTTTTTCTTTTGTTCACTATAGTTTGACAGGCAAAGATTACAAAAATCAAGTCCTTTCTTTATTGTCCCTCCGGAACACTGGCACAGCTTTTCAAGTTGCTCACTGTCAACGCAACCGTAAGTGCAGATGTTCTGGATTATGGCCCTGTATTTATCTATGCTTTCAATGAAAAATTTATTATTATTGTTTTTTTTATTTTCATTTTCCATTTTAAAATCTCCTTTTCATAATCTTTATTCATGCCTTGAAATTGTATACAGTGTGAGCGATACTTTCGATTTCGACCGTATCCCCGATACTTCCGATAATCATTTCAGACGGCTTGTATGCCATAGGGCATTCATCAATGGTGCTTTCGCTGACAGACCATGTGTTGATTCCGTCCATTTCTTCGGCATACTCCTCAAGCGTGAATGTTCTTCTTGCGTCACTGCGGCTGTATGCACGCCCTGAGCCGTGCGGAGCGGAACAGTTCCATTCTTCGTTGCCCCTGCCGTGTGCAATGATGATACCGTCACGCATATTGAGCGGGATTACAATACGTTCGCCCTTCCTTGCGGAAATTGCACCCTTTCTGATTACAACAGAGGTATGCGTATCGTCGTACCAATCAATATAGTTATGAACTGTGTCAAATCTGTCCTTTATCTCAACGCCGTATTCGTCCGCAAGAAAAGACATTATTCTGTCTGATATTACCGTTCTGTTGAATGCGGCTAACGCCTTTGCGTCAAGCATACAGCCGATGTAAGAATCGTATCTTTCGCCCGTGATAAATGCCAGTTCCTTGCTCACGGGTGCAATCTGTGCGGCACGGCGGTCGATTTCTTCGTGTTCTTCGCTTGTCGTTGCGCTCCTGTGCCTTAACAGAATACTGCGTCTTAACTCCGTGTCAATTACAGAAGCATTGCTCTGGAAATAACCGCAGATTCTCTTTCCGAGATTTCTGCTCCCCGTATGAACCGTCAAAGCATAGTTCCCGTTGTTTAAACGGTCAATTTCAATGAAGTGGTTTCCTCCGCCGAGCGTTCCGATACTGCGAAGATGATAATCAACATCGGCTGATTCTCCGATAGCGTCACAGATACCGTTCACCTTTGCGATAAGAGCCGTATTCTCTGCTACCGTATCACTCACGCTGTCGTGTATCTCCATACCGGAAGGGATATTACTGCGGATAAAAGTATCGAGTGCCCTGTAATCAATCTCTCTGTCCGCTGTGAAAACGGTCGTGAGTATTCCGCACCCTATATCTACACCGACGATATTCGGCACAATCATCCTATTTGAAGTTACACAGGTAAAGCCTATAACACAACCCTTACCGGCGTGGCAGTCGGGCATAATCCTGATACGGGAATTTTCGAATGCAGGATGGTTGCAGATTTCTTCAATCTGGCTGACAGCGCATTCGTCAATAATTTCGCCGTATACAACAGCGGTATTTCTTTCTCCGATTATCTCCAAAACAATCACCTCTGTAACTATTATCTGTTTGCTTGTTATAAATACTATTATACACTATTTCAGCACATTTGTCACCAAAAAATTAATATTGACGGCAAATGTGCTGAATTTATATCAAGGTTATCAATCGCCCTTGCCGAGCGCCGTGATTACACCGATAGCTCCCGTAAGAGCTGCGGCAATTACTGAAGTCAATACCTGCTTTGTCATATGAACCTCCCTTTCGTTATACGTCACGGCTGTTGTCAATCGCCCTTGCCGAGTGCTGTGATTACACCGATAGCTCCCGTAAGAGCTGCGGCAATTACTGAAGTCAATACCTGCTTTGTCATATGAACCTCCCCTTTCGTTATATGTCACGTCTGTTATCAATAACCCTTGCCGAGCGCCGTGATTACACCGATAGTTCCCGTAAGAACTGCGGTAATTACTGAAGTCAATACCTGCTTTGTCATACGAACATCCCCTTTCGGATAAAATTTCTTGCCATTACGCTCAGCACGGAAATTCAGGAATATGGATACGGATACGGTTTAAAGCTGACATTTTAACCTTCCTTTCGTTATATGTCACGTCTGTTATCAATCACCCTTACCGAGCGCTGTGATTACACCGATAGCTCCCGTAAGAGCTGCAACAATTACTGAAGTCAATACCTGCTTTGTCATATGAACCTCCCCTTTCGGATAAAATTTCCTGCCATTATGCTCAGCACGGAAATTCAGGAATATGGATACGGATACGGTTTAAAGCTGACATTTTAACATCCCCTTTCGGTTTAAGCGTTTATCGTCTTATCAATACCAATAACTGATGTCTGTGAAGTTGTAGCAGTATGCGTCACGTTCATCGGGAACCGAATTACCGTGATAAAAGAAAAGGCGGATAAGACTGTAGAAATCTCCGAACATAATATGTACCTCCTTGAACTGTAACAGCGGACCGGATATGTTGCCGATACCTCTTTGTTGAATTCGCTCTTTTTCAATAATATAACCGTGAGGTTTTACCCTCTGATTATATTATCTCACATTTTTCATTTTTTTCGAGCGAAAAACTGTACCCAAAACAACATTTTTCCTCGTTGTTTTTCCTTACAATCACATTTTAACACATCGAACCCCCTCGGTAAATTGAAATACTGTACCCAAAAATCTATTTATGACAAAAGAACAGCCCGACCTTTGAAACTAAGGTCGGGCTGTTTTATGCAAAAAACTACACCCCTGCATTTTTGCACGGGTGTAGTTCTGACAAGGATTTATATCTACTTCATTATGAGTTTTAGACCCCTGCAATTTTGCACGGGTGTAGTTCAGGAAGATGAGGAAGATGATGACTCATCTGGTTTTAGACCCCTGCAATTTTGCACGGGTGTAGTTCCTTTGCTGTATGGTAACTGGGATGGCTTCAGTTTTAGACCCCTGCATTTTTGCACGGGTGTAGTTCCAAATCAGCGTATTGCCGCATTACTGAAGAGTTTTAGACCCCTGCATTTTTGCACGGGTGTAGTTCTTATGCGAAATTTACTATTTGATTTTTAAAGTTTTAGACCCCTGCATTTTTGCACGGGTGTAGTTCCAATCATTAATTCACTCATTGCAAGCATTAGTTTTAGACCCCTGCGATTTTGCACGGGTGTAGTTCTCAAATTCTGAAGATTTTGAAAACATATCAGTTTTAGACCCCTGCAATTCTGCACGGGTGTAGTTCCGTAGTGCTGTTGCAAGAAATAAAAACACTGTTTTAGACCCCTGCATTTTTGCACGGGTGTAGTTCCGTCCAAAGAAATTGAATTCTCTGAAAGATGTTTTAGACCCCTGCATTTTTGCACGGGTGTAGTTCTTATTAACCTTAAAGATGCTGTCATAGACAGTTTTAGACCCCTGCATTTTTGCACGGGTGTAGTTCAGGCTTTTAATCTACGTGTCAAGAGTTCGGTTTTAGACCCCTGCGATTTTGCACGGGTGTAGTTCTCGAATCTACATTGATGAAGCCCATATGTTGTTTTAGACCCCTGCAATTCTGCACGGGTGTAGTTCAAGATGAAGAAGAAGAGGAAATAACTCCTAAGAAATGTTTTAGACCCCTGCAATTTTGCACGGGTGTAGTTCACGAAGAACTTCCTGTAAAGAAAACTTCTTGTTTTAGACCCCTGCATTTTTGCACGGGTGTAGTTCCGATAGAGAATGTAGGCGGTATATTTACCGTTTTAGACCCCTGCATTTTTGCACGGGTGTAGTTCCTCAAAATACACAAAGGTGATTTTGAATTATCTATATTATATATCACTTTTGTACAAATGTCAATAGATTTATTCATAAAATCACCCTTGCGCACCGATTTACATATTAATATTATTTCTGTTTGTCAGAATCGTCTTTTCCGGGGTAATTCTTATCAAACAGCCCGTCTATCGTAAGGTTTTTATATCTCACAAGGTTATATCCGAAAGGCGTGCAATATGCTTTTACAAAGTCCTTGCAGTAAGTCTTGTGTTCTTCGAGCTTGCTTATAAAATCGCCGGTGTCTCTTTCTACTTTTTTATCGGCAAAACGATTTTCGAGATGTTTCTGAATGAGGTAGTGGTACAGAGCAAAGTAGTTCTCGACCTCTTTTATTTCCTTGATATTGATATTGATATTCCTTATCGCATTCAGATGACACACAGTATTTCTGAACTCGGTGACAACCGCTCTTTCCGACTTCTTTAAATTATCCAGTATCAGCTTATACCAGCGTGCATTCCTGAGATATCTGTTTGCGGCATTTTCTGCAAGGCTCTTGTCAAATTCCGTTTTTATGGTTCCGTTTTCGAGCTTGACTCCCATTACAGCCATTGTAAGATTTGTCTTGTTTTTTTCTATATTACCGACTTCCAGACCGCTTTCCGCATACAGTTTCGTATCCCTTTCAACGCAATGGAAAGCGATAACGTATCTGGCGTTCACATTTACAAGGTTCTTCAACATAATGTACATAACGGTAAGATAAAGACGGATTATTGCCTGATTCTTCCGCTTGATTTCCGCTTCAGACGTTCTTGATGTGACATTTGCTTTCTGATAATTGCCGGCATCCGAAAAATTCTCAAACTTTATTTCAGCTATCATATCAGCCAGTTTCTCACGTCTCTTATTTGCAGAGCATAAAGCTGTATTTTTGGGGCAACAAGCCTCATAATATCTTTCGATCTGTGCGTCCGGGATCTCATTCAGCACAAACCTTACAGCAGGCTTGCATTTTGCCGTTTCACGAATCTTCTTGGGATTTCCGTACCGCACAAGGTACTTGAATCGGTTTGAATCTATAACGTTACTTGCAATGAAATTTCTCAGACCGTTGTTTTTCTTGAGCTTTTTATCACCGTTTGCGTCGATCTGAAGGATATTATCGATCATCTTCTCAATATCTTCTTCGGTCTTACCAGATTTGATACCGAGAATATCCAGTGCATCGCGATACATTGTTCTTTTTGCGTTTATATCAAACGAACACGATTTCACAAAGCTGTTAAGCTCGACAAGCTCGGCAAGATATTTTGTACTGCCTTCAAAGAAGCTGTACTCGGCGGTGAATGTCCTGTCAAGCCCAAGCTCGTCCATTATTTCAAGGAAACTTCTGATATTGTCAAACTTGTTTATCAGCGTTGTTACAAGATCGTTGATCTCCTTACCGCTTAAAAATCTTGTCAGCAGATAAATAAGCTTCGTAAATTCCGATACGCTGTCGGCATAGCTGATAAAGCATTTTCTCAGTTCGTTGTCCCGGATTTCAATATTCGATCCGCTCAGGTTTTTAATGTTATCGACATCAAGTGCATCGGCAACCTCTCTTATGGATTCACGGTATTTTTTCCACAGATAATCCGCTTCCTTGCAATATACGGTTGTCTTATCATCCTCTTTGAGCGAACTTCTCAAAGTGTTCACAAGATCGTCGGCTCTATCGCTGTCTTCGTTGATATATCCTGTGTATAAGATGAAATCCGTCATCTGATACAGCTTATTCCTTACAGAATCATATTCTTTATCGGCGTAACCTTTACCTTCGAGCATACTCTCACGGAGCTTCTTTATTGAAAAGCCCATATTTTTATACTTCTTTGTGATAAGAAATTCGTAATATGACCTTACAAGTTCGGCAATATCGGTGTTCTTGTATACCGAGCCCAGTATCTGTATGTTTACCTTATTGTTTTCTATAAAGCGGTTGTTTATTTCTTCAACAGGACGGTTATAAACAACGTCGAGTACATTTTTGAAATCATCTTTAAGTTCATCGAGCTTATACAGCCAGAATTCCGCTCTGCCGTCCTCGCTGTGAACACACCAATGACGCAGTTTACCGATCAGAGTGAGCACGGAGTAAAGTTCTTTATCCTCACGCAGAACATTTTTTGCTTTACCTTTGGGATTCTTTTTATTTACATAAAATGCATCAGCAAAATAAGCCAGTCTGTAATTGCCGATGAATTTTTCAAATGCGTCAAAATCGGCTTTCTCTCGACTGTTTGTACTCTCCTTTTTCTTTTCAAAATCGTCAAAGGTTTCATCGGTGGTACGTTTCATGAAGAAATCGCTGTTTTCGATATTTTCGTCAGCACTCATATTATTCAATGCGTAAATAGCGTTGGTTGAATAAACCGCCAGTATTTTCTCGATATCCAGAATATTGTAAATAAGCTGAATATGTATATTATCATTGAATTCCTTGCCGAAGAATTTCTTTTCAAGAGTCGGTTTCAGGCACAGCATATCCGTAGGCACAGACTGTTCCGGTTCATCTTTCTTTCCTCCGTTAAAACGGCGCAGCGGATTATCCGTTACGGCAGATACCGTTTCACCTCTGTGACCGGTAACCGAATAACCGTTCATTGTGACAACGTTCAACTGATATGCAGGATCGTCAATATTCAGCGGTTCGTGCGATGTATCGACTATTTTCTGCTCAAGTACAGCATCGTTTCCTCTGCCGAATGAAGTCATATAAACAGTATTTCCTACAGCAAAAACCGACTTCACGCCTGCGGCTTTAGCCATAGATTTTGTTACATTGTCTTTTTTTGATGAAACAGAAGAAACTGATTTTACAGAAACGGCTGCGTCTTTTTTCTGAACTGCCCTCTCTGCTTCACGTTTTTTGTTCTGATCTGCAAATTTTTCCGTTCTATCGGTCTTTCTTTGTTCTCTGAGATCTCGTGCGTGTATTTTCTTACCCATAACAGGATACCTCTTTTCTTATGGTAAGTTGAAATTACTTTGTATATATTATAACATATTTTGGCGAAATGTCAAATATTTTAGGCAATAAAGTCAGTTTTTTTGCATTGCACTGCGATATAAATATGTTTGTTAATATCAGCCGAAATAAAAAATCCGTTCGGAGTTTTACCGGGAAAAATACGATTATAGTTTTATCTATCCGCACCACACCCCTTTTTCCCCGTTTTACTTGTATTTTATGGCTGTGTTTGTTATAATAAGTATAAAGAAATATTTGATGCGTCTTGCGAAAGGAGAAGGTACGCTATGGCATACGAAAAGCTCACAGGCACTTTTGAATCCTCGAACGGCACTGATAACTGTGCATATTACATCTATGTTCCGGTTCTTCCTATGAACGTGGGATATAAAGGCATCATTCAGATTTCGCACGGTATGTGTGAATATATTGAGCGTTATGAACACTTCGCGGATTTTCTTACCTCACACGGATATATCGTCTGCGGTAATGACCATCTCGGTCACGGAAACAGCGTCAGATCAAACGACGATCTCGGCTTTTTCGCCGAAAAGGACGGCTGGAGCCACCTTGTAAACGATCTGCACCGAATGACGATGATAATGAAAAAGAAGTACCCTGCACTGCCGTATATTCTTATAGGTCACAGTATGGGCAGTTTTGTTGCAAGGCTGTATCTCACACGCTTTCCTAACGAGCTTACCTGCGCCGTAATTATGGGTACGGGCGATGACAAGGCACTTTCCGAAATAGGAGTAAGGGCTACACGCTCCGTTGTTTCCTTGAAGGGCGAACGTTTCCGCAGTGATAAGCTGAACACTCTCATTTTCGGAGTATATAACGACAAAATCAAAGATCGCCAGACTATCTATGACTGGCTCACTCACGACAGAGATGTTGTAAAAAAGTATATCGACGATGAAAAGAGCAATTTTGTGTTTACGGCAAGCGGATTTGTTGACCTTACTACCCTTCTTCGCAGAGTATCAAGTCAGCAGTGGGCTGAAAAGGTGCCGAAAAAGCTGCCTGTTATATTCATGGCAGGAACGGCAGACCCTGTCGGCGGATACGGCAAGGGCGTAAGAAACGTATACGCAAAGCTGATTGACGAGGGTTGCAACGTTGATATCAAGCTGTACCCCGGCGCACGTCACGAGCTTGTAAACGAAACTATGAAGGAAATAGTTTTCGACGATATTTTAACCTGGATAGAAAGAAAGGTCGGCGGAATGACAGGCAATTACGAATTTTAAGCCTTAAGCCGAAAAGAACAATATGAAAGACGGATTTATAAAAGTAGCGGCGGCAACACCTGAGATTAAGGTTGCCGACTGCAAGCACAACGCAAAGCAGATAATCTCTCTGGCAAAGGAGCTTGCTAAAAAAGATGTAAAGCTCGCAGTTTTCCCGGAACTGTGCATCACGGGTTACACCTGTCAGGATCTGTTCTACCAGACAACGCTCCTTGACGGTGCTAAGAATGCGCTCGTAACGATTCTGGAAGAACTGTCTGAGCTTGATATGATAACTGTAGTCGGACTGCCGATGCAGTTTGAAAGCAAGCTGTATAACTGTGCGGCTGTGACATATCACGGAAAAGTGCTGGGCTATGTGCCTAAGCAGTACCTGCCGAACTACAACGAATTTTACGAGATGCGCCACTTTACCGCCTGGGACGGCAGTAAATGCGAATATTTTTTAAACCGCTTTGACACGGATGCCGACGGCGAATGCGACGATTCGCTGAGTGCGTATTTCGGTGCGGGACTTATATTCTGTTGTAACACTATGCATGATTTTTCTTTCGGAATCGAGCTGTGCGAAGATTTGTGGTCGCCCTGCCCTCCCTCGACATATCTTGCACAGGAAGGCGCAAATATCATTCTTAATCTTTCCGCAAGCAACGAGATGATAGGAAAGTCGGAATACCGCCGTTCGCTTGTTTTAAATCAATCTGCAAGGCTTATTTCGGGTTATATCTACTGCTCCGCAGGAGAAGGCGAAAGCACGCAGGACCTTGTATTCTCAGGGCATAACATAATTGCCGAAAACGGTGCAACGCTTGTCGAAAGCGAGCTTTTCTCAAACGATTATGTTATCAGCGAGATAGACGTAAACAAGCTGGCATTTGAACGCAGAAAAAACACATCATTCAGAAATGACAAATGCGATACGGAAACTATATGGTTTGATATACCGCTCACCGATACAAAGATAACACGTTTTGTATCACGCACACCGTTTATCCCCTACTCTGCCGATGAGACCGACAAGAGATGCGAGCTTATTCTTTCGATGCAGGCACACGGACTCAAAAAGCGCCTTGCCCATACTTACGCAAAAACCGCCGTTATAGGAATTTCGGGAGGACTTGACAGCACGCTTGCACTTCTTGTATGCGCCAATGCCATGAAGCTGCTCGGCAGACCTATGACGGATATTGTAGCGGTGACAATGCCGTGCTTCGGCACAACAAAACGCACAAAATCAAACGCTGTGAAGATATGCGAGGCGATAGGCGTCACACTGCGTGAAATCGACATAACCGACAGCGTAAAACAGCATTTTCTGGACATCGGACACGATATAAACGATTTGTCCGTGGTATTTGAAAACGGTCAGGCAAGAGAACGCACAAAGGTGCTTATGAACATCGCCAATCAGACAGGCGGACTTGTAATAGGCACGGGCGATCTGTCCGAGCTTGCTCTCGGCTGGGCAACCTACAACGGCGATCATATGTCTATGTACGGTGTGAACTGCTCAATACCCAAGACGCTTATCAAACATCTTGTCAGCTACTACAGCAAGACGACAGATAACAAGCTGCTCAAAGAATCGCTTGAGGATATACTTGATACGCCTGTAAGCCCCGAGCTTCTGCCTGCAAACGGCGATGAAATTTCTCAGAAGACCGAAGACCTTGTAGGTCCTTACGAGCTTCACGATTTCTTCCTGTACAACGGCATAAGATGGGGATTTACCCCCGAAAAAGTATTCAGGCTTGCGCTGTACGCTTTTGACGGTGCGTATGACCGTGAAACAATACTGAAATGGCTGAAAACCTTCTACCGCCGTTTCTTCTCACAGCAGTTCAAGCGTTCGTGCCTGCCCGACGGTCCTAAGGTCGGATCGGTAACGCTGTCACCCAGAGGCGACTGGAGAATGCCGAGCGATGCCTGTGCAACGCTGTGGTTAAGTCAGATAGAAAATCTCAAATAAAAGCATTAGTGAATAACCAAAATAAACCTGTCAATAATTACCTCACAAAGCTAAACGCTACGGAGGTACTTATGACAGGTTTTTTTAAACGTAATATTCTTGACAAGGCTATGATACTGGGTGCGGTAATATGTATTGTAATAACAGCCTTTACCGCATTTGCGGAGGATTGTGAGGAAAAGCCGCAGGAAGTGCTGAGGCTTCATATACTGGCAAACTCGGACAGTAAGGATGACCAGACGCTGAAATACGATCTGCGTGACTATATGCTTTCAACGTTTTCGGATGTATTCGGAAACTGTGGCAGCTTCAGTCAATCGGTAGCCGTTGCAAACGAACGCAGAGCCGAAATCGAAGAAAAGGCTAACGAATTTGTACATTCCAAAGGCTACAGCTACAATGTAAAATGCGAGGTCGCAAAAACATATTTCACCACCAGAAAGTACGAGAATGTAACCTTACCTGCAGGAGAATACACAGCCGTCCGCCTGCTTATCGGAAATGCAGAGGGTAGGAACTGGTGGTGCGTAATGTTCCCGCCGCTGTGCCTGCCTGCCGCATCGGGTGATTTTTTTACCGAAGAACAGAGCAAGCGGGTTGAAGAAAGCCGTGATTATGAAATAAAGTTTGCAATATTCGAGGCGTTGCAGGGGCTTTTCGGCGGCGGTGATACCGGTAGCGAAAGCTCGGAAGAAACCGCCTGCGACAGCACGGATAATGATTTTGCTAAAATATCCGTTTTCGGCATTATGAACTGTGATGTTCTGTGATTATTAAGGCAGGCGGTTTTTCCGCCTGCTCAGACTGTCGATAAACCTATATAATTTTTGAAAATGGGTGTTTAGCGTTGCTTGCTATGTTGGTTTTGCATCTCTGC
>OOCB01004025.1_pt1 | contig 13168 bp, 10 predicted proteins | sample 1671351 | NCBI WGS metagenome assembly OOCB01 (sample SAMN06348148, study PRJEB24527) | human gut metagenome | biome: human gut; feature: ankylosing spondylitis patient; material: feces | host: Homo sapiens | place: China | collected 2015-10
AAGAGCAGCATAAACACAGGCAGATATACAGTGGATTACCTGCAGTGTGGGAACCTGCCATATCTGGCATGGAAAAAAGCGCATGACTGCGCATATCCTAAGCTACAGGCGTATCCGCCGATATTTAGCCTTGTCGCTTAAAGCGACTGAGGAGCATGTGACTTTAGTCATGTGAGATCCACAAAGCATAGAATCAATGATAAGATAAATCTGTTTTATTGACTCCATATTTTGTACAAAGGAGAGAATGTGTATGAGAAAGAAAAGTAAAAGTGCAGCGATACTGGCTGTGGTCATGGCGATGACACTGGCAGGAAGTTCCGCAGTATATGCTGAGGAGAATTCTTCTGCGAAAACAGCTGAAACGGATGATAATGAAAAGGAAGACACGAGAGCAGCAGAGAATGAACCTGCTCCATGCAATGAAGGCGAACATGAGCTTATAGAAAGCAAAGTTGTTCTGCCAACCTGCACAGAAAGAGGTTATACGATCTACAAATGTAAAGTGGATGGCTGCACCTACGAAGAAAAGAGAGATGAGACAGCTGCACTTGGTCATGAACTGAAAGAAGTTTCTATTCAGGAGGCGACAGCAGATAAACCAGGTGTGATCACATATAAATGTCAGAGACAGGGATGCGATTATACAGAACTGTCGGAGATTCCGGTCAAAAATACGAATGCTGTTGATGGTAAAACAGATGATGCAGATACAAAGACGGATGAGAAGCCGGGAACAGATGCTGACGGCAAATCAGAAGATGGCAAAACAGATGCTTCAGAAGAAAATAAGAATTCTAATACAGAAAATGCTTCCGTAGATAAAGACAGTACTTCCGGAAAAACAGATCCGGCTGATTCAGATACTTCTGCCGATAGTAAAAATGAAGGTGCAGAGAAAGACCTGCCAGAGGAAGACCTGCCAGAGGAAGACCTGTCAGAGGAAGATATTGATGAAGAATATGCTTCTTTTGCATCTTCCACTTCGACTGATATTGTGACGGAGTATGATCCGGAAACTGCAGTTGGTACGATTTGTGTTGCAAAGAAAGATTCGGATGATCCGACGGAAACAGAGGAAGTTACCGGTATGACAGTTCCAGCGGGAACGACAGAGATCAAGAAAGATGCCGATGGAAACATCACGGATCTGGCAGTTTCTACAGCTATTGATGAGGTTAAAAACGGATTTTCTCTGACAAGTGAGAATAAGAAACTTCATTCGATTTCTATTAGTGATAAGAAAAATCCGAAAGATCATTGGATCACGCTGAGTGCCAAAGAATCTGCCACTGAGCTGGGAATCCGTCTCCGCAATGGAAATAATAAAATTATTATAACACTTACGGAAAATGAAAAACCATTGAATATCATCAAGGTTTCTGACACAGAGAAAGATGTGATTTTGACAACTTCCACTGCCGGAACCTGTGTGATCAATAAGGCGGTTCAGAATATTTCGGTGGATAAAGATGGGAAGTATTCAGATAAGAAAACTCTGGGCAGAAAGAACCAGATCATTCTGAATGATGTAAATGGAAGTGCTCCATATCTGGAACTTGAGTATGTGAAAGACGAGGTTGCAACGACATCTGCATCTGAAAAAGACGAAGATGCTGCAAGAAATTTGGAAACTAAAAATACCAAAGCAGGAGATTCTGAATCCAAAGGTGCTGAAGCGGAGAAACAGAAAGATCCGGATGAAGAATTATACTGGATTCAGCCATATGGGGAGGAAAACCAGGAACCGATCGTAATCACAGTTTATAAGAAATAAAAGTGTTTTTACAACAGATATGTCTGGATTTTTTATGTGAGTAAAAAAACAGGTCATTATCGTCCAAAACAGGAGATAATGACCTTGTTTTTTTGCATACGATTTTACAGAATGGTTAATTCTGATGCAATAAGCAGATTAATACTTACCAACAACGGTTGCTTTGAGCAGATTTGTGTTGCCAGGATGTCCAAGAGGAACACCAACTGTAAGAACAACGATATCTCCTTCTTTGACATAACCTTTTTCTTCAGCTGCTTCTGTAGCGTGAAGAAGAAGAATCTCCATGCTGTATTCCTCTTTGGTCAGGAGTGGTGTTACACCCCAGATCAGGTTCATCTGACGCCAGGTACGCTCATCCGGAGTACATGCAATGATCTGGCATCCCGGACGATATTTGGAAACCATGCGTGCAGTATTTCCGGAACGGGTAACTGCGATGATCGCTTTTGCGTTCAGGTCGATCGCAGTCATGCAGGTAGCATGGGAAATTGCAGTAGTTACGTTCGTAGCAGGCTCTTTTGTACGGACACTGAACTGTTTGTTATATTCGACATCAGCTTCAGTACGTACGGCAATCTTGACCATGGTTTTGAGCGCTTCTACAGGGTATTTACCTGCAGCGGTTTCACCAGACAGCATGATCGCACTGGTACCCTGATAGATTGCGTTGGCAACGTCAGTAGTCTCTGCACGGGTTGGACGTGGATTCTTGATCATGGAATCCAACATCTGAGTAGCTGTGATAACCTGTTTGCCGGCACTGTATACCTTTGCAATGATATCCTTCTGGATAACCGGTACGTCTTCGAGTGGAATTTCAACACCCATATCACCACGGGCGATCATGATACCATCTGCAGCTTCAATGATGCTGTCGATGTTGTCCACACCCTGCTGGTTCTCGATCTTTGCGATGATTTTGATGTCATGTCCGCCGTTTTTCTCAAGGATATCACGGATTTCTTTGACATCGGCAGCAGTTCTGGTAAAGGAAGCTGCAATAAAATCATAGCCTTCTTTAATACCAAACAGGATATCATCGTGATCTTTTGGGCTGATAAACGGCATGTTTACTTCTACACCAGGGAGGTTGACGCCCTTCTTATTGCCGAGAACACCACCGTTTACGACTTTACAGATGATGTCCTGACCTTTGATCTTCTTGACTTCAAGTCCGATCAGACCATCATCGATCAGAATGCTGTTGCCAGGTTTGACATCTTTATATAAATCTTTATAGGTAACAGAAACGATTTTTTCGTTTCCTACGATTTCTTCTGTAGTTAAGGTAAATTCTTGACCTTCCTTCAGTGTGACCTTTCCATTTTCAAATTCGCGGATACGAATTTCAGGCCCTTTTGTGTCGAGAAGCGCAGCTACCGGTTTATTGAGTCTTGTACGAATTTCTTTTAATTTATCAATACGGCCTTTTTGTTCATCATGTAAACCATGAGAGAAGTTAAAACGTGCTACGTTCATTCCTTCTTTAACGAGTTCTTCCAGAACACCGTCCTTATCAGTAGACGGACCAAGGGTACAGATAATTTTTGTTTTGCGCATTCAAATTCCTCCTACTTTTCCTAAAAAATACACCTTTATTCTAACATATTATTTTCAATGTACAAGTAAAGTTTTTGATAAAATACACGTTAAATTTCTAACATTTTTTACGTTATTGTGAGAAAAATATATGGGAATCGAAAGTAAAATAAAAGAAAAATTCCGATGCCTGAAACTATTTATCTCAGTCGAGAAGACTCCCACATCTTCAGGTGGTGAGTAATAGCAAATTTGTCTCAGTGGGAGTCCAATCTCCGACTGAGATAAACGCTCCGCGAAGATGCGCAGTGATTCTGATAGGAATATGTCAGCTTCGCTAACCAGAATCACGCGCCAAGTCTCACGGACGTTCGACTTGAATTAAAAAGTAGCAGACATCGGAATATGTAAAATTAAATTTTATAAATTTAGAAACGAGTATGACGATTGATGTACTTGGCTTTATATTTAGAGTATACGATCGTCTGATCCTTGTACAGACCATAGTAACCGGATACGGCATAACTGATAGATACAGCAATCAGGTAATAGGACGCACCGCGGAAACCAAACAGCTCAAATGCGATCAGAATCGAAGTGATCGGGCAGTTGGTAACGCCACAGAAAAGGGCTGCCATTCCGGCGGCTGCACAGATGGATGGGGAAAGACCGATCAGGTGTCCCATGATACATCCGAATGTTGCTCCGATGCAGAAGGAAGGAACAATCTCACCGCCACGGAAACCGGCGCGCATGGTCAGGGCAGTGAGTACGAGCTTCCAGAAAAAGTCCAGCGGGCGAGCCTGACCATTCTCGACAGCAAGTTCGATCAGGTTATTTCCGGCACCCATATAATCAGAGGTGCGCAAAAAGAGTGTGATCACAATAATGATGGCACTGGCTGCGACGATACGGATATATGGATTTTTTAAAAATTTCGCATAAAGTTTGCTGACACCCTGAAGTGCCATACAGAAAATAATACTGATGGCAGCACAGGCAACGGCAACAAGAACCATCTTGAGTCCTGTTTCGATGGTAAGTTCCGGGATATTGACTACATGAAAAGATTCCGGATTGATGCCAAAGCCCGCCGCAAACTTTGAGGCAATAATGGATGCAATCACACATGGAACCAGTGCGGCATAATACATAATGCCAACGCTCACGACCTCCATAGAAAAGACTGCCGCCGCCATCGGTGTTCCGAAAACTGCGGAGAAAGCAGCACTCATACCGCACATGACCATGACATGACGGTCTTCTTCATCGAGGTGAAACCAGCTTCCAAGCTGATTGCCGATGCTTCCGCCGAGCTGGATCGCCGCGCCCTCACGACCGGCAGATCCACCGGCAAAGTGAGTCAGGATCGTAGAAACGAAAATCAGCGGAGCAGAACGAAAAGGCACATCATCCTGAGAACGGATCGTTGATAAAACCTGATTGGTTCCGCCATCTTCCTGACCGAATTTCTGATACAGAAAAACAATGATCAGACCGGAAACAGGAAGCAAGAAGAATACCCAGAAATGCTCTGTACGATAGTTGGTTACGAATTTCAGTACTCTGGCAAAAAGGCTGCTGATGAAGCCTACGCTCAGTCCGGTCAGTACTGCCAGAACCAGCCATTTGATAAGATTGGTCATATCATATCGAATGTGATCGATATAATAGTGCAGGTTATGGATTTCTTCTGGTTTTTTTTTATCCTGTGTGTTGTTCATGGCTTCCTTTTATTCCTGGGTAATTCCGGTTACTTCGTATCCGGCATCTTTGATCGTCTGACGGATCTTGTCCTCATCAACCTTTTCCGGTGCTGTGAAAACGGTTGTGTTATTTTCGTGAGAAGATACAACATCCTCTGCACCGAATGCTTTCTTGATTGCTTCGTTTACATGTGCTTCGCAATGTCCGCACATCATTCCCTCAACATTAACTGTAACTTTTACCATAGTTTTTTGCTCCTTTTCTTTTTTATTATAATCATTTTTTACTTCAATGGAAGTAGCTTGTTTAATTTTTTTGTCCTTTTTTGTGTCGTGGATCTTAAACAGGTTCAGACGAAGGGCATTGGTGACAACGCAGAAGCTGGAAAGACTCATTGCGGCGGCACCGAACATCGGATTCAATGTCCATCCGAAAATCGGGATCCATACACCGGCAGCCAGTGGAATGCCGATCACATTGTAGAAAAATGCCCAGAAAAGATTTTCGTGGATATTTTTCAGGGTTGCACGGCTGAGACGTACTGCAGCAGGAACATCGCTTAAACGACTCTTCATCAGAACGATATCAGCGGCATCGATCGCGATATCAGTTCCGGCACCGATCGCGATTCCGATATCTGCGCGGGTAAGTGCAGGGGCATCGTTGATTCCGTCACCGACCATGGCTACTTTGCCCTGTTCCCTGAGTGAACGGATCACACTTTCCTTGCCATCCGGGAGAACACCTGCGATGACATCATCAACACCGGCCTGTGCACCGATCGCTCTTGCGGTGCGTTCATTATCACCGGTCAGCATGACAACACGGATTCCCATATTCTGGAGTTCTTTGACCGCCTGTGGGCTGTCTTCTTTGATAACATCGGCAACAGCGATAATGCCGACCAGTTTACCATTCCGGGCAAAAAGCAGGGGCGTTTTTCCTTCTTCTGCAAGTTTTTCTGCCTTCTGGGAAAGGGTGGCAGGAACGTTTACCTGGCTGCTGATGAATTTCATGCTTCCACCGATCAGAGTTTCCTGTTCGAGCACTGCAGAGAGTCCGTTTCCGGGAAGGGCATGGAAATCAGTAACCTCCGGCGCTGTAAGATGTTGTTCTTCAGCATGTTTGAGAATCGCTTTCGCGAGCGGATGTTCACTTTTTTTCTCCAGGGCAAATGCCATGGTGAGAAGTTCCTGTTCGGAGATTCCGTCTGCAGGGAGCAGATCAGTAACTTCCGGCTGGCCGCTGGTGATCGTACCGGTCTTGTCCAGGGCAACAATCTGAACCTTGCCGGCCTCTTCGAGAGAAACGGCAGTTTTGAACAGGATACCATTCCTGGCTCCCATTCCATTGCCGACCATGATCGCTACCGGAGTAGCAAGTCCGAGGGCACATGGGCAACTGATAACGAGAACGGAGATACCGCGGGCAAGAGCATAGCCAAATTCATGTCCGGTCAGAAGCCAGATGATTGTGGTAACGATTGCAATCGTAATAACTGCCGGAACAAAAACACCGGAAACGCGGTCTGCGATTTTGGCGATCGGAGCTTTGGTAGCGGCAGCATCACTTACCATTTTGATGATCTGGGAGAGAGTGGTGTCTTCGCCGACACGGGTTGCTTCGCATTTGATAAATCCGGACTGGTTGACAGTTGCGGCGGAAACAAGATCTCCGGCTGCTTTGTCAACAGGGATACTTTCGCCGGTAAGGGCAGATTCATTGACGGCGCTGGTTCCTTCAACGATCACACCATCGACCGGGATATTTTCACCAGGACGTACGACAAAGATATCACCCTTGTGAACCTGTTCGATCGGAACGGTTACTTCCTGATCGCTTCTAAGAACAATGGCGGTTTTTGGGGCAAGTTTCATGAGGCTCTTAAGAGCATCAGTCGTTTTTCCCTTGGAACGGGCTTCGAGCATTTTTCCAACAGTGATCAGCGTCAGGATCATTGCGGCGGACTCGAAATAAAATTCCATCATGTAGTTCATAACGGCAGCAGAATCACCGTCTACCTGTGCTCTTGTCATGGCAAAAAGTGCGTAGACACTCCATATAAATGAGGCCATGGAGCCGAGTGCAACCAGTGTGTCCATATTGGGGGCACGGTGCCACAGACTCTTAAATCCGCTGATGAAGAATTTCTGGTTGATGACCATGACGATTCCGGCAAGCAGAAGCTGGACAAGTCCCATAGCAACGTGGTTATCGTTAAAAAATGCCGGGAGTGGCCAGCCCCACATCATATGTCCCATGGAGAAATACATCAGAACGAGTAAAAACCCGATGGAAGCGATCAGGCGGCGTTTGAGAACCGGCGTTTCGTGATCCTCCAGGGCTTCCTCGGCTTCAGACATGGAAATCTGTTCCTTATTTGCACCCTTGAGTGATGCGCCATAACCTGCCTGCTCTACGGCAGTGATGATGTCATGAGAGGATGCAGTTCCTTCAACTCCCATAGAATTTGTCAGAAGGCTGACCGAGCAGGATGTAACTCCCGGCACTCTGGATACGGCCTTCTCCACACGGGAACTGCAGGCAGCGCAGCTCATTCCGGTGACGTTGTATTGTTCCATTGTATTACCTCCTTATTTCATTAGCTTCTGCAGAGTTGCAACCAGCTCGTCGATGGTTTCATCTTTACCTTCGCGGATATCACGAGCCACACAGGTACGGATATGATTCGCGAGAAGTTCTTTGTTAAAAGAATTGACGGCGGCATTAACGGCGGCTGACTGAATGAGGATATCGTTGCAGTAAGCATCGTTTTCCAACATTCCTATGATTCCCCGGATCTGCCCTTCGATACGTTTGAGGCGGTTGATGAGTTTCTTGCGGTCAGCTTCTGAACGGTCGGTGTGCTTCGTACAGCAGCAGGCAGGAGCGGATGGGGTGGCATTATCATTGCTGTAACAAGATTTTTCCTGAGCAGCTGCTTGTTCCTTTATAATTTCTTCTGTCTTTGTAGAGGAACTGGCATTAAAGTTATTATGATCCATAAGCAAACTTCCTTTCGTTCGAGATTTATTATATCAGATGTGAGATGACTCCCACCTCGCAGCAAGAATGCCGATGGCATTCCTGAATCGCATACCCTACAGGGGTATATTTACTATACTTGTAATATATACCCCATGAGGGTATGTGTCAAGGGAAAATATAAAAAAAGAGGGATATCAGGGAATTATACCCCGATAACCCTCTTGCTGATAAGCAAGGATACCCCGGCGGTCAGCGCTTCCGCAATCCAGAAAGCGTTCCATACACCAACGGCTCCGAAGAAATGACTCAGGACAAATGCTGCCGGAAGGATAATGACCAGGTACCTGCAGAGAGAGACGATCAATGAGGCAGTTCCTCTGCCAAGTCCCTCCAGTGCACCACATGCTGTGACGGATACAGAAGAGATCAGGAAACCTGCACAGATGATTCGGAGTGCTGTTTTGCCTGCGGCAATTGTCTGAGGATTTGTGGTAAACATGCCGATCAGCTGTCCCGGAGTTGTCAGGCAGATGATTGTTCCGATCAACATGATCACACCACTCATGCCAAGTGTGACGAAGTAGATTTTTTTTACACGTTTATGTTCACCGGCACCATAGTTGTATCCGATGACCGGGCGCATGCCCTGTACAATCCCGCTTGCCGGAAGATACAGGAAAGTCTGCAGTTTGTAGTAAATTCCCAGAATCACCACATAACTCTGGGAATAGGCTGCCAGAAGTCCATTCAGTGCAGAAACCAGGACAGAAGGAAGTGCAAGATTCAGTGCTCCCGGGATACCGACAGAGTATAATCTTGCTGCCAGAGCCATGTCCGGATGGAGATGTCTGCGGCTGAGTTTTACCTGGATTGGCTGCATTTTGTAAATGATCAGATAGAAAACAAGATTGAATACCTGACCAAGTCCGGTTGCCAGTGCAGCGCCTTCAATACCCAGTGCCGGGAACGGACCAAGGCCAAAGATCAGCAGCGGATCAAGAATGATATTGGAAACACAGCCGACCAGAAGCCCGATCATCGTAATCTTCATTTTGCCAACACCCTGGAAGATCTTTTCGTAGGCAAGATTTATGGTGTTTATGACAGCAAAGAGAAAAACAATTGTAGAATAGCGGATCCCGAGATCAGTTACATCTGCATCGGAAGTAAACAGAGACAGAAAACCCGGCATGATAAGAATACATCCGATCATCAGAATAACTCCGTGGAGTGCAGAAAACATCAGGCCGTGTGTGGCTGCTTTGCTGGCAGTCTCCCTGTTTCCGGCACCAAGACAGATGGCAATCTGTGAACTGATACCAATTCCAAAACCAATCGCAATCGCATTGGCGAAGTTTTGGACAGGAAAAACAAGCGACAGCGCGGTCATGGCATTTTCACTGATCTGTGCGACAAAGAAACTGTCCACGATATTGTACAGAGAATTTACGAGCATTGAGATGACCATTGGCAAAGCCATGGACAGAATCAGTGGAAAGACCGGTTTTTCTTTCATAAATGTATCGTTCATAGAAAACTCCTTTCAAATAAAAACATCTGCAAGTGCCGGTATTTCTGAAAAATCTGTATCGGCGGAGCAGACATAAAAAAACGCCGCACAACTACCGCAATGGGTAATTGTGTGGCGAAAAATGGTCGGACCAGAAAAATCCACACTATGTTTTGGAAATTAAAATTGTTGTAAACATGAAAGAACAGAATCGTTGTTTACAGACACAGATTGTAGCATATAAATAAGAAGAACGTCAATAAGAAGATTGTACAAAAAGGAGATGTCCGACCTCATTTGGATGGTCAGGTATCTCCTTCCGTCAAATCTCCAGATCACGGATCTTCTGATTCGTCCATGGATTTCGCTGCTGGAGGGTGATCTCTTTTGAAACGTATGGGTGGAGTAATGTATTAAATATAAACGGAATCGTTCGCAGATTATTGTATACAACTCTGTACAACTGGCCTTCTTGCGGGGATTTCAACAATGTGCTACACTAAAGTATGATTTGAAATGATGAGGATGAAAATGAATTAAGAAGAAAGGAAGCAGGTGTTTCAAAGGAAGGAAACATGCGGAAAGTAGAATATTATGAAAACACTTCTTACATTACAGCTCACGATCTTTCTACTTGTAGCTGTAGGATTTTTAATAAAAAAAATACATATCATCGGACCGCAGGGGCAAAAAAACATCAATGACCTTGTTATTTATCTGATCCTGCCGTGTAACATTCTTCATGCATTTACGCAGAGTGCGGCAGATGGAAATTTTATGAAATATCTGGAAATCCTTCTTATATCTATAGGCATCCAGGTATTCTGTGTTATTTATGGAAAAGTGATGTTCCGCAAAGAACCGGAGGGACGATATAAATGTCTGCAGTATGGAACCATCTGTTCAAATGCGGGCTTCCTTGGGAATCCGATCGCGGAGGGAATTTATGGTGCGGAAGGTCTGGTACTTGCCAGCGTTTACCTGATCCCGCAGAGGATCATGATGTGGTCTTCCGGCCTGGCTGTTTTTTCCGGAACCAGTGACAAAAAGAAAACTTTGAAAAAGGTTATGACACATCCGTGCATTCTGGCATGTGTTCTTGGAATTATTCTGATGGTTACGGGACTTCCACTGCCACTTGGACTTGACGGTGCAGTAACGGCAGTTGGAAACTGCAACACTGCTATGTCCATGATGGTCATTGGCATGATCCTGGCTGACATTGATCTCAAAGATTTCTGGGACTGGACAGTTGTAAAATATACCGTACACAGACTGGTCGTTATTCCGGCGGTCGTTTATATTGTATGCAGTTTCCTGCCATTGAATAAAACAGTCCTTGGTCTTTGTGTGCTTCTGGCAGCGATGCCGGCGGGTGCGACAACCAGTATCCTCGCAGAAAAGTATCAGGTCGATTCACCGTTTGCAACGAAGATGGTTATCTTTTCCACGCTGCTGTCATTGCCAACGATCTGTCTGTGGAGTATCTTCCTGCAGTAGGAGAAGTAGAAGAGGATTTGTAATAATGCATAGAGTTCTATATATGGATATGCTAAAATAGAACAAAAGGGAGAGGTAGGTGGAAACCTTAAGCCTGAAAAATATGCTGGATGAAATATTTGCAGGGTTACTTTCATCTACAGAAGATGCCGGAGCTGATTGTGCCAGTGCTCAATGAGATATTTGGAACAAATTATCCACTTGATGTTCCGTTGGAACAGCTACGAAATGAACACCAGACGCTGAATGGTGAAAAAATTACTGATTCATACTTCAGAATTGGAAAAAAAGGTTATCATTTCGAATGCCAGAGTACAGGTGACTCGAAAATGGTGATCCGAATGGTGGAGTATGATTTTGCAATCAGCATTGAAAACGTGAAAAAAGAAAATTAATAAAAGTGAAACAGCGATAATCATATTTGGAATATCCCAGTTCTTCATCCAGTTCCTGATCAAGGGCGCCTTCCAAAACGATAGACATCATATCCCGCATAATGGAATTAACATCTGTTCCATCTTTTACTTTTACATTGTTTTCTTTCAGGTAGTTTCCCATGAGTTCTCTAAGCGCTGCTTTTTGTGGTGAATCCTTTTTTCTTGCCATAAAATAAACCTCCAAACTGAGTAATTCTATCTTACATCAGTTTGAAGGTTTACACAAACTTTGGGATACTCCCCCTGCATCAATTATTCACCTATAAAGTGAATCTAATGTAAGCAGCAAAACATCTTCATCAGATAATGAGTTGAACCAATCTGTATATCCTGATAGAGAAAAGAAAATATATTTTGAAATTTTGTATTTATTGGATATAAGAGTTCCTCTTCTGACCAAGGTTTCATAAATACCCTTGTCAATTTTTTCGTTTTTGAACTTACATTCGCCAATAACTGCTTTTTTATCTATATCAGATAAGGCAACGATATCTATATCGGCAGATTGTGCTCGTATAGAACCGTTTTTATCTGTAATATTTTCTACACCCCACCAGGTTCCGACTGAAGTAACGAAACAATCATATGCACCGGTTATTCCTTGATTCAGAGTATAGTATCGGCACATTTCTTCAAATACAGAACCCATAAATGAATGTAAGAATGGTTTGACAGCTTTTTGATAATAAAGTGCACCTTGTCCCATTTCAATTACACTGGTTGCTTTTGGGATAAATTCGTACCAGAATTTGAACATAAAATCTTTTAGAACATATTGAGTTTTCTTTTTGTTTTTTTCTTCTGTGATACATTTCTTTTTTTCAATTAACCCAACACTGATTAATTTTTCTAATGAATATAAGACAGTTGGTTCTTTCTCGTTAATTTTTCCCGAAATTGTATTAAGTGTATTTACTCCGGAGGCAATCTGTTCCACAATATTATTTACGAGTGATATATCAGAAAATTCCTGTGTCAGTAAGTTCCTGGTTTCGTCATATAAATAACCATCTGTCCTGAAAAATAATCTTATAATGTTCTCGTCAATGTTTTTTTTCGGATCGATCATGGAAAGATATTTTGCAACACCGCCAGTAATGCCATAGCAGATTGCTTTATCTTCGTTTGAATAGTCAGGAACAAATTTGGCTGAATCTAAATAATTAAATGATTCTAATTTTATCTGTGAATCACGTCTTCCAAATAACGGACTTTTTTCACTGAGCACTTTATTTTCCATAAAGCTTAATGCTGAACCACATAAAATTATTTTCAGATTTTTGTCATTCCAAATCGTATCTATATATTTCTGCAGAATAGATAAAAGAGAGTCATCTTTTTCAGCCCAGTATGGCAATTCATCTATTACAAGTACTATCTTATCATTAGCTATATTTTTATCAATAAAATCAAAAACAGCTTCTATACTGTTAAAACTGATGTTTTCAATTCCGGGCATGAATAAATCTAACACTTGTTTGGAAAATAGCTCCAGATTTCTGGCTTTTCCGATTTTTGTTGCCGTATAAAATACAGTTTTTTTATCTTTGACGAATTCGGTAATAAGAGTAGACTTTCCAATACGTCTTCGCCCATAGATAACGGTCATGCCAATGCCGTCTTTGGCATAAAATTCTTCTAACGATGCCAGCTCTTGTTCTCTTCCAACAAACATATGAATAGCCTCCTTTTATTTGAGAAAATTTT
>OOCB01004030.1_pt1 | contig 13137 bp, 10 predicted proteins | sample 1671351 | NCBI WGS metagenome assembly OOCB01 (sample SAMN06348148, study PRJEB24527) | human gut metagenome | biome: human gut; feature: ankylosing spondylitis patient; material: feces | host: Homo sapiens | place: China | collected 2015-10
TTATCAAAAGACTAATCGAAATCGCTGAAACCCGCATAAACACTGGCTTTTTTAAGCAACTCGATTTATTCAAACTCTATCGTTCCAGGTGGCTTACTCGTCAGATCATAAAATACTCGATTGACTCCTTTCACCTCATTTATAATTCTGCTCATTACTTTCTGAAGCACATCATATGGTATCTCGGCACTGTCCGCTGTCATGAAGTCTACCGTATTTACTGCTCTTAATGCTACTGCATAGTCATAAGTTCTCTCATCGCCCATTACACCTACTGAACGCATATTTGTGAGAGCCGCAAAATACTGTCCGATACTGCGGTCAAGTCCGGCATTTGCTATTTCTTCGCGGTAGATTGCATCTGCCTCCTGAACTATCTTAACTTTCTCGGCTGTTACTTCACCGATAATTCTGATTCCAAGTCCCGGTCCTGGGAATGGCTGGCGGAATACAAGATTTTCAGGTATTCCAAGTTCAAGTCCTGCCTTGCGCACTTCGTCTTTGAAAAGATTTCTGAGTGGCTCTATTATTTCCTTGAAATCTACGAAATCAGGAAGTCCTCCTACATTGTGATGAGATTTGATTACTGCTGATTCTCCGCCCAGCCCGCTCTCTACCACATCAGGATAAATTGTTCCCTGTGCTAAGAAATCAACTGCTCCGATTTTCTTTGCTTCTTCTTCAAAGACACGTATAAATTCTTCACCAATGATTTTTCTTTTCTGCTCCGGTTCTGTTACACCTGCAAGCTTGTCATAATAACGCTGCTGTGCGTTTACTCTTATAAAGTTTAGGTCAAACTGACCGTTTGGTCCAAATACATTTTCTACTTCGTCACCTTCGTCTTTTCTGAGCAAACCGTGGTCTACAAATACACAAGTAAGCTGTTTTCCGATGGCTCTTGATAAAAGTCCTGCTGCCACCGATGAGTCTACTCCGCCTGATAATGCAAGTAAAACTTTTCCATCTCCTACTTTATTGCGTATCTCTTCTATTGATTCTTTTACAAATGAATCCATTCTCCATGTGCCTGCACATCCACATACTTCGCGCACAAAGTTGTAAATCATCTTTGTTCCGTTTTCTGTATGAAGAACTTCCGGATGAAACTGAATAGCATAGAGATTTTTGCTTACATTCTGTGCTGCTGCTATAGGACAATCGGCTGTCGAAGCTGTAACCTCAAATCCCGGTGCTGCTTCTGCAATTCTGTCAAAATGACTCATCCAGCATATGGATTTCTTTGGCAGATCTTTCTGAAGCACTGAATTGTCAGTAAAGTTAATCTCTGTCTTTCCGTATTCTCCGACCTCCGGAGTGATTACCTTGCCGCCAAGCACATGCATCATAAGCTGTGCACCATAGCAAAGTCCAAGTACAGGAATTCCAAGTTCAAATAATTCTTTTGAGTATGTTGGCGAATCTTCTTCATAACAACTATTTGGTCCACCTGTAAGAATAATTCCTTTAGGAGCCATCGCCTTGATTTCTTCAATTCCAGTACGATAAGAATATATTTCACAATATACATTGCATTCACGGACACGTCTTGCAACAAGCTGATTGTACTGCCCGCCAAAATCAATGACTATTACTTTTTCCTTATCCATTGATATTCATCCTGCCATTTATAAGTATTTTTTATAAATAGCTTTTCCTTTCCTTAATTTTCGTAAAACCCTTATTAACTATTATAAATTAGGCTCATAACAAAGACAAGAGTTAATTTTAATTTTCACATGACATTGGTAACAGTTCAGCCCAAAAAAAGATAAGTCAATAACACATGAGCTTGCTCAATGTATTATTGACTTGTTTTTTGGGGCGGAATAGCCTTTCATTTATGAAATGAAGTAAACTCAAGCTGCATAACAGCGACTGACAGCTTGCTGGCAGGTTTACGAATGTAATAAATGAGGGGCTGAACTGTTACTGACATTGACTGCATATGTTATTGTTTGCTTACAAACCTGACACTAGCCGTCAAAGTTATGCCAACTGAAGCTCTCCAAAAATCAATGATACAGTACACTAATAAACAGCTTAAAATTATTATTTTAATATTCAATTTAAACTATCTGCCTAATTTTCTCCACCAGACTAACATCTGCCGGCAGCCATTCTACCTCATAAATCTGCTCCTTTTGAAGCCATCTCGCCGCCTCATGTTCTTTTAATTCAAGGTTTCCTGACACCACCTCACACCAAAAACATTGCATTGACAAATGAAATTTAGGATAATCATATTCTACGGTTTTTATGTAATCCCCTACTTTTATTTCCGTTGCAAGTTCCTCCATTATCTCTCTTTTTAATGCTTCCTGTGGTGTTTCTCCTTCCTCTACTTTTCCTCCCGGAAATTCCCAGCCTCCTTTAAATTCCCCATATCCTCTCTGCGTTGCAAATATTTTCTTTGGTGTATTTATATTGTCACATATTACTGCTGCAACTACATTTACTATCTTTTTATCTGTTTCCATAATCGATTTTCAATTCCTTTCCACAATTTAAATCATTTTTACATTCTTAATCCACAAAATACTCGTAAATATCCTCACGAACGGAATGTTCCAGCTTCATTTTAAAATTCATTATAGGAAGTTTCTGCCCCTTATCATTTTTTATTTCCGTCTGCATATAATCAACCGGAGAAACTTTTCCCATATAATAAAAATCTGTTCCTTCTCCATCACTTTTCTTGATAAATAAATATATTTTTAACCCGATTTCTTTATAATTTATAATCTTCTGACTCTCCGGACTTTCAAGACTTACCTTGCTTCTTGTCATCCAACTGAATAATTGATTATTAATAAACTGGTCTTCATATTTTGTGCTATTTGCAATGTCCTCTTTCTTCTCATATGTTACAAATATTGGACATGTATTATGCTTAATCCTGTAACCGTAAACTGTTGAGCTGTCATCATGTTCCCAATTTAATATCCTGCATACATCTTTTCTTGAATATTTTTCATATAATACAAGATTGTCCTCATCATGATTTTTAAATAAATCCTCATAACGCCTCAAACCATATCTGACAAGACACTTCATTTCATTTACAAATCGGGTATTATTAAACAACGAATAAAAGAGTGTAGCCCGTCTTAACATCCCATTTTTTGCTTCATCCGTACATATAAATTCTATGTCATTATACCGCTTTTTCTCTGCTGGTGCATTTACAAATACTTTTCCCAGAACATTTAATGCCGATACATAATCTGACTCACGATATTTCTCACCTTTTTCTTCGAGAAGTATTTTGTAAGTTTCCAAACTTATCTTTTCATTATTTAAAAGGCTGCTAATCATCAAAAGTTCATGTATCCTTTTTCCATTTACAAGCGATGATATAAATTCCAGTATTGCTTCCTCTTTATCGCTAAATGAAACAGTAAAATCTTTATCTACTGATTTTACAAACTGGTCATATGATTTTGAATATTGAATAAACAACATCGGGTCAATCTCACCATACTCATAAAAATCAAGTATTACTACATATTCTTTGCCCTCATATTTTCTAAGACCTCGCCCCAACTGTTGTATAAATACTATAGGCGATTCTGTTGGTCTTAACATAACAACCTGGTTTACTGCCGGCACATCAACACCTTCATTAAATATATCAACCGTAATTATATAATCAAGTGCATTTTCAGATTCATCCTGTTCAAGCCTCAAAATAGCTTTTGATAACTATTTGAAATAAATTCCGGTCTATATGCAAGACTTGAATTGTTTGCATAATCGACAAATGCTGTATTAAGCCCTGCTTTAAGCCTTTCTAAATTTGTATTTTCTTTCATAATAATTCTCATTTCTGCACACATTTTTCCTTATCAAGATTGTGTCAAGTGTGCTAAAACACAATCTTTCTATTACATATCCATTCTACCAATTTTCACCTTTTCAAGCAACCACAACCACTTTATGCTATAATACCCATAGGTAATTGTAAAAATTCCCACAAAAGGAGGTAATATAAATTGAAAAAGAAACATACAAACCACACATTGAAAAAAGCAATATCCCTAACTGCTGCCACAACAGTTTTATGCACCGGCATTTTTACACCTGATTTTTTCAGCACACAGTCTGTCACGGCGAAAAACGCATCACAAAAAACAATTACTGTTACCGATAACTCTTCCACTACGACAACTTTAGGTACAAACATAACACAATTCACTGCCAAGGCAGTAGACACGAATACAACAAATACAACAACAAATGTTACTGCAAAAACTACAACTATCAACATTCAGGACACAATGCCTACAACAGACACAACTACTACAGAAGCCCCGGCTTCAACACCAGCAGCAACTAAGAAACCGACATCTACTAAAACACCGGCAACAACTAAAAAGCCGGCTGCCACAAAGAAACCTGTTGCTGCCAAAAAACCACAGAAAAAGAAATCCAACATAACTAAGATTACTATCAGTGCCGCCGGTGACTGCACTCTTGGTTCTGACTACAAATCGCCATCCGGTGTTAATTTCTATGCCAAGTACAATGAGAAAAAAGACCCGTCTTATTTTTTTAAGAATGTAAAGAGTATTTTTAAGAAAGACAACCTTACGCTTGTCAATTTTGAGGGTACTTTGACTAAGAGAAATACCCGTGCAGACAAGACTTTTGCTTTTAAGGGCAATCCGTCTTATCTCAAGATTTTACAGCAAGGCAATGTCGATGCGGTTTCTTTTGCAAATAATCATTGCCGTGATTATGGCGAAGGCAGTTACAATGATACTATTGCTGTTTTTAAGAAAAATAAAATGCCTTTTGCTTCTTATGGTAAAGTTTCCGTTTATAAGACTAAAGGAAAGAAAATTGGCATGATTGCCGTTAATGGTCTTGATGGTGTTTCATCGAGCGAGCGTTTTATAAACAGTGGCATTAAAAAACTGAAAAAGAAGAAAGCTGACCTTATCGTCGTAAGTATGCACGCCGGTATTGAAAAGACAAGTGTTATCAATGATGTTCAGAAAACTATCGCACACTATGCAGTTAAGAAAGGGGCAAATCTTGTCCTCGGCCACCACCCTCACACTTTACAGGGCATTGAGAAATACAAAGGTGCATATATCGTTTACAGTCTTGCTAATTTCTGTTTTGGTGGAAATACAAATCCTGCCGACAAAGATACGATGATTTTCCAGCAGACTTTTACTTTTAAAAACAAGAAGCTTAAGAAAACTAAGGATATTAAGATTATCCCTTGCAAAGTTTCATCTTCAAACAGCATTAACAATTATCAGCCGACACCGGCTAAGGGTGCGGCTAAAAAGCGTATTATTGCAAAGATGAACCGTTTCTGCAAGCCTTATAATTTGAAATTTAAAAACAACGGAAAGCTGCGCTAAACAACCGAACCGAAAGTTGAAAGCAAAAAGTACTTCTTAACTGCAAAACAAAAAGATTATTAAAAACAAATGCACATAAAAGTTTTAGCTGCAAAAAAGATTGCTAAAAACAAATGCACAAATACTTTTGCTTGCATAACGAAAAAAGCACTTATAGCTGAAACCATAAACAAAACCAGCCGCCAAGTAATAAAAATCCTACCTGTCGGCTGATTTATTTTTTCATACGATAATTTTCTTAGATAATCTGCTTTATTTTTATCTAATAACATCATCCTATAGCATTGATACCTATTTTTACATTATCAGGCACATAACAGTGTAGATTGCAAATATCCGCCTGTCGGCTGATTTTTATACCACAAATCTGCTCATATCATTTACAAGGGCTTCTGCCTGCTGTTCCATCTCATCACAACTCTGTGCAACACCTGTCATAAGAGCTTCAAGTTCCTGCGAAGACGCTGTCACTTCTTCTGTCGATGCTGCCGTGCTTTCCGTTCCTTTTTCTATGTTTGTTACCTTAACTGATATATCCTGAACGGTGTCTGCCATATTTTTTGTTATTCTGTTTACATCAACCAGCTTTTCGTTTGTAAATGAAATTCCACTAAATACCTTATCAAACTGTTCTATTACCTGATGGGTATATGCAGCATTTTCCTTGTTGCTGTCGACTACATCTTCTATGTCATTTTTACATTCTTCAAAACTCTTTGTCAGAGAATCTATTATTTCTTTTATGTTACTTAACTCAGATGATGTATTTTCTGCAAGCGTCTTTATATTACCTGCTACGACTGCAAATCCGTGACCTGCTTCTCCTGCACGTGCTGCTTCTATACTTGCATTTAATGATAACAGATCCGTCTGCGATGCTATTTCTTCTATCACATTAAGTATTTCTGTCATGTGTTTTATGGCATCATTCGTGTTGTTTATCTTTGTGGCAATTCCTGAAATCTGGCTTGTCATTCCATGACTTCCTGCACTCATAAGTTCAACTTTTTCTTTCATTTCATTGCTTGAAACATTAAGTTCATCTACATATTCGCTAATATTGTTTACACTGTCGCTCATTTCCACGCCACCCTCTGACATGATTCCGACATTTTTAACTATTTCACCAAGAAGATCCGCCTGATTTGTAACATCCGTTGCTACATGTTCAATAGCTTTTGCAACCTGCGATGTTGCGGACAATGCTGTCTCCGTCTTATCTTTTATTGCATCACTATTATTTTTTACCATATCGGCTGTATCTTTTGCTTTTGATATACTTCCTCTAAAAGACCCTATAGCAATGTTTGTATGCTCAACCATCTGACCAAGCTCATCTGATCTCTTTATAACGGTCTCATCAAGACTGCTTGATAAATCACCATGTGCAACTGATTCAAGTTTACTGCGTACTTTCTCGATTACTTTAACAAGCCGCTTTATGATTACATATGAAATGACAAGCATCACAAGAACCAAAACTATACCAACAACAATAAGGAAATTTGCAGAACCATTGAATATTTTAACTATTCTTCTTAATCCGTCTGATTTATTTACAATTTCGTGAATATCATCGGAGTATATTCCTGTTGTAATAACCCAGTTCCATTTATCAAATTTCTGACTGTATGCAACTTTTGGTGCTACTGTTTTTCCGTCAGATTTTGTAAAATAAAACTCATTAAATCCGCCGCCCAACTCGGCAGTTTTCATAATAGACTGAATTATCTTCACACCATTCTTGTCCGTGAGGTCATATCTGTTTGTCCCCTCCTGTTCAGGCAGGATAGGATGCATGACAAGATTATAATCAGTGTCATCAACCCAGAAATACCCTGAATCATCATCACCATAGCGGAGATTACGCAATGCTTCAAGAGCATCCTTCTTTGCAGTTGCCTCGTCAATCTTTCCTGAATCACTAAGATTATAATAATACTCAATAGAGCTTATCGCCGACTGAACCTCTGATTTTACCTCTGTCTTATATGACTGTAATGTATTTTCATACAAGACATCTTTCATTCTGTCCTCAATATTGCCAAATATCATAACAGTCAAACCTACTAATACAAGGCAGGTGATAAATACGATACCGGCAAAAAATACGCTCAATTTTCTGGCAAGTGATTTTTTCATACCTAGTTTTCCTCCTTACTGCCATAGTTTTGTTTTTATAATATGTGTATAATTATACTACCTGTTTTTCAAAAAATCTACACTTTTTTGCCATTTTCACCCATTAATTTGATTATTTCACCTTTTTGATACCTTATATCAAAAAAGACCTGCAAGCTGATAACCATATCTGCCTGTCGTTCTTTCAGGTCAGACATTATTATATCCTGAATAATTTTACTACGCCTTAAATATCTTTTTATACACCGCCTTTTTACTCTTAGGATATGTAAATTTTGCTTTTTTCTTTATTCCTGAAAAAACATTTTTTCCTACGCTTTTCTTTGTAAGTTTTGTTGTCTTTATCGTAATCTTACTTATTTTACTGCTTTTTGCAAATGCCTGTGTTCCAAAAGTTTTTACATTTTTTCCTATTGTGACGGTCTTTAACTTCGTGTACTTATAAAAAGCCTTTTTGTCTATTGCTGTCACCTTAAATTTAATTCCCGAAATGATTACATATTCAGGTATTGACAATTTTGTTATCTTTTTTGATTTACTTCCCGTACATGACACCTCAAATTTCTTAGTCTTTGCGACAACGCCTGTTACTTTATATCTGATTCCTTTAACAGTAACTTTTTTGCCTTTTTTCGGATATTTCTTTTTCTTGGAAGTATTACTGCCTGGTGAATCTCCACCACTTGTTCCGCTGTTATTATTGCCGCTGTTACTGTCACTGCTATTATTACTGTTGTCGTCACTGCCGTTTTGGTCGTCAGAGCCACCTGTTGCAGGTATTGTCTGAATATCAGTCCTTGCATCACATCTCATACAATGGATTGACTTTTCCCCTGCGGTATTTTTTGTTGCCGGTTTATCTATTGTGTAATCACTCTCCCATGCATGACCCAATGCCGGTACTGTAAGGGCACTTTCTTTAAGCTCTGCTATTCCCTGCTCATCGCAATACAGTTTTCCACATCCGCTGCAACTGTAGTATGCCACTGTTCCTGTTTTTTCACAGGTTGCCGATACTGGTTCATGATATTGCATTGTATGAATATGTCTGCTCTTTAAACCACTCTGCACCGTTACATTTTCTTTTTCACGGATAACATAATATCCCAAAGCATTGCTTAATGTGTTGACAGTTATCTTTGATGTATCCATATCTCCGAAAAGTTTATCTTCTATTACCGGGACTGTCTTAGGATAAAAGTTTATCTCAACAAGGCTGCTGCAGCCTGCAAATGCCTTTGTTCCGATTTTCTCTATCTTTTCAGGAACTATTATCTTTGTAATCTGGCTTTGTCCCTCAAACGCCCCTGTTTCTATGGATGCTACCGGATATTTAACATCACCTATTGCCATTTCTTCTTTTATCTCAACTTCTCCCGTCAATGTTTTTCCGGGAATGGCATCTGCTTTAAATGTCTTGTTTCCGTTTATATCTTCATCAAATGTATAACGAATACCTGAATCATCGATATAACTTATGTCGCCACATACATTGCATTTTCCGTCAACATATTTATGTCCTGTTTTTTCAATCACATTTTGTGCAGTTATTACTTCTCCACAGACTGAGCAATGTGACCCCTCTGTCAGTCCGTTTTCAATACAGGTTGCTGCTTTTGCACTGTCCGTAACTGCCTGACTTGTATGTACTTCATCAGTTGCTTTTGCTATGCTAAATTCTTTATTTACACTGCCTTTAAAAATGCCTTTACCGTTTATCACTGCTTTTGCAATTCCGGCTGTTTTATTGTTTTCATAGCTAATGGTATAATCAACATCTTTTTCAAGAACGGTATCTCCGTCAACCGTAACCGTAACATCCGGCTTACATTCCCCACCATTGTATGTGTACTGTGACTGCGACAATGTCACATCCGCATCTGCTATGTTAAGACTTCCTTTTTCCCCTATCCTGAATATATAATTCTTTGCAATTCGGCTGTTATATTTTGGATAAATCTTAATACCACAGACTCCGTCTTTTTTTATCTCAAGTCGGTTCACGGATGAATTGACCGTCATCTCCTCCGGAACTGACACTATGTTACTGTTTGCCGTTTCTATCACTACATCATTATAAGTGCTGTCATCCAAAACACTTTCAGGCCAGCAGTATATTTTTGAGCCACTTTTTAAATCCATCGGCAATGTTTCGCTGTAACCTCTCTCCGTATGTGACTCATTATTCCACTTTACATTAAATGATGACGGCGGTGTTATATGCACACTGTCACCACATACCGAGCATACTCCGGTTCTTTTTCCGTCCGACTCCACATCACCGTAAACATAATCATGTGCTTTCTTTGGAATATTCTTTTCCTCCGTATAATCGCATTTGTCACAGTAATAAGTTTTCTTTCCCTCTGTCTGACAGGTTGCAGGTGTATAATTCTTTATTTTTTTGTTGTGTGTGCATTTTACTGTTATATCTTTAGTTGCAACAACCTTGTCACCCGATTTTGCAGTTATCGTAACTGTTCCGTTTTTTATAGCAGTCACTACACCATCATCAGTGACTGTTGCAATACTTGTGTCCGACGATGAAAAACTGTCAATCCCAAGTGCCCAAAGACTTCGCACAGCATTGTTTCTCTGAATTTTTACCCTCACCGTATAATTCGCCGTAGCATCGGTATTTATCTCACTATCGCCCTCTATTGTGTACTCTTTTATGTACTGGTCTGCAACTTCTATTTTCTGCATTACATCTTTCTTTGCTCTAAGCATAGACTCATCAAGTCCCTCTTTTTCCGACAATTCCGTTGCAAGTGTATTTGAAAATCTTCCAACTTTTGAATAGAAATCTCCACAGCCTACATATTTATATTTTGGATTTATTATGCTTTTATAATGTCCTGTCTCCTCACCTGTCGGATTTTCCTTTACCCAATACTGTTTTTCCATATAAAACTGCATGATACCCTCACCCATATCTGTCGTATCGTTGTAGGCAAGGTCCTCAGCACTTCCGGAAATCCCGTTATAACTTATGGAAAATGTATTTTTATCGTTGAGACGGTTATGCCCCGAATCCATAAACGCATATGCTATTCCCGCTTCAACAGCCCTTATCTTAGCCACACTTTCTAAATCTCCTGACCACTTCAACGGCACATAATCATCAGCGGTAAGCATACGCTCAGGATTTCTTGGGTCAGGTACATCTCCCTCTTCGCACGCCTCCTTACGGATTTCGTTAAGCTTATCGAGAGCCTCCATTGCCTGACTGTAATAAGTACCGTACACACCAAGCAGAGTACATCCGTCAGAAGCCTCACTCACATCAGTATCCAAAATCTCAGCCGACTTGACATCAGCTTTAACATCAGCATATCCCACCGGTAAAACAAGCGAGGCACACATAACAAGTGACATAATAACAGCAATAAATCTTTTCTTCATCATTTGCTCCTTCCTTATCTAAATACATATATTTTTTACGATACTATCATAATACGAAATTAAATTCTGAAAATATAGCAAATAACACAGCATATAATAAATTTTACAAGCATATTATCTAATCGATAATACCATGAATTGTTTCCAAAAATACGGCAGGCAGAAACGGTTTTGTAAGATAATCTTCTACACCGAGTTTTCTCGCCTTTTCTATCGTATCATAATCTCTTGTTGCAGTTATAAATGCAACTTTTACATCTGAAAATTCACGTATTTTTGCAAGTGTCTCAAAACCATCCATCTCAGGCATTTCTATGTCGAGCAGTAAAAGAGCGATTTCATTTTCTTGCAGTATCTCTATTGCTTCTTCTCCACTCTCCGCCGTAAGTATGTTATACATAGGTTCATCCTTGCATATTCCCTTTACGAGCATAAGGTTCATTTTCTGGTCATCAACCACAAGTATCGTTCTTTTTAATTCATCCGTCTGCTTCATCTCATAGTCTTTGTCCTCATCTATCATCTGAAGCATAATGTCTGCTATATCAGGGTCAAACTGCGTTCCTTTTCCCTTTTCTATCTCACTTCTGACTACATCCTGTGGAAGTGCATTTCTGTAACTCCTGTTTGATGCCATCGCATCATAACTGTCTGCAACGGCTATTATTCTTGCTATCTCAGGAATATTTTTTCCTTTAAGACCACTCGGATAACCCATTCCGTCATAATGCTCATGATGATATTTTGCACCTATGGCTAAATCCTTAATCCTGCGTATTCCTTTCAAAATATGATAACCTGTCACGGGATGGAGTTTAATCATCGAAAATTCCTGATCCGTAAGTTTTCCCGGCTTATTTATAATAGCATCGGGTATTCTTATTTTTCCCATATCGTGCAAAAGTGCGACTCTGTATATCTCATCCTGCTCTTTTTTCGTCTTTCCCATTCTTCCCGCTATCATTTTGCTGTACTTTGCAACCCTGACAGAGTGCCCTTTAGTGTATTTGTCCTTTGCATCAATTGTTTTTGCCAAAGCCTGCAGCACACTATCATTTATCTCCTGCAATTCATAATTTGTCTCATCAAGTTCATTGAGAGTGCGTCTTGTCACACGCATCGACATTGTGCAAAATACAACTATTATCATGTAGAGTACAATACTAAGTCCCACATCATATATAATAAGATTGCTTATTTTTTTATAAAGAACATCATTATTTATTATCATGACCGCATACCATTCGTCCATAACGGAAGTCGAAAATACGGTTATATGTTTTTTGCCCATTTTATAACTAAATGTCTGGTTCTTTTTTGAAACAATCTTCTTATACAAAACAGCCATTTCTCCTTTTGATATATCACTTCCAATATTTTTTTCATCTGAATGTGTTATCACAAGCCCTGAACGGTCACACACAAAACCATACCCCTGTCCGTTGAGTTTTATAGCCTGTGTCTCCTGCTGCAAAGTTCCAAGTTCAATATCAAGAGATATAACGCTTTTCTTATCCTCCAAAAGCCGGCTTATCGAAACCATTACTGTTTTAGTCTGTGCATCAATATACGGCTGAACAAAAGTCGACTCACCATCTGCTTTAACTGCTGCCTTGTACCACTCTCTGTCCTGTGGCACATAATCATTTTCCGGCTGCCATCCTATACCATCGAGATACTCATCATTAATAACACCATAAATTCCTGTAAAATTTACATCAACATCCTCTTTGTAATACTTTGACTCCTGTTTAAGATAACTGAGTATATCGTCATTACTGTAATTTTCCCTGAGCATATACTCGATATTTATCGCTGTAACTTCGACCGCATCCATACCTCTTGAAAGATATGCATCCATCTGTTCTTTCTGCTGTTTCAATGCACTCTCTCCAAGTGAAAGTGTATCATTTACCGACTTTTTGTAAAATGCCTGTATCGTGCAGAAAGATAATATTGCTATCGCCAGAAAGCACACGATAAGTGTGGCAATATACTGCCTTATACTAATTTTTTTCATATTTCCTTTTCCCCTCTCAAGTGCTTGTTGCCATTTTAAAAATCCAGTTATCCTAAATTATACCAAAATATGCCGATATTTGCCATAAGCTAAACTTACTTTTTATGGCTGAAAAGTGTAACAGTTCAGCCAAAAAAAGATAAGTCAATAATACACGAGCTTGCTCGATGTATTATTGGCTTGTTTTTTTGG
>OOCB01004040.1_pt1 | contig 13069 bp, 10 predicted proteins | sample 1671351 | NCBI WGS metagenome assembly OOCB01 (sample SAMN06348148, study PRJEB24527) | human gut metagenome | biome: human gut; feature: ankylosing spondylitis patient; material: feces | host: Homo sapiens | place: China | collected 2015-10
CAACTCGCATCTCAATACTTTTCTCCATAATTCGATGGATTTTAAATAAAACAAATGGAGTGCATGCCCTCCGTGTCTTGTAACCGTTACGGGGGCAAATATATTGAGGATAAGCTTGATAGAAGATTGACCTATCTTTGAGGTCTCAACCTGTTCTTAAAGTCTTTTCACTTGCATGAGATACTTTTCAAGGGTTGCGTATTTTCCCTCTACACCAACGTCGCGGATGTAGTTGGTCGCTGTAGATAAGTCGCTTTGATTGATGTATTTATCGCGTGATGTATCTTTCGAGAGGAAGAGTTTATGATTGGCGATGACGGATTGCCAGTTGGGGGTTATCAATCCGCGGCTGCTCAGTCCCGAGAAAAAGAACGCGACAAGACGATTGTTGTTCGACCGCACGATCGCTTCAGGTTTGCAGGCGAAAATAGCTTTCAGCTCGTCCGCCGACAACGATACGTTGAACATTTTGACATCATTGACAGCCGTAGCGAGGTAGGCAATCTGCTCGTCGGTAAGTATCGAATCGAACGGATTCTCCGTTTCTGCAATGGGCAGCGCCGCAATAGCTGACTTCGGCGCAGATTCAGACAAGGATATTTCCCTTTGCCGCAAGTAAGCTGCATAACGCTCTCGGACGACAATGTTTACGACAGCAGAAAAATAAGGAAGTTCGGCATCATAGGCCGTGTTATCCCGTTCGTATTGGGAGTAGTCGAACGAGGGCACGGAGAATGCAAGATACTTTTTCTTTTCATCTGCATGCAGCGACTCGAAGAATCCGCCCTCCCAAAGAAATGCAGGATCGGAGTAACAGAACCGGAGGTCGGACAATACAGAGTGATGTAGATACAACTCGGCCAGCTCGTCGGCAATCCGGTTATACTCCAGCCGTTCCTGCTCTTGCCGCTGGTCGGGGGCGAATCGGGTGGTTTTCGTCGCAATACGCTCCTCCAATACCCGGCAAGCGTGTTTGATACAACGATCGAATATTTTTTGCAGCTCGTCGAACTGAGGTTTCAACTCCATGCCTTCCATAATCCGTATTTGTTCCTGTCATACATTACGAAGATACGAAAAACGGTTGAAAAAGAAAAACGTGCGAATCGTCGTTCGCACGTTTGGTCTTCGCTTCAGTCAGTCAGATTCGGAATCAACCCGATGGCCTCCTCTTTCTTCTTGTCCACAATTTTGGCGTAAATCTGCGTCGTGGCGATATTCTTGTGGCCGAGCAATTTGCTGACGGTATATAAATCGGCGCCCAAAGTCAGCATCATCGTGGCATGGGTATGACGGCTCACGTGAAACGAGATGTGTTTGGTTATTCCGGCGACTTTCGCCCAATGTTGCAACGTGTCGTTCACCGTCCCCTCGTGCGTCAGCGGAAAGATAAAATCACTGCCGTTCGCCTCGCCGCGCTCCGGCAACCATTTCAACGCTTCGTCTGAAATCGGCAGATAAAGCGGTTCTTTGGTCTTCTGCATCGTGATTTCGATGCGGACACGCCCACCGCTCCGTTGCAGGTCGCACCACCTCAATTTGCGAATGTCGCTGACGCGCAGCCCGCACAGGCAACTGAAAAGAAAAGCCCGCTTGACGATCTCGTGCCGACATTCGGTATTTATCAGCGTCTTCAACTCGTCGAGTGTCAGATACTCGCGGCGGCTCGGCTCCTGCCGCACTTTACTTGCGAAATCGAACTCTTTGGTCGGATTGACGGTGATGATCCCCTCTTTGTAAGCGCGGTTGATGGCCGTTCTCAAGGTACCGTAATAGGAGACGACCGAATTGTTGCTCAACCGCCCTCCGGCTTTCAATACGCCGTATTTACTGGCCTTCGGCATCTGTCGCAGGTAATCGGTAAACTCCGAAAGAAACTCCTTATCGACGTCCCGAAAAGCGATATAGTCGCCGCGAAACAGCTTCAATGCCCGGACGGTATTGAGCACCGTTCGGGCATAGTTCCGGCTTCCCTGCTCGGCGGACTGTTTTCCGATATTTTCCAGATAATCGAGCAGGTTCACTCGGGACTTGTTCGTGTTCTGGAATCCGTGCGCGTCGTTCTGCACCTCGACGATCCGTTTGCTCTGAATCGCTTTGGCAAGGGCGAGCGTCGCTTCGTTCTTCGCCTTATCCTCCCGCGTCCGTTCGGGAATAAGGTATAGCTTCAGAAACTCGTATTTCCGTTTGCCACCGACATAGTTCTCCTTGCGGATCACGTCGCCCGTATAGTACTCCAAATAGATGGATTGGTTCCCGTTAGACAATTGCTTGAACCGGATTCGCACCGGCTCCTTCAATTTGACCGTCTGTTTCTGCTTCGCCATACCGTTCCCGTTTGTTGCTCCAACGGCAAATATAGCGAATTTGTTTTGTTACCGCAGTATTTTCGAGTAACAAAATAGTAACAAATATCGGGCAATCATGGGCTTTGTCGGGAAAATCGCAAAAGCAACAGAAAATCCCGCAATCAAATATAAATAGTTATATTTTAATGATTTATATTTGATTTTTCGTCGTTTCTCTATCCTTTTTATAGATTTGGTAGGAGTTCACGAAGTTCTGCCACACAATTCGTAAGCGGCTGCGGTCGACGGATTGTTGATAATTCGTCCGGCGGACGGTTGTCTTTTTTTCATTAAATGCGTACCTTTGACTGCGCCTTAGATACGGTGCCCCGTAAAATGCGAATAAAGTTTGCATTGTGTTCGGCTTAATCGTACTTTGGCTGACGCCGAAGATACTCCGCCTCGGCAATTGCAAATAAATTTGCATTGCGCTCGGCTTAACCGTATCTTTGGTAAAAAGAAGACGACGTTATGACAACCCCTCCCGATTTCGTGCATTTGCACGTCCATTCACAGTATTCGATCCTCGACGGCCAGGCCAGCATTCAGAAGCTGGTGGACAAGGCCATGCGGGACGGACAGCCGGGCATCGCGTTGACCGATCACGGCAACATGTTCGGTATCAAGGAATTTTATAACTACGTCAAGAAAGTCAAGGGAAAATACAAGGCGCAGGCAGCCGAAGCCGAGGCGCGTCTGGCGGCGCTCGTCGACGGCTCGCAGGCGCCGGCCGATCCGGCGGAGATCGCCCGCTGCCGGGCCGAACTGGCCGACCTGAAACGCAAGGCAGCGTTCAAGCCGATCATCGGCAGCGAGGTTTACGTGGCGCGGCGGCGGATGCAGGACAAGGAGGGAAAACCCGATCAGAGCGGTTACCACCTGATCCTGCTGGCCAAGAATCTCAAAGGGTATCACAATCTCATCAAGATCGTGTCGAAAGCGTGGACCGAAGGATTCTACATGCGTCCGCGTACCGACCGCGTCGAGTTGGAGAAATACCACGAGGGGCTGATCTGCTGTTCGGCCTGCCTGGCGGGCGAGGTGCCCCGCGCGATTACGGCCGACGACATGCAGAAGGCCGAGGAGGCGATCCTGTGGCACAAAAAACTCTTCGGCGACGACTATTACCTCGAATTGCAGCTGCACAAGGCCACCGTCGAGCGGGCCAACCACGAAGCCTATCCGATGCAGCTCAAAGTGAACGAGCATCTGCGCCGACTGGCCGCGAAACACGGCGTCCGTCTGGTCTGTACCAACGACGTGCACTTCGTGGACGAAGACAACGCCGAGGCGCACGACCGGCTGATCTGCCTCTCGACCGGCAAGGACCTCGACGATCCCAAGCGAATGCTCTACTCCAAGCAGGAGTGGCTCAAAACCCGCGAGGAGATGGCGGCGATCTTCGGCGACGTACCCGAAGCGATGGCTACGACGGTCGAAATCTGCGAACAGGTCGAGACCTATTCCATCGACCACTCCCCTATCATGCCTACCTTCGAAATTCCGGCCGAGTTCGGAACCGAGGAGGGCTACCGGCAGCGTTTTTCGGAGAAAGACCTTTTCGACGAGTTCACGCAGGACGAGAACGGCAACGTCGTGCTCAGCGAGGAGGAGGCCCGCAAGAAGATCGAAAAACTGGGCGGATACGACAAGCTCTACCGCATCAAGTTGGAGGCCGATTACCTGCGCAAGCTGACGATGGACGGTGCGCGCAAGCGTTACGGCGAGCAGCTTACCGACGAACAACAGGAGCGGCTCAATTTCGAGCTGCACATTATGAAGACGATGGGTTTTCCGGGTTACTTCCTCATCGTGCAGGACTTCATCCGCGCCGCACGCGAGGAGCTGGACGTGTCGGTCGGCCCTGGCCGCGGTTCGGCGGCCGGTTCGGCCGTGGCCTACTGCCTGGGGATCACGCAGATCGACCCGATCGCCTACGACCTGCTGTTCGAGCGTTTCCTGAATCCCGACCGTATCTCGCTGCCCGATATCGACGTCGATTTCGACGACGACGGCCGCGGTCGCGTGCTCAACTGGGTGACGCAGAAGTACGGCAAGGAGAAGGTCGCCCACATCATCACCTACGGTACGATGGCCACCAAGATGGCGATCAAGGACGTGGCGCGCGTGCAGAAGTTGTTGCTCGCGGAGTCCGATCGCCTCTGCAAACTGGTGCCCGACAAGATTCCCGACAAGAAGCTCAACCTGCCGAATGCAATCGAGTATGTCCCCGAATTGAAGGCTGCGGCGGAGTCGGACAACCCCGTTCTGCGCGACACGATGCGCTATGCCCAGATGCTCGAAGGCAACGTGCGCGGTACGGGTGTTCACGCCTGCGGTACGATCATCTGCCGCGACGATATCACCGACTGGGTGCCCGTTTCGACGGCCGACGACAAGGAGACGGGGCAAAAGATGCTCGTCACGCAGTACGAAGGTTCGGTGATCGAGGATACGGGACTTATCAAGATGGACTTCCTGGGGTTGAAGACCCTGTCGATCATCAAGGATGCCGTGGAGAACATCCGCCTCACGACGGGCAGGAAGATCGATATCGACGACTTCTCGATCATCGACGATCCGGCTACCTACAAGCTCTTCTGCGAGGGCCGTACCGTCGGGACGTTCCAGTTCGAGTCCCCCGGAATGCAGAAATACCTGCGCGAGTTGCAGCCGTCGACCTTCGAGGATCTGATCGCCATGAACGCGCTCTATCGGCCCGGCCCGATGGATTATATCCCGGATTTCATCGCCCGCAAGCACGGCCGCAGTCCGATCGTCTACGATATTCCCGTCATGGAGAAGTATCTGAAAGACACCTACGGCGTGACGGTCTACCAGGAGCAGGTCATGTTGTTGTCGCGTCTGCTGGCCAACTTCACGCGCGGCGAGTCCGACACGTTGCGCAAGGCGATGGGCAAGAAGCTCAAAGACAAGCTGGACGCCTTGAAGCCCAAGTTCATCAAGGGCGGACAGGCCAACGGCCACGACCCGAAAGTGCTCGAAAAGATCTGGGGCGACTGGGAGAAGTTCGCCTCCTATGCCTTCAACAAATCGCATGCTACCTGCTATTCGTGGGTGGCTTTCCAGACGGCCTACCTCAAAGCCAACTACCCCTCGGAGTACATGGCGGCGGTGCTGAGCCGAAACCTGACGAACGTCGAGCAGCTGACGATCTACATGAACGAGTGCAAGCGTATGGGCATCAATGTGCTCGGCCCCGACATCAACGAGTCGATGCTGCAATTCTCGGCCAACAAGCAGGGCGACGTGCGCTTCGGGCTGGCGGCGATCAAGGGTGTCGGCGAAGCGGCCGTGGAGAGCATCATCGCCGAACGGACGAAGAACGGGCGCTTCAAGGACATTTACGACTTCATCGAACGGGTCGACTATTCGCTCGTGAACCGCAAGTGCCTGGAAAATATCGCCTAGGCCGGAGGGTGCGATTCGATTTCGGGATTCAGCCGCTGCAAGTTTTTCGGTGTCGATCAGCGCGACAACAACGGTGTGACCTACATCGAGCAGCTGATGCGTTACGGACAGCGTTATCAGAGCGAGAAGAACAACGCCCAGCAGAGCCTCTTCGGCGGCGATACCGGAACGACCGACATCACGCCGCCGGTGATTCCCGCCTGCGCCGAGTGGTCGCAGCTCGAAAAGCTCAACAAGGAACGCGAGGTGATCGGACTCTATCTCTCGGCCCATCCGCTCGACGACTACAAGGTGATCATCCGCAACATGTGCAAGACGCAGGTGGGCGATCTGGATCACCTCGACGAGTTGAAGGGCAAGGAGATCGCCGTGGCGGGCATGGTCGTCGCGGTGCAGAACCTAACGACCAAGACCGGAAAGCCGTGGGGAAAGTTCAAGTTGGAGGATTACAACGGCACGCACGAATTCGCGCTTTTCGGCAAGGATTACGAGAATTTCCGCAAATACCTTTTCAGCGACTATTTCCTCTTTATCCGGGGACGGGTACAGCCGCGCCCCTACAACGACCAGGAGCTGGAATTCCGCATCACGTCGATGATGCAGCTGTCGGAGTTGCAGGAGGCCGTCAAGGAGGTGCACGTGCAGCTAGCCGTCGAGGAGATCACGCGCGACCTGATCGCACGGATGGGCCGTTCGGTCAAGGAGGCGAAGGGCAATACCCTGCTGCGGCTGAACGTTTACGACCGGCAGGCACAGGTGTCGCTCAATCTCTTTTCGAAGAGTTACAAGGTGAGCCTTACGCAGGGATTGGTGTCGTTCTTCGAAGACAATGATATAAAGTATACTGTTATATAATCAAAACAACAAATTAAAAATCAGGTGAATTATGGCAATTGAACTGACAACTGAAAATTACGGCGAGGTCGCCGCCTCGAAACTCCCTGTTTTGATCGATTTCGGTGCCGAATGGTGCGGTCCCTGCCGCATGGTGGCGCCGATTGTCGAAGAGTTGGCCGGAGAGTACGAAGGCCGCGTGTTGATCTGCACATGCGATGCGGAGAAGAGCGACGACATCGTGGCGACCTATAAGGTGCGCAACATCCCGACGCTCGTCTTTCTGAAGGAGGGACAGGAGGTCGCCAGAATCGTGGGTGCGACGACCAAGGCGGAGATCGTCGACAAATTGTCGAAACTGCTCTGAGCGATGATCCGTTCGTGCGAATGGCACGGGACGCAGGCCGTGGAGTTCACCAAGCGGGACTACACGGCCTTGCTCGTTCCGTCGGTGGGGGCGAATCTGGTGCGGCTGGCTCATACGCAATTGGGAGTGGAGGTGTTGCGCACGCCGTCGGAACGGGAGCATGACGAGTTCCTTCGGCGTCCCCATGTCTACGGCGTGCCGATCCTCTTTCCGCCCAACCGGATCGCCGACGGACGGTTTCGGTTCGACGGCCGCGAATACCGCTTCCCGATTACCCGTCCCGAGGAGAACAACTACCATCACGGCATCCTCAAAAGCCAGCCGTTCGCGGTGTCTAAGGCCGTCGAGACGCCCGACGAGGTGCTGATCGAAACACGCTGTTATTCGAATGCGGCCTCGGATGCGATCTATCGGGATTTCCTGCACGCCTTCAAGTGCAAGATCACCTACCGGCTTTCGGCCGAAGGGTTGGAGCAGGAGGTGATGTTCGGCAATAAGAGCGACCTTCCCATGCCTGTCGGCGTGGGATTCCACACGCCGCTCAACGTTCCCTTCGCCGGCGGCGATGCGGCGGACTACCGGCTCCGTATGGCCGTGGGCGAACGTTTCGAGTTGAACGGACGCAATCTCCCGACCGGACGGCTGCTGCCGCTCGACGAACGGTTTGCACGGCTGCGTGCTCCCGAAGGGTTGCAGGCGACCGGCTGCGAGGCGATCGAAGCAGGTTTTTCGGTGCGCGAGATCGAGGTCGACGGCCGGCCTTTCCGCGGTGCCGTGGTAGAGAATCGCCGTACGGGAGTGCGGGTTTTCTACGAGGTCGACTCCCAGACGCTCTATTGGACGCTCTGGAACAACGGCGGGCAGGTGCCCTACTGCTGTCCCGAGCCGCAGTCGTGGGCCACCGATGCGCCGAATCTGCCCGACCGCGAACGGTGGGGATTCCGCTCGATCCCGCCGGGCGGCAAGTGGTCGATCCGTTACCGGTTGTATGTGAAATAATTCGGAACACGGTGCGGCACGAAAACCGTACCCGTTCCCTTAGCGGATTTGGACATGGTGTATCGTTTGGAGACGGAGCGGTTGCGACTGAGGGAGTGGCTTCCGGAGGACAGGGAGCCGCTGGCCGCGATGAATGCCGACCGGAGGGTAATGGAGTTTTTCCCGCACCCGCTGTCGCGGGCGGAGTCGGACGCTTTTTTCGATCGGATCGTCGCCGAATGGGCGGAGTCCGGTCGGGGACTGTATGCCGTCGAACGACGCGGGGACGGACGGTTGATCGGGTTGACGGGGCTGCACCGTGCGGCCTTCGAGGCGTCGTTTACACCCTGTATCGAGATCGGATGGCGGTTCGTCGCCGAGGTCTGGGGGCAGGGCTATGCCACCGAAGCGGCGCGGGCCGTGCTGCACGATGCCTTCGGCCGATTGGGACTGCCGCGGGTGTACTCCTTTACGGCGGCGGTGAACCTTCGTTCGGAGCGGGTGATGCGGCGGCTGGGGATGCGCAACCTCGGCGGATTCGATCATCCGGCCTTGCCCGTCGGGCATCTCCTGCGGCGGCATGTGCTCTATGCGGCTGCACGGGATACTTTCGAGGGACGATTTTCCGTTAGACCTTAAAACTGCAACGATCATGGAATATATAACGCCGTTTCTTTACCTGCTCAATACGATGGCTCCCTACCTGCTGCTGGGATTCCTGCTGGCGGGAGTCATCCACGCCTACGTTCCGCGCAGGCTCTATGCGCGCTACCTTTCGCAGCCCGATTTCCGCTCGGTGGCGCTGGCCGCCCTCTTCGGCGTGCCGCTGCCCCTGTGTTCGTGCGGCGTGATTCCCACGGCGATGTCGCTGCGGCGCGAGGGGGCGTCGAAGGGTGCCGTGACGTCGTTTCTGATCGCCACGCCGCAGACCGGCGTCGATTCGATCGTGGCGACCTACTCGGTACTGGGCCTTCCCTTCGCCGTGATCCGGCCCGTCGTGGCGCTCGTGACGGCACTGGCGGGCGGGTGGACGGTCAATCGACTGACCCGCAGCGAGACCGACGGTATCCTTCCGGCGGCGGAAGGCGGCGAGGTTCGTCGCAGCGGCAGCCGGTTCGTGGAGGCGTTGCGCTACGGATTCGTGGATATGATCCAGGACATCGGCCGCTGGCTGGTGCTGGGATTGCTCGTCGCAGGGCTGATTACGATTCTGGTGCCCGACAACTTTTTCGCCTCGTTCGCCGACAAGCCGCTGCTGAATATGGCCGTCGTGCTGCTCTTCTCGATTCCGATGTATCTCTGTGCCACGGGATCGATTCCGATTGCGGCGGCGCTGATGCTCAAAGGGTTGTCGCCCGGTGCAGCGCTGGTGCTGCTCATGGCGGGACCGGCGACCAACACGGCGTCGATTCTGGTGATCGGCAAGGTGCTGGGACGCCGCACGCTGGCGGCCTACCTGGGGGCGATCATCGCGGGAGCCGTGGGCTTCGGGCTGGCGATCGACTATCTGCTGCCGGCAGCGTGGTTCGTCCCTTCGGGGGCGGTACATGCGGCCTGCCACGGCGAGGCGGGCTATTCGTGGGTGGAGGTCGCGTCGAGCGCACTGCTCTCGGCTCTGCTGGTCTATGCCCTGATGAAACGGTTCATTCACAGAAAAAACGATACGAGTATGACCAAACAGATTTATCGCGTGGGCGGCATGAGCTGCAACCACTGCAAGGCCAGCGTCGAGAAGAATCTCGCGCTGCTGCCCTCCGTCACGGCCGTCGAAGTCGATCTGACAGCGGGAACGGTCGCCGTCGAGGGGACGGCGGACGCCGCCGGGATTCAGAAGGTGATCGAGGAGTTGGGCTTCGAGTACAAGGGGCGCGTATAAATAACCTCTTCCGATCGGATGAAAGGCGTCCTGCGGCAACTGCCGCAGGACGCCTTTGTTTTGGACGCAGTGTTCTACTCTGTTCCAGCCGTTCGGTTCGCAACGGCGGAATCCGCGTCGCGGAGGTCGCAGACCATGATATATTCTTCGAGTGTCCGTTTCACGGTGCGGAATCCGAGCCGGCGGTAGAGACGCACGGCCGGATTCCGGCGCTGCACCGAAAGCGAGGCTTCCGGATACCCTGCTGCGGAGAGCCGTTGCAGCATCTCGCGCATCAACCGTGTGCCGATGCCCTGTCCCCGGCAGGGAGCCGCGACCGACAGGACGAATTCGGGAATGCCTTCGCCGATATATCCGTAGGCCCGAATGCAGCGCACCCAGACCATTCCGACGACGTGCCCTTCCGCTTGCGCGACCAGGCAGCGGTCGTCGGGAAGTGTGCCGAAATCCGCGATGTAGATGCGCAGCGACGGATGTTCGACGATCTGTCGCGGCAGGGGCGACGACGGGTCGCTGCGATAGATCGCGTCGTAGAGAAAATCGGCCAACAGCGGGAATTCCTCCCTGCGAATCGGACGTATCGTGAGTTCCATGCTTCGAAGATAGCGATTTTTTTTGGGAGGGGGCGAAAGCGGATTTACGTTTGGTTACCCGTGCGGTTAAACGCCGGCGGCCGGTACTGCACGAGCTTCGGCGAGTTGCAGTCCGCCGCATGGGGCGGCGGCGAACTGTCGGCATCGCTGAGCGATGCCGTGCTTTTCCGATTGTAGACACACCAAAAAGGGATATGTCCCGAAAGAACATATCCCCTTTTGATGCTGCGAGTGCCGTGTCTGCTTATTTCTCGATCAGCGAGATCGATCGCTGGATGAACTCCGTCAGGTTTTTGCCTTTGAGCATCCCGTTGGTGAGCAGTGCCAGGTCGATGATCTGCCGCACGAGCGAATCCTTCTCGCCGATCTGGCGCAGCCGTTCGTTGCGTTCGTCGCGCAGCGTGACGACCTTCTTCGACAACTCCTCGCGCTGGTTTTTCTCCTCGGCGGTGAGCTCCTCCTCCTTTTTCTTGTCGATCGTCTCCTCGAACCGCTTCTCCTCCTGCACGGCGGCATCGATCTTCTTGGTGATCGATTTGAGTTTGTCGCCGTACTCCTTCTCGACGTTTTGGAGGATGTCGATCACGATCGGGTGGTTGCCGTTGACGACGAGGGTGAAGTTGTCGGGCATCTGACCGTAGAACTGGCTCATGCCTCCGCCGCTCATGGCGGCCATCTCCTTCATGCGGCGCATGAACTCGTTCTGCGTGATGACGACGGGCGCTTCGCCGGCTGCCATCGGCTCGAAGGCGATGTTGTAGTGGATCTTCTCGTCGTGCGGCATCTGCGCTTCGAAGACGGGGCGCAGAATCTCCTGCTGCGCCTCCGAGAGCGACATTTTGAGCGAGTCCTCCTTCTGGATCAATTTGTCCACGATGTCGCTGTCGACGCGCACGAAGCGCTGCTCCTTGTGCTTCGACTCGTACCAGTTGACGTAGTGGTTGTCGAGCGGGCCGTTCATTTCGAGCACGTCGTAGCCTTTGCCCTTCGCGGCTTCGAGGGCCGCGAGTTTGGCGACGGGGTCGTCGACGTAGAGGAAGACGAGCGTCTGGTGCTTGTCGGTCTGGTTGGCCTTGACCAGCTCCTCGTATTCGGCGGGCGTGAAGTATTTGCCATCGGTATTCTTCCACAGCATGAACGACTGCGCCTTTTCAGCGAATTTCTCATCGGTGAGGATTCCGTACTGGATGAAGATTTTCAGATCGTCCCACTTCTTCTCGAATTCGGGGCGCATGGTGTTGAACAACTCCTGCAAGCGGTCGGCCACCTTGCGCGTGATGTAGTTCGAGATCTTCTTGACGTTCGAATCGCTTTGGAGATAGCTGCGCGAGACGTTGAGCGGGATGTCGGGCGAATCGATCACGCCGTGCAGCAGCGTGAGGTACTCCGGTACGATTCCCTCGACCTGATCCGTCACGTAGACTTGGTTGGAGTAGAGCTGGATCTTGTTCTTCTGAATCTCGAAGTTGTTGCGGATCTTCGGGAAGTAGAGAATGCCCGTCAGGTGGAACGGATAGTCGATGTTCAGGTGGATCGAGAAGAGCGGCTCTTCGCCCGTCGGGTAGAGCTCGTGGTAGAACTCCTTGTACTGTTCTTCGGTGATGTCGGCCGGCTTGCGCATCCACAGCGGATCGGTGTCGTTGACGATGTTGTCCTTGTCGGTATCGACATACTTGCCGTCCTTCCACTCCTTGACCTTGCCGAAGGCGATGGGAACGGGCAGGAACCGGCAGTATTTGCGCAGCAATTCCTCGATTTTGGCCGCTTCGGCGTACTCCTTGGCCTCTTCGGAGAGGTGCAGGACGATCGTCGTCCCGCGGTCGTGCGCCTCGTCGCTCTCCTCCATCGAGAACTCGGGCGAGCCGTTGCACTCCCAATGCACGGTCTTGCTGCCCTCCTTGTAGGATCTGGTGATGATCTCCACCTTGTCCGCGACCATGAACGAAGAGTAGAACCCCAGACCGAAGTGGCCGATGATCGCCTGATCCTTGTACTTGGCCATGAACTCCTCGGCGCCCGAGAAGGCGATCTGGTTGATGTAGCGGTCGACCTCGTCGGCCGTCATGCCGATTCCGCGGTCGGTGATCGTGAGCAGCCGCTTGTCGGTGTCCACCGCAATGCGGATCGTCAGGTCGCCCAATTCACCCTGCATTTCGCCACGCGAAGCCAGTGCTTTGAGTTTCTGCGTGGCGTCGACTGCGTTCGACACCAATTCGCGCAGGAAGATTTCGTGGTCGGAATAGAGGAATTTCTTGATGACGGGAAAGATGTTTTCGGTCGTCACCCCGATTTTACCGTTTGTCATAGTCGTATTCTGGTTTTAGTCTGTTTTTTCCGTTCGCGGAGAGATCAAACTATGTGCCAGCGCACGTTTCCTGCCAGAATGACAGCCGGAGACTGACAAAAACAAGACTGAACTCTTGCTCAACCTCCTGCTTAATAGTTACACTTTAAGTGAAGCGTTTCAGCGTGGATGATGACTTGCATAGCTTGATACGGTCTATGACCTTCAAATCGAAGTATTAAATCTGTTTCCGAAGGTTTATCTGGTGCTTGAATAGTCATTTTGCCGGAGGTTATAGAATAATCGGGATTACGAATGAAATACGGACTGTTATGACCTAAATAAAACCTCCACTTA
>OOCB01004047.1_pt1 | contig 13056 bp, 9 predicted proteins | sample 1671351 | NCBI WGS metagenome assembly OOCB01 (sample SAMN06348148, study PRJEB24527) | human gut metagenome | biome: human gut; feature: ankylosing spondylitis patient; material: feces | host: Homo sapiens | place: China | collected 2015-10
CAGTCGACAAACACCGAAGAACTTTCGGCAACAGAAGATTGTTTAGATTACAAAGAAAAAACAAACATATAAATACAATAACAATTATGGGTAAAAAAGCTCTGTTGATGATTTTGGACGGTTGGGGTATCGGCAACCACACTAAAAGTGACGCTATTTTCAGCACTCCGACTCCGTATTGGGACTATCTTGTAAAAACGTATCCTAACTCACAGCTTCAGGCAAGCGGTGAAAACGTAGGTTTGCCCGACGGACAGATGGGTAACTCTGAAGTAGGCCACCTGAACATTGGTGCAGGACGCGTTCTCTATCAGGACCTCGTTAAAATCAACAAGTCAATCGCCGACAAGTCTATCCTTGAAAACAAGGAAATCAAATCGGCATTCTCTTACGCTAAGGAAAGCGGCAAAGCCATCCACTTCATGGGCTTGACTTCAAACGGCGGCGTTCACAGCTCACTCGAACACCTCTATGCTCTTTGCGACATCGCAAAAGAATACGGCTTGGAAAAAGTGTTCATCCACTGCTTCATGGACGGCCGTGACACTGACCCGAAGAGCGGCAAGGGCTTCATCGAAGAAGTAGAAGCTCACTGCAAGAAATCAGCCGGTACTATCGCCTCTATCATCGGACGATTCTACGCAATGGACCGCGACAAACGCTGGAACCGCGTGAAAGAAGCCTATGACCTTCTCGTAGAAGGCAAAGGCAAGCAGGCCGACGACATGGTGAAGGCTATGCAGGAATCATACGATGAAGACGTGACTGACGAATTCATCAAACCGATTGTCAACTCTACTGTCGACGGTACAATCAAAGAAGGCGACGCTGTTATCTTCTTCAACTACCGCAACGACCGTGCTAAAGAATTGACTATCGTTCTTACTCAGCAGGATATGCCGGAAGAAGGCATGAAGACTATCCCGGGCTTGCAATACTACTGCATGACTCCGTATGACTCTTCTTTCAAGGGTGTTCACATTCTTTTCGATAAGGAAAACGTACAGAACACACTCGGCGAATACCTCGCAAACAACGGAAAGAAACAGCTCCACATTGCTGAAACTGAAAAATATGCCCACGTTACATTCTTCTTCAACGGCGGCCGCGAAACTCCGTATGAAAACGAAGACCGTATCCTCGTTCCGTCACCGAAGGTGGCAACTTACGACCTGAAGCCGGAAATGAGCGCATACGAAGTGAAGGACAAATTGGTGGAAGCTATCGGAACTGAACAATACGACTTCATCGTTGTCAACTACGCAAACGGCGACATGGTGGGCCACACCGGTATCTACGAAGCTATCGAAAAGGCTGTTGTTGCCATCGACAACTGCGTGAAGGACACTGTGGAAGCTGCCAAGGCTCACGGCTACGAAGTGATTATTATTGCCGACCACGGTAACGCCGACAACGCTATCAACGCCGACGGTACTCCGAACACAGCTCACTCGCTGAATCCGGTTCCATGTGTTTACGTTACTGAAAACACTGGCTGCAAAATCCAGAATGGTATCCTTGCCGACGTAGCTCCGACAATCCTTACTATCATGGGTATGCCGCAACCGGCTGAAATGACTGGAAAATCATTGATTTAATCCAATCAACACATAACAGGAAAAGGGAGCCCATCGCTCCCTTTTTTCATATCTACCCTGCAAAACAGAACCGAAAGCCTTAAACAGCGAACGGCCACCCAAAACCTGTAAACAGTAAACCGTAAACTGTAAACCTTTACACTTTCGGGAAAATATGTTTATTTTGCACTATAAACAAAAACAATCATCAACATGAAGTTTACAACTTGGACCGCAAACGGACTGCGCGCCTGCAACGACAAAGGCTTCAGCGACATATTCCGCCAACTGGATGCCGACTTTTTCTGCCTGCAGGAAACAAAGATGCAGGCCGGACAACTCGACCTGGAGTTTGAAGGCTATCGCTCCTACTGGAACTATGCGGAAAAGAAAGGATATTCAGGCACGGCAATTTTCACGAAACACGAACCTCTCAGCGTGACTTACGGCATCGACATCGAACACCACGACAAGGAAGGACGTGTCATCACACTGGAAATGCCGGATTTTTATTTGGTGACCGTCTATACACCGAATTCGCAGGACGGACTGAAACGCCTCGACTACCGCATGACTTGGGACGACGATTTCCGCGCCTACCTTCAGGAACTCGACAAGAAGAAACCGGTTGTAGTGTGCGGCGACCTGAATGTGGCCCACAAGGAAATCGACCTCAAGAACCCGAAATCCAACCGCAAGAACGCCGGCTTCACCGACGAAGAACGCGAAAAATTCACCCTACTTCTCGAAGCGGGATTCACCGATACGTTCCGCCACTTCTACCCCACGCAGGAAGGCATCTACTCCTGGTGGTCATATCGCTTCAAGGCACGCGAAAAGAACGCGGGCTGGCGTATTGACTATTTCCTTGCCTCAAAACGCCTGGACGGCCAATTAAAGGCCGCTACAATCCATACAGACATATTCGGTTCCGACCATTGTCCGGTGGAAGTGGACATTGACATCTAAACAGTTTAGAGGTTATTGGTTAAGGGTTAGAGACTATTATATAATAGATTAGTGGTCTTCTGCAAAACCGCGAGCCACGACATCTGGCCTACACACCATAACCTATATAATACTTGCCCCACGACCCCTAACCCATAACCTCTAATCCATAACCCTAAAAAGAAACAACATGTACGAAGAAAGAATAGAAAAAGCTGTCGACTACTTCAAGCAGGGCTACAACTGCTCGCAATCGGTCGTGGCAGCCTTTGCCGACCTCTACGGCATCGACCATAATCTGGCAGTTCGCATGGCGGCATCGTTCGGAGGCGGAATCGGTCGCATGCGCCAAACTTGCGGAGCCGCCTGCGGCATGTTTCTGCTTGCCGGACTGGAAACAGGCTGCACCGACCCGTCAAACCGTGAAGGGAAAGGTGCAAACTACGCCGTTGTGCAACAGCTTGCCGAGAAATTCAAAGCCGAAAACGGAACAACCATCTGCGCCGAACTGCTTGGACTCAAGCCGAAAGCACCGACTCCGACAGAACCGGAAGCACGCACGGCAGAATACTACAAAAAACGCCCCTGTGTGAAAATGGTTGAAACAGCCGCCCGCATTTTTGCCGAATTCCTCACCGAAAGACAGAAAGGAAAATAGTATCGGACCGGCACAAAGCCGCCCGACACTTCATTAAATCCCATAAAAAAAGCCCGACATAACGCCGGGCTTTCATTTTCATATAGGGCTGTTATTATTTTACAACCTTGATTGCTGTATTGTCGTTGAACTTGAGGATATACATACCCTTAGCCAAATCTTGAGCATTTACAACTGTTTCACCGTCAACTGCTGCGGAAGCGACCTTTTGACCAGCTAAGTTATAAACGTCAACCATAGAAGCATTAGAACCCTTAACTACGAAGTTGCCGTCAACTACTGATACAACTACTGCAGAAGTTTCAACGCCTTCTACGCCTGCTTCACCTTGAACAATCGTAAAGCGTGCTGAAGAACCCGGGTTAGAAATTGTCACATAAGTGTAACGTCCTTTGGTCTCAGCCGGAAGTTCAGCAACATCGAATGTCACTGTCATTTCACCTGTTGTTTCATCGTAGAACGGAGTGTAGTCTACCCAGTTATACAAAGCATCATTACTGTCAGACACTTCCCAACTGTCCGGGATATACAGAGAATTAACATTGAATGTCTTTGAGCCACCTTCCACAGGAGCATCAAACTCGTAATCATTGTCAGTTGAAAACAGCCAAGTATATGTTACATCAAAAGCCATATTCCAACTGATTACGCCATATTGCTTTGTCTGAGTCTGGTCGGTAAATGCAACATAATGCCACGGCATCATCATTCCATCTTCAAAAATAGTATATGAGTTGAAATAATCCGCCATCACTTCTTCCGACAAATCAACAATCGGAGCAATCGTCACACCATCAGGAACTTCAACTTGAAGGAATAAAGAAGAGTCAACAGTCAATGTGATATCCTTTTCCAACTCGCCTTCCTTCTGTTTAAATGAGAAACCGAGCATATAAGCATCCGCAATGTAATTTGACATTGCATCTCCAACAGTTGTAGTAGACTTTGCGACGACCTCATCCGTCACGTACATTTTACCATCTTCTTCTTTTACCTTGTATATTGTCAACGAAATCTCTGCATTTTTGTCACCAGACAATTCACTGAGATTCAAAAACACCTGAGACAAAGCATAAGGAACATCAGGCTTCAACAGCATCACACCAAAACCTGCAACCTTACCGTTTGTCTGCATTTGAAGCTCTTCATTTGCAAATTTGCCCCACCAAGAACTTTTATTATTGTCCATTACGCCAAGTCCTGAAGTATAACCCGGGTCAGAAAGAGATCCCATAATAATCTCACTTCCAGTCATACCCCATGACGATCCTACTTGCTGAATAATCATACTAGGATTTCCACCAGTGATATAAAAACCTTTACCATCACTGTACTGATAATTAGAAGTGTTTACACCATCAGATGCAGCCAACTTAGGGTAAGAATTCAGACTGAACGGATAATTAAGAGTCAAATCCTTCTCTGTAGAAGTCTTTTCAACCATATCTTCACCCTCAATTACTTCATATGTCCAAGTCTGGCTTTTTGAACCTGTTGAGTAATTCTTAAAAGTCATATCACCATAAGCCGGACCATAAGAAAAGTGCGACATATAAATACCTTGCTGCAAATCCGGGCTCCAATAAAATGAGCCTTGCGGAAGCATATAATATGCAGAAAGTTCTTCAGCCGGTGCAAGCATTCTCTTACCGAACTGATAATTCTTTAAACCACCCTGTTTCTTTTTAATATTAAACACAGGCAAAGACTTAGCCGATGCGACTTGTAAATGAGCAGGCGCTTCAAAATCCACTGTTTGCACCATTGTATTGTCAGCAGCATTAACGGTCATACCAGCTGCAGCCAACATTGCGGCAGAAAAAAGTAATGTTCGTTTCATTTGATATAAATTTAAAAGATTAAGTTGCTTTTTCACTTTACATACAACCTTACATTGCATATGGCAAAAGTAAAGAAGTTTTTTGAATTTTTCAAGCATTTGGCTAAAAAATATTACTGAAACTCACTATATCATTAGCATATTTCAAATTTTAAAGCCAAAACCGAACAAACCAAAAGAGAAAGCCTGTTTGCAAAAGCGTATCAATATACAACTTTTACAAACAGGCCTAATATATGTCACCTGCTATATTAATTCAGGTTTACCACTACAGAGTTGCCAGATGCATCAGTCATCGTAATAGCAGTAACTGCCAGAGGTGAATTTCCTTCCAAAGTGTGCTTCGTAGAAATCAACGAAAGCATGTTTTTGAATGATTCGAACTGGCGATAGAATACCATTGCATTCTTAGCCTTGCTAGATGTAGAAGCCTCAGTTGCCACCTGATTGAAAGCAACAGTTACAACATTGTCACCTTCGACTGTTGAATCAAGATAGAACTCACCTTCATATTTGTTAGTTTTGAACGTAAACGTCATCTTGTTTTCAGTTGAATTCCATCCGTATTGCAAATACTGCAAGCTACCGTAACCAGCCTTCTGGCAATCAGACTGCATCTGACTGAACAAAGTCTTATATTGGCCAGTCATCTGATTGCGGTCGAAACGCCATATATTGCCTTCCGTCAAGAAATATTCAGCAATAGTACCCGCTGAAATAGTTGCATTCTGACCTTCATCGGTACATACCAAAATTCCTGCATCATTTAATTTAAAGTTTTGTACGCTGAACTTATTATTGTCACCAGTAAAAGGAGAAGACAAGCTGACAGATGCATCAACACCGATAACATAAGAACACGTGAAAGTATAGGATTCAGCAGAAACTTCTGTATTTACGATGGAAAGAACGCCACCTGACATACCTGTCAATTTATAGTTTTCTTCACCTGCAGTAAGATACATCGCTTTGGCCTTTGACGGGAAAAGCTGATTTTTCACTGCATTATAGGCAGTATAATAATCTTCCCACTTTTCAATTGCCTTTGTCTCACCACCGTCGGTATAAGTAGCGCCTTTAGGAAACTTAATCATCTTCATACCTACTCCATGCTTTTTGCCGCGAAGTTCAAATGAACCATCAGCGCCCTTACCGTTAATCACAAATTCGTAATCACCAAGATGTCCTTTACCGTCCATTTGAGGGTCAGAAAAGCAATGAAGCAGCGGGTTGTAAGTATTGAAGCTCAATACCGGTCCCATATCACCAATCAACGTATACACACTTGATTCTTCAGCATAAGCATTGTTGGTTGCAACGCTGTTTTTAGCAGCCATAGTAACACCTGTATTCTGGCTGAACTTCATGAGAATCGGGTAGGCAGGTTCACTTTCATTGGCAAAATATTGAAGCACCCAGCCTTCGGTTTCCGCACACAAGTCATTCTTATACTCAGCCAAAGTCTTGTTCATTCGTTCAGCAGACGAATCTTCCCAAATATCCTCTTCAGTCATTCTACAAGAGCTTGCACCCAAAAGAAGAGAAGAAGACAATATAATTGCAAATGTTTTTTTCATTTTTATAAAAATCAAAGGGTGAATTAATTTTGAGATTCAGTACCTACCGGTATATCGTAAACCTGTTTTCTTAACTCATCAAGAACTTCAAGGCTATAGGTATTCTGACGTTCCTGCACTTCTGCACGCAAAGCGTCGAGGTCCATCTGCCAAGAATCACGGAACCACTGACGAGCAATTTCCACTTTCTGAAGAATGATGGATTTTCCATCTACACCGTCGTTATCAGTCGTTTCTTGTTCAATCGGACTATTATTGCTATCATAACCAATTACCTCCCATCCTCTTGATGCCGTATCAAGAAGTGCGTCCCATTCCTTCTGAGTATCAGTAATGTAGTGCGCAATTGTTTCTGCAAAGTCTTCACGATACTCGCTGCTGGCGTAAGTTGAAACGAAACCGAGGGAAGCCGTTGTATTGGGAGCTCGGTCTTGCCAAGAAGTAGGATCATAGTGTCCAGTAGACAATTGGTCGAAAGAAACCGGATATGTTTTGGTCTGGTGGAGGATGTGAGCAAACTCATGGTGCATTGTCAAGAAATAGAATTGGTTTAAGCTTTCAAAACTTGACACATCCATTTGATTTACATAGAAAAGAGAAACCTTCAAACCGCCTTCTGCCAAACCTAACACGATTGTTTCGTTTGCCGGATTCACAGCAGCAGAACCGATAAGGTGAAGAATACGCGGACCGTACTTCTTCATAAAGTTAGGATCGGAAGTCACAATCTTGTCATACACATCAAACCAAAGATATTTGGTCAGTACTGCCAAATCGACAGAATTTTCATACTTAGCAGGAATCAGGTTGTATTCCATGTCTGTTCCAACGTCCTGCAATTTATAGCGGAACTGAATGTTGTACTTCTTCAAATAATTGTCCTCACAAAACTTATCGAGCTGATAAGTAGGAGAAGTCGGATCCAATTCCTCCGTATCTGTAAAAATGCTCTGCGGATTCAAATCATCTTCAACACAAGAAGAAAAGACAAACATCGCACAGACGATAAACGATATTTTGAAAATTAAATTCTTCATCATAACAAATTCTTATTAAAAAACTACACTACCTGATTGGTTTTACCCAGCTTCCCATTTCGGAAGGATCCGGCAACTTTCCAGCTCTCACTGTCGGTTCCATACCTGATGACAACGCTTCGATCGGAACTTGGAAAGCTCTACGCAAATCATTGTACGGAAGAGTTTCGACACGAGTTTCACCAATTTTATGTGTAATTTCGATACCGAAACGCTTAACATCGAACCAACGCATACCGGTGAACACCTGTTCGATGCGACGGAAATGAAGCACGCACCACAAATATGGAAGATTTTGCGCTGTTACCTGCGCATTATCAACCGGATACAAGTCATCGATGTGCAAGTCCTGAAGGATGAACGGACGCGGGTCAAATCGTCCAGTAGTTGAATTTGCCTTGTTGTAGTAAGATTCAATCAATTGGGCAGTCAACACAGGCGCCTTACCACGATTTCCACCATATTGAGAGTTATCCCACATAGCCAAGTCACTTACTGCTCCCGGCAAGTTGTTTTGGAAGATACGAGCTTCAGCACGTATCAACAAACATTCTTCTCCAGTAAATTCAGCTATCATAGATCTGAAATAGCCGATACCAGCAACTTTGTCAGTGTATTGGAAGAACGGAGCCATCCAAAATGGAATTGAACCGTACTCATTACTACCGTTAATGAAGGAATAATTAATGCCCGGACGTCCCTGAGACCAAGTCGGAGCACTACCAGTCATGGTTGCCACACGGGCATCACGGCTGATTGCGTAACGTGCGCCACCGGCAAAGTGATTAAACACATTAGAAACAGCAGGAACCAACAATAGGTTGTTAGCTGAGGATGAAGAGAAATATGCAGCCGAACAAGCATCATAGTTGGTACCGAAGTCTGAACTCCAGAAATTAGTGCGGAGCATTTGTTCCGGGCTTGCACCCAATGCTTCTGTAGCATATTTTTCAGCATTCGCATAGTCTCTCTTATATAGATAGAAGCGAGCGGCAAATGCCTTAGCGGCTTGTGCATTAAAATGGAACTTCGGATTCTTGTGGAATTGGTCGTTGATATGCTTCAAACCTTCAAGCAAATCCTGTTCAATCTTGTCATATACAGCCTTCACCGATTCACGCTGATAGTCGACAAACACTTTATCTTCAGGTGTCAGACAGTAAGGAATACCTTGGTCATTGGCACTTGCTTCACCACGATATTGAGGAGCAAACAAGTTTACCAAAACAAAATGATAATATGCACGGATCAAAAGAGCCTCACCATAGACAGCATCCAAAAGTTCCGAATCACGACCATCTGTATAACGGCCTTCAGCACGGAACTCATCCACCTTTGCTAAAACGTGGTTGGCAACGGCTACCGATTTGTAGTAATTTGACCACAAATATGTCGGAGAGTCCTGCATGCTTTCTTTGTTAACATCCTCCCAAGCAAATGCCTGATCGTCCATTTGGCTGAAAGCACCCAAGTTTGGATAACTAAGGCCTTTTTCATCCGGCGCATGGTTATCAATAGCGTTATCAGAGCTCAATTCACAAAGGAGTGCGTAGTTGGCCTCTGCATATCCGCCGGCCAACACCAAACGCAACTGCTCTGGTGAATTCGGGTCAATTCGGTTATCCGGCAATTTGTCAAGAAAGTCGTTACAAGAAGTCAACGACAACATTGCAGCAACGCCGATATATAAAAATTTATTCAGTTTCATATTTTTCAATTCATTAATGTTGTGAATGACTTTTACAAGCTAAATCTCAAAGTAAATGTAAACTGTTTCGGGTTCGGAACAGCGACACCACCGGTGTTGAAGAATTCAGGATCCTGACCGTTCAACTTCTTGTCTGCATAAAGCAAGCAAAGGTTGGTAGCCTGGAGTTTCAAAGAAGCAGAAGAGAATTTGATTTTCTCCAAGAAGCTCTTCGGAAGATCATAAGTCAAAGAAACTTCCTTCAAACGGATAAAGCCACCGTCCGCAATACGTTCTGTAGAATAGTTATATGCATTGTATGCCATTGCCAAATAAGCATCTTGCTCATTCTGACGTTTGCTTGAGATAGCGGGAATATTTGTATACAATTCATCACCCGGCATAGTCCAACGGTTCTTGAAGTCACGTGGAAGAGCCTGCATGTCATCATATTGATTTGAGAAGATCGGGTCCAGACGAATCTTGTTACCGAACGAATAAGTCATGAACACATTCAAACGGAAGTTTTTCCAAGTCAATGTATTACCGAAACCACCGGTGATTGTCGGGTCTGTCGGTCCTTCATATACCAAATATGGGTTGTCGAATTCCTGGAAATTTACATCTGTAGTTGTAATCTGACCCTTTTCGTTGATTACCTGGGGAAGACCGTCTTCTGTCAAACCAGCGAACTGATAAGAGAACAATGCACGTACAGGATAACCTTCCTTAGCATAACCAGCACCGCTAACAAGAGCCATTGACTGAGTTCTGGTGTTCAACTCAGTAATCTCATTCTTAGTTTTTGAGAAAGTCAAGTCAGTTGTCCATTCGAAATCCTTGTTAGTGATGTTGACAGTAGAAATCGTAAATTCCACACCACTTGACTTCATGGATGCAACGTTAGCATATTTCATTGATTCACCACCGACACCTTGAGTATAAGTAAGACCGATCAAGTCGAAGTTGTTACGAGTATACACATCAACAACAGTATTGATACGGTTGTGCAAGAAACCGAGGTCCAAACCAACGTTGAACTCATGTTTCTTTTCATAAGTCAACTCTGAGTTGCCAAGGCTTTCAAGGAGCAATGCCATTTCCTGGTCAGATGCACCCGGACGCCAGATAGTAGAAGGAACATAAATCGGAGTAGCGTTTGATACGCTTGACGGACCTGCATCGGCAGTCAAAGAGTAAGATACACGAGCTGTAGCATGTGACAAGATCTTCGGATCTACTTTTTCTTTGAAGAATGCTTCTTCGTGAGCATTCCAACCTGCTGAAATATTCCAAGTCGGCAACCAGCGAGATGTGCGGGCCATACCCAACTTGTTAGTACCTTCATAACGGATTGTACCGTTCAAAGTATAACGACCTTCATAAGAGTAAGTAGCATTAGCGAACGATGCGAAGCTACGACGGAAAGAAGGATAGATACCATAATAAGTGTGACCTTCTTCTACTTGTTGTTTAAACAAGTTGTAGTCGATAAACGGAAGACCGCCGTTGTCGTAAACGAAGCCCCAGCCTTCCCAAGAAATCTGCTTACGGTCAGTTGAGCTGACTTCCAAACCGGCAAGGAAGTTAAAGATGTGAGTATTGTTCCAAACCTTGTTGAATGTTCCAGTACCACGGAAGTCATATTGAGAAATAGTATATGTATCGTTATAGTAAATACCACCTTGCGGCAATACAGTTTCCGGCAATGCGTATGGATCATCCGGGTCACGGTACAAGAACTTGTTCAAGTCACGGATCGTAGCATCTTCTGGATCAACACCGGCACGGTAAGCGTTAGCCTGGTTAGAGTGGTCCTTCACATAGTGCTGTTGAACAGAACTTTGATAACGATAAGCACCCAATGCATTGAATTCCAACTCTTGGATAGGTTTCCAGTTCAATTCAGCCTGGAATTTCAAGTCAGTTACATTGATATCAATGTAGTTGTTGTCCAATTCGTGGAAGATATTGAAGTCAGTATAGTTACGAGTATAGAATTCATTCGGGTCAAGCGCACGAGACGCGTTGATAGCGTAGCTATACGGGTTGATATCGAAGTCACGTTGTACAGTACCGTTAACCGGGTCAACATTCTGGCTCAATGTTCCAGGAGCTTTTTGTTGACGGTAAGAATCTGAAGTCAATACCGACAAGCGCAATGTTTCAGAAAGATTGTAAGAAGCATTAGCATTAAAAGTGTAACGACGAACGTTGCTGGAAGCAGTCCATCCCGGGTCGTTCATTACAGACAATGATGTATAGAAATTACCTTTGTCTGTACCACCGGCAATACTTACAGAGTGGTTCTGCATAACTGCATTGCTAAACAACAAGTCGAACCAGTCAGTATTGCGGTATTCTGCTTCACGAAGGTAAGCGTTCATCGCTGACTGAGTATGTTCCAAACCAAAACCAGTGGTTGGGTCATAAGAGTCAATCAACTGATACATTTTACCGTACACACCAGAAGTAGAAGCCTTGGCGATTGAAGCGAATTCCAACCAACCTTTTTCTTCCATTTCCTTATAGATACCCATCTGTTCCTGAGAGTTGCTGATGTTGAACTCACGGTAGCTTGGCTTCATACGAGTTGTCAACTCACCTGTATAGCTCACACGAGTTGAACCGGCTTTACCTTTCTTGGTAGTAACGACGATCACACCAGCCATTGCACGCGCACCGTAGATAGAAGTAGCGGCACCATCCTTCAAAATCTGGAAGCTCTCAATGTCGTCCGAGTTCAAACCGGCAATAGCAGAAGAAATCAATGTCACAGCATCACCCGATGACAAGTCGTCAGCGTCTACTTCAACAGCGTCTTCCATTACCACACCATCGACAACCCAAAGCGGCTTAGATGCACCCATAATAGATGTTGCACCACGCACACGGATTTTTGGAGCTGTACCGAAAGTACCGGAAACGTTTTGGACAGACACACCGGCAGACTTACCTTCCAGGGAACGGCTGATATCAGCCACACCGTCCAATTTTGCATTCTTGGCATCAATCTGGTCAGTTGAACCCAAGAACAAACGCTTATCCATCTTACCCATACCGGTTACAACCACTTCATCAAGGACTTGTGTATTGGAATCAAGCACAATTTCCATCTCAGAAGTTGATACTTTTACTTCCTTCGAGTTCATACCCACATAGGAAATAACCAAATACGAGTCGGTTGAAGGCACATTTAAAGTGAAGCGACCGTCAATGTCAGTCGCAGTACCTACTGAAGTGTTGCCCTTCAATAACACTGTTGCACCGATAACGGGCAGACCATCGTCGGCAGACGTAACGACACCAGTCACCTTCACCTGTGCGAAAGCAGGCAATGAAAGCAACGCCATCGTTAGCAAAATGACAAATTTCTTAAGTCTCATAAATTTAAAAATTCAATTTATATATAAACACACAATTAAATTTCAAATTAGTTGCTTTGTTATAAATCGTAAGCACACCCACCCTTCAATTCTGTTAATTTCAACCAGTGAAATTAAGAATCAAAGGAAGATTTACGCGCTCTTCAGATTTCAGGTTTTAACCACAAATTAATTCCAGCAATCCAAATTGCAGTTTTTCCGCTTTTCTGATAGCACTTTGCTAAGTTACATCTATTTTTTTAAGATTGCAATATTTCTTTTACATTTTTTTGTTTACTTTCGGAAACATAGGTTTAAAATCCTATGCCACATTACCGACATTTTTCCTCTACACGCAACGCATTAA
>OOCB01004050.1_pt1 | contig 13045 bp, 10 predicted proteins | sample 1671351 | NCBI WGS metagenome assembly OOCB01 (sample SAMN06348148, study PRJEB24527) | human gut metagenome | biome: human gut; feature: ankylosing spondylitis patient; material: feces | host: Homo sapiens | place: China | collected 2015-10
ATCAGGAGTTATTCCCTCCGATTCAAAGGAATCTTTAATTCCATTTATAGTCTGCAATCCCGTACATCTTTTTGCATCTTCTCCGTAATAATTAACTCCATTTTCACCTGAAATCCATTTGTTTGTATACAGAACACCGTTACCACCTGCTCGATAATACTTATACTCTCCACTCTCTGAATCCCAAACATCAAATTCTTCATCGACGTACATGCTTCTATCATAGTCAAACCCATAATAGTTGTCACCAATTTTTACGACACAATTTGTCAGAAAAACACCATCCTTTATATAGAGCCAGTTTCCATCCTTTTGAACCCAACCACCACCTGTTACATCTGTTGCAATTCCTTCTTCATCACAGTAATAAGTTTTATCATTATCTCTTATGATACCATTCTTGTAAAGCCAACCATATCTATCGAAATAATATTGTTTTCCATTTATTGTATGAATACCGGTATATGCTTTTCCATCTTCTCCATAATAATACCAATTGTAGGAATCCGTATACCATACATTTACATAAAGACTTCCATCTTCTTTTGCCCGATAAGAATAACTCGTTCCATCACTATAGCTAGTATTGAACGCCTCATTCACATATAAAATTCCGTTATAATCAAATCCATAGTACTTTCCGTCTATCTGCTCAACGCAATTTCTTAGAAAATCTCCAAATTTTACATAATATTTTTTTCCTTCATTTTGAACCCAACCATCATCTGTTACATCTGTCACAACTCCATCTGAATCACAGTAATAAATTTTGTCATCACCATCTCTTATGATGCAATTCGTGCTGAGAACGTAATATTCAGAGAAATAATATTGTTTTCCATTTATTGTATGAAGACCTGTATATGCCTTTCCATCTTCTCCATAATAATACCAATAGTATGGATCATACGAATCCCTGTACCATTCATTCTCATAAAGACTTCCATCCTCTTTTGCCCGATATTCATAATGCTCCACTCCGTCCGTATCATACATGTAAAAATTTGTATTTACATACAATATTCCTCTATAATCAAATCCATAGTGCTTTCCGTCAATTTCAATAACTTTATTTTCTACAATTTGACCATCCTTCACATAAGAAAAGTTTCCATCATTATCCTTATGCCAGCCATCTGTCAGTACTTCTTGGTTCTCTGCTGCATATTCTACCGCTGCCTGCTCACTTGAGATTTCAGTTTCACTTGGCTCTGTTTCGATTACTTCTGTTGACTGAATCTCCTCTAACTGAGATTCTTCCTGATTCGCTGATTCTGAAGTCTTTACTTCTACAGATTCGTCTGGCTGAGCCTGAGTTACATTTTCCACTTCTTCCGTTTGTGATTCTACTGTTTTCTCATTCTGAACTTCTGCAGCTTCTTCTGGCTGCTCTTGTGTTATTTCCTGCACCGTTGTCTCTGGTGATGTCACCACCTCTGCTGCCATCACCGATGTCTGGACTGCCATGATTGCTGTTAGTCCCATTGCTGTAATTTGCTTTTTTGATATTTTTTTTCTCATGCGTCGTACCTTCCCCTTCCTGAAGACAATACTGTTCACTATACTACCATGCTCACTATACTTTTTGTCTCATTTTTTTCAGTATAATACATTACCATTGTTCTTTCAATATGTGCCCAAAAGTGAGACAGTTTTTTTCTCATTTTTGTCACGAATTTTTTGAAAACTCATTAAAACAAAAGAGAGAGCCATGCTTGATATTCCCCCTGTCAAATAGACCGAGGCATATCGCATAACTCTCTCCTACATTCTTAGATTTTACTTAGGCGAATTAAGCATCCGATTTGCCTAATATTACTTCAAACTATCAATTTTCAATCAGCAATCCAAACTCCGTTTGAATCAAACCCATACAATCTACCATCTACAGCAATGGTTCCTGTTGTTACATGACCCTTTTGAATGTAATACCAATCTCCATCCTGCTGATGCCAACCTGTGAATGTATTGTCAACACCCTGGCAAGCGCCACTTGCATTAAAGTAATACAACTCACCACTAATTACCTTATATCCAGTGTACATGAAATGATTGGTCTTTCCAAAATAGTATTTTGTACCATTAATGATGTTCCATCCATCTACTGCCTCTGACTTAGAGTTGAAATAATACCAATTTCCATCAATTTTCTGCCAGCCAATATAGTTGACACGTTTGCCATCAGCTCCATAATAAAATTTTGCATCATCATACGTATATGTATCATATCCAATTATCTCTGGTGATGAGAATCCTGTTACCATATTTCCGTGTGCATCAAACAGATACCAGTCTCCCTTAATTTTCTTTGACTGGTTGCGTATAAACTGATTTCCCTCTTTATAATAATAGATTCCATCAATCAGCTGCCAGCCCTGTGCGTAGCCATCCGGTGACAGATAGGCACCTTCCTTTGTGTAAACACCTTTTCCATAATAGAAATATGGGTAAAGTACACCTTCCCAATAGAAATAGTACTGCTTTCCGTCAATCGTTTTCCATTCACTACATACAAGAGAACCATCTTCGGTTGCATAGCTATATCCATCATTGCACCAGGTATTGACAAGATATTTTCCATCTTCTCCGACGTAATATCTTTTGCCCTTCCACTCCACAATACGGTTGCTAACCATCTTACCATCAATAACATAGTAGGCACCAACAAAACCAGTATATGCAATTCCATTTTGATAATAATACCAGCTACCCTGGCAGTTTGTCCAGCCATTTTTCATAGTCGTCTTGCTGAGCACAACTCCATTTTCATTGGTTGTAAACAGTTTTCCATTTACCACAAACTCACCAGTCTGCATGGTTCCATTTCGATCAAAATAGTACTCAGCTCCATTGATCACATGAAGTCCTGTTTTCAACAAAGCATTCACTGATGATGCATAATACCATTTTCCGGCAACTGTAAACCATCCAGTCTGAGCAGCTCCTGTTTTTCCATAAAAGCGACCATCTGCGATTATATTGGTTCTCATTTTTCCTGTTGCATCAAAGCCATACCACTTTCCATCTGAAAGACGACGACTTACATTCTTTAAGAGCGCACCATCTTTCAGGTAGTAATAGTTTCCACCAAGTAAGCTCCAGCCTTGTGCATTTCCGGTCTCTTGTAAAATTCCATTCTCGCTATACAGCTTGCAAATTCCATTTTCTACAACCAAACCACGCTGCGTTTTGCCATTTTCATCAAAATGATATATAGTACTACCAATGGTTACATCCCCAGTTGCGAGTTCACCAGATGCAAATGCATAATACCAACTTCCATCATCATACAGCCCCCAACCTGAAGAAGCCATGGTTCCATCCGAGTTGAAATGATAAAGTTTTCCATCAATTGTTTCGTTTGTTCCGGCTACTGCATGGTAGATGCCCAAATTATCCTTTTCTGCAAAATAATACCAGTTTCCGTCAACGTTCAACCAACCCTTTGTTGCAATCCTTCCACCTGATACATAGTATAAATGGTTCAGTACATCTCCTGGATAAAATCCGTCAGCAGCTTTCGTTGCCAATCCATTTTCTGCAATCTGATAAGCAACACCATCTACCTCTAACAATCCAACATTCTTTGCCATCTTCGGACTCAGATAATAGGTTGCTCCATTTTCTTCCAAGATACCTGTATATAAAGTTCCATCATTCAATACATAGTACCAACTATCAGACACGCAAACCCAACCTGGAGTCTGTATCCAACTTCCATTTTCATCTGCCAGTCGATAGGAATCCCCCACTTCTACTGCGCCATTCGCCTTCAAGACACCGTCCACATCAAAATAATAGGTAGTTTCCCCAATCTTTGTGGTTCCTCTTGCCATGCTGGCATCTTCCTTATAGTAATACCAGTTTTTTTCGTCATCCTGATACCACTCAGAGCAATACAATTTTCCATCTGCTTTTGCTCGATAATATAGACTACTTCCAAAGCCATTAAAGTCTGAATCCACACACATTTTTCCAGTGTAGCCAAATGCATACCAGCTACCATTAATCTTATATGCGCCATTCGTCTTTAGCTGACCATTTTCCACATAATAGTAATCTCCATCAAACAGGAACCATCCATCTTTTGTGACCTGCGTCAGTTGTCCATTTTTATCTGCTATATAGCAACCTACACCATCATCCGTGCAAACTTCAGACACAGCCATTCTTGAATTCATGTCAAAATAATACTTTGCGTCTGAAATTTCATAGACTCCATATCGGTATGCCTCACCGTCTTCACCATAGTAATGCCAATAGGTTCCATCATATACCCAACTATTAATACGAAGCGCTCCACTTGCATCAGTGTTCAAACCATCGGTTTGTAACTCTCCATAATATTCAAAATGGTACCACTTTCCATCAATTTGCGCTGTACAGTCTTTCAGCAATTTTCCATCCTGAACATAATACCAAACACCATTATCGCTCTTATACCATTGATTGTTCGGCATCTTATGAGCGACACCGTTTGTATCGCAATAATAATTGGTATCGTCTACCAAAACTATTTGTGAAGAAATAAGTGCTCCTTTCGAATCAAATAGATATTGAACACCATTGATTGTCTGTAATCCAGTACATCTTTTTGCATCTTCTCCATAGTAGTTAATTGCATCTTCACCCGAATACCATTTATTTGCGTACAAAGCACCACTCTCTGATGCTCGGTAAACGTAAAATACTTTGTTAACTGAATCCAGAGAACTAAATGTTGTATTGATGTACATTTTTCCATACCAATCAAAACCATAATAGCTTCCGTCAATTTTCTCGACACAATTTGTCAGGAGCCGACCATCCTTCACATAAGTATAGTTTCCCTCACTATCCTGATGCCAGCCATCTGTTAGATTTTCTGCAAGCACATATTCATCAATTGCATTTTCACTCTCACTTGATTCTGCTTCTATTTCTGTTGATTCTTCTGCCGATTGAACCTCTTCCGATTGAGATTCTGCTTCAGTTTCTTCTGTCGACTGAATCTCTTCCGATTGAGTTTCTTCCTGTTTCGCTGATTCCGACGTTTCTGCTTCTACAGATTCCTCTATTTCTACTGTTTCCTCTTCCTGCGCCTGAGTTTCATTTTCCTCAAGTGATGACTCTACAGTCTGATCCTGAGTCTCCACTTCTTCCGTCTGCTGTTCTGTTACTTCTTCCTGCTGTTCTTGTACTGTCTCCTGCACAGTAGCCTCTGGTGATGTTGTCACTTCTGCTGCCATTGCTGGTGTCTGGACTGCCATCATCGCTGCGAGTCCGACTGCTCCAAGTTGTTTTTTGGATAAATTTTTCTTCATGCGTATACCTTCCCCTTTCTGAAGATCATTGCTATGTTTCAATGCACCTTCTTAAAAGTTTTTTTCATTATACCCTTTCTTTTTTCATTTTTCAATATATCTAATAGATTTTTCGTCCATTTTTGCTATTCTTTTATGAAATATAGATAACAGCAAGAGAGAGCCATGCTTGATATGCCTCTGTCAAATAGGCAGAAGCATATCGCATAGCTCTCTCTTATGTTTATTCTTAGATTTAATTAAATATTTTTAGATCAATCAGAAATCCAGACTCCGTCCTGGTTGAAGACATAAGTATTACCATTGATTATATGTGTTCCGGTCAGCATCGCGCCATCGTTACCCATATAATACCAAGTACCATTTAAATTTAGCCAGCCTGTTACCATGACTCCAATTTCTGCCATATAGTACCAGTTATTTCCAACTAAACACCAGCCTACTACCATTGCTCCGCTTGGTCTCATATAGTACCAGTTACCATTTAGATTCAGCCAGCCTGTTACCATGGCTCCACTTTCTGACATATAGTACCAGCTATTTCCAACTAAGCACCAGCCAACTGCCATTGAACCACTTGGTTTCATATAATACCAGTTACAATTTAGATTCAGCCAGCCTGTTACCATAACTCCACTTTCTGACATATAGTACCAGCTATTTCCAACTAAACACCAGCCTACTGCCATTGCTCCGCTTGGTATTATATAATACCAGTTACCATTTAGGTTCAACCAGCCTGTTACCATCGCTCCGCTTTCGTTAAAGAAATATCCTACGCCATCTACTATCGTCCAACCAGTTGCCATGATACCATCTGTATCGAAATAATACCAAATGCCATTTAAGCATTCCCACCTGTTTTTAAGATACCAGTTTTATCATAATAGAACCAGTTTCCAGCTGCATCCTGATACCACTGTAAAACATATAGGCTTCCATCTTCTTTTGCTCGATAGGAACCTGGTGTTTGGGACCAAATAAGCTCAAAATTGGTATTTGAAAACATAATTCCAATATTGTTAAACCCATAATATGCCCCATTAATTTCAGCCACACAACTTTGAAGCGCTTTTCCATCCTTTACATAAAAAGTCTTTTCACCAACTTTGGTTCAATCATTATTGTTTAATTCCGCTGTATTTCCACCAGAATCACAATAATAAATGGTTTTATCTGTATTAGTGAAAATGGTATCTACCAAAAGGCTGCCATTATCGAAGAAACAATACTTTTTCCCATCAATTTCTTGTAAACCGCTATAGCCTTTTCCATCTGATCCATAGTAATATGCTGTTGTATAGTCTGATCGTCCCTCAAAATACCACTCATTTACATAAAGGCTTCCGTCTTTTCTTGCTCGATAATACGCATGGCTTGTTGAACCCCAAATTACGAAACTTCTATCAGTATACATAATTCCGTCATCATTAAAGCCATAGTACTTTCCGTCTATCTCAATAACTGCTTTTTTCACGATCTGGCCATCTTTGATATACATACGATCCCCATCTATATCAGCCTAGCCATCATCTTGAAGGTCTAACTCTACTACATCGCCATCAGCCTTACAATAGTAGTTCTTTCCATCTACAGTAACGCTTGTATTTTGATATCTTCTACCCTCATCATTAAAACAATACAGTGTTCCATCTACCTCTTGTAATCCGGATGCTGCTTTTCCTTCCTCTCCGTAATAATAATATTTTGAAGAATCACGATACCATTCTTTTACATAAATGCTTCCATCTTCTATTGCTCGATAATATGAAGCAGTTCGGCTTTCTGAATCCCAGATGCTAAAACTTTTATTGGTGTACATAGCTCCACTATCATCAAAGCCATAGTACTTTCCGACAATCTCAATAACCGTTTTTTTCACAACCTGACCATCTCTGACATACATATGTTTTCCATCTATATCAACCCAGTTGTCATTTTGTAGTTCTATTACAGCTCCGTCAGCACTACAATAATAATTTTTTCCATCCACCGTAACACTTGTATTTTGATATCTTCTACCATTTTCAAAATAGTAAAGTGTTCCGTCTACCTCTTGTAATCCAGATGCCGCTTTTCCTTCCTCTCCATAATAATAATAAAAAGCTACTGGTTCCCACTTAAGATCCCACTCATTTACATAGAGGCTTCCATCTTCCTTTGCTCGATACCACAGATAAGTATCATTTTCTGAATCACGAATGTAAAAAACCTTATTCGCATGCATAATTCCCCTATCATCAAAGCCGTAGTACTTTCCATCAATTTCAATAACCTTATTTTTTACAGTTTGTCCGTCCTTCACATAGGCAAACTTTCCATCGCTATCTTGATTCCAACCATCTGTCAGAAATCCTAAATCTTCTTGAAGAACATATTCCTCTCCCGCCTGTTCACTTGAAATTTCAGTTAGCTGCGTTTCCGTCTTCTGTTCTTCAATTTCTGTAGTCTCCTGCACAGTAACCTCTGGTGATGCTTTCATTTCTGCTGCCGCTACCGGCCCTTCTTTGCTCTCACGGAACTAAGCATTCTTCCGCTCTTGTCAAACACATACCATTTGCCATCTGGAAGTTTGTAAGCGCCATCTGCCTTTGCAACTCCATTCTCAACATAGTAATACGTTCCGTCAACTAATCCCCATCCATCATGAGAAATCTCTCCAAGTTTGGTACCTTCCTCATCATAGATCGCACAGATTCCATTTTCTTCACAGGCGCCCTCTTTTAAAATGCCGTTTTCAGAAAAGTGATATAACTTTTCTCCAATCCAAGCATCTCCTGTTACAAGTTCACCAGATGGCTTTGCATAACACCAAGTGCCAGTACACAAATAGACCCAACCATTATCCTCCATTACACCATTTGAATCAAAGTAATAATATTTCCCATCAATATTGATTGGATGAGGACCATCATAGTCGATTCTTGCATCACAGATTTCCATATAGCCATACTCATTAAAGTAATACCATTTGCCATCAATATTTTTCCAACTATTTTTAAGTACTTGTCCATTGCTTACATAAACCTTAGACCGAAAATGCTCATATAATCCATCTTCTTTAATTGGTGTTACATGTCCCACGAAATCAATTTTATAAGCTGCTCCATCAATTTCAATAAAATTGCATTGAATTAGCATCTCAGGCCACATGTATTAGGTATAGCCACCATCCTCCAAGAATCCATACTTTACACTTGCATCTTCCTGTATATAATACCATCTTTCATTTATCTTATGCCATCCTACTGTCTGAATTAATTCGCCATTCTCATTTGCCCCGTAATAAGAATTGTCAATATATACGAAACCATTTATTATTAAATACCCACTATAATTGTCAAACAGATACTTTCTTCCCTGAATCTCAACAATTCCCCTTACTTTGCAAGAAGTTTCATCATAATAATACCAGTAGCCATCGCTATCCTGATACCATTCTGATACATACAAAGTTCCATCTGCCTTCGCCCTGTGTTCTCCATTATACAGATCTCGAAACTCGCTATCCTGATACATGTAACCATTATAATCAAATCCATAATAATTTCCATCTATTTTCAAGACACAATTATGCACATATGCATAATTATTTACATACTGCATTCTCTGCCTTTACCCACCAGCAATTATCTGCTGATCTTGCTTCATTGTCTTCAGCATTGCTATTTAACGGTTCTGTTTCCAACTGTAATTCAGGCTCAGCTTCTGACTCTAATTCTTCAGATAAGTTTTCCTCAGATACAGCCTCCGTTACCTCTGATTGCTCCATTTGTGATTGTTCTACTTGTGATTCCTCTGCTTCTGATTCTAATGTCTCTGCCTGAGTCTCAATCTCTAGCAATGATTCTGTCTGAACGCTTTCTGGTTCTGTAACTGACTCTGTCAAATCGCTTAGTTCAGTCTCAACTTCATGAGCTGCTACTGTCTCTTCCTGCTGAGTCTGTAATTCTTCAGATGCCATAACTGATGCCGGCATCGCCATTAACGCAACAACACTCAATACTCCTATTTGTTTTTTCGAAAATTTTCCTCGCATTTAGTAACCTTCCCCTTTCCAATTTTAAAATTTGTAAAAGATACGCTATGTTTTTCAGTATAAGGTTACTTCCGCAGAAATGTCAAGACCTATAAAATCAACTTCATTGAATAATCTGTCTTTTATTTCTTTGGATGACATTTACTTTCACTTTACTGATACTTCAATGCTGTTAAAAACTTCTAAATCAAGTGTTATCTCGCGCAAAGGCTATTGATGAAGACAATATAGCAACCAAAATCACCTATCGTTTTTCGAAAATATTTATCGTCTTCTTCGTATCCTAGTGCATCTCTCCACTCAGTGTTTTTTCCCTGCGTCTTTAAATAGCGCGCCATCATGTTAAAATGAGTGATGACACTATTGTGGCAGGCTGTACGAAAAGAGTCCTGCTCCATCTTCTGGCTGCGATCTAAGCTCAGCCATTTTGCACGGATTTCAGCATATGTTGTTGCTTCTCCTATCAATTCATCGTACAGTTCCTGACCAACTGGATCATTTTCGATTTCTTTAAGCAATTTTTGATGCAGCTCTCTCATCTGATCAAATGTCAGACTCTTTGGTGTTTCTAAATAGTTTTCGTATGTGTTAGCCATGTTTTTTGCCTCCTATTTTTCTACAGTAGTGTCAAAATACTCAATCCCATCTCTTGGATAAAAATATGTGCGGATATATCCATCTGTAGAGACAATTACAAATTCATTTGTCTCTTCTATATAATAAACATCATCTCCATCTTCTTTTTCTAGCTTATGGAGTGCTCTGCTGTCAGATATAACGGCAGCTGCAGCCTTTTCATACTCTTTAGCTGATGCAAAGCCCATCTCAATGCCATACTTTTCGAAGTGTTCCTCACATAGCGAATCTCTTCTAAATGTGAGTGTGGATTTTGCAGACTGACTTGCCTGAGATGATTGTATCGCCTGCGTAACCTGTCCTGCCTGCCCAAATAAATTATCTTGGCTTTGATCATTTTCGTACCAGCCAAAGTACCCTGCAAATAACAAGATAATGGCAGCCAAAATTGGATAGCGTTTTTTTATTTTCTTCACTTTTTCTCCTTCGAAAAAAGCGAGCCATGCATACGCATGACCCGCTCTCACTTAGTCAATCAGTTGCCCAATTAACCTACATATTAAATTTGCTTGAATTACTCAGCCTTCGGACCTGCAGCTACTAAAGCCTTACCTGCCTCGTTGCCCTCGTACTTCTTGAAGTTCTTTACGAAACGGCTAGCAAGATCCTTTGCCTTTGCCTCCCACTCAGAAGCATCAGCGTAGGTATCGCGAGGATCAAGAATCTTAGAATCTACACCTGGAAGCTCAGTCGGAACCTCGAAGTCGAACATCGGGATCTTCTTGGTAGGTGCAGTTGTGATGGAACCATCTAAGATTGCATCGATGATACCACGGGTATCCTTAATGGAGATACGCTTTCCGGTACCATTCCATCCAGTATTTACCAGATATGCCTTTGCACCGCTCTTCTCCATCTTCTTAACCAGTTCTTCTGCGTACTTGGTCGGATGCAGCTCAAGGAATGCCTGTCCGAAGCAAGCGGAGAAGGTTGGAGTCGGCTCAGTGATACCACGCTCGGTACCTGCTAACTTAGCTGTGAAACCAGACAGGAAGTAGTACTTAGTCTGCTCTGGAGTCAGAATAGATACTGGCGGCAGTACGCCGAATGCATCAGCAGACAGGAAGATTACGTTCTTTGCAGCCGGTGCAGCGGAGATCGGACGAACGATCTTCTCAATGTGAGTGATCGGATAAGATACACGAGTATTCTCGGTTACGCTCTTATCTGTGAAATCGATCTTGCCATTCTCATCAACAGAAACGTTCTCAAGAAGAGCGTTTCTCTTGATTGCATTGTAGATATCCGGCTCAGATTCCTTATCAAGGTTGATAACCTTTGCATAGCATCCACCCTCGAAGTTGAATACGCCGTTGTCATCCCAACCGTGCTCATCGTCACCAATCAGAAGACGCTTCGGGTCAGTAGACAGAGTGGTCTTACCTGTTCCAGACAGACCAAAGAAGATAGCGGTGTTCTCACCGTTCATATCGGTGTTAGCGGAGCAGTGCATGGAAGCCATACCCTTTAATGGAAGGAAGTAGTTCATCATAGAGAACATACCCTTCTTCATCTCGCCGCCGTACCAAGTATTGATGATAACCTGCTCACGGCTTGTGATGTTGAATACAACTGCAGTCTCAGAGTTCAGACCTAATTCCTTGTAGTTCTCAACCTTAGCCTTGGATGCGTTGTAAACAACGAAATCTGGCTCGAAGTTTTCCAGCTCTTCAGCAGTTGGCTTGATGAACATGTTTGTTACGAAATGTGCCTGCCAAGCTACTTCAACGATAAAACGGATTGCCATACGAGTGTCCTTGTTTGCGCCGCAGAATGCATCTACAACGTAAAGTTTCTTGTTGGACAGCTCTTTCTGAGCGATCTCTTTAACAGCCTTCCAAGCCTCCTGGGATGCTGGATGGTTGTCGTTCTTGTATTCATCAGAGGTCCACCATACAGTGTCCTTGGAGTTCTCGTCTACAACGATGAATTTGTCTTTAGGAGAACGTCCTGTATAGATGCCAGTCATAACGTTAACTGCTCCCAGTTCGCTGACCTGTCCTTTTTCATAACCTTCCAGTTCTGGTTTGGTCTCCTCCTCAAATAACATCTCATAAGAAGGGTTGTACACAATTTCGGTGGTTCCGGTAATGCCATACTTTGTTAAATCGATTTTTGCTGCCATCTTACTAACCTCTTTCCTTTCGTAATTGATCATAAGGGATAGATGCGATTGTATTTTTTCGCATGCACTACAGATTATCCCACTAATTTGTTAAAATGTCAACAAAGGATAGTAGTAATATTTTAACGTATTTTTATCATTTCTTTGTGTATTTATTCAGCGAATTGTAGAAATTGTAAAAAAGGGCTCTCCGTGTTAAAATAATTGGGAATAGAGACACAACAAATAGATCAGGAAAAAATGATCTTAAAACTCAGGAGGATCTTACATGACAACTCTGCCGGAAAAAGGCGAAGGGATTTTTGGATATAAGATAATGGACCGGACCACTGTTTCCATGCTGGGAGCCCAAATAACAGAATTTTCCCACATTTACAGCGGCGCCAGAGTCCTGTATATAGAAAATGATGACCGGGAGCTGGGTTTTAACCTGATCTACCGCACGCCCCAGTTGGACCAGTCAGACAGCAACCACATTTTAGAGCATCTGATGCTGTGCTCCTGCTCCCGTTATCCCAGCAGGGATATTTTCTTTGATATGGACAGCAAAAGCTATTCTACCTTTATGAATGGCCTTACAGATAATACTTACACCTGCTACCCGGTGTGTTCCCAGAGTGAGGACCAGCTGTTAAAGCTGATGGATGTATTTTTATGCTGCATGGAAGAACCTGACGCCTTAAAAGAAGACTATTTTTTCCGGCGTGAGGCGCTTCGCTATGAACTGGAAAATGAAGAAGATGATCTTTCTTTAGAAGGAACCGTATTTAATGAAGACTGGGGCCATTTAACCGATATCCAGGAAAATGCAGACAGCTTTATGGCAGAAACTCTTTATAAAGGACAGACTGCTTCCCATCTGCTTGGCCGTGCACATTTTCATTATAAAGATATTTCTTTTAAACGTATCCAGGAACGTTTTAAGAAATTTTACCGTTATTC
>OOCB01004059.1_pt1 | contig 13012 bp, 9 predicted proteins | sample 1671351 | NCBI WGS metagenome assembly OOCB01 (sample SAMN06348148, study PRJEB24527) | human gut metagenome | biome: human gut; feature: ankylosing spondylitis patient; material: feces | host: Homo sapiens | place: China | collected 2015-10
TGGGTTATAGTGATGCCCTTAAAAATATTAAATCATACCAATTGGCCGGTTCGGATGCCATGATCAATGGAGGAAGCTATCAAGTAGCCTCCACTGAGGATATTCTTAAGGTGCAGAACCGTATTAAGAAGGAAGTCGGTAAGAAGAAAGTTTCTGAATCTAATCTTAAGACTAGTTTGGTTCTCTATGGTTCTGGTAGCTCTAACTATGGCTCAGATGATTTCGTTAATTCTAAAGGAAGTGCGGCTTCGAGTGAGGCATCTTCAAATTATGAGGGCGGGTCATCTGAGGCAGCAGGTGGTGGATCGGTAAGTACCTACAATGGAGGCACTACCTATAGCAATAACTATAGTGAAAACACAGGTAATTATGTTCAGGAACAAGGTACGACAACCCCTACATACAATAATAATGGATCGGGTGTAACTACTTATAGCACTGTTCCAGCGACGCAATAAATAAGGTTGGGTGATTCCCAACCTTTTTGCTTAGAATTGATAGCAATATGGTTATTCCTTGCAATGGCTTTTGAGCTATGCTATAATATAGGAAAATAACGAAAGAGAGGCGGAGTAGAAACTTCGTCTCTTGTGTGTGTAAGGAGGTCATAATGTCGCAAAAAATTATTGATCTCGTGACGGCAGTCGTAGCTCCAGCTATTCCTGAGCCATACGAACTGGTCGATATCGAGTACGAAAAGCTTGGCGGTGACTATGTCTTGTCAGTTTTGATTGATAAGCCAGGAGGTATTACTGTAGAAGATACTGCAGACTTGACTGAAATTATCAGTCCCCTCTTGGATACTATTCAGCCTGATCCTTTCCCGGATCAATACATGCTGGAAGTTTCTAGTCCAGGGTTAGAGCGTCCCTTAAAAACCAAAGAAGCTTTGACAAATGCTGTTGGTCAATATATCAATGTTAGTCTTTACAAGGCTATTGATAAGATCAAGATTTTCCAAGGTGACTTGGTGGCCTTTGATGGGGAAACCCTAACAATTGATTACCTTGATAAGACTCGCCATAAAACTGTTGAGATTCCCTATCAAACAGTTGCTAAAGCTCGTTTGGCAGTCAAACTCTAAAACTCTTAGTGTAAATAAAGAAAGGATGCCAGTTTTAGCCTTTAGAGGCTAAAACAACAAAGAATATGAGCAAAGAAATGCTAGAAGCCTTCCGTGTCTTGGAAGAAGAAAAACACATTAACAAGGAAGATATCATCGATGCTGTGGTTGAATCGCTTAAGTCAGCCTACAAGCGTCGTTATGGTCAGTCAGAATCAGCTGTAGTTGAATTTAATGAAAAAACAGGTGATTTTCAAGTTTATACCGTTCGTGAAGTTGTAGACGAAGTCTTTGATAGTCGTTTGGAAATTAGCTTGAAAGATGCCCTTGCTATCAGCTCTGCTTACGAGCTTGGTGACAAGATTCGTTTTGAAGAGTCAGTCGATGAATTTGGCCGTGTTGCAGCGCAATCTGCCAAACAAACCATTATGGAAAAGATGCGCAAGCAGATGCGTGAAATCACTTATGATGACTATAAGCAACATGAAGGTGAAATCATGCAAGGAACAGTTGAACGCTTTGACCAACGTTTCATTTATGTGAATCTTGGAACGCTCGAAGCTCAATTGTCACGCCAAGACCAAATTCCTGGCGAAAGCTTTAAGTCACACGACGTCATCGATGTTTATGTTTATAAAGTTGAAAACAACCCTAAAGGTGTTAACGTCTTTGTAAGCCGTAGCCATCCAGAATTCATCAAACGTATCATGGAACAAGAAATTCCTGAAGTATTTGATGGAACTGTAGAGATCATGAGCGTGTCTCGTGAAGCTGGTGATCGTACCAAAGTTGCTGTTCGCAGTCATAACCCTAACGTTGATGCTATTGGTACTATCGTTGGTCGTGGTGGAAGCAACATCAAGAAAGTTGTCAGCCGTTTCCACCCAACACGTTTGGATGCTAAGACAGGAATTGAAGTTCCTGTTGAGGAAAATATTGACGTTATTCAATGGGTTGAAGATCCAGCTGAATTTATCTACAATGCTATTGCACCGGCTGAAGTGGACTATGTTCTCTTTGACGAAGATGATAGCAAACGTGCGACAGTAGTTGTACCAGATAACAAATTATCTCTTGCAATTGGTCGTCGTGGACAAAACGTTCGTTTGGCAGCTCATTTGACTGGTTACCGTATTGACATCAAGTCAGCTTCTGAATATGAAGCACTCGAAGCTGAAAAAGCTGAGGCTGCTACTGAGGAAGTTGTTGACGAGATTGTTGCAGAAGATGCTACACCTGTTGAAGTCACAACAGAAGAAGTAATTGAAACAACAGAAGCAGAATAAGAAGAACATAGAGGTGTTTGATGGCTAAAACACGAAAAATACCTTTACGCAAATCAGTTGTCTCAGGAGAAATCATTGATAAACGTGATTTGCTCCGCATTGTAAAAACTAAAGATGGTGAGATTTTCATTGATCCAACAGGAAAGAAAAATGGCCGAGGTGCTTACATTAAACTAGATAATGAAGAAGCTCTCCAAGCTAAAAAGAAACGTGCTTTTAACCATAGTTTCTCCATGGATGTTCCTGAAAGTTTTTATGATGAACTCATTGCTTATGTGGATCACAAGGTCAAAAGAAGAGAGTTAGGTCTTGAATAACACAGAAAAATTGTCAAATATGTTGGGACTAGCACAAAGAGCTGGAAAGCTTATTTCTGGCGAAGAACTTGTCATCAAGGCAGTTCAATCAGGACAGGCGAGACTAGTTTTTCTTGCCAATGATGCTGGTAGTAACGTGACTAAAAAGACGACTGATAAATGTAACTACTATAATATAGAAGTCTCCACAGTGTTTAACGCACTGGAATTAAGCATGGCTATTGGTAAACCAAGAAAAACGGTTGCTGTAGTTGATGCTGGATTTTCAAAGAAAATGAGGACTCTTATGGACTAAAGAATAGGAGGACATCACGTGTCAAAGAAACGATTATATGAAATCGCAAAAGAGGTTGGTGTAGAAAGCAAGGTTGTTGTTGCAAAAGCTCAAGAACTTGGTCTTTCTGTGAAGAGCCACTCCTCATCAGTTGAAGAAGCTGATGCTAATCGTATCACTTCAAGTTTAAAAGGGGGAACAGCTAAGGCTGAAAGCAAGCCAGCTCCTAAAGCGACACCAACTCCTAAAGAGGAAAAGGTAGCGCCTAAGGTTGATAAGGTACCTGTTGCCAAATCAGCTCCAGCTAAAGAAACATCAAAGGCTGAAGTCAAAGAAGCCCCTGCGACTCCGAAAAAACCACAAAGCCGTAATTTTAAGGCAGAACGTGAAGCACGTGCCAAGGCAGAAGCAGAGCGTCGTCAAAATGGCGGAGGCCGTGACAACCGTAATCGTAACCGAAATCAACAAGGGAACGATCAAGGTAAACGTCAGAATAATGATCGTCGCAACCAAAATGGAAATGGTCAAGGCAACCGTAATAATGGGAACCGTGGTAACAATAGTAATCGTGACCGTAATTTCCAAGGTAAACAGCGCAATGATCAAGGTCGAAATAAACGTAACGATGCTGCCCGCAACAATCAGGCAGGTCCACGTATTGACTTTAAAGCGCGTGCAGCAGCCTTGAAAGCAGAGCAAAATGCAGAATATTCACGTCAAAGTGAAACACGCTTCCGTGAAGAAAAAGCTGCAGAGCAACGCCGTGCGAAAGAGCAAGAAAAGGCAAGAAAAGAAAAACAACAGGCTGAAGTCGCTGCTCAAAAAGCAGTTGCTGAAGCTAAGCCAGCTCCCAAACCAGCACCGGCTGCTCAACCAGCTCCAGCTGCGCAAGCACAAGATACACGTCGTAAAAAGGCACGTCCAGATAAATCACGTGATAATCGTCGCGAGAATGAAGATGGACCTAAGCAAACAAGAAATAATAAGTGGAATAATCAAAACCAAGTGAGAAATCAACGAAATAGTAACTGGAATAAAAACAAAAATAAAAAAGGTAAAAATAACCGTGGTAATTCAGCTCCAAAACCAGTAACAGAGCGTAAATTCCATGAATTACCAAAAGAATTTGAATACACTGAAGGCATGACGGTTGCAGAAATCGCAAAACGTATTAAACGTGAGCCAGCTGAAATCGTTAAGAAACTCTTCATGATGGGTGTTATGGCAACTCAGAACCAATCTCTTGATGGGGATACTATTGAGTTGTTGATGGTTGACTACGGTATTGAAGCAACCAAGAAAGAAGAAGTCGATAATGCTGATATCGAACGTTTCTTTGTTGACGAAGACTACCTCAATAAAGATGCTATGGTAGAACGTGCACCAGTTGTTACTATCATGGGACACGTTGACCATGGTAAAACAACCCTTCTTGATACCCTTCGTAACTCACGTGTTGCGACTGGAGAAGCTGGTGGTATCACACAGCATATTGGTGCCTACCAAATTGAAGAGGGTGGTAAGAAAATCACCTTCCTTGATACTCCAGGACACGCGGCCTTTACATCTATGCGTGCCCGTGGTGCTTCTGTTACAGATATTACTATCTTGATTGTAGCTGCGGATGACGGTGTTATGCCACAAACTATTGAAGCCATCAACCACTCTAAGGCTGCTGGTGTTCCAATCATTGTTGCGATTAACAAGATTGATAAACCAGGTGCTAACCCAGAGCGTGTAATCGGTGAATTGGCAGAGCATGGCGTTATCTCAACTGCATGGGGTGGGGATAGCGAATTCGTTGAAATTTCAGCGAAGTTTGGTCAAAATATTGAAGAATTGCTTGAAACAGTTCTTCTTGTGGCTGAAGTGGAAGAACTTAAAGCTGACCCAACAGTTCGTGCCATCGGTACCGTTATTGAAGCGCGTTTGGATAAAGGTAAAGGTGCGGTTGCAACCCTTCTGGTTCAACAAGGTACCTTGAATGTCCAAGACCCAATCGTTGTTGGTAATACCTTCGGACGTGTCCGTGCTATGACCAATGACCTTGGTCGTCGTATTAAGACTGCAGCACCATCAACACCAGTTTCAATTACTGGTTTGAACGAAGCGCCTATGGCGGGTGACCATTTTGCCGTTTATGAAGATGAAAAAGCAGCTCGTGCAGCCGGTGAAGAACGTGCCAAACGTGCCCTTATGAAACAACGTCAACAAACACATCGTGTTAGTCTTGATAACCTCTTTGATACCCTTAAAGCTGGTGAATTGAAGACTGTTAATGTTATCATCAAGGCCGACGTACAAGGTTCTGTTGAAGCCTTGGCAGCATCACTTCTCAAGATTGATGTTGAGGGTGTTCGTGTTAATGTTGTTCACTCAGCAGTAGGTGCTATCAACGAATCTGATATTACTCTTGCGGAAGCTTCAGATGCTGTTGTTATCGGATTTAACGTTCGTCCTACACCACAAGCACGTCAACAAGCGGAAACTGATGAAGTTGAAATTCGTCTTCACAGCATCATCTACAAGGTTATCGAAGAAATCGAAGATGCCATGAAAGGGATGCTTGATCCTGAGTTTGAAGAAAAAGTCATTGGTGAAGCTATTATCCGTGAAACCTTCAAGGTTTCTAAAGTCGGAACAATCGGTGGGTTCATGGTTACTAGTGGTAAAATCACTCGTGATTCAAGTGCCCGTGTGATTCGTGATGGTGTCGTTATTTTTGATGGTAAATTGGCAAGCTTGAAACACTTTAAAGATGACGTTAAAGAAGTCGGAAACGCTCAAGAGGGTGGTTTGATGATTGAAAACTATAACGATATTAAAGTTGATGACGTTATCGAAGCTTACATTATGGAAGAAATTAAACGTTAATTTTGTTAGCTTTTAAGAAAGCTTACTTAGGAGACAAAGCTAGGTCATCTGGCCTGGCTTTTGTTCCATCATAATAAGAGAGAAAGGATAAGACTATGGGAAATTCATTTCGTGTAGACCGTGTTGGTATGGAAATCAAACGTGAGGTCAATGAAATTCTTCAAAAGAAAGTTCGTGACCCACGTGTGCAAGATGTCACTATCACAGATGTACAGATGCTTGGTGATTTGTCAGCTGCTAAGATTTTTTACACCATTCATTCAACCTTGGCCTCAGATAACCAAAAAGCACAAACTGGTCTTGAAAAGGCTACTGGGACAATCAAGCGTGAACTTGGTAAAAAATTGACCATGTATAAGATTCCAGATTTGACCTTCATTAAGGATGAGTCTATCGAATACGGTAATAAAATTGATGAAATGCTTCGTAATTTGGAGCGTAAAGACTAAGAAAAAATTCCTGTCAGTTATGGCAGGAATTTTGCGTTATAATAGAATAAAAAGGAGAACTTCAATGAAAGTAACGGTCTATTTGGGAGCTAATATGGGTGACAGTCCTAGCTTTAAGAAAGCAACAATTGCCTTGGGTCAGTGGATTGCTAAAAATGGGCATACCCTAGTCTATGGTGGCAGTAAGATGGGACTTATGGGAGTTCTTGGTGATACGGTTTTGGAAAATGGTGGACAGGCTCATGGCATTATGCCACAATTCCTCAAAGATAGGGAGATAGCTTATGAGGGGTTAACCTCAATGACAATAGTAGAAACTATGGCAGAACGAAAGACTGCCATGCTAGAGCAAGGAGATCTCTTTATCGCACTTCCAGGAGGTCTAGGGACATTGGAAGAAATCTCTGAAGCTATTGCAGCTGCTCGAGTCGGTAAGTTGGACAAACCCTGTGTTTTCTTCAATCTCAATGGCTATTATGATGCTATGAAAACGATGTTAGATACCATGGTTGCTCATGATTTCTTGGAGGCTGAAACAGCAGCAAAATTCCTCTTTACAGATGATTTTTCAGAAATTGAAGCTTTCGTCCAGTCTTATGAACCACCTCAATTGAGACGTTATCGGTAGTATTGCTTTAATTTGTAAAAATGAGATGAATTAAAAAGATTCAATGACACATCATTGAATCTTTTTAATTAAATCTTTACAAATATTTCTTAGCGACTTCAATATCGCCAGCATAGTTATCACGTTTACCATTTACGATCTGGAAGGCATCAGCACCTTTACCAGCGATAACCACAGCGTCTTTAGAGTCTGTAGTCTCAGACATTGCTGTTTTGATTGCTTCCTCTCGATCGACAATGATACGAACCTCGCGACTGATGTGACTAGCAATTTCCTGACAGATAGCAAGAGGATCTTCCTTGTTAGGATCATCAGCTGTTAGGATGACATCAACATCAGGGTAGGTATTGAGGACATGTCCAAAGTCTTTACGACGACTTTCACCCTTATTTCCAGGAGCCCCTAGAATTAGGCTAATATGGCCATCTTGATGGCTAGTTACGACTTGTAAGAGCTTATCTAGGCTATCTCCATTGTGAGCATAGTCAACAAATGTCTTAGCCCCATTAGTTTGGGTTAGAACCTCCATACGCCCTGGAACAGAGGTTTGAGCGATTCCTTCCTTGATGTCTTGAAGGCTAGCTCCGAGACGTAGGCAGGCCAGACCAGCAGCCATAGCATTGTCCTGGTTAAAGTCACCGATAAGTTGGATATCATAGTCACCGGCTAATTTCCCACTTGCCTTAAAGCTAAAACCTGAGCCATGTTTAACAGCATTGTCGGAGTTTTTACCATAGAAGTCATGCTCTTTATCCGCAACTTCCTCAGCGATAAAATCAAAGTGATCCATACCGCTATTAACGATAACAACTCGACTGTTTTCCAAGAGGAGACGCTTATGGTAGAAGTAGTCTTCAAAGGTTGGGTGTTCAATAGGCCCAATATGGTCTGGGCTGATGTTAAGAAAGACACCTACATCAAAAGTCAATCCATAGACACGCTTAGTCAGATAGGCTTGACTTGAGACTTCCATAATCAGATGGGTCATGCCATTAGCAACAGCTTCAGCCATCATACGGAAAAGGTCCAAACTCTCAGGTGTTGTTAAGGTAGACTTGAAGAAGTTTTTTCCGTCTAGTGTCGTGTTCATGGTTGAAAGCATAGCAGGTTTATGACTTTGCTTGAGAATATTGAAGGCAAAGTAGGCTGCTGTTGTTTTCCCTTTTGTCCCAGTAAAAGCCAGTAATTTAAGCTTGTCTTGAGGGTATTGGTAGAAGGCCTGAGCAACGAGGCTCATAGCCTGCTTAATATCTGATACGATAATGGCAGGTATTCCCACTTGATAATCTTTTTCAGCCACGTAGAAACTCAAGCCAGCTTTGACAGCATTCTCTAAAAATTCAGGCTTGAATGCAGCTCCTTTGGCAAAGAAGAGGGACGATGGTGTGACATCACGACTATCATAAGAAAGATGATCAAAAGTCACCTCAGTCCATGAATAGTAGTAGTTGTCTTGGTCGATAATATCTCTAAAATTATGGTCCTTTTTAAGAACCTCTAGAACTTGTTCAATAGTAATCATAGTTCCTATTTTAGCCTTAATGTTCTTGTTTTACAAGTCACAGCCAAAAGTTTATAATAAACTAGATTATATTTTATTCTCTAGAAAGAAAGTTATGACTGAAACTAAAACTGATACACAGCAGCAGCAGATGCTAAGAGGGACGGCATGGATGACAGCATCCAATATTATCAGTCGTCTATTAGGGGCACTTTATATTATTCCTTGGTATGCTTGGATGGGTAAACAGGGCGACCAAGCCAATGCCCTCTTTGGTCAAGGGTATAACATTTATGCCCTTTTCCTTTTGATTTCTACAGCAGGGATTCCAGTCGCAATTGCCAAACAGGTGTCTAAATACAACACTCTTGGAAAGATGGAGACGAGTTTCTTCTTACTCAAGCGTATCTTGTATTACATGATTGGTCTCGGACTGATCTTTGGCGTTTTCATGTACTTTGCTTCGCCGTGGATGTCTTACCTTTCTGGGGGAGACGAGGATCTGGTTCGCGTCATGCGTAGTCTTTCTTGGGCAGTTGTTATTTTCCCATCCATGTCTGTTTTACGAGGCTTTTTCCAAGGCTTTAACAATATGAAGCCATATGCCTTAAGTCAGATTGCGGAACAGATTATCCGTGTTATTTGGATGCTGTTGGCGACCTTCTTCATCATGAAAATTGGGACAGGCGATTATGTGACAGCAGTTGTCCAATCGACTTTTGCCGCTTTCATCGGTATGTTGGCTAGTTATGGGGTGCTTTTCTTCTACCTTTGGAAGGAGGGCAAGCTCAAGAGCCTTTTTGGCAAGCAGGCTGTTCATCCGGATATCAATCCAACTGCAATTGTTATTGAAACCTTTAAGGAAGCTGTCCCTTTTATTATCACTGGATCTGCTATTCAGCTTTTCCAACTGATTGATCAATGGACCTTTATCCGTACTATGGAGAAGTTTACAAGCTATAGTAACAGTCAACTTCAGGTTCTCTATGCTTACTTGTCTTCAAACCCAAGTAAGATTACCATGATTTTGATTGCCGTTGCTCTTTCTATTGCCGGGGTTGGGATTCCACTCTTGACGGAAAATATGGTTAAGAAAGATCTTAAGGGAGCGGCTAAACTGATTATCAATAACTTACAGTTGCTTTTGCTCTTTATTGTTCCTGCCATTGTAGGATCAGTGATTTTAGCTAAACCACTTTATACAGTCTTTTATGGTGCGCCAGATAGTCAGGCCCACTTGCTCTTTGTAGCCAGTCTGATTCAAGTTATTTTCTTGGCCTTGTATAGCGTTTTAGCACCAATGCTTCAGGCAATCTTTGAAACCCGCAAAGCTATCAACTATTTTGCGATTGGGGTTTTAGTTAAGGCAATCCTACAGTTACCATTGATTATTTTCTTAGGAGCCCTTGGCCCGGTTATTTCAACAGCCATCGGTTTAGGTGTTCCGATTGCTCTCATGTATAATCACCTCCACACTGTTACGCACTTTAGTCGTAAGACAGTGTTTAGAAAAGCCTTACTCATCTGTATCCTTACAGTGCTCATGGCTATCCCAGTTGCGGTCTTCTATTGGTTGTTCCAGTTTGTATTGTCACCAACAAGCCGTATGGGTAGTGTGATTTACTTGGTCATTGGAGGAGGCCTTGGAATCGGTGTCTACGGCGTTCTTGCTCTTGTAACTCGTATGGCTGACCAACTACTTGGTGCCCGAGCTGCTAGTCTGCGTGCTAAATTACATATTAAATAAAATCTAAACCAAGTCATGTGGCTTGGTTTTTTTCTTTTCAACAATTTCTGAAAAAGGAGTATAATGAGGGTGAAAAAATGAAATCGTTTTAATGATTTAGAATCGAGGAAAGGATTATGGTTGATTCTAGACAAGAAAATATAAATTTAGGGACCTATCCTCCTGAACAAGTTTACCAAGTCTTGCAGACAAGCCATCAAGGTTTGAGCTCACAAGAGGTTAAGGAGAGGCAGGCGACGTATGGCCCTAACCAATTGAAGGAAAGTAAGAAGGAGCCTATTTGGCTGACCTTTTTCAGACATTTTACTAGTCTTATGGCACTCTTATTGTGGGGTGGTGGCTTTATCGCCATGCTTTCTCATAGTTTAGAGTTGGGGATTGCAATTTGGTTGGTCAACATTATTAATGGTCTCTTTAGCTTTATTCAAGAATATAGGGCAAGTCAGGCGACGGCAGCTCTTAATAAGCTTCTTCCAGCCTATGCGCGAGTTCTTCGTGATGGTAAGGAGGATAAGATTCTAGCTCAGGACTTGGTGCCAGGTGACTTGGTTTTCATTGAAGAAGGAGACCGTATTTCTGCAGACGGACGCTTGGTCGCTGTGACAGATTTGCAGGTTAACCAGTCTGCCCTCACTGGTGAGTCTAATCCTATTTATAAGTCAGATCAAGCAGATTTGACTCCCGACAAGACTGAGTTAGAGTATGACAATATGGTATTTGCAGGGACTACTGTCTCTTCTGGTTCTGGACATTTTATAGTATCTGCTATCGGTATGAAAACGGAGTTTGGACAGATTGCGGATTTGACACAGAATCTTGTTCAGGAAAAGAGTCCCCTTCAGAAAGAATTAGACCGTTTGACTAAACAGATTTCAGTTATTGCGGTGTCTGTTGGCCTCTTCTTTATGGTGGCAGCGACTCTATTTGTCCACCAACCCTTGTCTCAAGCCTTTATTTTTGCATTGGGGATGATTGTGGCCTTTATTCCTGAAGGACTTCTTCCCACAGTTACTCTATCTTTAGCCATGGCCGTTCAGCGTATGGCTAAGGATCATGCTTTGGTTAAGAAGTTGTCTTCGGTTGAGACACTGGGAGCAACTTCTGTTATTTGTTCGGATAAAACAGGGACTTTGACGCAAAATGCCATGACGGTTAACCACTTGTGGACCTTGTCAGACAGTTATGAGGTGACTGGGCTGGGTTATGCATCAGAAGGACAGATTGAGCAGGAAGGGCAACCTGTTTCTCTTAAAGAAAATGAGCTTCTTAATCGTTTGGTCCGATTCTCTCATTTGGCTAGTAATGCTCAAGTTGTGGCTCCTAGTGCTGATAATCCCAATTTTACAATTTTAGGTGATCCAACTGAGGCTTGTCTTAATGTTCTCGCCGAAAAAGCAGGAATTAATTTAAATGACAATCATATTTGGGCCCCTCGTATCAAGGAGATTCCCTTTGATTCTGATCGTAAACGGATGACGACAGTGCATAAGCTTGAAGCAGGATTGGATGGCAGTCATCATATCTCTATCACCAAAGGTGCTCCTAAAGAAGTGATGGAGCTTTGCTCTGACTACTGCGATGATAAAGGAATAATCAAGTCGTTAACAGCTAATGACCGTCAGTCTATCCTTGCAGCTAATGATCAGTTTGCTCGAGATGGTTTACGTGTTTTAGCTGTGGCTTACAGACCCTTAGACAGTGAGCATGTTGGAGAAGATAGCTGGGATATGCAGACCCTGGAGGACAATATGGTCTTTCTAGGCTTGGTTGCCATGAGTGATCCGCCACGTCAGGGTGTGCGTAAAGCCATTGAAAAATGCCATAGAGCTAGTATTCGTATTATCATGGTGACAGGTGATTATGGTTTGACAGCTCTTAGCATTGCCAAGAAAATCGGAATTGTACAAGGGGACGATGCACGTGTTGTTTCAGGCCTTGAACTGGCAGACATGGATGACAATCAGCTTAAAGAAGCTCTTAAAGGCGAAATCGTTTTTGCTCGTGTAGCACCTGAACAAAAATACCGTGTGGTCAATGCGCTTCAAGAACTTGGCGAAGTTGTCGCTGTTACTGGTGATGGTGTTAATGATGCCCCTGCCCTTAAAAAAGCTGATATCGGTGTAGCTATGGGGCTATCAGGAACTGATGTTGCCAAGGAATCTGCAGATATGATCTTAACAGATGATCATTTTGCTTCTATTGTTCATGCTGTCGAAGAAGGTCGTGCAGTTTATAGAAATATTCAAAAATTCCTGACTTATATTTTTAATTCCAACACGCCAGAAGCCGTACCCTCTGCTTTCTTCTTGTTCTCTTTGGGACGCATACCTCTTCCCTTAACGGTTATGCAAATCCTAGCTATTGACTTGGGGACAGATATGGTACCTGCTTTGGGATTGGGGGTTGAACCACCTGAAGAGGGCGTTATGGATAGACCGCCAAGACGTCTTTCAGATCGCTTGCTCAATCGACAATTGTTGCTTAAGGCTTTTGTCTGGTATGGACTGATTGAAGCAGCCTTAGCTATGGGGGCTTTCTTCCTTAATTATTGGGTTAATCAAGGTAATTTAAACCATTTGGCCAGCTCAGGTCCTCTCTATCGAGAGGCAACTACCATGACCTTAGGAGCTATTATCTTTACCCAAATTGGTATGGCTATGAATAGTCGTAAAGGTAGAGGGTCTATATTCCAAGTTAAACCATTTGCTAATCGGATTATTAGCTTAGGGATTGTTTTAGAAATTGTCCTCTTTATCCTCCTGTCTTACGTGCCTTTCTTCCACACGTTATTTAACACCGCGCCTATTGGACTTGATGATTGGCTCTATTTACTTGCTTGTCCGTTTGTTATTATGGCTTTGGAAGAAATCAGA
>OOCB01004064.1_pt1 | contig 13000 bp, 9 predicted proteins | sample 1671351 | NCBI WGS metagenome assembly OOCB01 (sample SAMN06348148, study PRJEB24527) | human gut metagenome | biome: human gut; feature: ankylosing spondylitis patient; material: feces | host: Homo sapiens | place: China | collected 2015-10
ACAAAAATATGTTAAAATATCCCGGAACACTTGCAGACAAATTTGTAATCGTTTACAATCAGTTTATCAAGTCAATTAGATATTGTCAAAAAAGAAAAGGAGATTCAAATGGGTAAATTTGAACAAGAAGCCAAAGATCTGCTTGCTGCAATCGGTGGTAAAGAAAATGTGACTGCTGTCACTCACTGTGCGACGCGCATGCGTTTTGTTCTTGGTGATGACAAGAAGGCAAATGTGAAAACAATCGAAGCCATTCCTGCTGTTAAGGGGACTTTCACCAATGCAGGTCAATTCCAAGTTATCATTGGTAATGATGTGCCAATCTTTTATAACGATTTCACTGCTGTATCAGGGATTGAAGGTGTTTCTAAAGAGGCTGCTAAATCAGCTGCCAAGAGTAACTAAAACCCAGTTCAGCGTGTTATGACAACCTTGGCGGAGATCTTTACACCTATTATTCCAGCTTTGATTGTTGGGGGGCTTCTTCTTGGTCTGCAAAATGTCTTGGGTAGTATCCAATTCAGTAATCTAGGTGGTAAAACAATTGTTGAGGTCTCGAAATTCTGGGAAGGTGTTAATGAAATTGTTTCAGTCATCAGTGGTGCTATCTTTGGTTTCTTGCCAGTAGGTATCACATGGTCTGTCTCTCGTAAGATGGGGACAAGTCAAATTCTTGGTATTGTACTTGGGATTTGCTTGGTTCATCCTAGCTTGCTTAGTGCCTATGAATATGCGGCTCACAAGGCTGCAGGAGATATTCCACACTTTATCCTTGGTTTTGAAAAAGTTGGTTACCAAGGACAAGTTATTCCTGCCCTCTTGGCTGGTTTAACACTTTCTTACCTTGAAATTTTCTGGCGTAAATACATTCCAGAAGTTATCTCAATGATTTTTGTACCACTCTTGTCATTGGTTCCAGCAGTTATCCTTTCTTACGCTGTTCTTGGTCCAATTGGTTGGTGGCTTGGAGGCCTTATCTCAGGTGTGGTATTGGCCGGTTTGACTGGTCCTGTTAAATGGCTCTTCGGTGCGATCTTTGGTGCCATCTATGCACCATTTGTTATCACTGGTCTTCACCATATGACTAATGCGATTGACCTTGAGTTGGTGCGTACTGCTGGTGGTACTGGTTTATGGCCGATGATTGCCCTCTCTAACATTGCACAGGGTTCAGCAGTATTTGCGTACTACTTTATTAAACGTCACGATGAACGTGAAGCACAAATTTCACTTCCAGCAACTATTTCAGCTTATCTTGGTGTCACTGAACCAGCACTTTTTGGTGTTAACGTTAAGTATGTCTATCCATTAGTAGCAGGTATGTCTGCGTCTGCCTTGTCAGGCTTGCTTTCAGCGGTTTTTGGAGTTCAAGCAAACTCTATTGGTATCGGTGGTCTTCCAGCAATCCTCTCAATTAAACCTCAATATTGGGCAATCTTTGCGATTATCATGATTGTAGATATTGTAGTTGCTATGGTATTGACATTCCTCTTCCACAAAACTGGATTTTTAACGAAAACAGAGGAAGATGGGCACGCACAAGAAGCTCTTAAAGAAGCTTCAGAAGGTTTGGTACAACCAACGGTTCTTGTTGAATCAGCAGAGGTTGTTAGTCCACTTGCTGGCCAAGTTAAACCACTTAGTCAAGCCACAGACCCAGTCTTTTCATCAGGTGTAATGGGACAAGGTGTCGTCATCGAACCAAGTCAAGGCGAATTGGTTTCACCAGTGAATGGTACAGTGACAGTACTCTTCCCAACTAAGCATGCAGTAGGCATCGTTTCTGAAGAAGGTGTGGAAATGCTAATGCACATTGGTATGGATACGGTTAGCCTTGACGGAAAAGGTTTTGAGGCTCATGTTGAACAAGGTGATAAAGTTGTTGTTGGTCAACAATTGATTAGTTTTGATATGGATGTTATCAAAGAAGCTGGTTTGGTCACTGAGACTCCAGTTATCATTACAAATCAAGATGATTTCCAAGCAGATGTTGAAGGGAATCTTCCACGTGATATCAAACGTGGTGAAGTTCTCATGATTGCTCATCGAACAAAATAAGCTAAGGGGTGGAAACGTTACGGTCCACCCTTTGATAAAAAAGAGGTTAAATAAATGGCATTAGATAAAACAAAGGTTGTATACCAAATTTATCCAAAATCATATAAGGACACTACAGGAAATGGAATCGGTGATTTCAGAGGAATCATTGAAAAAATTCCTTATCTAGCAGAGTTGGGCGTGGATATGGTTTGGCTCAATCCTTTCTATCCGAGCCCACAACGTGACAATGGTTACGATATTTCAGACTACACAGCCGTCAACCCTGTCTTTGGAGACATGGCTGATTTTGAAGAAATGGTCCGTGTCGGTAAGGAGCACAAGATTGATTTCATGCTAGACATGGTACTTAACCATTGCTCAACGGAGCATGAGTGGTTCCAAAAGGCTCTTGCTGGAGACAAGTACTATCAAGATTTCTTCTTCATTCAGGACCAACCAACCGATTGGTTGTCTAAATTTGGTGGTTCTGCCTGGGCTCCTTTTGGAGATACAGGGAAATACTATCTTCACCTCTTTGATGAAACACAGGCGGACCTTAATTGGCGCAATCCCAATGTCCGTAAGGAGTTGTTCAAGGTGGTCAACTTCTGGCGTGACAAGGGAGTCAAAGGTTTCCGTTTCGATGTAATCAATTTGATTGGGAAAGATGAGGTCTTGGTAGATTGCCCTGAAAATGAAGGGAAACCAGCTTATACGGATAAACCAATTGTCCATGACTATCTTCGTATGATGAATGAAGCGACCTTTGGTTCTGATGATAGCTTTATGACAGTTGGAGAGATGTCATCGACAACCATTGACAACTGTGTTTTGTATTCAGCACCGGAGCGTCACGAGTTGTCTATGGCCTTTAACTTCCATCATCTTAAAGTCGACTATGAAGATGGTCAAAAATGGACCATTACTCCATTTGATTTTGAAGAACTTAAACGCCTCTATCATACATGGGGCAAGGAAATGAGTGAACGTGGTGGTTGGAGTGCCCTTTTCTGGAATAACCATGATCAACCTCGTGCTTTGAATCGCTTTGTGGATATTAAAAACTTCCGTAATGAAGGAGCGACCATGCTCGCTGCTAGCATTCATTTGTCACGTGGAACACCTTATATCTACATGGGCGAAGAGATTGGAATGATTGATCCAGACTATGATTCGATGGCAGATTATGTGGATGTCGAGTCCATCAATGCTTACCAAATGCTCTTGGACCAAGGCAAGTCACCTGAGCAAGTCTTCAAGATTATCCAAGCTAAGTCACGAGATAATTCTCGTACGCCAATGCAATGGGATGCTTCTGAAAATGCAGGTTTTTCAACAGGAACTCCATGGTTGAAAGCTGGTAAATCTTACAAAGACATCAACGTTGAAAATGAAATCGACGGACTAATCTTTAAATTCTATAAAGAATTGATTCGCTTGCGTAAAGAAATGCCTATCATTTCAGAAGGCAGCTATCAGCCAGCATTTGAAGATAGTCAACAAGTCTACGCCTTTGAACGTCATTTAGATGGTCAAAAACTCTTGGTACTCAATAATTTCTATGGAAGTGAAGCTGAAGTGGAGATTCCAGCAGAATACCAGTCAGGGCGCGTGCTCTTATCAAACTATGACGATGCAGAGCTTGCTGAAAAGGTAAGTCTTAAGCCTTATCAAACCCTAGCAATCTTAGTAAAATAAGCCAAACTTTCCTCAGTAAATGCTTTTGCTGGGGAATTTTGTTATAATGAAAGCACTTTTAATGTTGATGGAGGAAGTGTAATGACACGCTTACAAGATGATTTTTACCATGCGATTAATGGTGAGTGGGAAAAAACAGCAGTGATTCCCGATGATAAGCCACGTACAGGTGGTTTCTCAGATTTAGCAGATGAAATTGAAGACCTTATGCTTGAAACGACTGATCAGTGGTTGGCAGGAGAGAATGTTCCTGACAATGCCATTCTACAAAACTTTATAAAGTTTCACCGTATGGCTGCGGACTTTGACAAACGTGAGGCATTGGGTATCGAGCCTGTTAAACCTTGGATTGAAGAATACAAGAAGCTTTTCTCATTCTCAGAATTTGCTTCGAAAATTGCTGAGTACGAGATGTCTGGTAAACCTAATGCGTTCCCATTCGGTGTATCTCCAGACTTTATGAATGCTAAATTAAATGTCCTCTGGGCAGCAGCGGCAAGTATTATTTTACCTGATACAACCTATTACACTGAGGATAATGAGAAGGGCAAGGAGCTTTTAGGAATTTGGCGTGAAATGGAAGAAGAACTCCTTGAGAAATATGGCTTTACAGCTGAAGAAATCAAAGATATCTTGGACAAGGTTATCGCCCTTGATGCTAAGTTGGCCAAGTATGTCCTTTCGAGTGAAGAATCTTCCGAGTATGTGGAACTCTACCACCCATATGATTGGGAAGACTTTACCAAGCTAGCACCGGAACTCCCACTTGATAACATCTTCACAGAAATCTTGGGACAAGTTCCTGATAAAGTTATCGTTCCTGAAGAGCGCTTCTGGACAGAATTTGCGGCAGAATATTATTCAGAAGATAATTGGGAGCTACTTAAGGCGAGCCTACTTATCGATGCTACGACAATTTGGAATGCCTATTTGACAGACGAACTTCGTGTTCTATTTGGAAAATATGGTCGTGCGCTTTCAGGAACACCACAAGCCTGGGACAAGAAAAAAGGAGCCTACTATTTGGCACAAGGACCTTACAATCAGGCTCTTGGACTTTGGTATGCAGGTGAAAAATTCTCTCCAGAAGCAAAAGCAGATGTTGAAGCGAAGGTGGCAACTATGATTGATGTTTATAAATCACGCCTTCAAACAGCAGATTGGTTGGCTCCTGAGACACGTGAAAAGGCTATTACGAAACTCAATGTCATCACACCTCATATCGGTTATCCAGAAAAACTACCTGAGACATATGATAAGAAGATTATTGATGAGAACTTGTCACTTGTTGAGAATGCACAGAAGTTAGTCGAAATTTCAGTTGCACATAGTTGGAGCAAGTGGAATCAACCTGTTGATCGTAGTGAGTGGCATATGCCTGCCCACATGGTTAATGCTTACTATGATCCACAGCAGAACCAAATTGTTTTCCCAGCAGCTATCCTTCAAGCACCTTTCTATGATATTGCACAAAGCTCATCAGCCAACTATGGTGGTATTGGTGCTGTCATTGCTCACGAGATTTCCCATGCCTTTGATACAAACGGAGCTTCCTTTGATGAGAATGGTAGTCTTAAGAACTGGTGGACTGAGGAAGACTATGCAGCCTTTAAGGAACGTACTGACAAGATTGTGGATCAGTTTGAGGGCTTGGATTCTTATGGTGCCAAGGTCAATGGTAAATTGACTGTTTCTGAGAATGTTGCTGACCTCGGTGGTGTAGCCTGTGCCTTAGAAGCAGCTAAACGAGATAAGGATTTTTCAGTTCGTGAGTTCTTTGTTAATTTTGCGACAATCTGGCGTATGAAAGCACGTGAAGAATACATGCAAATGTTAGCTAGCGTGGATGTGCATGCTCCGGCTAAATGGCGCACCAATGTTATCGTGAGCAACTTCGACGAATTCCACAAGGAATTTGACGTTAAAGAAGGCGACGGCATGTGGCGTGCCCCAGAAGATCGTGTGATTATTTGGTAATAATGATGAAATCTGTCCTAAAATGGATGGATTTCTTTATTTTTGTCGTTGTAAGGGTTTACAAAAATTGAATAAAGAGCTATAATAATATTGTTCAAAAGCTTGTGATTTTTTTAACAAGTGCTTAAAAGGAGTTTTATATGACTAAAGAAATTAAACAAACTAAAGATATTCAAACAGTAATTGATGAATTGGCAATAAAGGGGGTTGAAGCCCTCAATGAAATGGCTGACTTTACACAGGAGCAAGTGGATCACATTGTTCACCATGCAGCAATCGCAGCGCTTGATAAACACATGTATCTTGCAAAATTGGCTGTTGACGAAACAGGTCGTGGTATTTATGAAGACAAAGCTATAAAAAATATGTATGCTTCTGAATATATTTGGAATAGCATCAAAAATGACAAGACAGTCGGTGTTATTGCTGAAGATAAAGAGCAAGGTTTGGTCTCTATCGCTGAGCCGGTAGGTGTTATCTGTGGGGTAACTCCAACAACAAATCCAACATCTACTACTATTTTCAAAGCTTTGATTGCGTTGAAAACACGTAACTCAATTGTATTTGCCTTCCACCCATCAGCTCAAAAATCATCAGCAGAAGCTGCGCGCATTGTTCGTGATGCTGCTATTGAAGCTGGTGCACCTAAGAACTGTATTCAGTGGATTGAAGAGCCATCTATCGAAGCGACTGGTCTCTTGATGAACCATCCTAAGATTGCCACAGTGCTTGCGACTGGTGGACCTGGTATGGTTAAAGCAGCTTACTCAACTGGTAAACCAGCACTTGGTGTAGGAGCTGGAAATGTACCTGCCTATATTGCTGCAGATGCTAAAGTTAAACGTGCTGTCAACGATATCATTCTTTCAAAGAGTTTTGACAATGGTATGATTTGTGCTTCTGAACAAGCAGCTATCGTTGATGCAGCTATTTATGACGAAGTTAAGGCTGAATTTGAAGCACATCAATGTGTCATCATTTCTAAAAAAGCCGACATTGCTAAATTGGAAAAAGTCGTTCTTAATGAAGCGCGTACAGCTGTAAATGGTGCCATTGTAGGTCACTCAGCTATTGAAATCGCTGAAAAAGCTGGTCTTAAAGTTCCTGCAGGTACAAAATTGCTTTTGGCAGAAATTCCAGATGCAACAATGGAACACCCACTTGCCTTGGAAAAATTGTCTCCAGTACTTGCTCTTATCAAATCTGATGGCGTTGAAGATGGATTCAAAAAAGCAGAAGGTATGCTCAATTTGGGTGGTCTCGGACACACAGCTGTTATCCACACTGAAAATGAAGAGCTCCAACTCCAATATGGTATTCGCATGAAAGCCTGCCGTGTCTTGGTAAATAGCCCATCAGCCGAAGGTGGTATCGGTAATATCTACAACAACATGATTCCATCATTGACTCTTGGTTGTGGTTCACACGGTCATAACTCAGTGTCACACAATGTTAGCTCATTCGACCTCTTGAATGTCAAAACATTGTCAAAGCGTCGCAATAACATGCAATGGTTTCGCGTCCCACCAAAAATCTTCTTCGAAAAAGATTCAATAACTTACTTGCGTCACATTGATGCAGAGCGCGTGATGTTGGTTTGTGACCCTGGTATGGTTCAGTTTGGTTACGCTGACTTGGTTAAACGCCAATTGGAATTCAACCGTCACGATCCAATGATTGAAGTTTTCTCAGATGTTGAGCCTAACCCATCTACGAATACGGTTTATAAAGGCTTGGAACGCTTTGTAGACTTCCAACCAGATGTCATTATTGCCCTTGGTGGTGGTTCTGCAATGGATGCGGCTAAGGCTATGTGGATGTTCTTTGAACACCCAGATGTAAGCTTTTTCGGTGCTAAACAAAAATTCTTAGATATTCGTAAACGTACCTATAAGATTCCATATGCTGAAAAGACCACATTTATCTGTATCCCTACAACTTCAGGTACGGGTTCAGAAGTAACGTCATTTGCGGTTATCACTGATAGTGAAACTCATATCAAGTATCCATTGGCAGATTACGCTTTGACTCCGGATATTGCTATCGTCGACCCTGCTTTGGTTATGAGTGTACCTGCCAGCGTTACGGCAGATACAGGTATGGACGTTTTGACTCACGCTATTGAATCTTATGTATCAGTCATGGCTAGCGACTATACACGTGGACTTTCACTTCAAGCGATTAAACTTGTTTTTGAAAATCTTGAACATTCTTACCGTTTTGGTGATGAAGAATCACGTGAAAAAATGCATAATGCGTCAACAATGGCTGGTATGGCCTTTGCCAATGCCTTCCTTGGTATCAACCACTCACTCGCTCACAAGGTTGGCCCTATGTTTGACATTCCACACGGACGTACTAATGCGATTTTGATGCCTCACGTTATCCGTTACAATGGTCGTGATCCTCAAAAACACGCTATGTTCCCTAAATATGACTACTTCCGTGCAGACAAAGATTACGCAGATATCGCTCGTTTCATGGGATGGGGTACTGACAAACAATCAGATGCTGAATTGGTTGAAGTTTTGGCACAAAAAGTATACGAATTGGGTGTTGCCGTTGGTATTGACATGAACTGGAAGGGACAAGGTGTCACTAAGAAACTTCTTCAAGACACTGCCTATACTTTGGCCGAACATGCTTATGAAGACCAATGTACAACAGCTAATCCGAAAGAACCGCTTATTTCAGAATTGAAAGAAATTATCGAAATTGCCTTTGATTACAAAGGGTAAGCGATAGACAAAAGTAGCTCTATAAGGGCTACTTTTTTTGCTAGAAATCCTCTATATTAGAGTGTTTATCCAAATTAAAAATAAAGGACTTTCCCGAATAAGATAGAAAAACGCTTTAAGAATTGTTATAATAACCTTACAGCAAGATAAGGAGATTCCTATGACAAAAGAAGAAGGGCTTAGCTTGGGTGAAACAGCACACCCTCTTAAGCTTCATAAAATGGGACCATCGGGGGCTCTCATGGAAGGGAATAGAGCGACTAATAAGTTTAAAGAGTTTAATGCTGATAGGATGGTGAGTGTTCAATTCAATCCTAGTCAACAAGTAAAAGAATCAAAGGAGCCAGTAACCTCAAAGAATATTGTGGGGATGGTATCAGGTGTGATTGCAGCGATACTCACCATACTTTTGATCGTTTGTCTCGTGATGGGATACCGTTATCGAGCCGCAAGCATTGAGGGCGATTGGACAAGCCCAACCTTTAGTGAGAAAATGTTAGCCACTCTGAAAGACACTGCTACTACTAAGAATAAAGTTAGTAATGCTTTACCACAAGGTCAAGATCTTATCACCGATATCAATACAGCAATGAGCATTACTGACAATAAGGCTCACTTAAAAGTGAGCTTTGTTTACAATCGTAAAGGTCTTTATCAGGCTTACCAGAGTAGAGTTACTGAATTGAAAGGTCAGTACGGTGAGGAGTTCTCGGAGGTTTTTGATAGTTATTCATTGTCAGAAAAAGACTACTATAAACAGTTTGATGAGACAGTGAAGAAAGAACTTCCAAAGAGCTATACCTACGATGCCAAAACCGGTCGTGTCACAACAACTGCTTTTACGGGAGATATTAACCGTTGGGAGCAAACAATCACTGTGGATAAGGCTGGAGATTCAGATGCTTTTAAAAAAGGTGATGTCTTAGATTATACGCCTAACAATGAAGGCTTTACTATCAAGGCACACAGTGAATTCGGTGACATTAGTTTTACAAAAAATAAATAAAAAAGGAAATTAAAGGGGAATATAAATGACAAGAGCAGAATGGTTGGACTATTTTGAGACGGTAAACGGACGTAAGCCGAGTGTTCAGGAAATGGCGGATGCTTTGAAAGCTGGAGAGTTTGTTAATGAAGCACCAGCTAAAGCTGAAGATACAGCTACTACTGAACCTATTAAGGTTGAGGCAGAAATCGTCGAGACAAGCACTAGTCCTCTACCAACAGAAACGGCACCAGCGGTAACAACAACAGCACCTTCTATGGTTGCTTTTCCAGAAGGACAAGCAGCTATGGCAAATTTGGCTCCTAAAAAACCAATGGATCCCAAAAAGAAAAAACGCATCCTAGTCTCAGTTTTGTCAGCGGTAGTCCTCGTCTTCTTATGTATCGGTGGCTTTATGACTTACCGTTATGTGACAGGTAATATTGATGGCAAATGGTACAGTAGTTCTCTAGGTAGAGAGTATAGTTCAAGCATGTCTGAAAGTTTGACAGACTTGGATAGTAAGGAGCTTGAAAAGTACTTTACAGATACTGCTGTAACCATGAAGGTAAAAGGTAGCAATGCGAAGGTGACTGCTGGCTATACTTTTGACAAGAAAACTTACATCAAGGATTATCGTGAGAGGGTTCAGAAGTCCTTCTCAGCCTTTGGAGATTTATTTAAAGCCTTCTATGGAGATTCCTTTGAAAACTAGTATAATGAGGAAACTATAGAAAAAGAACTTGATGAAGCTCTTGAAAAAGCTGCGAAAGACAGCGGTCAAAAGTATGATTCGAAGACAGGCGAAACAACGACAACCCTTTTCAAAGGGAAGGTTAGTCGCTTGGGACATAAGATGACTGTTACTTCTGTCAACAAAGACGTTGATATTGATGGTCTCAATGTGAAAAAAGGCCAAGAGCTAAAAGTGACTAAAAAAGATAAGAAAGTAACGCTTAGTGGTGATGGGAAATCAAAAGATATCACTTTCTCAACTAAGAATGACACCAAAGATAAATTTTAAGATGACATCCGGAATAGCTATTCCGGATTTTTTCATGTCTTTGAGAGGAGAAAATAGGGTGATATCCGAATGATTTTCTCACAAGTCACAATACGTGTAGAAATATTCTGACAATTATGCTACAATAGAGCCACAGACTATCTAAAAAGAGGATTTACCATGACACTTGTATACCAATCAACACGTGACGAAAATAATAAAGTAACAGCTAGTCAGGCTATTCTTCAAGGTTTGGCAACAGATGGTGGTTTGTTCACACCGTTGTCAACGCCTGAGGTTACTTTGGACTTTGATCAATTGAAAGATGCTTCTTACCAAGAAGTTGCTAAATTGGTCTTGTCAGCTTTCTTGGATGATTTTACTGAAGAGGAATTGGATTACTGTATCACAAATGCTTATGATGACAAGTTTGATACAGCTGCCATTGCACCAGTAGTTAAACTTAAGAACCACTACAACCTTGAACTTTTCCACGGTTCTACTATCGCTTTCAAAGATATGGCCCTTTCAATCTTGCCTTACTTGCTAACAACATCAGCTAAAAAGCAAGGTGTTGATAATAAGATTGTCATCTTGACAGCTACATCAGGTGACACTGGTAAAGCTGCCATGGCTGGTTTTGCAGATGTTCCTGGAACTGAAATCATTGTCTTTTATCCAAAAGATGGTGTTTCAAAAATCCAAGAATTGCAAATGACCACTCAAACAGGAGCTAATACGCACGTTATTGCCATTGATGGTAACTTTGATGATGCTCAAACAGATGTGAAACGTATGTTTAATGATGTTGATTTGCGTGAGAAATTGTTGGCTCATCATACGCAATTCTCATCAGCTAACTCAATGAACGTTGGTCGTTTGGTACCGCAAGTGGTTTACTATGTATATGCCTATGCACAGTTGGTTAAGGCAGGTCATATCCAAAACGGAGATAAGGTGAACTTCACAGTACCAACAGGAAACTTTGGTAATATCTTGGCGGCTTATTATGCACGTCAGATTGGTGTTCCAGTTGGCAAATTAATCTGTGCTTCTAATGAAAATAACGTCCTTACAGACTTCTTCGCAACGGGTACTTATGATAAGAAACGTGACTTCAAGGTAACAACAAGCCCTTCTATGGATATCTTGGTATCTTCTAACTTGGAACGCTTGATTTTCCACCTTCTTGGTAATGATGCTACTAAGACTAAAGAGCTTATGGATGCACTTGTGACTAAGGGTGAGTATACTTTGGCTGATGCAGATAAAGATATTCTTGATTTGTTTGCAGCAGGTTTTGCAACTGAGGATGAAACAGCTGCTGAAATCAAGCGTGTCTATGATGAAGACAAGTATATCGAAGATCCTCATACAGCAGTTGCCTCAGCTGTTTACGAAGCATATGTTCAAAAGACAGATGACCACACACCAACAGTTATCGCTTCAACAGCTAGCCCATACAAATTCCCACGTGTGGCTGTTTCAGCTGTCACTGGTAAAGACAGTGGGGATGATTTCAAAGCAGTAGAAGATTTGCACCAACTTTCAGGTGTAGCTATCCCAGCGGCTGTAGATGGACTTGAACATGCAGAAGTTCGCCATAAAACAGTTGTTGCGGCAGCTGATATGCAAAAAGCAGTTGAAAGCTATCTTGGTGTATAAGAATAAAAAAATAGGAGCTGAGAAATCAGCCCTATTTTTATCAATATAGAAAAGAATATTATGACAGAAACAAAGAAAATTCTAAACATAGCCTTGCCTGCTATGGCCGAAAACCTTCTACAAATGTTGATGGGGGTTGTCGATTCTTACCTAGTGGCCCAGGTTGGTATTGTCGCTATATCGGGGGTTTCCGTAGCCAATAATATCATTACGATTTACCAAGCTATCTTCATTGCTCTAGGAGCCTCAAGTGCCAGTGTCATTGCTAGAAGTCTAGGAAAAGGTGATGTTAAAGCGACTAACCGAGACACTTGGGATGCTATTATTATTACCCTTGCTCTTAGTCTCATCCTTGGTCTACTTTCCATTTTTGGTGGTGGGGCCATTCTTAATCTTTTAGGTACTGAGCAATCTGTGACTCAGGCTGGTAGTCTCTACCTTGCTCTTGTCGGTGGAGGAGTGGTCTTCTTAGCCTTGATGACTACTTTTGGTAACATCCTACGAGCCAAGGGACGACCTCGTATTTCCATGGTTGTCAGTCTTTTGACCAATGTTCTTAATGCTATTTTATCTTCTTTAGCCATCTTTGTTGGACATTGGGGGATTATTGGGGTCGCAACGGCTACGGTTTTCTCTCGTCTGGTTGGGACAGTGATACTCTGGCAAGCGATGAAACTAGATGTGAAGCAGCTTGAAGTTACCAAACCTTTTAATAGAGAGTTGTTGGGGATTGCCCTGCCAGCAGCAGGTGAACGACTGATGATGCGTGCTGGAGATGTGGTCATTGTGGCTATTATTGTTACTTTTGGTACAGCCGTTGTCGGTGGTAGATCGGAAGAGCGTCGTGTAGGGAAAGAGTGTAGATCTCGGTGGTCGCCGTATCATTAAAAAAAA
>OOCB01004065.1_pt1 | contig 12992 bp, 10 predicted proteins | sample 1671351 | NCBI WGS metagenome assembly OOCB01 (sample SAMN06348148, study PRJEB24527) | human gut metagenome | biome: human gut; feature: ankylosing spondylitis patient; material: feces | host: Homo sapiens | place: China | collected 2015-10
AGGGTGCCTGAGCTAGACGCAGTACTAACTCGTCTTGCCTCGTATAATCGACGAGGCAGACTCGTGTCGCAAGAAATCATTTAAATCAAGGAGTATTTAATGTCTAAGAAATTAACATTTCACTGCGTCAGTGGCAGAGACCTCCTTACAGTCGGACTGCCCCACGCTCAGCACTAGGGTGCCTGAGCTAGACGCAGTACTAACTCGTCTTGCCTCGTATAATCGACGAGGCAGACTCGTGTCGCAAGAAATTATAGAAAAAGGAGTAAATAATGTCTAAAAAATTGACTTTCCAGGAAATTATCCTTACTTTGCAACAATACTGGAATGACCAGGGTTGTATGCTCATGCAGGCTTATGATAATGAAAAAGGTGCGGGAACAATGAGTCCTTACACTTTCCTTCGTGCTATTGGTCCCGAGCCATGGAATGCGGCTTATGTAGAGCCATCACGTCGTCCAGCTGATGGACGTTACGGAGAAAACCCAAACCGTCTTTACCAACACCACCAATTCCAAGTGGTGATGAAACCATCACCATCAAACATCCAAGAACTCTACCTTGAGTCATTGGAAAAATTGGGTATCAATCCTTTGGAACACGATATTCGTTTCGTTGAAGATAACTGGGAAAACCCATCAACTGGTTCAGCTGGTCTTGGTTGGGAAGTTTGGCTTGACGGTATGGAAATCACTCAGTTCACCTACTTCCAACAAGTTGGTGGATTGGCAACTGGTCCGGTAACTTCTGAGGTCACTTACGGATTGGAACGTTTGGCTTCTTACATCCAAGAAGTAGATTCTGTTTACGATATTGAGTGGGCTCCAGGCGTTAAATACGGAGAAATCTTCCTTCAACCAGAATATGAACACTCAAAATACAGCTTTGAAGTTTCTGACCAAGACATGCTTCTTGAAAACTTCGAAAAATTTGAAAAAGAAGCAGGACGTGCTTTGGAATTGGGTCTTGTTCACCCAGCCTATGATTACGTTTTGAAATGTTCACATACCTTCAACTTGCTTGACGCTCGTGGCGCTGTTTCTGTTACAGAACGTGCAGGCTACATTGCCCGCATCCGTAACTTGGCCCGTGTCGTAGCCAAAACCTTTGTCGCAGAACGTAAGAAACTTGGCTACCCACTTCTCGACGAAGCTACACGCGCAAAACTTCTAGCAGAAGAGGAAGAATAAAAAAGAGTTACAAGAATGGAAAATGGGCAAACAAAGTGAGCCCACATGGCTACCCAGAGGCAAGTCGAAGACTTGCTAAAGGGATAGGCGCCGCCGTACTGCTTGATGGGGATTTTTGAAACGTTAGGTTCAAAAATCAGTTGGCTAAATCCACTTTGATGAGACTGTTGGAAATCTATGTCAAGAAGACATCAGATTTCCCTACAGACTCACAAAGTTAGTTAGCGACGTCCCCAGTACCTAAGGTGCCTATCAACAAGAAGAATTTTGTAAAGGAAAAAACATGACAAAAAACTTATTAGTAGAACTTGGACTTGAAGAGTTGCCAGCCTACGTTGTCACACCAAGTGAAAAACAACTCGGTGAGAAAATGGCAGCCTTCTTGGATGACAACCGTCTTTCATACGAAAGCATTCAAACCTTCTCAACACCACGCCGTTTGGCCGTACGTGTGATTGGTTTGGCGGATCAACAAACGGATTTGACTGAAGATTTTAAAGGGCCTTCTAAGAAAATCGCCTTGGATGCAGATGGAAACTTCTCAAAAGCGGCTCAAGGATTCGTCCGTGGGAAAGGCTTGACGGTTGATGATATTGAATTCCGTGAAGTCAAAGGTGAAGAGTACGTTTATGTCACTAAGCACGAAGCTGGAAAACCAGCTAAAGAAGTCTTGGCTGGCGTTCCAGAAGTGCTTGCTTCATTGACCTTCCCTGTCAGCATGCACTGGGCTAACAACACCTTTGAATACATTCGCCCAGTTCACACATTGACAGTTCTTTTGGGCAACGAAGCGCTCGACCTTGATTTCTTGGATATCAAGTCAGGTCGTGTGAGCCGTGGACACCGTTTCCTTGGACATGAAGTGGAAATTACTAATGCGGATTCTTATGAAGAAGACCTTCGTACCGTTTACGTGATTGCGGATAGCAAAGAACGTGAAAATATGATTCGTGAGCAAATCAAGGCTATCGAAGCAGAACAAGGTGTTCAAGTTCAAATCGAAGAAGGACTTTTGAATGAAGTCTTGAACTTGGTCGAATACCCAACTGCCTTTATGGGAAGTTTTGACACTAAATATTTGGACGTTCCAGAAGAAGTTTTGGTGACCTCAATGGAAACGCACCAACGTTACTTTGTTGTACGTGACCTTGATGGTAAACTTAAACCAAACTTCATCTCAGTCCGTAATGGTAACGCTGAGCACTTGGAAAATGTTATCCGAGGAAATGAAAAAGTATTGGTGGCACGTCTTGAAGACGGTGAATTCTTCTGGCGTGAAGACCAAAAACTTAAGATTGAAGACCTCGTTGCTAAATTGGCTAACGTGACCTTCCATGAAAAAATTGGTTCTCTTTCAGAACACATGGCACGTGCGGGTGTTATTGCAGCGTCACTAGCTGAGCAAGCTGGTTTGACTGCAGAAGAAACGGCAGCCGTAGCTCGTGCAGCTGAAATCTACAAATTTGACCTCTTGACTGGTATGGTCGGAGAGTTTGATGAATTGCAAGGAATCATGGGTGAAAAATACGCCCTTCTTGCTGGTGAAGATGCTGCGGTTGCGACAGCTATCCGTGAGCACTACCTTCCTGATTCAGCAGACGGAGCTCTTCCAGAGACTAAGGTTGGTGCTATCCTTGCGCTTGCAGATAAATTGGATACCCTCCTTTCATTCTTCTCAGTTGGCTTGATTCCATCAGGTTCAAATGACCCTTATGCGCTTCGTCGTGCAACACAAGGGATTGTTCGTATCTTGGATGCTTTTGGTTGGCATATCCCTATGGATGAGTTGATTGACAGCCTTTACGGACTTTCATTTGATAGTCTTTCATATGACAATCAAGCAGAAGTCATCAACTTCATCAAAGCGCGTGTGGACAAGATGATGGGCCGCACATCAAAAGATATCAAAGAAGCTGTTCTTGCTGGTTCAAACTTTGTCGTGGCTGATATGCTTGAAGCAGCTGACGCCCTCTCAGAAGCTGCTAAGGCTGATGGTTACAAGGCAGCTGTTGAGTCACTTTCTCGTGCCTTCAACTTGGCAGAAAAAGCAGATGCTTCAGTAGCGGTCGATGCTAGTCTCTTTGAAAACGACCAAGAAAAAGCCCTTGCTAAAGCGATTGAAGAGCTTGAATTGACAGGTTCAGCTAGCGACAAATTGGCTCAACTCTTTGCTCTTAGCCCAGTCATTGATGCTTTCTTTGATAATACCATGGTTATGGCAGAAGATGAGGCTGTTAAAAACAACCGTTTGGCCCTTCTTGCAGGTCTTGTAGCGAAAGCTAACGCTGTTGCAGCCTTCAACCAATTGAACACAAAATAAGTACCTGGTAACAGGTAGGAAGTAGGTTTTATTATGACACCTGAAAAAATCGCTCGTATCAATGAGCTTGCTAAAAAGAAAAAAACAGAAGGTTTGACTCCAGAAGAAGAAGTGGAGCAAGCAAAACTTCGTGAAGAATACATTGAGGGCTATCGTCGCTCAGTTCGTCACCACATCGAAGGTATCAAAATTGTGGATGAAGAAGGAAATGATGTGACACCTGAGAAACTACGCCAAGTGCAACGGGAAAAAGGTTTGCATGGCCGTAGCCTTGATGATCCTGAATCATAATAACGATGTACAAGGGTTTGGAATTTTTCCAAGCCCTTGTTTTGAAGTATAAAATTCTGAATATTCTGTATAAAAATTGACCAATTATTTCAAAAATGGTAAAATATAAGTTATGTTAAAAATGGGCATGATTCAATGAGTCGTGCTCAATAGAATTGGAGTGAAAAAAATGTCGCAAAAGCAACATCATAAAGACGACGACAACCAGACTGAGAATGGGATGGTGCGTGGTCTTCAAAACCGTCACGTCCAGCTGATTGCCATCGCTGGTACGATCGGTACAGGTCTCTTCCTTGGAGCAGGGCGTTCTCTCTCCCTAACAGGACCTTCAATCATCTTAGTATATATACTAACTGGTATCTTCATGTATCTTATGATGCGAGCGATCGGTGAGATGCTCTATATGGATCCTGACCAGCACACCTTTATCAACTTTATTACCAAATACCTTGGTAAGGGCTGGGGATTCTTCTCGGGTTGGTCTTACTGGGTATCACTGATATTCCTTGGAATGGCAGAAATTACGGCCGTATCAACCTATGTCCAATATTGGTTCCCAAGTTGGCCTGCCTGGCAGATTCAGATTGTCTTCTTGATTATCCTGAGTTCGGTTAACCTGATTGCGGTTAAGATTTTCGGGGAAGTTGAGTTTTGGTTTGGGATGATCAAGATTATCACCATTCTTGCTCTTATCGCAACAGGTATCTTCATGGTAGCAACCAACTTTGAAACCCCTGCTGGACATGCTAGCCTTGCCAATATTACACACGGCTTCCAGATGTTCCCTAAAGGTTGGGTAAGCTTTGTTATGACCTTCCAAATGGTCTTCTTTGCTTACCAAGCAATCGAATTTGTAGGGATTACAACATCGGAGACAGCAAATCCACGTAAGGTCTTACCAAAGGCAATTAAGGAGATTCCGATTCGTATTGTCATCTTCTATGTGGGTGCCCTCATTGCCCTCATGGCTATCTTCCCATGGCAAAAACTTCCAGTTAATGAATCACCGTTCGTAACGGTCTTCCAAATGGCTGGTATCAAGTGGGCAGCAGCCTTCATTAACTTTGTTGTCTTGACAGCAGCGGCTTCATCATTGAACTCAACACTTTACTCTACAGGTCGTCACCTCTTCCAAATTGCTAAGGAGACACCAAATAGTAAAGTCATGAAAGCTTTGAAGCTAGATACTTTGTCACGTAATGGTATTCCTTCACGTGCTATCATTGTTTCAGCCATTGTGGTTTGTGTTTCAGCCTTCATCAATGTCTTGCCTGGTGTATCTGATGCTTTCGCTTTGATTACGGCATCATCATCAGGGGTCTACATCGCCATCTATATCTTGACCATGCTTGCTCATCTCAAGTACCGTAAATCTCAAGAGTTCATGGCAGATGGATTCCTTATGCCAGCCTATAAGATTCTTAATCCATTGACTATCCTTTTCTTTATCTTCGTCTTTGTTTGTCTCTTCTTGCAAAAGTCAACAGTTGTCGGAGCTATTGGGGCAGCCATCTGGATTGTCGTATTTAGTATCTATAGTAACTGGAAACACAGTAAATAAATCAATTTAGCTCACCTTTATGGTGAGTTTTTTATTGCAAAAAAAGGACACAAGGTGTCCCAGTTATTAGTTATGCAATACTTTCTTGGTTTCCGTGGTGAAAGAAACCACCTAAGAGGCCCTTGCTACGATGGAAAATAGCAGGCTTATGATCGTTGTGTGAACGACCATTAACATCAAGTTTGGCCCATTCAAGAGCCTGGTAGGCATTTCGGTCTGAAACTGTAGATGTCCCAATATAGCTATAGATACCTGCCTGAGCAAGAATAAACCCTTGCAGTTGGCGAATATGCTCATCATTGAGGGCTTGAGAAAAATGAATCTTAACTGTCTTATAAGTTAAAGCTTGGACAGACTCGACGATTGGTGACTCTGCTAAGAGGTGCAAAAGTTCTTGATGCTTAGTAAAGTACTTATCATAGTCCATTGGAAGAATGATAGTATGGGCAATCCAATCTTCTAAGTTGGCTTTGGCTTTCTTACTGAGACCTTTTGCTGTGATACTGAGATCATCTATATTGAAAGGAAGCTGGTTGATGTGAGCAGTGTTTGAACCATATGCCTTTCTGAAAAGCGGTGTACTTGATAGAATATGTCCAGTGGGAGAAATAATAGCCAAGGCAGTTTCCTTGGTTTGGTAACCAAGCTCGTGGCATTCCATGCTAGCGTATGTGTCTTTAAATTCAATAATTGCTCTTGTTTTCATCGTGTAACTCTCTTTCTGTTAGTTTATAAACTAACAATAGTTTATCATGACTTATAATCTTGGTCAAGATTTTACCCCCAAAAACAAAAATATTTTTGTAAGGGCTTGCAAAAACGTTTGAACTCTGATAAGATAGAACCATAGCAAAAGGATTGTTACTGGTCAGCAGGCAAAACCTAGATAAATACGAAAAACTAATGGGAGTAGTGTATGCTCATCCCGATTGGTTCTTGGTATTTATTTAGGTTTTTTTCGTTGAAAAAGCCTCAAAGAAAACTAGGATCCTAGACAAGAAAGGAGCCCTTATGGCTAAATATACTGAATTAGCTGAGGACATTCTCAAACACGTTGGTGGTAAGGAAAATGTCAATAGCTTAAAACACTGTGTGACACGTTTGCGTTTTGATTTGAAAGATGAATCTAAAGCAGATGATGACTACCTTAAGAACCGTGACGGAGTTGTTACTGTTGTTAAGGCAGGTGGACAATATCAGGTAGTTATCGGTAACCATGTGCCTGATGTTTATGCGGAGGTTCTCCAAGTTGGAGGTCTTCCAGCAGGTGGAAGTATTGATCTTGATGAGGGGGATGCACCAAAGGGAAATCTCTTTGACCGCTTTGTATCTTTGGTATCAAGTATTTTCCAACCTTTCCTTGGTCCATTGGCTGCAGCCGGGATTATCAAAGGGGTAGTCGCTATCATGGCAGCATGTGGCCTGTCAGCTGCGACAAGTCCTATGTATGTCATCCTTAATGCGGCGGGGGATGGTTTCTTCCAGTTCTTGCCAATCTTGATTGCCTTGACTTCAGCTCGTCGTTTCAAGGTTAATGAGTTTACAGCTATTGCGATTGCAGGAGCACTTGTTTATCCTGATATTGCTACGCTAGTGACAACTCTTCAAAAGGCAGGTCAAGGTCATGTTCTAGGGGTTATTCCGTTTACGCTTCCTGCAGGGGGTTACCTCTCAACTGTAATGCCTTCTATCTTGGCAATTTGGGTGGCTTCCTACATTCAAAAATTCTTTACCAAGATTACTCCTGATGTCATTAAAGTCTTTGTGGTACCCTTCTTTACATTGCTCATTACGGTACCATTAACATTCTTGGTGGTGGGACCAATTGCCAATGCTTTCTCTGATGGATTGACAAGTCTTTTCCAAGCAATCATGAACTTTAGTCCGATTGTCTTTGGTCTTGTACTTGGTATCCTATGGCAAGTCTTGGTTATGTTCGGAATGCACTGGGCACTTGTTCCCCTTGCTATCTTAGATGTGGCAACAAACGGAAGTTCAAGTATTCTTTCGGCAGCTATTCTTCCATGTTTCACGCAAACAGGTGTGTTGGGAGCTATCATGCTTAAAACGAAAGAAGAAAAAGTCCGTACCATCTCTATGCCAGCCTTCATTTCATCTATTTTTGGGGTGACAGAACCTGCTATCTATGGGGTAACCCTTCCAATGAAAACGCCATTCTACATTTCATGTGGTGTTTCAGGACTTATGGGGGCTGCCATGATGGCCCTAGATATTAAGACGTATTCAATAGGTGGTCTGGGTGTATTTGTCTTCCCAAGCCTTATTGGGCCTGACGGTAACCTTTCTAAAGTTATCTTTGCCATTATTATTGCCATTGTGGGTGGTGTTCTTGCCTTCCTCATCCAACTCTTTGTACGAGTGCCAAATCTATACGGTGGTGGAGCAGCTAAGGTTGAGGAAAAAGCTGAAGAAGTCGCACCTGTTCCTAAAGAAATTCAACAAGAAATTATTGCGAGCCCACTTATCGGGAATATTGTCCCACTTGACCAAGTTCCTGACCAAGTCTTTGCCTCAGGAGCTATGGGTAAGGGTATCGCTATTGACCCTACCGATGGGGTAGTGGTCGCACCAGCTAAGGCAACGGTTAATTTAGTCTTCCCTACTGGTCATGCGATTGGTTTGACAACTGAAAATGGTGCAGAGCTTCTCATTCATATTGGTATGGACACTGTTTCTCTTGCTGGTAAAGGATTCAAGACCTATGTGGAAGCAGGTGAAGTTGTAGAAGCAGGACAAAAACTTATCGAATTTGACCTAGCAACTATCCGAGAGGCAAAATTACCAGTCATCACACCAGTCATTGTGACCAATACGGCTGACTTTGATGATGTCTTAACGACTAAAGAAGCTCGTGTTAACACTGGTGATTATCTCCTTACCGCTGTTAAATAAAAAAGAAATCCGAGAATCAACTTCTCGGATTTTTGTTTATTTGAATTTGTAGTCTTTAACGACTTCAACGGAATTAACCGTTACATTCTCTTTTGGTTTACTGTTGTCATCGACTTCAAGGTTAGCAATGGTATCAACGACATCCATGCCTTTGATGACTTGTCCAAAGACAGTATATTTGGTATCACCAGCTGGGTAACCACCTTTTTTGTAGGCGTCAATGATAGGTTTTGGATAGCCAGCATTTCCTAGTTGCTTGCTTTGATCGTCCTTGTTTTGAACAATGTAGAATTGGCTGCCGTTTGAATTCTTAGCACCAGTATTGGCCATGGCAAGTGCGCCACGGATGTTGTAGAGGAATGGTGTAGGCTCAACAGCGAAACCTTTCTTCCAGATAGATTCTCCGCCAGTACCGTCACCCTTAGGGTCGCCACTTTGAATCATGAAGTCCTTGATGACACGGTGGAAGGTAAGACCATCATAGTATTTGTCCTTTGCATGTTTCAAGAAGTTTTCAGAAGCCTTTGGAGCAAGTGTAGGGAAGAGTTTGACTGTGATATCACCCTTTGAAGTATGGAGGATAACTTCAGCTTCGTCCTTACCGACCTTATCTGACAACTGTGGGAAGGCATCTTTTCCAGATTTTTGGGCTTTTTCTAATTGTTTAGTGAATATCTTATTATCAACATAAGCATCTCCACGAACGGCGCGTGCGATGTTCTCACGAAAGGCAAAACCTAGGCCTGCGATAACAAGTACAATAATTAATGGAATGTACTTTTTAATGTTTTTCATATATAACTCCTTTGGTGCATTATACCTACTATTGTAGCAGAAAAAAACCTTTTGGGAAACGGTTAACAGGGGTCTTTAAATATGGTAGAATGGAACTATCAACAAGAAAATGAACATGGGACTAGATATAGGGAAAGGTTGCCTCAGGCTAAAAAGTGAGGGCTGACTTTTGGAAGGACGCATGCTACTTGCTCTTATCAGAGATAGGTGTCTAAATTCTAACTATAGAAAACTTCGCTAAGCTGAAGGGGCCTCTTGTTTGGATTTCTTGAAAAAAGGAGATTTTTATGTCAACTAAAGCAGAATGGGCTGAACTCTTTGAGTCGGTACACGGGCGTAAGCCTAGCCCCCAAGAATTTTTGGATGCTAAAGCAGCTGACTTTGATACAAGTGCTTTGGCTGCTCAAGCAGCATCTGTAGAAGCACCAGCTAATGAACCTGTCGCTGAAGAAGTAGCTCCAGAACCAGTTGCTACTGAAGAAGTCACAGAACAAGATGATATCGCAGATGTGGCTGAAACAGCTGAAGATGCTGTCGCAGAACAAGCAAGTAGTGAATCACCATTTGGTGCAGAATCTTTCTCAGAAGCACCTGTGCAACAACCAACACCACAATTTGATTCAAGCATGTTTGAAAAGGCACCTATCTCTTCAGCTCAAGGATTTGGAACAGTTCCTAATCCAGCAGCAGCTGGCTCAGCAGATAACCCTCTTTTCAATCTTATCTTGCCAATCGTTGCGATTGCACTTTCAGTAATCTTTGCAATTTTGGCGTGGTTTGTAAGTCCTGCTTGGGTCTTCATCATCTTGACAGTCCTCGCAGTTGCAGTAGCAGTTGTTTCGCTTGTTTTTAGCCTTAAATCAAGCAAGAAATTGCTTTCAATCATTGCAACAGGCGTTGCTGGTCTCATGCTCTTTGTGTCTATTGGTGGTTTGATTTTCCAAATCTCTCAAAACGCTAGTGATAACACAAGCTCAAGCAAGACATCAAAAGTTGCTGATAAAGACGATGATGCTGACAAGAAAAATGATGACAGCGATTCAAAATCTGACTCTAAATCTGATTCAAAAGGTGATAGCACTGACGTCAACGATTACATTGACAAAAATGCTAAATTTGACTGGAATGAATCTAAGTTCCAGAAATTGAAAGTCGGTAAAGATACCGTTAAGTCTATCATCAAGACTTATGGTAAGGCTTCTGATGCACAAATCTCTGGCGATGAGATGAAGTTGAACTACTCTGGTAAAGACTATGGCGAGAGTGTCTACCTAAACTTTAAGAAACAATATGACGGTACATTTATCTTGTCATATGCTTCAGGTAGATTCCCTCAAGATAAGGTAGAAGTTGATAAGTCTTATAAAGCTGACTGGACAAAAGAACAGTTTGATGCTCTCAATAAGGGGGATTACACTGATCCATCAAACGGTACAAAACTTGAAGATGTCGTTAAGGATCACCCTAAAGCTTCAAGTGCAGAATACACGATTTCAACATCTCGTCAAGGTGAATTCAAAAAAGAAATGACTATTTCTTATAGTGATTATAAGGCTGAAGATGGCAAACTCAAGAGTGTTTACTTGTCATTTGATACCAAAGAAGGTGAAGATACATTCTACCTTACTTATAAATCAGGTCCAGATGAGGATTAATTAAGGAACAGGAGGGGAAACCTTCCTGTTTTTTCTTGATAAAAGGAGAAAACTATTGAAATTCTTAAATTATACATTCGAGCAAAGCCAGTCTCTTGTTACTAAGGAGACCGTAGACAAGTTCAATCAAAAAGGGAGCTGGAAACGATTTATTGGCTTGTTTATTACTTCAATTGTTATTTATTTCTTCTCCATTGCTATGCCCATGTTTATAAAAGGATTGACGCTTGATCAAAATCCAAGATTTTCTTGGATTCAGTGGTCAGTCATTCTTTTCTATGTAGTCATGTATCTGGTCTATCTTTTCTTTTCAATAAAGCACAGAAGAAGTCCGATGAAACTAAAATTTTGCACCTACTTTTACATGGTAGTCTTACTCGCTATCTTTACAGTATGTGCTGGTATAATGATGATGACACGACGAAATATTGTCAGTATACTATCGGGGGCTATGTTTCTTCTGTCCATTTATTATTTGATTCGAACGGTTCCCCGTAAACTGAGAGAAGCCGTTCAAAATCAGACAGAGTTTAGCCCTATGGTAGCTCTTGTAACCGAAAAAATTTCAGATGGCTTGGTCTTTTTAGGAGGAACGGGGATTACAGCTGGACTGGTACTGTTTGACCGCTCTACCGGGAGCGACATCAGAGGGAGTATTGATGCAGTTTTGATGCCCCTAATGCCTGCTATTTTTGTCTTTGCGACTTATGTCTTTTCCATTGATTTGCTACGAGGCTATTACCTCTTCAAATACTCCGAGCGATATAGAGAGCAGTTTGGCTACTCAGCTAAGGACTGGTATGGCGAGAAGTCGAAGGAGTATAGGAGGATGCAGGGGTAAGGTGCATAGAGAAGACCAACATGTTTTGAAGTTAATTATAAGATTGATGGAAACGTAATAAAGATGATTAAAGTTAATGAAAGTGTAACTACAAAAGTAGAAGCTTCAAAAATATGAAGGTCGTAGTCCAACGTTTTGGTCTCGAAGACAAACAAAAGTTTATGAAAATATAGACTTTAAAATAGTACAGCTTAATTATTATAAAATTTCACTGTCTTTAGATTCTAATGTACTGCCATTTCGTACTTTTAAGAGGTAATATTCTCCTCGTTGCGTAATGACTTGGAGCGTTGTATCCTAGTTTCTAAGGACGTTGCGCATATTTTACTATTCGTTGCGTGCTTTTAGTCATGGGTCTTGATAAATTTAAAGTAACAAATCTGAGGAGGTATTCTTAATGTTACAATTTATTAAGAAAAACAAAACTAATTTTATATAGGTGCTTACTTTTGGATTAATGGGGTTGATACTGAAACCTTTAGTTAATTTATTGGTCAGTTTATCAAACAGATATCCGTGGGTTACGAGAATGTTATTGTTTCTATTACTCGTTGCTACTTACTTTATTTATAAACATCCTCTCTATATAATAGTAATAGCAATTTTGTTGGCAGAGCCTTTTATCGAAGAATAGAAATAAGCTAGGGGTATTAAAATGGACATTGCTACGTTGATTAAAGAATATAGAACTAAAACAGGTATGACTCAGCAAGAACTTGCAGATAAAGTATTTGTTACTCGTCAGACGATTTCTAAATGGGAATTAGGAAAAAGTGAACCTGATAATGTTTCACTGGAACTATTATTTAAAGAGATGAATATTGAAAAAGAATCCCAAAAAGACATTAAAGCTAATTTAATTAGCAGAAAAAATATTTTACTTATAATAATTGCCGTTTTATTCTCTCCATCGATACTTATTATTAGACTATTGGTACTTAAAATAGGCAAGATAGAAAATAAAAGATTAGTCATTTTGATCAATACCTTTCTCTTTATAATAATTGGCATTTATCTGAAGAGTTTAAAGGATAATGTATACTTTGGTTTCTTGGGAATCATTGCAATTGCTTATAGCCTTTATAGTTTTTATAAGCTTAGTTTGGAGATTAAAAAAGACTAGATACATAGCTATACATTTAAATATAAAAAACTAGTCTTACTAATACTAGACTGTATATATGTGCAAGATTTCTAAAGGATGAAGTTATGTCAGTAATCTACTCAAAAGTAAAAATGTCAAATAATATTTTTGAAGCTTGTAAATTGGTAAGAAACTTTATTGGTATACCAATTGGTGAGATAAAAAATAGGATTCAAAAGGGAGAAGTTTTATTAGAATGTAATTATCTAGATTTAGAGGAATTGATAAAAATGAGGACTCTCCTAGAAAGTCTTGAAACATTAGGTGCTCAAATATATTTAT
>OOCB01004070.1_pt1 | contig 12986 bp, 12 predicted proteins | sample 1671351 | NCBI WGS metagenome assembly OOCB01 (sample SAMN06348148, study PRJEB24527) | human gut metagenome | biome: human gut; feature: ankylosing spondylitis patient; material: feces | host: Homo sapiens | place: China | collected 2015-10
AGATCTGTTTTGGAATACGAATCGTAGTCCAGTTCCAGCGCGCGGGCAACGACCGTCATAGCCTCCTGACGCGAGATTGGCGCATCCGGAGCCATGGACGAAGCAGACCGGCCATTGTAAGTACCCATCTGCACGGCGAGGGCTACATCTTTGTAGTACCACTTGGATTTTGCAACATCTTTGTATTGAGAAATGTCCGCCGTTTTGTAGCAGCCAAACGAGCGGTTGATGATCGCCGCCATTTCTGCGCGCGTCATATCGCCATTGGGGTCGATGACGGTCGCGCTTTTGCCATAAAGCAAGCCATTATCCACGGCGGAACTCACGGCATCCGCGTACCACGCGCTGCGGTCAAAATCCTTGAAATCCGTAGCTTTGCGGTTGGGTGTGTTTGCCGCCGATGCGCTGACCGCCAGCGACAGGCACGATGCCACGGCAAGAATCATTGCGAGGATTCGTTTCTTCTTCACGTTGAATACCTCCTGTTAGAATTTAAGGGGAACGCTTTGGGCGTTCCCCTTGGATGAATTGCGATCAGACCGCATCCCAAGCGATAATGAACAGGACGCTTGCAATCGCAGTGTTCGTGACGGCTTCGCTGACGGGAGTAACGATGGCATCATAGCTAATCCCAATGGAGTTCGCGGAGGTATCGCCCACGCCGCTCATGTAGCAGCCCTCGACTGCGGCATCCAGAAGCGTCTGCTTGCTGGCGTTTTTGCTGTCAGTCAGCTTCTTTTCGCCGTTGCCGAGAGAAATCTGGAAGCCGAACTTGTTGGCGTTGACCTTTTCGTGGGCAAGGGTGGCCTTGTCACCGAACGCAGCCAGCGACCAGCCCTGTGCGGCTTCAATGCTCACAGAGTTGACCTTGACAGCGCCGAACGAGTTGTTGACGATCTTCGCATCGGTGGCGGTGCTGACAGTTCCGTCTGTGCCGACAGCGATGGGCAGGACGGTCGGGACAGTGACGCTCATTTTGGTAGCTGCCGGGTCACCGCCGATGCTGCCGTCCGCGGTGCTGGACAGGGTGACGGAGGAAGTGCCTGTGCCGCCGGATGCGTCAACGGTATTGGCGGCGGAAGCGGAAATGGCGAGGGATGCGAGCATGCAAATGGCGAGGCTGAGGGATACGATTTTCTTAGTGTTCTTCATTGTAATTACTCCTTTATAAACTGAAATTAGTGTTGAATTGTGATGTTGATAATGGCCCCGGCTGTTCCGATGATTGCACCAGATTCCGGGTCTAAATTGTGAAACATGGCTGTGCATTCGTATGTACCGGCCGGAAGCTCCACATCAAGGGCAGCGCGTTCGATCTTACTGCCCACAGGGATTGCTTTGCTCTGGTAGATCTGTTCGCCGGTGTCGTTGCGGATGAACTCGACCTGCTGCGGGTAATTGTTGATCGATTCGTTCACGATCATGACATTTCCCTCAGCTTTGCCGTTTTCAAAGTACGGCGCAGTGTTCATGCTGATGTTGATCATGCCCTCGGACACTTTTTCGTTCAGACGCTCCTCAATTTCCTCCGGCGAAAGATTATCCCAACCGCCCTCAACGGCAGACGAGTCATAAACGATTCCGGATTTGCTGTCTGCAAGTGCTGTATCTGCGGGTTTATGCAGCAGCTTGACTGCGAGAAAAATGCCCGCGCCGACCAGCAGGACGAGGAAAATAATCGCATAGACGGTGATGTCCTTGGAGCGTGTTTCACGAGGAGCGTCAACGTATTCTTCTTTGGCTTTCATAGAGAAAACTCCTTTTATAGTTTGGTACCGTCAGGGAGGCACCCTCAGACGGCGCAGCAGCGGTTCCAGTGTGGACGCTGCAGGGAACATGAAATCGGTCATAGGCAGAACGCTGCCGGATTACAGGTTCCGCTTGATGATCCGCGTGATAATGCCGACGGCAATGCCGTGTTCTTCATCCAGCCGTGTGACCGCAAAGCTGACATCATCTTTCTTACCGGGCATCCTGGAATCGTAGCAGGTGTGCGCAATAGCGTTGACGCCGTTGTTCAGGCGGATATACACCACGCCGCCGCGAAGATCTGTGACCTTGCCGGCGTACTTGCTCTGTACCTGACACTTCTTGAGATTATCTACGCTTGTCTCTGAGAATGTACTGCGGATGTCTGCTCGGATGGAAAGATGCTCGGCGTCCTTGCCGCTGATCTCCTGCACGCGGATCAGAACCCGGTCGCCGACACTGTAAAGGTCGCGGACGTCGGACACCCACTGCCAGGAGAGGTCACGGGCAAAGATGGCACATTCAATGCCAAAGGCTTCGACGCGCAGCACCTTCTCCGCGACGGCGATCACACGCGCTTCGACCAGGCGGCCGGGATAGATGTAGGGGTTTCCGGAAACATCTTTGCCGAGATAGAATGTCTGCCGTTTGCGGAGCATGGCTTCCCGGCGGCTGGCAACGGCGCTGTGTGTGGTCGAGTCAATGCCCTTGACGATAAAGTCGATCTCCGCGCCGAGCATCGTGCCAAGAATGCGGTTCAGCCGATTCATGTAGTCGGCATATGCTCTGCCGGACGGCATCCGTTCCTCCAGCACAAGCATCTCGCGGATCGGGATAGCGATGCGGAAGCCGCGGAAGCTGACCGTCGCCAGCGTTTTGCCGCCTGCGGTCTGCTCAATGCCGTCCAGCGTGCCGGTCAAGATCCGCCGTGTCCGATAGGCGTTGCGGATCTCGTGCCAGAGTTCGTCCGTGGCTTCGGCCTCGCTTTTGATGCGCGTTCTGGCGGTGATCGTCAGAACCGCGCCATTGTGCGGCATCGGCAGAGAATCGGCGCGCGGAGGTTCAGGTGGCAGTTCCTCTGAGGGGATGGTCAGTGCCGGTTCTTCCTCGGAGGGCAGCTGCTCCGCTTCGGCAGCTGGAACGGGCTGCGGATCTTCCTGCGCGGGAGCTTCGTTCAGCGCCTGAAGAAATTCCGTGTATTCCTCCGACGGCGTATCATCCTCCGGTGCGCCTTCAGCGGGCGGACTTTCTGTGGGGATGGGTTCCTCCTGTGGCTCGGTGAGCGGTGCATCGGGAGACTCCTGCGGTTCAGTAGAAAGCAGGTCGTCCTGTTCGCCGCTGTCCGGGGCAGGTAATTCCTTTTTTCTGGGCATGGGTCATTCCTCCTTTTTTGGTTTGGATAAAATGGATTCCTTGCTGGTGGTTATGATCTTCTGCTTTTTTGCAGGAGTATCCTTTTTAGGTGCTGGAGTTGTGCGGGGAGCAGGTGCGACTGGGGGCGGCGTTTCGCTTCTCCAGCGCGGGATGTGTGCCGCCGCTTTGTCCGGGCGCAGCTTCTTTGCTTCATAGTGCTTGGAGTAGTCAAATTTATCGACCTCCAAAATGTTTCGCCCGCGGATGATAACAAGCGCCTTATCCACGTCCAGCCGTAAAACCTCATCCATCGTGAGAAGCCGCCTGCGGCCGACGCCGCTCGTTTCGCGGTATTCCGGGGTATAGTTGGAAATACGCCATGTACCGAGCTGCTTGGCCTGACTGGTCACGGCGACACTTGCCTCGCCGGAGCGTGAGGAAATGAACTCCGCCGTCAGTGCGTCCGTACAGCCGAGAAACAGCTGCACGTCGCAGTTGCCTAGAATTTCCTGCCATTGGTTGTTGGGATAGCGGTTTTGCAGACCGGCGAGATTCTGAAACACGCAGGACATACTGATGTTCCGGGAACGGATCACGGAGATTTTTCGGCTGAGATCGGGGATAACGCCGCAGGCGCAAAGCTCCTCGCCGAGCACATGAACAGGAACCGGCAGACAGCCGCCCGGACAGTTCTGGTCGGCGTAGCGGACGAGTTTGATAAAAATGAACGACAGAAACAGCGAGGACAGGAAATCAAAGGTACTGTCCTGATCGCTCGTGATGCAGTAATAAGCGCACGGCTGCTTGCCAGGTAGTTCCAGATCGATCTCATCATGGCTGGTGATGGCGCGAATGTCCGCATTCTGGAACACCTGCAGCCGGGAGCCGAGACCGATAATGACGCCGCCGCGCACGCTCTCCGACGATTGGCGGAAGATGCTGTACGGCGCTCTGGCCGGATGCCCCAGCGGGAGCGCGTCAAACAGTTCGTTCAGCTCCTTTTCCGAGCAGCTTACAAGCAGCTGATACGCCTCGCCAATGTTCCGACGCTCCGGGGGATAGCTGCGCTCGACAAACAGGACGAGCGCCTTGAGAAGATTCATTTCGGCGCTGTCCCAGAAATGATCCCCACGGTCGCTGCCCGTGTTGCGGATGATAACGTCGCAGAAAAGCTGCGCCATCAGCTCCTGCCCGTCGATCTCGGACAGGCAGTTCCACGAATCTGACGACGCAGGCGTGACCAAGTTGAACACGCGCACGGTATAGCCCTGATCGCGCAGATACGCGCTGGTTTTCTCGTATAATTCCGACTTCGGATCACAGATAACCAGCGAGCTTTTCCGTGCCGCGCATTGAAGAATCATGTTGACACAGAATGCGCGCGTCTTTTTCGAGCCGCTTGCGCCATAGACGGCAAGGTTGCCGTTGAAGCGTGTTTTCTCCGGGATACAGACCACGCGGTCATCCACTTCACCGAGAATCGTGCCGTGATGCTTGCGCAGATCCGGAACGAAGTCAAGTACCCGCCCGGCTTCCTTTGGATTGAGAAAACTGGCGGTTCCGTAGGTTCCCTTGTGGGAATAGGTCAGGTTTCTGGTCTTGTCATATTGTCCGTCGCCGCCGGCGCCCATGTGCATGATCGCCACGACAAGAAGTACGATTGCCGCCAGAAAGATGCCCATGCCGTATAACCCGTATGGGAAGCGGAATACAAAACGCAGGCAGACACTGAACGCAGCGTCCGGCATCGGCGGCGAAGTGCCGCTGTACGGCGTGCCGCCTTCGGCCGTCCATGCCTGATAGTTGTAGATGAACTGCGCAAGATAGCCGCCCGCATAGAAAAGCGCGGCCAGCGCGACAGGCAGAAAACAGGCCAGAGTGATCTTCTGTTTCTTATTGATGGAGCAACACCCTTTCATAAGCGGCAAAGTCGATGCTTGTAATATTGACCTGTGCGCCAAACACCTCCCACAGCGCCTCTGCCTGATGGTCAAAGCAGAGGATGCTGCCAGTCTGGTTCCGCAGCGTCAGCGCACAACGGAACCGGTGCAGCCTTGGCAGATCGCAGAGATACGAAAACAGGACGGGCGACCCGTCCTGCTCCAGAGCGTCATGTTCGATTGGCATTGCGGGGGACGGTGGCAGGAGGTTTTCCGAGAGGATTTCATTCAACTGCTCCTGCATATCTGGTTGACATAATTTGATTGCACCAATCTCACCAAAGTGGTCGAGCGTCAGAAAATAGAAATGCGGATAACTGCCATCCAAAAGGAAATGGTTCTGTGCCATGCCATTCAGGATCGCAGGTATCTGCATAGGTGAGCTGCCGAACACAATGCCGCCGATCGTGAACTGTGCATTGCGGCAAAATTCTGTCTGTAAGACAGCCTTGAGCCGGATCTCGGCATTGTACGCCCATCTTGGAAAGGTCGAAGCCATGTTGTAGATTGGAAAGATGGCTTGTTTTGTGAACAGCACGCCCGTCATGCGGGAATTGCGGATTTTGGTGCAAAGACTGCCGAGAGCTTTGAACTCGCGGGAGGAATAGTAGACCGGAAATAGAGTGGGATTTGAGAGCCAGTCTTGCATAGATGGCTTTTCCCACGGCAGTGACGGGATTTGCGCGTTGTGCAGGATCAGAAGCGCCTCAGCCATCCGGTGCAGCCGCAGTCGGCGCTCTGGTTCGGACTTCAAAGAGTTTGTTTCGGACGTGCCTGTGAGATAGGGCGCAAGGTCAAATGGATATTTTTGAAGCAGCAGCCGTTTGGCGCTTGCGGTCAGCCTGAGTCCACGCAAACCGTTCTTGGTATACGAACGGAGCAGCCCGTCCTTTTTGAGCTTGCCGATCACGCTTTCGATATAGCTGCAGCCGCCCGGAAAGTGGCCGGAAAAAGCAGCCGGGAACTCGCCGGAGACGGCGATAATCTGCAGCACGAGAAGGGGCAGCGTACCCTCGGCGGGAAGTTGCGTCGGATTCATAAACGATGACCTCTTTTACCGTATCGGCTCTTAACTTCGGTAATTTTTGCGCTGTCGGTCAAGCGAAAACGCCTGATGTTTCAAGGGAAAACACCATGCGCGGCGGTATCTGAAAAAGAAGGACGAAAAATGCTTAAAAATCCGACATGGTTTCTAGCGCATTTTGATGCTCTTCCAGCCAGCCCGGAAACATATCTTGATCCATTACAAAGAGCTTTGTGGCATCTTCCTCGCCTAACTCCGTGGTGTTATAGACGTTGCACAAAAGCCCATTGTCATCCATCATAAGATAGGCGCAGACAACGTCCAGAATCTGCTTCATTTCCAGATTGTCATAGTCCCGGATGCGGCCGCGTCCGCCAGATACCGCATAGATATGGCAGAAGCAGATGATGCACGACTCAAAATGGGAAAGAGGATGATCTTTGACAAACTGTCCGAGCGCCTGCTCCAGCGGGTCGGTTAGATATTCGGCGCTGCGTTGCTTTTTCTTAGGTAATAACCCCGGCAGCGTGATCTCCACCAGCCCCGGCTGCGCAGTGATCGTGATGCCGAGGACATTGGCGGCGGAGGTCAGGTATTCATGCTTTTGCACGGTGGTAAAGCCGTAGAGCAGATGCCGCATCCGGCAGGCGATCTGCTCTGCGCGGAGCGCCGCGTCAGTGGAAAGCAACTCATAGTTTTCCGGATACCGCTGCAAGTCCATTGTGTTCATGGCGCAAAGCGCGTTGTTCAGCCGCGAAACCTCCGCCAGCAGCGAGGATATTCGCTTGGATAAAAGCGCACGGTTCAAAATGATCCCTCCGTTTCTTCCTGAAGATATTGAATATTGCCGTCACCATCCAGCAGACAGTATGCGCGCACATTTGGGATGGCGAGCAGATCGACCTGCGCGGCATCCGCCAGAATGACCAGCCGCACGGGCGGTTCTTGCTCCGGACGTGCAAGCAGCAGATTCAAAATAGCTTCTTTACCCGGTTCGGCGTAGAGAATTTCATAGACCTCGCCGCCGGCAAGGAAGATGATCTTCACGGGATATTCTCCCGCAGCATGGTACTCGACCTGCTCCATAAAGTCTGCCAGGACGGTCACCGCTGCTTCCAAACCACGGTCGCGGTCTTTTGGCAGCTCCGGCGTCAGGGAATAGAAGCCGTCCACAAGGAACAGTCGTTTTTGCTTGCAGAGATAGGACAAAAGATTTTTGAGCTGTTCGTTTTTCTGTGGGTACAAACCTAAAATCTGTTTCTGTGTCAGGACACCATAGGTGGAAATATCCCGCAGGATGCCGCTGGCTTCGTGCGAGTAGATCTGGGCGCGGGTTTTCATAGTTGTCACCCCTTGTTTTTGTGCGTATAAATGCCGCACAGAATACGTACAAACTGTAGCCGTCAGATTTGAAGATGGCTGCTGTACGCATAAAAGACGTATTGTGTACGCAAAGATGATTTTAGAGAAAAGATGTTGCTTTCAAAAGCACAAAATGTATTGCAATTTGCAGTACGTTCGTATATACTAATGACAGAGGAGGCGATTCATTTGGCTACAAGAACCGCGAATGTCATGGCCCGTGTGGAGCCGGATGTAAAAGAACAGGCAGAGGATATTTTGGATCGACTCGGCGTTCCGGCATCGGTTGTCATCAATGCCCTGTATAAGCAGATCATTTACAGAAACGGGATTCCGTTTTCTCTGGTTTTGCCGACTGCACCGGTCGCCCGTGACGAAATGACAGACGCAGAATTTAACGCTATGATGCAAAATGGCCTGAGCGCTGCAAAGACTGACCGTTCCCGCGGCGCATCCGAAGTCTTTGCAGACTTGCGCAGAGGACTTTGAATGTGGAACAGTATGAAGTAAAAATCACGGAACCGGCACAGCGCCAGCTTCAAGAAATCGTCCGCTATATTGCTGATGATTTGCAGGAAAAACGGACGGCGATCCGGATGCTGGACACGCTGGAAAAGGAAATCCTATCCCTTTCTACGCTTCCAAATCGGGTTGCACTGACGGAAGAAGAACCTTGGCACAGCGCGGGTATCCGCAAACTGCCGGTCAAGAATTATCTTGTCTACTTCTGGGTCAATGAGGATCAGAAGCAGGTTCAAATCACAGCAGTTGTGTATGGTCGGCGGGATCAGAGAAACGTGCTGCAAAATATGAAGTACGAATAGACATCTGCCCATGTTGGACAATGCCATCGAAAGGTGACAAATTCACTTTTTGGAGTTGTTCAGCAGGGGCATTTTTATATGTGTGCAGTATATGGCTTATCCTGTCCTGCCGTTCCGCTTCAGCAATTCCTGAAGCTCCCTGCGGTCGGTGGTGATAAGTTCCTTTTCCAGCTCGCTGCATTTGATCTCAACGGCGACATTATTATTGTTCGTGCTGATAAGGGCGCTGCCGCGCTCAAAGTGCGTGATCTCCATCAGCTCTGCTTCAGAAAGATGCAGAATGGAGCCGACGCGCTGGGCTTCTTCATCCTCCAGATTCAAAATCACCTTGGTCTTGGAGTTGTTGATGATGCCCTTGCCGTATTTGCCGTCCTCCAGCGCGAAGAAGTCATTGAGATCTTGTGTTGCACAGACGGCCGAGCCGCCGTAGCCGCGGATGATCTTGAAAATCTCCAGCACAAACTCCGCTGCCAGGCGGTTGCTGCTGGCGCCGATGAGCTGCCAGCACTCGTCGATGAAGATGGCTTTTTCCTCGGTACGGTTTTCTTTTGCCTTATCCCAGACAAAGTCCAACGCCATAAACATGCCGACGGTGAGAAGGTCGCCGGTCAGCTCCGAAATATCCAGAACGATGTATTTATTGTCGAGCGAAACATTCGTCTGCTGATTGAATGTCTTGGCAGAGCCGCTGACGAGCCGGTTCAGAATGTTTGCCAGCCGCAGCGTAGAGGAAGATTCCTTGAGTACCGCGTACAGATCGCCCAGAATTGGCATCTCGCGGTATCGTTCCGGGTGCTTGGGGTCGCGGAGCGTTTCGTTGTCGTGCGTAATGCCTTTTTTGGCATAGGTGCGGATCATGGCTTCATCGAGTAGCTGCCGCTCCTCATGGTTCATGTCGGGGATCAGCAGGCTGAAAAAGATGTGCAGCCGCTGGATCTTGGCGGCCAGCATGGAGTGTTCGACCGTACTGCCGTCGAGCTGCTCATCGACCGAGCGGTCTGTCTGCCGAATCTCCATGACGTTGATGCAGTTGGGAGACGCAGGCGAGATCTGAATGAAAGCGCCGCCAATATTGGAGCAGGCACGGTGAAATTCGTGCCCTTTGAGCGGCGCGACGATGAACACCTGAATCCCTTTTCGCCGCATCCGCAGCGCCATGAGCTGCATAGTAAAGGTCTTGCCGCTGCCGCTCGTGCCGAGAATGGCGATGTTGGCGTTTTTGTAGATGCGCGAATCAAAGATGTCCACGATGATAAGAGAATTGTTGTGTTTGTTGACGCCGAGCAGGATACCGTTGTCGTCACACAGCTCATACGCCGTGAACGGATAGCAGCTTGCCGCGCCCAATGTCAGCACGTTCCGCTTGCTGCGTTCAAAGAGCGATTTATCCAGCTTCACGAGCGGAAAAGACGAGCGGAGCGCCTGTTCCTGACAGAAATTGCAGTTCTGCACATTCATATCCTGCGAAATGAGCAGCTTCTTCATTTCGGCGCACTTCCAGTCCAGATCGTCCAGGTTGTCCGCGGTCACGGTGATAAGAAGATTCAGATAGTAAAAATCCTCATGGTTGCTCAGACCGTCCTTTAGAAAATAGCCGCTTCGGTTGGCACTGTCGAGGTCGTCAAAGTCTGTATTGGTGTCGCTGGTCTCCTTGATCTTGCTGCGATTGATGCGAAGCTGCTGGCCGAGCTTGCGGATCATGCGATCCTTTGGCTGCCGCGTCAGAAATACATCGAGGTCAATGCCGTCCCCGGCGTTGACCAGCAGACTCAGCCAGCCCGCGGGAACCTCGGACTTATACCCGTCCGACGGCACCAGCAGATACGCATAGTACGTTCCGTCAATGTAGAGATAGCTGCCATGCGTAAAATCCAGCTGCGAGGGCGCAAAAAAATCACCGACGGGAATTTCGTCGATGGAGCAGCCTGCCTTTATGTAGTTGGATGTGATATGGGAGATGCGCTGCAAAAACGGAACATCCGTGCTTTCTCTGCGGCAGAGAAACGTGTAGAGCATTTCGGCGGCAGCTTCGTCCTCATTCTCATGCTGGACAACGCTGTTGCCACATTGCCGGAGATAATTTGCCGCCGTCCGCGCCGCTGTTTGCAGTGATGAAATGGCATCCGCTTCTTCACGGTCTTTCTTCGCGCCGGGGAGCGGTTCATATTCCATGATGAGGAAAAACCTGCGCGCGATGGCTTCTCTGGAGCCGAGCTTTTTGAGCAGTTTCAGATAGTCCTCCTGCTGCATCCGGCAGCTTTCATTCGTTTCCTGCGCCATCTCCCGGTGCACGGTTTCAATGTGCCGGTTCATATCCGCGCGTTTGGTGATGACCTTGATCTGGAGCTTCACGGGCGCAATTTTGAGATAGCTGATGAACGAATACACGATATTCCGCTGTTCTCTTGCGCTGCGGAGCAGGAAATTGATCGGCACGATCTCCAGAATTTTAATAAAACGGTGGTCGGTCGTATAGACGATGCCGTTTTCGATCTTCTGAATCGGCACATACGCCGCAAGCGGATTGCCGGGGCGCTCTGCCTGCTTCTTTTGCCGATAGGCAGTGTCCAGTATCAGACGGCGCGTGTCCTTCGCAAAGCGGATGTGGCTGCCGTCCTTTTATAGGCGGCGGGCTGCACAGCCGTGCTGGGGCCGGACTTCTTATCCCATGTCGGGAGGATCGCCTGCTTTCGGCTGCTTCTGCCGCCGCTTTGACTCAGGCTTCTGCGGTTACGCAGAAAACGAAAAAACAGAATGATTTAGGACGAGAGCGGCATCCCCGCGATTCCGATGAGTGCCAGAAGCGCCAGCGGCAGCGAGGTCAGGCAGAGCAGGATGATCCGGACGGTCAGCGTCAACGAGTGCGTCAGGATCGGAAGCCCGGTGCCGGCGGCAAGAATGACCGCCTCGATCACGTTGCGTGCCTTGAATAAGCCGCCGAAGAACGAACCACCCTCAATAAAATTTGGAGGGATCACATAGCTGTCTCGCTGTTCCTGACTCATAGGTTCTCACATCCGATCTTTTCTTTGCGGTGGATTTGGCAGCTTCTGCACGATCTTTTCGTGATAGGCGATCTTGCCGTCCTCCGCCTGATAGGGCTTGCGTTCCACGGTGTCCGCCGCGTACTGCTTATACCATACGGCATCGTCTGCGGAGTAGACCTTGCTGTAATCGCCCTTCGGCTGGGTGTACTGGTCGGCATGGTACATACAGAAATCAATGCCGCCCGGATGCTCCGGCGTGAACTCACGCCCTGTGATGCGGCCGCCGCCGATCTCCACGTCCTGATAGTGCGGAATGTTGGTCGCGTGTTCTCCCAACGCGGTGAGGCCCATATAGGACAGAAGAGAGCGCGTCGCGGTCTCGCCGGTGATGGAGCCGGTCGTTCGGTAATCACCCTGGGCAACCGTGCCGATCACGTCGTTGGCAAACGCGCCGCCCTGATAAAGTGATTTTGCAAAAAGCGTTCCGCCAAAGCTGCGGAACTGCGCCGGTGCAGACGGGATCGGCGCAGGCCGAGCAGCTGGCGCTTCGCTGACTGCGGCAGAAGCGGGAGCAGCCGACGGCGCTCTTGTATGCAGGAATCTGCCGGGGCGCTCCTGCGCTTGGACAGTCTGTTCCGCAATGGTGGTTTTGGAAAGTCCGCTGCGGACAGAAAAGAACTGCTTGTCGGACTGCGCACTATGTTGCTGAGGCTGTGATTCCACCTGCCCGAAGGCGGCAGTCTGCGTATCCTGCTGCGTATGCTGCGAGTGCTCGCGCTGTGTGATGGCGGATTGTTCCATGTGCAGGCCGGTTACTGCATCGTGCTGCGCGTGGCGGCTTTCCTCAGACGAAACCTCGCGCTGAGAAGCCGAAATCTGTTCCTGCTGTAAGGCAGACTGCATGACTTGTGCCTGCTCCATTCGCGCTTCTTCACTGCTTGCTTCAAATTCCTTCGCCTGCATCACAGAGCCGGCAAACTCGTTTTGCGCGGATTGCGTATTCTGATGAAGCTGGCTTGCATTCACGGAATGCTGCGATTCGTGGAGCGCCTGCTGCGCGCTTGATTGCTGCTCTGATTTCACGGCGCGGGAGGAAACAGTCTGCTGGTTCTGGTCAAGCTGGCTGGCATTTTGTCGTTGCTGCTCGGAAGCAGACTGCGAACCGGAGAGGGTGTCGCTGTTTGCGTGCGTCCGGCTGACAGTTGCCTCCGCCTGTTGCGGCTGGACGATATTTTTCTCCGTCGTTGCCGTGCGCACCGCATCGCTCGCGATTTTGCGGCTTGCCATGCCGACCAGACCGCCGCTGAAAAAGCCTGCCGCAGCCGCACTTCCGCCGCCGGATTTCCCGGATGCAGGAGCAGAACCGTGACGGCTGTGGCCTCCCAATGCGCTGCCGACTGCGCTTGTCGCGGTGTTGATGGCGCGCATGGCAATCATCGCCTCAGAGAGCATGGAGCCGCCGGTGTGACCGACGTTCAGGCCAAGGCTGGACAGAAAGCTGTCGATCTTCTGCGATACTTTCAAAAAGGCAATGGCGCACAGGAACCACACCAGCACGTTGCCGGAGACGGCTTCCTTGCCCGAAGCACTGACTGCAGATTCTACGTCACTTTCCGAAATGGCGAACGCGCTGGTTGACATAACTAAAACAAGAGTGAGCATCAGCAGACAGTTCAAAAAGAATCGTTTTCTCATGGATACTCCTTATAGGGACAAAGGATTTGCGATAAACGTGCCGACCATGCTG
>OOCB01004074.1_pt1 | contig 12974 bp, 13 predicted proteins | sample 1671351 | NCBI WGS metagenome assembly OOCB01 (sample SAMN06348148, study PRJEB24527) | human gut metagenome | biome: human gut; feature: ankylosing spondylitis patient; material: feces | host: Homo sapiens | place: China | collected 2015-10
TCAAATCACAAAAGATGAGAGTGCAGGATTTTGTGGAATTTCCACTCGAAACAGTGTGAGTCGAATTCTTTGTGAGCTAAAAAAGGAAGGCGTCATTAAGATTGTAAATCAAAAAATATTAATTCTAGATATCGATTATTTAAAACAATATGTGCAATGTTAAATCTTAATCTGTCCATACATCCTTACCAAGTATTTTTTAGAAGAAGAGGTATTTAATGATGAATAGTATCACCAAAAAACTAGTATCTTGCGCTTTATGCATCGCTTTAGGTGTATTACTTCCAATGGCATTTCATGTGATCCCAAATGCTGGAAGCATATTTTTACCAATGCACATTCCTGTATTAATTTGTGGATTATTTTGTGGATGGCCATATGGTTTAGCATGTGGAATTATTACACCATTTCTTTCAAGCGTAATGACAGGTATGCCACCTGCAATGATGTTGCCACAAATGATGATTGAACTTGCAGTATATGGTTTAGTAGCTGGTTTATGTACACAATATATTTCAATGAAGAATGAAATGACAAAACTATATATGAGTTTGATCATTGCGATGCTTGCAGGAAGAATTGTGAATGGTTTAGTCAATACATGTATTCTTAGTACACAAGGATATACATTATCTGTATTTATGATGGCAAGCTTTATCACTTGTCTTCCAGGTATCATCCTTCAATTGATTGTCATTCCTGTTTTGGTTCGTATTTTAAATAGAAATATTTATAAACAACCAGAAAAAGTTTTAGCTTAATGACAAGAAAGACCGAATATTCAGGTTTTAATCTGACATTCGGTCTTTTTTTCATCATTGCCTATTAAAATATTTCTTACCGGAATCTGGATTAAAATAGGTTCGAATATACCCATCCGTGGATACAACCACAAATTCATTGGTATTTTCTTTGTAGTATACATCATCTCCATCTTCTTTTTCTGTTTTATGTAAGGACTCTGGATTATTGACTACATCACTGGCACTCATTTCGTATTCTTTTGATGATGAAAATCCCATTTCTTTACCATGTTTTTCATAGTGAGACTCTAACAAATCTTCATTACGAAAATGGTATTCTTGATAGTCTACGACTACTTGTTTTTGTTCCTTAATTTCACATCCTGTTGGAAGTACAAGTGAGAATATACAAAGAAATAAGAGCAAATATTTATTGATGATTCTTTTCATATTGTTCTTTGTACTCCTTTAAACTTAAGCGGTTCGCTCCACCTTTTAAGGTTGGATCTTTATATTGCGCTTTATCATCTTCCCATCCACATACTGGACAGATTTCATAGCTTCCTGGTCCAGATTGAAATGTATATTTTCCACAAACGGGACATTTAAACACAAAAACATTTGATAGTGTTTTAATAACTTTATCCATATCGATTGGCTTTGCGATATGTCCGTTCATTCCAATAGATAATGCTTTTTGTTTATCCTCTTCAAAGGCATTGGCCGTCATCGCCACAATTGGAATATCACTAAATTCACGAATCTTTTGTGTCGCTTGATAGCCATCCATATTTGGCATTTGAATATCCATTAAAACTACATCGTATTCTTTTTCTTTGACTTGTTTTACACAAGCAATTCCATCACTTACGTGATCTACAATCAATCCATAGTCAAATAAAAGTGTCATCGCAATTTCTGCATTTAAATCATTGTCTTCAGCTAGTAAAATGTGTTTTCCTTTAAGGTCTATAATATTCGTTTCTTGATTTTTTTCTAACTCACTTTCTTTGGCAATTTCAAAATGAAATTTCATTCGAGTTGTTGTCCCTTGATTGACTTGACTTGAAATCTCAATTGTACCATGCATCAATTCAACCAAAGATTTTACAATCGATAAGCCAAGTCCTGTACCTTTTACGCTCGTTTGCGTACCTGATTTTTCTCTAGAAAAGTCTTCAAAGGCATGTGGCAAATACGCTTCACTCATTCCAATACCTGTATCTTGAATTATACATTGAAACTGGCCAGATTCTACTTCTTCAACGTGAATCGAAATATTCCCATTTTTAGTATATTTCACGGAATTTCCAACCACATTCAACAATATTTCTTCAAACTTAATTTGATCACAATACACATATGGATGTTCAATCTTTGTGGTGCACTGATAGGTTAAGCCTTTTTGTTCAGCTTGTTTTTCAAAGACTGAATTCAAAGAATCTAACACATCAAATATATTACATGCCTTTATATTCAATGTTTCTTTTCCACTTTCGATGCGTGCCATTTCTAAAATGGAGTTAATTAAATCTAAAAGAAATTTACTAGAAGAGTGAATCTTGGATAGATAATCTTTTTCTTTTTCAATATTTCCAACATTCTTTTCCATTAATTCCGTATATCCCATAATTGCGTTCATAGGTGTACGAATATCGTGTGACATACTAAATAAGAAACGAGATTTGGCAGCACTTGCTTCTTGTGCTTTTTTTGCCTGCCATTCAATTTGACTGGCATACTCTAAATCTTTTCGATGGCGAATTTCAAATTGAGCAATGGCGGCCGTTACTAGAAAATCAATCAAAACACTAGCGACAACTAAACTTATCATTACATATGTATTGATCCAACCTTGTTTTGGCACAATTTCAAAATTCCATTTATTGTTGGGAAGCTTACATTTGATCAACAATGTATTTGAATCTATATTTTTTGAGCTTTGAGAAATAATTATCTTTTTCTTTGTGACACGATCCGTTTTCCAAATGACAAAATCATAAGATGCTTTTTTCAAATCACTTAAGTGAATTTCATCTAAAAATGCATCCCAATCAATGACTAAAATGGAAAATCCCCAGAACTTTTCATTCACATAGATGGGATCGTATAATAAAGCTCCTTTTCCACCTTGTTTTAAATCATAAGGACCTTCTAATGTATATTTCCTTGTATCTTTTGCCAAAGTAGCAGCCTCTTTACGTTCATGTTCTGCCAACATATCCATGCCAATAGCTTTTTGATTTTCTTTGAAAGGATATACATTTTGAATAATTCCGTTTGGCGCAAGTTCAATTGTCTTAACAGCCGGATCATCTCCATACAGTCTAGATGCGATAGATTGAAAATATGCATCATCTAATTCAATGCCCGATTCAATCGTTTTCTTTAGAAAATCCACTTTTTGTATATACGACTCAAGCTTTATTTCAACACGATCGATTGTTGAGTTTACTGTATATTCCGCTTTTAATTTTTCTTGTTGAATTACGCTGTTACGAATAAACAAACATACCACATTCGTGATAACAGAGATCAACACAAAACCAATCAGTATTCGACAAACTAAATATTTATTTTTCATGGTTTCATTATAAAACGAAAAGAGATGTGTGACAAAACAAATATCACACATCTTTGACGTTAAACTTTTCACTATAATGCGACTGCATAGCTTGCCAATCCATAAATAAAACATAGAAAACTCGACCAAAACGTTCGCTTTCCACAATCCTTCCTTGATCAAGTACAGGAATATAGGTTCCATCTTGTCTTCTTAATTGATAATGAATATAGTCATTCTTACTTCCACTTTCAATTTGATTCCAAATACTTGTTTCTACCGCTTTTTGTTGGTCTTCACGAATTAAGTTTCTAAAACTTTTCTTTGTGCCATTAAAGAACGCATCTAGATTTTCATATCCAGCCATATCTAAAAATTCTTTATTTGCGTAAAAAATTTCATCATCCTCTTTATCCGCTCGATAAATAATAAAAGCACCAGGTAAATTTTCAGAAATATCATTTAACACAAATCCTAGTTGTTTACGAACACCCGATTGAAAACCTTCCTGATAAGCCTTGCATCCATTTTTACCATGAAGTTTTACTTCATAAAGAGCTGTGTCGGCACAACGCATGAGTTGAGATCTTTCAATCGCATTATTTGGATATTCGGCATATCCAAGTGAGATACAAAAAGAATATGTTTGCCCTTTATACGAAAATGTTTTTGGCGTTTTTGTGAATTCAATCAAAGATTCTTTCACTTCTTCAACCGTACGATTTGATAAAAGAATACAGAATTCATCTCCACCATTTCTTCCTAGAAGTGCACTTGATGGAAAGAATTCCTGCATACTTTTAGCTAGACTTATTAAAGCTCTATCCCCATATGCATGTCCATACATATCATTCACAATTTTAAAATCATCCACATCTAACATGGCAGCTACATAATGTGCTTTAGGATTTTTTGAAAGCATCTTTTCTGCCATTTCATCAAATCCATACCGATTATAAAGCTTAGTCAATCCATCTTTATGGGCCAGTTCTTTTAATTCAACTCTTCTTTCATCCAAAAGGAATAAGACTATTGTAAGTCCAGTTAGTAGAAGAACTAAGGATAGTCCTCCAAAGAAAATTAAATATAAAGTTTTAGAGTTGCTCCATCCAGCTCTAGGCATGATTTGAAGTTTCCATTTTTCTTTTCCGACAGTCAAATCATAAGTGACTGGGCGAATCATTTTATCACAATTCGCATCAACCTCTACATATTTCTTATCTAAAACAGACGCTTCTCTTGAAAGTCGGTAATTATATTTAAATTTAGATAAAGCGTTTGTCGAATCCTCAAAAATTTCAGGAACACGCAAAACTGCAATCGTAAATCCCCAAAAATATTCTTGTCCATTTTTATCTTCTAGATAAATAGGATTACGAACAACAAGCCCAGAACCTCCTTGTTTCAATTTAATAGGGCCTTGGATAATGGTTATATTATGATCTTTTGCGTAATTCGAAATTTCACCTCGCTTTGAATCCTTTAATAAATCAATTTTACCTACTTCATTTCCTTCTTCAGGATAAATATCTGTTACCACTCCATTTGGTGCTAATTGCACACTTTGTATAGAATAAGACATTAGATTTTCGGCTACTTTGGAAAAATTTATGATTTGACCATTTCCATTTATTAATAACTGTTTTAAAGTATCTGTTATTTCAATTCCATTTTCAATATCATTTTCTATACGCTGACCATATGTCACTGCATTTAATTTTGCGATCGTACGCCTATCTTTTTGAATTTGAACATTTGTATTATATGTAAATACACTCAATAGACATATTCCTACAAGAAATACAATCAACGGAACTATAGTCTTTTTCTTCACTTTCTTATACCTCGGTTATATTTTCCAATTTTATATTATAGCACAAGTCCTTATTAAGAACTGTAATCTTTTTGTATAATATTTATGGTGATTTTATGTTAAACAAAAAAGAGTGTATACAATTATTAAAACAAGATGTAACACCTGCACTAGGTTGTACAGAACCTGTATGTGTTGCGTTATGCTTAGCTCATGCAGCTAAAGTATTAGATGAAAAAATTGTTTCAATCGACGTCGATGTGAATATTGGCATCTTTAAAAATGGAATGTCGGCCGGTATTCCTAACTTTGATCATGTAGGATTAAACTATGCTGCAACTCTTGGTGCATTCTTAAAGAATCCAGAAAAAGGGTTAAAACTTTTTGAAGATATTGATGACGAAATTAAAAATAAAGTGTACAAATTTAAAGATACACAAGTTCATGTGGATTCATCTCAAACAAATCTTTATGTGAAAGGAACCATTCATACTCAAAATCAAACGAGTACTTGTATTATCCAGGATGAACATACAAATGTTGTATATTTATCTAAGAATGATGAAATAAAAATAGATACTAAAAAGAGTGTAAATAAACAGTCAAATCTCATTTCTAAGCTTCATAAAATGAATATTTCGGACATTGTTGATTTAGTAAACACATTCGATACGAAAGACATTGAATTTCTTTATGATGGGGTGAAGATGAATTTAGAACTGGCTGACTATGCCAAAGATCATGACTTAGCTCTATCGAGTTCCTTTTCATCAAATCTTGTTTCTACACTGACTGCCGCTATTGAAGCTAGACTTTCTGGATGTCCATTAAATACGATGTCTAGTTCTGGTGCAGGAACAAAAGGGATTGACTTAATCTTACCGATTCATATTGTAGCTAGAGACAAACAAATTTCAAAAGAAAAAGAATTAAAGGCTTTAGCTTTAGGACACTTACTCAATCGCTATATCAATTCTTATATTGGAAAATTATCCCCAATGTGTACGTGTGTGATGGCAAGTAGTACAGCTTGTAGTGCAGCCCTTGTTTATATGTTTGGTGGAAACAAAGAGCAGATTGGGTATGCAATTAAAAATATGACAGGTACAGTTACAGGAATGATTTGTGATGGTGGAAAAGTAGGATGTAGCTTAAAGGTAACTACAGGAACCGTTTCCGCACTTCTTTGTGCAAAAACTGCATTAAACAATGCACCACTAAAGGATAGTGATGGTATTGTGGCAAGCACACCAGAAAAATGCATTCAAAATATGGCTTATCTATCTAAGGTTGGCATGAAAGATGTGGATACAACCATTGTAGAAATCATGGAAAAGAAGAAAGCGTAGGAATCCTGCGCTTTTACTGTAATATATACATATTTTCTTCAATCAATCGAATCACTTTTCGTACAAATTGTACACTTACCAAATCATTGACTTTGTGACCCGTCGTTTCTAACTCACTAATTTCAATAATAGGTAAAGAATACTTTTCTACATCCTCTTCTTTAATTGGTGTATGGAAAGTATGTCCATAATCCAAATCATAAAACAAGTAATAGTGATATATCAGCTCATCCTTAAGTTCAATATCTCCAAAGTACACAATGGAATAATCATCATCCATATATTGTCCTTCGTAAAAGAATTGTTTCTTATACTTTTTATACTTTTCAATTTCATAGCTGTAGATTCTTTTAGTCTTGTAGCCAATAAACTCTTTGTGGATACAAATTGGTGTCAAAACTTGCAACAACATATCTTTCATGCGATACATCTCTAGTTTCTTTTCCCTAGCTCCTTCAATGAATGCAGAATTATCTACGTATCGATGACATCTAGAATACGCTCTTTGTTTCCTTTCTTTGTCGCGATAGTTTTTGGCTCGTTTATTCACGCTGTATAAACAATCCACTAGCATTTGTTTGGTGATAATGTGATTTAAAAGATTATCCCTATATTCTTTTGGTGTTTTCATATTTGTCCTCCATTTTCGTATAATATTCAAATCTATAATTCTTATTTGAGAACAAATACTTGCATATTCATTATATCATTAATAATCACTTTTTAGAGATAAATAATTCTATTGACAATTCTGCACGGTTTTGACATTATTTTCAGTAGCATTGACATTTATGTTTAAAAAATAGCGACTTGCCTCTATTTTTTCTACTCTTACAATCACAATGGCAATTTTTCTAACTACATTTTAGAATCATATTCTACTTTGACTACATAACACTGTTTTTTATAGAAAGACATTCCATAGCCAATTGCATTTTCATATTTTTTAAATCTATGTTCTTCAAGATATTTTTTTTCGACAATTTGTCTTGCGCCTTCTTTGGCATCATCAATCAAATCATCTTCACTTATTGAATGTTTACACTCAATAAGCACCACTGTTCCAAGTATGTTTTCTGGTAAAACGCATACATCAAATCTACCATTTCCGGATTCTCTATTGGATACCACCTCATAATCATTCAACAATCCAACTAGAAATCCATGATAAAAGGATTCTTGATTATCAAAATAACTAATACTTCTTAATAGTATATCATTTAACAATAGATTTACTTTTTTTGCATCTCCATCCACAAGTTCTTGATACAATTCACCTTTTCTACTTGTTGTATAATCTTCAAAATATGACATGAAGGATTGTTTATAGATTTCATAAACTTCCTTATTTGGGATAACCAATTCGTATTGATTTTCTCCCCTATCTTTAATGACCTTTAAATAGCCAGTTAGTAATAAAAAGCTATAAATATTATTGATATTATCCATTTCACGATACGTAAGTTCAGGCTTGATATATTTAATAAGGGATTGACCATTCATTAATACATCAAACTCCTTGCGTAATTTTTTATCATCATTTTGAATATACTTAACAACAAGATCATTTCCACTAGTATTTGCCCAAAAAGAAATTGGTTTAAAAGACACGTCTTGCGTTATATTTTTAACATACATAAGTGTACTCCATGGATTATAAATTTCTTTATTACCAAATTGATATCCATCATACCATTCTTTTACTTCATCCATCTTTTCTGATAGATTATAATCTTTTAACAACTTTTTAACTTCCAATTCAGTAAATCCAAAAGATTCACTACTAATATTATTTAAAACAGAATAAGCAGTAAAATTATTCAACCCAGTAAAGATACTTTCCTTAGAAATACGAAGACATCCAGTCATAACACCTTTTTCTAAAGCATCATTCGTTTTAAGTGCTGAAGAAAAAACACTTCTTAAAAACTCAACCATTTCTTCATAATAATTATTTTGATAGGCAGACTGTAAAGGAACATCATACTCATCGATTAGAACAATAACTTTTTGTTGATAATATGTATATAGCGCATTCGTTATGACTCTCAATGAAATTTTTAAATCTTCAATACTAGATGAACGATTATGCAATTTATATAAAATATCTTTAGTTGTATCCGACAATTGATCCGAAGATAATATTTCTAAGTTTTTTTCTAACAATTCATATATTACATTTGAAAAAGATGAAATTTGCGCATCAAAAGTTAAGTTTTTCATTTCCTTTAAAGAAATAAAAATCGTTGGATATTTATTTTGATGCTTTAAAGCATCCTTATTCTTCGAAATATTTAAGCCATCAAATAGATAAGCGTTCTCCTTTTCTTTGATTGAAAAGAAATAATAAAGCATCGACATATTCAGTGTTTTACCAAATCTTCGAGGTCTTGTATACAAAACAACTTGTTCACTTAATACATCCTCAATGAAATTTGTCTTATCCACATAATACGCACTTTTATCAATCATAGTTTTGAAATTTTCAATTCCCACCGGCGATAATTTCATACAACCATTCCCCTATAACTTACACAATCTCTTTTTCAAATAAACTTTGCATCACATGAACAATCTGCAAATACTTTAATGCTCTGAATGTATATAGAATGAATTACAAACGATATCATTTAACAAACGAATTGGTTCATCTAACAACAATTCTTGAATATCCTCGAAACATTTTCCATCTATTTTTTCTGTTATTACATCATCTCCATGAGCTACTGCATTCCTTATTTGAATCAACCCTAATTGTTCTGTACCAGCTTTATAATTACCTATGCAATCGCAAACTTTAATAATTTCTTTTCTTTTATTTCCTAAAAACCTTGAAAAACCATCGATTACTTCACTTCCAGTCTTCCCTTGTTTTACCGCCTTTCCAATATATGGTATGTTTCCCATTGTTGGATGACCACTTTTCTGTAGACACTGATGAACTTGCATATTACGTTGATTATTACAATTAAACGATTTAACTTTCTTGTATTCCACACTAGAATAATAAGGCTTAATAATATGATTTTTAAATTCTCGTTCCAAACTTCTTAATAAAGGTAATACCGCTAAATCAAACATTTGATGTTCTGAGTACATCAGCCATGATGCATTTATATCTTTTTTTGTTTCATTGGATAAATAATCCCAGATATCTTTTAATAATTGTATTTCTTTGTCATCTGGTTTTGTGATAAGAAATATACGGTCTAATATCGTTTCAATCGCATCATCTGTATTATTATTACTTTTTTGTATTGTAATTACAGAATTTTTTAACTGTTCATTTTCTTGAAGAATCTTGTTTTGTTCCTTTTCAAGTGTCTGATTTTGTTTTTCAAGTTCATTGATTTTTTCTAAGCATGACCTAATTTCTTTTTCATCCCATTTATCAATACTTTCTTTTATACTCTCAGCACATTGCATAGCCTTATCAACACTATCAAATAATGAAACGGAAAAAAGAATATTTTCATATATTCCAAATAAATCTTTTTTCAAAGATTTTAGTTTTTCTTCGTCCTTTGCATATTTCTTAGCACAAAAAATGGCTTCCACTCCATATTGATATCTAACTGTATCTTTATACGCTTCTTCACAAAACCAACGATATCCAAGTATTTTATATGCTTGTGCAACTATATAATCCAGTCCAAGCGTCTGATATGTAACAATAAAATCCTCAGATCCTATCCAAAACCACTTTAACATTTGTGTATCAACATCCGACAATTCTGAAAATGCACGTAATTCTGCCATTGCTACGACATAGAATTCAATACAATTAACTGGTGCTGGTGCATGAGAATAAAATTCACTATAAAATGGATCGTTATAAGTGTGTTTTACAATTTCGTCCATTTCATCGTCACTAAAATCTGACATATTTTCAAGTTGGAATCTATATAACTCTTCTCTTGTTAAAAGCTTATCATATCCTTTACCATATATTTCATAATCCGCAAAAGCACGAAGTTCCTCAATAGGAGCGTCTGTCGCAATCCATTTATAATAATCCAAACACTCAATCATTGAATCAAACGGATTATTATAGACCACTTCTACTCTATTTATTTCTTCTAAACTATTAAAACGCATCAAATGCAGAGTTATGCTTTTTTTTCATAAGTACCCCCAAAACTTTAAGTTCATCTATTAAATAGAGTATATCATAACCAAATAACATTACTACCTATATCTAGTTAATGCATTACTAGAAAATGCTGATTTGCGTTTTAACTAAATATCAGTTAGATACCCAACATTGATATGTATAGTAAACAGTTCCACATTCTGTTTGTGAAATATCAACTTGATATCGTCCTGTAAACCATCCTTCATCTAATACTTTGCGATTTAGCTCCTCTTGTGCAGCTGCATTTACCTCTGCCCAAGATGTATATCCACCATAAGGAATGGTATCATCACATGCTGGTACTTGTGGTTGTTCAACAACTGGTCCACCACTTGACGTATTATCAACAGGCCCTACTGATTCTGCAGATTGAACAGGTTGTTGTGTATCATAAGTAGTGTATTGACCATTACTAGATGCAGTTTCTTGTTGTGGCTCAGTATATTCATTTTGACTAGCTGCCATTCCGTTATTTTCGGATGACTCAGTTTCTGTTGACGAATCATTATCAGCCACTTTTTCTTCCTGAACTTTTGAACTTTCACCTTTCTTCGCTTTTTCAGTTACAACATCACTACTAGCACAGCCCACTAAAATCATTGCGAACACCAACAATTTAATCATCATACTTTTATTTAACATATAATAACACCTACTTTCCTTCTTGAAGTAAACCTTCAATTTGTTCATTAAAAGATTCAACAAATTCTCTAAAATATTCAGGATCATTCATGGTATCCTTTTTAATGTCCGCCAATTCCTTGTCTGAAATCTCTAGATAATAATCTATCATTAACATTTCATCCTCTACCCAATCTGCATATGTCGCATAATCATCTTCTTTTATAGAAGATGGCATAGTTTATTTCTTTTTTTGCACACCCTGTAAAACAAACTAACACTAACATGAATCCTAATAATTTTTTCATTTTCATTTCCTCCTTATTTTCAATACATTTGGTAAATACTATTCATGTAATTATAAATATCCATGCTGATACACATCAGTTCTTTTGGATTATTTACATACATAGCTCCTGCCTCCGCGAAAAATTCAACAGGATCTGAAGCACCGTATTCACCCAAACTAGATGTGTAGGTTTGGTAAAGATATTGCCATTCAGCACTATCTGAAATACCATGCACTACATATCCATTTCCAGACACATAATCAAATAAATGTGTAAGCTCATGAGTCACTGCACTTTTTTGATTCATATATACATTTGGATCTATCTGCAAAGTAATGGAATCATCATAAAATGATGCGTACGCATACACAGTACCCAATTCATCCGAGTATGTCATTCCACTTGATGTAACAATACTTTCAAAGTTTACAGGATCACAAATATGAATAATTTGACAATTACTCAACAGGAACTGTGGCTGTGTTCTTATGTACTGATCTACATACTTTTGAACATCCCCCACTTTTAGATAGTTGCCTGGAATAACATGAATGGTTGGTAGTCCCTCATAATACAAATACTCCTCTTCAACAATTTGGTTATAAGCTTCCTCTTGTTGTCTAAGTACTTCATTATATTGTTCTTTAGCTTCTACATAATCTGTGTATACAGGATTAATGACAATAGTTAAAGCCAGTAAAATAGCACTCAAGACACCAAGCTTCGCAAATTTGTTTGTCTTTGCCTTATTTTGATTCACATAATTTCTGCACTCTAAAATTTGTTGGTAAGAAAAATCGTTAAAATGAATTTCATAAGCAACACGCTTAGCCTCATCATTTAATCCATCAATTCTTGCCAACTCATCCTCATTCAAATGACTTCGAATGAATTCAAATCTATGTTGTTCAGAATCATCTTCTTTACCATAAGACAACACAAAAACAAACAATGCACTTAAAATCGCAATTGTAAAACTAAATCCAAAACTAAAAGCATTACTAAGTGCCTGATCTACAATAGTAGGCTGTTGAGTTACCAACATGTCCTTATATCCAAATAACAATGAAAATACACCTACAAACACAATCCCTGAAAACATAATTTTATTTTTATTCATAAATAAATTCTCCTCTTATTTTTCTTTTTTTCTCTTAAACACCCTCTTCACCATTCTTACAAATCAAAAGTTGATTCTGTGCATAGCACATTCGACTTTTACTCAATCAAAAATAAACGCCGTTTTAATACTGCAAGAGTTCTTTCCTGTAATCGAATTTACTCTTACCCTTTCTCGAATACTTCTTCTTGTTTTTATAAACATTCCCACCCTGGATGCATGTATCTAAATGCATAAAATTAGGAATTCTTAAACTTCTTTCTTCAAATCTATATACAAATTTTTTCATTTTCATTTCCTCCGTTTGATTACTCTATTACTATACGCTCCATTTAGTTCT
>OOCB01004078.1_pt1 | contig 12966 bp, 7 predicted proteins | sample 1671351 | NCBI WGS metagenome assembly OOCB01 (sample SAMN06348148, study PRJEB24527) | human gut metagenome | biome: human gut; feature: ankylosing spondylitis patient; material: feces | host: Homo sapiens | place: China | collected 2015-10
AGCATGACCACGGCGATGTCCAGTGTCCCCGCCTTTTTTTCCCCGCAGTCGGTGTGTCCCCATGAGAAGCCCGCCATATCTTCTTCGGGGATGTTGAGGTCACGGATGTAGGGGATGATGCCGAGCACGGGAACGCCGGTGTGAGCCAGCATGTAGTCGTGCGCGGGCCCGAGCAGGGATGCGTCCCCCCGGAATCGGTTGACGATATATCCCGTGAGCAGTCGGCGTTCGGCGTCGGTGAAGGACATCCATGTACCGAGAAAGGAGGCGTAGAGGCCGCCCCGGTCGATGTCCCCGACGAGCAACACCGATGCCCGAGCGTAATCGGCCATGCGCATGTTGACCAGATCGTGGCTCTTGAGGTTGATCTCGCCGGGGCTGCCCGCGCCTTCAAGAACGACGATGTCGCATTCGGCCGCGAGGCTGTCATAAGAGTCGGTGACGGCGGACCAGAGTTCCCTCTTTTTCCCGAAATATTCGAGGACGTCCATATGTCCCAAGGGCTGCCCGAGGATGACGACTTGCGATCCCGTATCCGAGTGCGGCTTGAGCAGAATGGGATTCATGCGCGCATCGGGGTCTGCGCGGGCCGCCTGCGCTTGCACGATCTGTGCCCGGCTCATCTCGTCGCCATTGGCCGTGACGCCCGAATTCAGGGACATGTTCTGAGCCTTGAACGGGGCCACATTGTAGCCGTCTTGCCGGAAGATGCGGCAGTAGGCCGCTGCGAGGATGCTCTTGCCCGCGTTTGAAGAGGTTCCCTGCAGCATGAGGGCTGGAGTGCGGCGGGAGGAGCGCCCGGCGGGGAAGACGGAAGAGGAGCAGGAGATGGGGAAGTCCGCGGGGGAAGGGGAAATCTTTTTCAAAGAAAGGTCTCCTTCGTCTTCTTCCCGGCTTTTCATCCCTCCGTAAGCGAGCAGGCGAGTATCCGCCGCGCTTTTCTTTGGGACATCGCCTTCCTCCATTACTTCCCGCAGTGCGCCGGCGAGCCTGTGGTGTTCCTCGGGGAAACGGACGGCGGCGCGGAACCATGTTCCGTCGTCGAGCCCGCAGTAGTTGGAACAGTCGCGCACGGCGATCCCGAAACGCCGCAGCAGGATGCCGTACAGGTCTTTGGGGGCGCCTCTCCAGCGGAACAGCACGTAGTTGGCGGAGGAGGGGAACACCTCCACGCCGGGGAGGCCGGATAGGACGGCTGCGAGATCGGCGCGGCGTTCGGCATTTTCCGCACGGGCCCGTTCCGCGAAGTCTGATGTGTCGCCGAGCGCGGCCACGGCTGCGGACAGCGCAAACACGTTGACGTTCCACGCGGGCAGATCGGCGCGGACGGCTTCAGCCAGTTCGGCCGAGGCCGCCAGATAGCCGATGCGCACCCCCGGCAAGGCATGGAATTTGGTCAGCGAACGCAGTACTACGCCGTTGGAGGGCATCCGGCGCAGGATCGACACATCGGCTTCCGGCCCGGCGTATTCGATGAAGGCCTCGTCAATGATCCAGAGCAGGTCGGGCCGCGCCGCCAGCAGGGACAGGCATTCTCCGGGCGTGCGGAACAGCCCCGAAGGGTTGCAGGGATTGGCCAGAAACACCGCCGAACCCGAGGGCGTTTCGGCAAGCCCGGCCAGCAGATCGCCGGAAGGCTGCCCGTCCGCACCGGAACCGATGCCGCCCCAGAGCGGGCTGCTTTCCAGCCCGGCAAGGCGGCAGGCCAGCGCGTATTCGCTGAACGCCGGTTCGACGATGGAAACGCAGGGTGCGCCGCGCCTTTTGAGTACGCGGGCGAGGGCGTGGATGAGCTCGTTGCTTCCGTTGCCGAAGGCGAAGCGGCCGGCGGGCAGGCCGTATCGGCGTGCCGCAGCGGCAAGGGCCTCCTCGGCGTTGGGCGAAGGGTAGGCCGCGAGGCCCGTATTCGCCCTGACCAGCGCGGCACGGAGGAACTCCGGCGCGCCTTCGGGGCGGACGTTTACGCTGAAATCAAGCAGGGACGCGGGATCGCGCTTGGACACCGACGCCATGGCGAGAAGGTCGCCGCCGTGTGCATCGAGCTTCATAAGGAACCTCGTTCTGTTGTGGAAATGGGTGCGCCCCCGCCGGGACGGATGGGGATACCGTTTTTTTCGGCGGACAGTGCGGCGAGGATACAGGCGGCGCAGTCTTCGGGGCTGGTCCGGGTCGTGTCCACCACCATCTGGTTGGGCAGGGGGAGGTGAATGTGCCGGGCCTGCCGCTGGGCGTGCGGCCAGTCAGGGGAACGGTCGGAACGTCCGGACTCGCGCTTCCGCAGTTCCTCGTCGTCGCAGAACACCTGGACGGACAGCAGGGGGATGGCTTCCAGCCTCCCAAGCAGATCCTCGATCCATCTGGGATCCTCGCCGATGACATGGTCGACGATGGTCCATGCTCCGGCTTTCGCCGCCGCCGCGACTCCCGCGTGAAACGTTTCGATGAAGGGCAGGCCGGTCCGTTCGAGGCCGTCGAGGACCGATTCATGGCCGCCTGTGGCCGAACGCAGCAGCTGGTCGATGGACAGCATGAGGCTGCATATGCCGTGCATGGCGTACAGCCTATCCCGCAGGACTTTGGCCAGCGTCGTTTTCCCGGCGCTTGACGGCCCGTTGAGCAGGATAACCTGTCCGATGTTTTCGCATGTTGCTTTGGCCTCGCCCGGGCGGGCGGCTCGGTGTTCGGGACGGCAGGCGGTGAAGTCCGAGGGCGCGGGTCGTCCGGCGTAATTCGCCTCGCCGGTGTTGCCCCAGTACAGATGGACATAGCTGGCGCGCACATTCCCGGCGGCGATGCCGGAATCGGCGTGCCCGGATGCTGTGCGTACGGCGTACAGCGGCGCGTAGCCGCGGTGCAGCTCAATGTCCGACCAGTGGAATTCGTGGCCGCGGAAGACGTCGCCCCCGAGCCCGAACGGAGCGTCTCCAAGCATGGTTACCTCTCGGTAGCCCAATGATTGGATACGTCCGCCCATGCGGGCCGTGGCGTCGATGACTCCGCACATGGGCCAGCTTTTCGCCCTCCCGCCCGTGCCGTCCGCTTCTTCGGATGCCTCGAGCCGGGTGCACAGGTACATGTATCCGCCGCATTCGGCATAGATTTCTCCGCCCTGCTCGGCAAAGGCGCGGATGGCCTCACGCATGGCCGCATTGCCGGAAAGCTCGCGGGCAAAGACTTCGGGATAGCCGCCCCCGAGATACAACGCGTCGATGCCGGGCGGCAGGGCCGTATCCTCAAGCGGCGAGAACGGCAGCAGTTCCCATCCCCGGGCGGCGAGTGCCCGTTCGTTTTCCTCGTAATAGAAGCAGAACGCCCTGTCCTTGGCGATGCCCATGCGCCGGGGCCGGATACCGCGCGGAGGAAGGACGGCCCGGGCTTCCGGGCGGCGGGCTTCGGTGAGGCTCAGGAGCCTGTCCATATCGACGGAGGATTCGGCAACATCCGCAAGGGCGTCGAGCCACGCCTCCGTGGTACCGGCTTCCTCGGAGGGGAGCAGGCCCAACTGGCGTTCGGGAATCCGCCACGCCTCGTTCCGGGGCAAGGCCCCGAGCAGAGGGGGGAGGTGTTCGCTTTCGAGCGCGCGGCGGAGGATGTCGGCGTGGCGTGGGCTTCCCACGTTGTTGGCAATGACTCCGGCAAGCTGGACGCCCATCCGGGAAGCGTGAAGCCGGAACCCCGCAACGAGTGCGGCGGCGGAGCACGCCATGCCCCGGGCGTTGAACACGAGCACGACGGGGATGCCGAGGGCGCGGGCGCAGTCGGCGGTGCCTCCCGCCGGATCGCCGGGATCGCGGCTGTCGAACAGCCCCATGACCCCTTCGCAGACGCATGCGTCGGCATCGTGGGCGCGGTTGTCCCACAGCGCGCGGACGCCTTCGCGGCCCATCATCCATGTATCGAGGTTGCAGGCGGGGCGCCCGGTGGCCTGAGCGTGGAAGGTCGGGTCGATATAGTCCGGCCCGCACTTAAAGCTCTGCACCTTCAGCCCGCGTCGGGCGAGCGCACGCATCAGCGCGATCCCCGTCGTCGTCTTCCCCTCCCCGGATCGGGGGGCGGCAAGGCAAAATGCGTGAAATGTCGTGTTCATGGCATCCTTCCCAAGTTCTGGGGGAGGGGGAAACTTCCGGAAAAAGGGCCTTCACCCGTTCCCGCCGTTCCCTTGTTTGGGCCTTCGGCGTCATCGGCTCGGCGTTTGTCAGCTTTTTGCATTGCCCCAATATGTGATTATGCACAGCAGGTTGGTGAGCGTTTTCGCTTTTCTTAAGCCGGGAAGAGCCCCTGCGGGAACCGGAGGGCGGAATGCTCGGGAGGGGAACGGCTTCCCTTCCGAAAGGCGCTGTCCCCGTTCCTCCGGTTCCCGCTTCCCCCTATTCCATATACTTCTCCACATAGCCGCGCGGCTCGTACAGGACGCCGGAATCAAGGCGGGTCCGGGGGCCGCCGATAATGATGAGCGTGGACATGTCGACCTCGGCGGCGGGGAACTCGGACAGCTTGCCCGCCCATTTGGTTTCCTGCTCCCTGCCCGCGTTTTTGACGTAGGCGCACAGGACGTCTTCGCCCCGATGTTCCCGGAAAACCGCAAGCGTTTCCTCCAGCAGATCCCGCCGCTTGCGCCCGGCGGGGTTGTACAGCGCCACCGGCAGCAGGGATTGGGCTACGGAACGGATGTTGCGGCGCACCTCGTCCGCCGGGACCAGCAGATCGGACAGGCTTACCAGAGAGAAGCCGTTCTGGAGCGGCGCGCCAAGCGAGGCCGCCGCGATAGTTGCCGCGGTGATCCCCGGCAGGACCCGGATCGGGATGTCCCTGAAGCGCGGCTCACGGGTGCGCAGTTCGTACAGGAGGCCGGCCATCGCCAGAATCCCGGGGTCGCCCGAGCACACCATGCATACGTTCTGTCCGGCGAGGGCCGCTTCCAGAGCGGACAGGCAGCGCTCCACCTCGCCCTTCATGCCGTTTTGGATCACGGGCTTTCCGGCGATGCGGTCCCGGATGAAGTCGACGTAATGGCTGTAGCCGGCGACGGTGTCACACCGCCTGAGCGCCGTGTCGACATCCGGCGTGATGTGGCCGGGAGCGCCCGATCCGAGCCCGGCCACGACGATTTCCCCTTGTCCGCTTTTGGGGACGGGAAGATGCGGCAGACGGGCCAGTGCCAGCGTGACGTCTCCAAAGGCGGATTTCGGGGCGTACAGTGTGGGCTGGGGGATTGAGCCGTATCCGGAGGACAGCAGGCACGCGGCCTCGCACACCGAAGCGGTGCCGACTTTTTCGCGCACTTTTTCCGAGGGTGCGGACACCGGCACGGCATCCAGTTCCTCCGCGCTGTGGAAAGCCACGGGAACCTGCCATGCCTCGCCCAATCCGAGGATAGCCGGTTCGTCCTCCTTCACGGTGCAGGTGGCGATGCCGGCGATGTTTTCCGCGTTCAGGCCGAACTCGGAAAGATACCGTTCCGCGACGAGGCGCAGCTCCTGCGGCTTGACGCCGCGGCGGCAGCCCACGCCGAGGACGAAGGCACGGCTGGAGACATCAAGGTACAGCACCTCTTCCGGAAGCGTGTTTTCGCTATCCCAGAGGACGGCATGGCCGCATGTGACATCCTGCGGGTTCTCGAAGAAGGCAACTTGCCCGGTGGAGGCGAAATGGCGCTCGAAGACAGCACGGGTTCCGCAGAAGGCTATGGGGCTTCCGTCGAGCAGGGCGGCGTTGAGGGCGCGGACGGCTTCCGGGTTGAGGATGCGTGCGTGCTCCTGAGCGGCGGCTTCGTCAAAGGCGGGGAGGCCGTTGACGTCCGCGGGGGAGCCGATTACGGCCTGTCCGCCGGTGATGCGGGCTATGCGCCGGGCCAGCCGGTTGGTGCCTCCGAAATGCCCGGAGGTAAGGGCAATCACATGGCTGCCGCTTTCCGGACAGGCAAGCACGGCGGGGTCAATGCTCTTGCCGCGCAGCAGTGGGGCGGCTTTGCGGAAGGGGATCCCCGTCGCGCCGATGAAGATATGCGCGTCGAACTGCGCCCAGTTGGCGGCGAGGCGGCTGTCGAAGTCTTGGGCCGGTATGTGCACGATGCCTTCCGCGTTGGATGGGCGCGTACTGTGGAGCACCGTGGGCAGGCCCAGCCCGGCGGCGATCTCCCGGGCTCGCGTCAGCCCCTTGTCCGTGAAGGCGTACAGGGCGCAGCGTCCGTCGAAATTCTCCGAAACCAGACGGTTCCTGTAGCCATGCGAGAAGTCGGCGTCGTAGAGCCGCGAGGCTGTGCCGTTGGCTCCCAAGGCCCGGCCCACGATGACGAGCGCCTGCCGTCCGAGCCCGGCTTCCTCGGCCTGCCGGGCGATGTCGCCCACCGTGCCGCGCAGGATGCGCTCATCAGGCCATGAGGCGCGGTAGACGATCGCCGCCGGGGTGTCCTCGGCCAGCCCACCTTGTTCCATCAGATGGCGCATCAGCTCGCCGACCTTTCCGGTGCTCAGGAAAAAGACCAGCATCGCCCCGGTCCTGGCGAAGGCCGCGGCGTCTTCGCCTTGAGGCATGGGCGTTCTTCCGGGCGTCCGCGTGAGGACGACGCTTTGGCTCACATCGGGGCTGGTGAGTTCGCAGCCGAGCGCCGCTGCTGCCGCGAACACGCTGCTGACGCCCGGGATGATGGATGCGGCCACGCCTTTTTGGGCCAGCCCCCGGATCTGCTCGTTGATCGCGCCGTACATGGCGGGATCGCCGGTGTGCAGGCGCACGACACGCTTCCCGGCAAGGGCGGCATCGCTCATGGCTTCGATCTGTTCCCCCAGATTCATGGAGGCGCTGTCGAGGCAGGTGCAATCGGCTTTGCAGGCCTTGAGGTGGGCGGGGTTGACCAGCGAACCCGCGTAGACCACGAGATCCGCCTGTTCCAGAGCGCGCAGGCCGCGCACGGTGATGAGATCCTCCGCGCCCGGTCCGGCGCCGACGAATTCGACGAGTGCTTTCATGAAATTGCCTCATTATGGAATGTGAACACGTAAATGGTGTTCTGCGGAGTAAGGTGGTGGCTCGTTTTGGCGAGAGGGCGTTCGTTGGCGATGTCGATGCGGCAGAAGCCGGCCCTGTGGTCGGGGGCCCATGAGAGGAGGGTGCCAAAGCTTTCCAGCGTGACCGCGCTCACGACGATGAGGCCGTTGGGCCGCAGGCGGTCCCGGCACGCCGTCAGCAGCGCGGGCAGATCCTTTCCTCCGCCGCCGATGAAAACGCGGTCCGGATCGGGGAGGATGCCCCCGCATGCGCTAGGGGCGCGGGGTTCGGGGCAGGACGCGTGGATCACGGAGAGTGCATTGCCGGGATGCAGCGTGTAATTGGCGATGCCCATGCTGAGGCGGTTGCGTTCGATCATCGCGCAGCGTTCGGGGTTCCATTCGATTCCGTGTATGCTGAGATCCGGGCGCAGGGCGGCCGCTTCCAGACCCACGGAGCCGCTTCCGGCCCCGACGTCCCAGAGCGTCCCCCAAGCCGGGAGGCGCAGCCGTGACAGGATGACGGCACGCACGTCCGATGCCGTGATCAGGTTGTTTTCGCGCTCGAAGGCTTCTTCCGGAAGCCCCAGTGCCAGTATCGGGGCCTGAATGGAGGCGCTGCCCCGCGTTGTGGCGGCCGCGTCCTGAGCATGGCAATCGGCATGGGCGGCCGGAAAGATGACGAGGATGGACGTCGGGCCGCAAGCGGCGTCGGCCAGCTCGCCCAGAGTCCCGGACAGGATGCGTTCGTCGTCCGAGCCGATGCGTTCGGCGATGATCGCGGCGCGTCGGGCCGATGCGGGATGCGTGTCGAGCACGGCGCGGGCGATGGCGTGCGCCGGGTAGCGGCTCCCCGCATAGGTTACGGACAGCGGCGCTTCGGCTATGCCGCGGGAGGGCAGCCCCTCGCCGGAATGCACGCAGAACAGGCGGGCGTCCTGCCACGGAAGGCCGAGGCGGCAGAACAGGGCTTGAAACGCCGTGATTCCCGGATGGTACGCAAGGTCGTCGCCGGGCTTGCGGAGTGCGGCAAGCGTACCGCCGAGGCCGTGATAGAGGGCGTCCCCCGAGGCTAGAACCACGACGCGTTTCCCTTCCCGGGCCAGCGCGAGGGCCTCTTCCGCGTCCTTTCGGACACAGCTCCCGATAGTCCGTGTGCTTTTCACCGGGACGGGGCACAACGCCATAAGGGAGCGCGAGCCGTACACCGCGTCCGCCTCCTCCAGCAGAGTAAGAACGCCCGTGTCGGAGGGGAATCCTGTTCCGCACGAAACGATGTCGATGTGCCCCGCGGCGTCTTGCGTTCTGCCGTTCGTCATATGGGATGCCCCTGTATGAAGTAGGATGGCCCCACGATTTCGCCGGGGTCGGCAATCGCCGGGTCCGGTTGATCCCCGTTCATGTGTTCGTCCGGTTCCGCCGCGATGGCTGTGGACTGCCGGGGAGAGGGCTCTTCGGGCCTTCCCCGCGCTTCTTCAAAGAGGAACCCTCCTTCAAAATCGAACACGAGCAGGCGGAGTGCCGGGTTACCCGTACAGCGGCGCGAGAGTTGCCGGAGGGCGGTCCGCGCAAGGCGGCGGAGGAGGCCGTCCCGGGCGTCCGGGGGGATGGACAAAAGCGCCTCGCGCACGGAAGCGCTGTACTTGAGTGCTCCATGCAGGCCCGTCTCGGCGGGGAGCGTCCTGCGGACTTCGGCGCGGAGCAGATCCATATCTTGGCTGACCTTGTGCGCGTGCGTGTTTTCGAATCCGGCAGCGTACTTGCAGAGCTTCCCGGGCATGCAGGCCACGGCGATCTCGCGCATGCCGTAGCGGCAGGCTGCGGCGAGGCTTTCGGCGATGAAGTCGCCGATACTGACGAAAGCGGTTGCGGGCAGTTGAGGCAGGTGGATCTCCGCGCCGGATTTGGTGCGCCCGCCAGTGCAGAAGACCATTGTAGAACCGCCGGAAAGAAAGTGCGATTTCACGCAGATGCGGACGGTATGGATGTAGGCTTCATGGCTGTAGGGACGGACCAGGCCGGTGGTACCTAAAAGCGAGATGCCGCCCATGATGCCGAGATGGGAGTTGAGGGTATGCTTTGCAAGCTCCTCGCCGTTTTCCACCCCGATTTCAAGAAGCCAGCATCCTGAGCTGAACCCGGCCCGGCGGAGATTTTCGGAGATCATATTGCGGGGGCCGGTGTTGATGGCCCAGCGGCCCAGCTCGCAGTCGAGCCCCCGGCGGTTGCACAGGCCAATGCCTTCCGCGCCGCGCAGGATCAGCGTGCCGTTCCCGATCTGGAGGACATAGTCCTCAGCCCGGATTTCTCCGGACAGACAGGCGCGGATGTCGGCGTACAGTGTGGCACCGTGCGTGCAGTCCGGATCGTCACCGCCGTTTTTCCTGATGGCCGCCATGTGCCCCGCGCCGGATTGCAGAAGCGGGAGTTCGCGCTCCCTGCCGTCGAGGAAGTGCACCCAGATGCTTTGGGGAGCCCCACCGCGCGTGAGCCGTATCCACGCCGCCTTCGCTGCCGCCGCCGCGCACGCGCCCGTGGAGTAGCCCCAACGCAAGTTTTTCCGATCCTTTTTCATCGTATCCGGCTCCTGTGGATTCATGAAGGGAATGGGGCCATGCCAAGGTTGCGTTGGCGTTTCCGTGCCAGGCCATTACCGGGAGTTGATCCGGGACAGAATGCGCGGAACGCGGCAAGGCAGCCTGAGCCTTTCCTGCACAACGCCGGAAAACAAACGTTTCGGGACGGCGGAGGCCGAAAAATCTTCCTTAGCGGCGTTTCCCTGTCGTTTTCACTATCAGGCGCTCTCCATGACGGCGTGCAGCGTGGCGACCGCAAGGGCGCTTCCGCCGCGCCGCCCCTCAAGGGCAATCTGGGGGACGGCGCAGCGGGCAAGGAGGGCCTTGGACTCGACGACATTGACGAACCCCACTGGCATTCCGACGATGAGGGCGGGGCGCGCGTCTTCTTCCAGCACGTAGCGGGCGATGCGGGCCAGCGCGAGCGGGGCGTTGCCGATGAGCACGATGGCCCCGTCGAGCAAGGGGCGGGCCTTTTCCGCGCTGCACAGGGCGCGCGTGCGGCCTTCCGCCTTCGCCCGCGCCAGAACGTCCGGATCGTCGATATAGCAGTGCAGCCGTTCCGGGCCGTAGTCGGGATTCAGCCTGCGCAACCGGGCAAGGGACAGGCCGGAACGGATCATTTTGGAATCGCAGAATATCGGCGCACCGGACCGCAATGCCTTCAGGCCAGAGGCGACGGCGTCGTGCCGGAACACCAGCGTGTCCGCGATGCGCGGATCCGCCGTCGTGTGGATGAGCCGCCGCACCACGCGCCATTCTGGTGCGGGAAGCTTTATGTGCAGATCGCATTCCGCCTCGATGGTCCGGAAGCTTTCGCGCTCGATTTCCTCTCCACTCAGGTTCCAACGTACTTCCATGCTCTTTCCTTATATCCGGCTGCCCATGCGGGCCATGCCGTTCGATTGCCCGGGCCGTTTCCCCTCCGCGCCGGGATGAAGTTTTAGGCTGTCCGTCATGGCGTATTGAGCATCATCCAAACGACTCCTGCTATGCCTGCAAGCGTGACGAGGAAGCGGGAAAGCTGCATGCCGAGGACGATGGAAAGGGCGATGGGCACGGGAAAGATCGCCAGGGCCGAGGGGAGGTTCCTCCTGAGTGCCCGAAAGGGATTGCCCAATGCGCTCCCGACCAGCATAGCAAGCAGAATCTGGCTATTGTCGATCAACCCTTCGGCCCGGAGATTCGCCGCAACCGCAGAAGACTGCACCAGGCCGCCGAACTGTGCCGCGACCGCCGAAAGGAGCTCCGTCGGGAAGAGTTCCGTCACAGCATGGGGGAGGGCCGTTTCCCAGAAGTCTAGCACGCCATTCTTGAGGAGCCATTCGATGCCGAGCATGAGGGGCACTGTCATGCAGGCCATGCGGAAGAGCAGTGAGAACGAGCGTATGGCAGCCTTCGATATGGCGTGCGGCCATGCCAGCGGCTGGGAGGTGGAGCCGGGCTCGGTCGCGCAAGGGGACTCGCCGTGCCGCGAGACGTACCAACGGTTCCAGAGCAGGATACACAGCAGAACCAGAAAACCGCCCGTGAACTGCATTCCGAAATAGAGTACTCCGGGCAGGCCGATGGCCCCGATCACCGGGAACATCACACGGATCGAGTGGGAAATGTAGGCCAGGTAACTGTTCATCATGCCCCCGGCGATAAGCGCCGAGGTCCGGATTTGCCCTTCAGCATGGCTGCTTACCAGAATGCTGTTGGCAGCGGCGTTGGAACAGAGCGCTGTAGGCATGGCAAGGCCCACGATTTCCGGGAGGCGCGCCATGCGGGTCAGGCGCCCCATCAGCAGCGCCAGCACCATATGCCACTGGCGGGCCTCCATTAGCCCTCCACAAAAGGCCGCAATGCCCACGATGGCGAACAGCCGTCCGAAGGTCTCCAGCTTCATGAAGATCCTTTCCGCGTCGGAAGGTTGTCCGCTCGCCTGTGTGGGGAGGACGCCGCCGAGGGCGCCCCTTGCCGGGGAAGCGTCCGCTGTCTGCGTGGCGGTTGTGGGTGCGTCCCTCATCCGGCGCGAGTCCACGGGCATATGCAGGATGAACCAGCATGAGCAGACGGCAGCGAGGACGAACCAGAGAACCCAGCCCGGACGCTTCCACGGCGGGATGGAACTGCGGGCTTTCATTGTTTCTTGACCATGATCAGGGAGAGGTACTTTTCCGGGCGGGCGCGGATAGCGTCCGGATCGGTCAGAAGGGCCTGATCTTTCATGGCGAGGTGTTCACCATAGAGGACCTGTACCTTCTCCTCGCGGGCCAGCCGGTCGAGAAGGGCACCGCGACTACGGTAGCTTTTGAGGAGGATAGTCGTCGATCCCTTGGGAAAATCAAGTGCTTCAGCCATTTCTGCGCGGAACGACGGAATAATCCTGAGCTGTTCGCCGTTCTCGACGAGCACGGTTCCCGCCTTGGCGGTGAGCGTGGCGAATGAGGTGATGCCGGGGATGACTTCCAGATCCAGATTGGGAATGGCTTTGCGGATGATTTCCAGTACATAGCCGAACGTACTGTAAGTCATGGCGTCGCCGAGTGTAGCGAAGGCGCAGTCGTGTCCGGCGCGCAGCTCGGCGATAATGGCCTCGGCATTGGCGCGCACTTGCTCCTCGCGGATGGTTTTGTCGCGGGACATGCTGAATACCTGAAGCCTGACTTCCCCGCGCGGCTGGAGATAGTCCACCACGGATTGCGAGACGCTGTTCGAGGCATTTGGAGAAATCACGGTGAAGACGACATCCACGGAGCGGAGCACATCCGCCGCCCGGAGCGTCAGATACTGAGGGTCGCCGGGGCCTATGCCCACACCGTATAACTTGCCTGTTTTCATGAGAATTCCGTCCTGGTGGAGATGAATGTTCAGGTCTCTTGACGTTTTTCCGGCCTGAGCCTGGCGCTCCGGCCATCCGGTCCGGAACCTTCCAGCATTGCTGATGTTGAACTGATCCTAGTCGCTATAATAGTTTTAGAATTGAATATGGTATGTTCTTTTATATTAATATGTTAAGATGTCATTCATTCACTGATGTACATTATGGTAATGTATTAAATAGGTATTTTCACAAAATACATATCTATATAACGTTAAAAAATTCATATTATGGGCGCATGATCCAATTATGTGTGCTTTTACAGTGCAATTTGGAACCATTTTGATTTCGATTAATCAGTATATGGGATATGGAACAGCCCAAACAGGAACCCGATGCAAACACTAAACGTTTCACCGGAAACTTGTTCTTATTATTGCAAATAATTTGCCATTGTTTTTTGTCGCTATAATGCGCTGAAATAAAAGTTTTTTTATAATTATGTGAAAAAGCGGAGAAGAATTGTCCCGGAATTGTGGGCGCTATATATCGAGAAAAGTTCTTTTCGGCACGTTTTCCGGGACAATTTGTGTCAATA
>OOCB01004095.1_pt1 | contig 12925 bp, 9 predicted proteins | sample 1671351 | NCBI WGS metagenome assembly OOCB01 (sample SAMN06348148, study PRJEB24527) | human gut metagenome | biome: human gut; feature: ankylosing spondylitis patient; material: feces | host: Homo sapiens | place: China | collected 2015-10
GACATTACATACATCCGGCTACCCTGTTCTTTGTATTGTCCGTCGTCGTCGTATTGCTTTCCTGGATAGGCAACATCTACGGATGGGAAGGCGTGCGCAACCTGCTCAGTGCCGAAGGCCTGCGCTGGAAGTTGCGTACCGTGGGAGATACCTTCCTGAACGTACCTTTCCTGGGCGACATGATGATTCTCTTTCTCGGAGGCGGCCTGGCCGTACACTCCGGATGGAGTGCCGCAAGTCTTAAGTTGCTGAAGAAAAGAAGCCAACTGTCGCGGCGGGAACTGAAAGCCTGGCTCATGGGGACGGTCTGCGGAATCATCATCCTGCTGCTATGGGGAATACTTGCCTGGGGGCCATGGGGAGGATTGCGAAGCATCAGCGGAGGGATATCAGATTCTCCGCTGCAGGAGGGGAGTGCCTGCATACTTTCTGCTATCCTGGGTATCACCGGACTGGTCTATGGCTATGCAGTCGATTTCTATCATTCCGACAAGGACATTGTCCGCGGAATGGCCTTCGGCTTCATCCGTTTTCCCGAATTTTTCGTCACTCTTTTTTTCGTGGTACAGTTTTTCGGGGACCTGGAATATACCCGTCTGACGCAATGTCTGGGCATACAGACCGGAATCATGAAAATCATCTATGTTTTGTCCATTCTTCTTTCGTTAAGCTTTGCGTTAGGCAAAAAAAAGTCTATCTTTGCGCACATTAATTAATCAACTAAATAAAAAAGGTATGAATAAAATGATGTTGCTGGCTGCTGCTGGCGTGTTTGCTTTGGCTTCTTGCCAGGAAAAAAGCGGATATACCATCAAAGGTACATCTGAAGGAATTAAAGATGGTGAGGTTGTTTACCTGCAGGATATGGTAGACGGTGAATTGGTGAAATTGGACTCTGCGGTAGTAACTCAGGGAGCTTTCGAATTCAAGGGTACTCCTGATTCAGTTACTGTAAGCCGTTATGTAACTTATATGAAAGACAACCTCCGCCTGTTGTCAATGGTGTTCCTGGAAAACGGAAACATTCAGGTACATCTGGAACGCGGAAACAACAAGGTATCCGGAACATTGTGCAACGATGCTTACCAGCAGTTCATGGATAAATACATTGCCATGAACAAGGAAATGAATCAGATTTACCGCACTATGCGTACTGACTCTACACTGACTGACGATCAGTTGAAGGAAATGGAAGCACAGCTGACACAGAAAGACAGCCTGAACAACGTAATGGTTTGCGAAACTGTAGAAGCTAACATCGGCAACCTGATGGGTGTACAGTTGCTGGCTACTTACGCCGATGCTTTCGAACTGGACAAAGTAAAGGAATTGCTGGGTAAGGTACCTGCATCTTATACAAACAATCCGGAAATCCTGCAGTTGAAAGAACGTGTAGAAATCCTGAGCAAGACTGCAGTAGGTCAGAAATACACTGACTTCTCAATGAATACTCCGGAAGGTGAAACAGTTAAACTGTCAGACTTCGTATCAAAGAACAAGTATACCCTGATTGATTTCTGGGCTAGCTGGTGCGGACCTTGCCGTAAGGAAATGCCGAACGTAGTAGCTGCTTACAAGGCTTACCAGGCTAAAGGTTTCGGTATCGTAGGTGTTTCTTTGGATAACGATGCAGAAGCTTGGAAACGTGCCATCAAAGACCTGAACATCACTTGGGCTCAGATGTCTGACCTGAAAGGATGGGCTTGCGAAGGTGCTAAGTTGTACGGTGTACGTGCCATCCCTGCAACTGTATTGGTTGACCAGGAAGGTACTATCATTGCACGCGACTTGCGTGGTGATGACATCGCTGCTAAATTGGCTGAACTGCTGAAATAAGTTGCTGAAGACAATATAGTCACCGCATTATAAAATCTCCCTATTCTGCCGTAAAGGTAGGATAGGGAGATTTTTCTTTATCTATCTTCGAGGGTATTCCGGGAATCCCGCCAGGAAACAAGATGTTTGTCGGTCTCACATCTGTTGCCAAACGCTGATTGAACATTACATCAACGGGGACAACGCAATGAGCGCAATGTTTGCAGCGTTTCGCATCACATCGCTTTGAAGACACTCAGTTATAAATTGAAACGTAAATAGAAGGATGCAGTCCTTTATACACACAACCGGCCGGAGAATTCTTTCGTATCTGAAAGGCTTCTCCGGCCGGCTATATTCAGTGCGGTCGACCACTCCGGTACCAGTACTGTTCCGTTACGGTTTTCCCGTCTTATTTTCCATACTTCTCAATCAGCTCACCTGCTACCGTATCACCCATTTCACTGGCTTTCTGCAAATGCGCCAATCCTTCTTTCTTCTTTCCATGCTGCAGTTCCGCATATCCCAGCATACGGTAAGTCGAAGCCTCGTCCGGGTTCAGCGTCAATGCCTTCTCCAGTGCCTGGATGGCTTCTTCCAAGCGGTTCAGACGCAGATGAATACCTCCTTTTTCTGCCCAATAACCGGCATTCGAAGGATCCATTTCAATGGCCTTGTTGATGTCATTGATGGCCTGCTGATACATTCTGCACTGCATTTCCGCCTGTTCACGGATCAGATAGAATTCGGCAGATACCCGTCCCATCATCGCATCATGGAACAGATTATAATCGATGACAGCCTCCCGATACAGCTTACTATCCAGCTTCAGTCGCGCTCTCTCATAGATGTAAGGAGCCGCCTCCTGTCCGTAAGGCTGATTATAAGTATTTACGGCACTGTCCAGCAAGGCAATCACTTCTTTCTTGTCACTGCCTTCTGTCAGTTCCTTGGCCTTAGCCGCTGCATAATAGCTCGCAGCAGAAGCCAGGTTGCTCTTGTTCACCTGCTCGTAAGCTCCATAAGCCTCCGGATATTTCTGCATGGCAAAATAGATATCTCCCTGCAGCTGGTAATAAATCGGCTCCTGAGCTGCCTCCAGTGCCTGGTTCACTTCTGAGAGCGCCCGTTCATAATCCCATCCTTTCTGACGCTTGTCCGCTTCAGTATTCACCACATACGAGTGGATCAGTTTGGCAATCTGGTAATGTGCCTCGTCCTTCTTGGCACTGACCTCTTCCGCCTTCTTGATGTCCTCTTCTGCCAGCGTTACATCCGCTTCCGCACCCGTATTGATGTAATACGTTGCACGACGGATATATCCTTCCATGTTCTGCGGATACTGACCAATGAAATCATTCAGCAAATTCAGGTAATCTTCCGCCTTCAACTGCGAAGAAGCCATATACAGATACACCAACGCCTGCGACTCATCTTCCGGCAGTCCCTTCTTGATTCCGATGGTATTCAGCGTATAATCGTTGAATGACAAAGCCGATATGCTCAGCGCAGCCGCATAGTCCACACCGATGGCATAACTCTCTTTTCCGTCCTTGTCCGTGCTTTTCTGCATCAGTCCCAGCACCTCACCTCCGGCATTCATCACCGGACAGCTCACCGATTTGTCCGTAGCCTGCAGGTTCAGTGTATAATACAACGACTGGTTGCCGATGCTGTCCACCTTTGCCACCGTACCGCTCAGACCTGCTTCCGCCTTCTGGGTAGCGTAGGGGAGCAGGTAGACCGTTTCGCCCTTGCTCACACCCGTCGGAGCCATGGTCAGCGCCACAATCTTCTTGTCGGTCACTGTCTTGAACTTGATTACATCGTACATGTCATTCGCTCCCATGATGTAACGCACAGGCAATTCCTTGCCGTCGGCCGTAATGACTACCGCATGATCCGCACCCTTAAAGAGCGAATAATCCGAAACAGCTGTTCCGTTCTCATCGATATAAAAGCCGTTTCCGGTATTCAGGATCTTATTGTCGGCCGTATAGGTGATTACAGAGAATACCGCCTTGCGAGCCTTGTTGGCCCATTTGGGAAGTCCCTGAGCCATCCCCGTATGAAAAAGCATTCCGCAAGCCAGTATACAGATTATTTTCTTCATGATTCCATTAATTTAAATACATCCTACCTTTATTTTTCTTCAGAGAAGCCGCGCTGCTTCACTGCCTCATAAATCAAGATTCCCGCAGCCACCGATACGTTCAGTGACTCGATGTTTCCGAACAGCGGAATCTTGATCCACTCGTCGCAGAGTGCCAGGTGCTCATAAGGCACTCCCGTATCTTCCGCACCCATGATGATGCAGGTAGGATCGGTATAACAAGCCTTGGTATAGTCGTAGTCTCCCTTTTCCGTAGCCGCTACAATCTTGAAGCCGCAATCCTTCAGGTACTTGATGGTCTGCGTCAGGTTGCTCTCACGGCATACCGGCAGCGTGTGCAGGGCACCGGCCGAAGTCTTGATGGCATCCGCATTCACGCTCACGCTGTTCTTCGAAGGAATTACAATGGCATCGACTCCGGCACACTCACACGTACGGGCGATGGCACCGAAATTGCGCACGTCGGTCACCCCGTCGAGCATGATGAGCAACGGATTTTTTCCCTGTTCAAAGAGATAGGGAACGATGTCTTCCGTCCGCTGATAGGCAATGGGGGAGATGAAAGCCACGACTCCCTGATGATTCTTCTTCGTAATGCGGTTCAGGCGTTCCACCGGTACGCGCTGCACCGGAATAAACGTATCCTTCAGTACGGCAAAAAGCTCTTTCGACAAATCGCTCTGAATATCCTTCTTCACCAGTACCTTGTCGATTTCCTTTCCGGCCTGTACCGCTTCAATCACGGCTCTGACGCCAAATATCATTTCATTTTTCTCAAACATATCACTTTCTTAATTTGTCATTTATACTTATTTCTCTAGCCCCAGCAGCACCCTTGCATTGTTGAGTGCCGCCTCAGTCAGTGTCGTACCGCTCAGCATGTTGGCAATCTCCTTCACCCGTTCTTCCTTGTCCAGCAGACGGATGTGGCTGAGGGTACCGGTTTCCGTATCTTCCTTATATACCTTGTAGTGGGCAATTCCCCTGGCTGCAATCTGCGGCAGGTGCGTAATGCTGATGACCTGGCGGTTCTGCCGTCCCATGTCCTCCATTATCAGAGCCATCTTCTCGGCGATGGAACCGGAGACTCCGGTATCGATTTCATCGAAGATGATGGTCGGCAACTTCACCGCTCCGGCAATCATGGCCTTGAGCGAAAGCATCACACGCGCAATCTCACCGCCCGAAGCGATGGATGCCACATTCTGCAGCGTACCGTTCTTGTTGGCCGAGAACAGGAAGGTCACACTGTCCATTCCCTTGCTGTCGGGCTCTTTGCGGGCCGACATGTCGACGGCAAAACGTACGTTGGGCATTCCCAGCGGCACGAGCAGTGCCTGCATCTGCGCCTCGATGTAACGCGCGGCCTCCGATCTGACAGCAGTAAGGGCTGCAGCCTCCTTCAACACCTGTGCGTAGAGTTCCTCCTTCTGACGGTTCAGTGCCGCAATGCGGTCGTCGAACGACGTAATCGCTTCCAGTTGCTCCCGGTACTTGTCGGTCAGTGCAATCAGCTCCTCCAGACTTTCCACCCGGTGCTTCTGCTGCAGGTTGTAAATCAGGTTCAGCCGTTCGTTCACAAAATCCAGCCGTCCCGGATTGAATTCCACTTCTTCTTCCGCCACTGAGAAATCGTGTCCGATGTCCTTCAGTTCGATGTAGCAGCTGTGAAGCCGTTCGCGCCATTCGTCAGCCTGCGGATACACCCGCGAAATACCCTGAAGCGACTGGATGCATTCCTTCACCATCGAAAGCGCTCCGTTTTCCTCCCCGTCAATCAGTTGTCCCGCACGGTACAGTCCCGCCTTGATTTCTTCGGCATGACTGAGCATCTCCGCTTCCTGTTCCAGGGCAGTCAGTTCACCCTCCTTCAGTCCCGCATCCTCCAGTTGTTCCAACTGAAAGCGGATGTAGTCCTCGTCCTGACGGCTCTTCTCTGCCTGCGCAATGAAATCCTCCAGTTCCCTGCACACCCCCTTGTAGCGTCCGTAAAGCTCCTGGTAACGGTTCATCAGAGCTTCGTCCTGCGCCAGGATGTCCAGGATATTCAACTGAAATCCTTCCTTGTTCAGCAACAGGTTCTGGTGCTGGCTGTGAATGTCAATCAGCTTTTCCCCCAGCAGTTTCATCTGCGCCAGTGAGGCAGGCGTATCATTGATGAATGCCCGGCTCTTGCCGCTGGCCGATACTTCCCGGCGCAGGATGCATTCCTCCGGATCGAACTCGATGTCATTGTCGGCAAAGAAACCCTCCATCCCGTAGTTGGCAATGTGAAACCTTGCCTCTACGATGCATTTCGAAGCCCCGTTCTTGATGGCCTTTACGTCCGCCCGCTGCCCCAGCAGCAGTCCGATGGCTCCCAGGATGATGGACTTTCCGGCACCCGTTTCTCCGGTAATGACAGAGAAGCCCGAAGTAAAACTGATATCGAGTTCGTCAATCAGCGCATAGTTACGTATGTAGATAGACTGCAACATATCTCTCCGATCTTGTCAAATTTCTTGTCAAAATAAGGAAACCAATTTATCGATAATGTCAGCGGCCACCTCTTGCTTGTTCTTCAGCGGGTAGGGGGTAGCTCCCTGCGGCTCGACAATCGTAATCTTGTTTGTATCGCAACGGAATCCGGCTCCCTTGTCGTTCAGTGAATTCAGTACGATGAAATCCAGGTTCTTGCGTGCCATCTTGTCCTGTGCATGCTTCAGTTCGTCATTGGTCTCAAGCGCAAAGCCCACCAGTTTCTGACCGTCACGCTTCATTCTTCCCAGTTCCGCTGCAATGTCGTGCGTCGGTTTCAGCCGCAGTACCAGATCTTCTTTCTCACGCTTGATCTTCGTGCCGGCCACCACCTCCGGAGTGAAATCAGCCACTGCCGCACAGAGAATGGCTGCATCTGCCTGCGGAAAAGCTTCCACCGAAGCCCGGTACATCTCTTCCGCACTTTCCACATCCACCCGGCGGATATTCGGATGCACGGCCTGCAGGTTCACCGGTCCGCTGACAAGAGTCACTTCCGCTCCGCGTCCGGCGCAGACCTCGGCCAGGGCATATCCCATCTTTCCGGAAGAATAATTTCCGATGAAACGCACCGGATCGATTTTCTCATACGTCGGGCCCGCTGTAATCAGCACGCGCTTTCCCTTCAGGTCTTCCTGCCGGCTGAAGAAGGCTTCCAGTACCTCGATGATTTTCTCCGGTTCCTCCATGCGTCCCTTTCCCACCAGGTGACTCGCAAGTTCCCCGGCAGCCGGTTCGATGATGTGATTGCCGTACGAACGCAGGATGTCCAGATTATGCTGGGTAGAAGGATGCGCAAACATGTCCAGGTCCATGGCAGGAGCCACAAACACCGGCGCCTTCATCGACAGGTAGGTCGTTACCAGCATGTTGTCGGCCACTCCGTGTGCCATCTTTCCGATGGTAGAAGCCGTTGCCGGCGCAATGACCATCGCATCGGCCCACAGTCCCAGGTCGACATGGCTGTGCCACGTTCCGTCGCGCTGCGAGAAAAACTCACTGATGACCGGCTTGCTGGTCAGCGCCGAAAGCGTAATCGGCGTAATGAACTCCTTTCCGGCCGGCGTAATCACAATCTGCACTTCCGCCCCCTTTTTGATCAATCCACGGGTCAGCACCGCCGCTTTATAGGCTGCAATGCTTCCCGTAATTCCCAAAACGATTTTCTTTCCCTTCATCATACTCATTTCACCAGTCCGCTTCCGCGCAACCTGATTTTTGTCAATATGTTCTTTGTATTCAGTGTAAAGTCTCCGTTCAGAATCCAGCCGTAGTAGCCCGGATCACGCTGCAGTACCTCGCTGACCGGCATTCCCTTGTATTTTCCGAAATTGAAGACTTCCACTCCCTTTTCGTCGTATACGATGCGTCCCGCGAAGTCCACGTTCTTGCTGTACGTAGAATATTCCGACAGGAAGTCAATGCTGTTTTCCAGTACATCCGGATAATGGTCCAGCTGTGCCTTCAGCACCTCGTACGTAGCCCGGGTATCGGCTTCGGCAGTATGCGCATCCTCCAGGTTCTTGTTGCAGTAGAACTTATAGGCTGCCGAGAGGGTACGCTGTTCCAGTTTGTGGTAAATCACCTGCACGTCGACAAACTTTCTCTTTGTCAGGTCGATGTCGATGCCCGCTCTCAGAAATTCCTCCACCAGCACCGGCACGTCGAAACGGTTGGAGTTGAAGCCGGCGATGTCCGCTCCCTCGATATCCCGTGCGATGTCCTTGGCCACCTCTTTGAACGTCGGACAGTCGGCCACATCCTCGTCGTGGATGCCATGAATGGCTGTAGAAGCCTCAGGAATATGCATTTCCGGATTGATGCGCAGCGTCTTGCTCTCCTCGTTGCCGTTAGGATACACCTTCAGGTAACAGATTTCCACGATCCGGTCAGTATTTATATTGGTTCCGGTAGTCTCCAGATCGAAAAACACTATCGGATTCTTTAAATTCAGTTTCATACAGTTTGAAGTTGGTTACAAATTAAAAATCAGCCACGTCCTTCCGGGCGTGGCCCTGCAGCGAATCAGTCATTCAGCATCATCGGCATCAGCAGCATCAGCAGGTCTTCGTTCTCTTCCTGTTCTTCAGGAACGATGACTCCCGCACGCGACGGATCGGCCAGTTCGATGACAATGTTCTGCGAAGAGATATTGTTCAGGATATCGATCAGGAAAGAAGACTTGAAGCCGATGCTCATGTCGTTTCCGTCGTACTGGCAACTGATGGTTTCTACTGCCGAAGTAGAGAAGTCGATGTCCTGTGCCGAGATTTTCATGGCATTTTCCGACAGACTCAGTTTGATCAGACTGCTTGCCTGAGAAGAGAATACCGATACACGGCGCAGCGCACTGATAAAGAGGGCGCGGTCGATGGTTGCCTTGTGCGGGTTGTTCTGCGGAATCACCGAGTTGTAGTTCGGATAACGTCCTTCAATCAGGCGGCACACCATCCGGTAATTCTCCAGCGTGAAGACCGCATTACGGTCGTCGAAACCGATCTGCACGTCTCCCTGTTCCTTCGGAAGCAGGTTCTTGAGCAGGTTGGCCGGTTTTTTCGGCAGGATGAAAGCCGCCTTCTCGCTGCCCTGTGTGGCAAAGCTTCTGCAGCGCACCAGCTTGTGGCCGTCGGAAGCCACGAGGGTCAGGTCTTCTGTCGTAATGTCAAAATAAATACCGTTCATCACCGGACGCAGCTCGTCATCGGCCGTAGCAAAAATGCTGCGGTTGATACCCGACATCAGGATAGCCGAAGGAATGGTTACCTGCACCGCATTCTGTCCCAGTTCCTGTGCCTGCGGATACTCCATGGCATTCTGTCCCATCAGGCTGTACTGTCCGTTCAGGTATTCCACCTTGATTTCCAGGTTGTCGGCAATGTGGAAATTCAGCGGCTGTTCCGGGATTTCTTTCAATGCTTCCAGCAATGTCTTCGATGAAACCGCCAGCCGGCCTTCTCCCTCATACTCATTTACTTCGATCGAAGTCGACAAAGTTGTCTCGTTGTCCGAAGCGGTCATATGCAACGTTCCATCCACCAGTTCCAACAGGAAACAATCCAGGATAGGAAGCGAATTCTTTGAATTGATTACGCGGCTGATAGCCTGCAAATGGCTGAACAAAGCTGTGCTTGAAATTGTAAATCTCATGGTTTTTATCTGTTAATAGTTTATTTTTTGCTTTTATTTCGAATGACTTATTTAACTGCCAAAGTTACGAAAAGATTGCATAAGCATCGTAAAAAAGAAGATAAAAAATTAGTTTACTTCTCTAGAAAAATGTAATTTCGTGACCGAATTAAAAAAGTTTGATATGGAATTAGCTGGAAAAGTGATAGCAGTGCTTGAGCCACGGGGCGGCGTGTCCAAGAGTGGCAATCAGTGGAAAGTGCAAGAGTATGTAATTGAGACTCACGATCAGTATCCGCGCCGGATGTGTTTTGACGTGTTTGGAGAAGATAAGATTCAGCAGTTTAACATCCAGGTAGGTGAGGAGCTGAACGTATCGTTCGACATCGATGCCCGTGAATGGCAGGGACGCTGGTTCAACAGTATCCGTGCGTGGAAGGTGGAACGCGTGAATGCGGCTGCCGATGCGGTGCCTCCGATGGGTGCCCCCTTCCCGCCGCTGAATGCAGCTCCGGTAGACTTTGCTGCTTCCGACGAGAAGGACGACCTGCCGTTCTAAGCCGGACACTGTGTGAGATAAAAAAGGCGACGTCTGTGTGGAATCTGAATTCCGGAGACAGACGTCGCTTTTTTTTATGCCCGGCTCTCAGTTTCATTCCGGTTTTTCGGGTCCGACTGTCCGCTGAGACACGGGGTCTCTTCCGTTCGGGCAGAGACTGCCGTCTGAGATTCCGGTCTCTTTATCCGTTTTTTCAGACAACAAGGTGTTTTTGGCTGCGCATAATGAAGGGTGCGGCAAAACCTCGCCATGTTTTCTGAAAAGATGGCGGCCTTTTTGAAAAACCTCGCCGCCTTTTGCTCATTCCTTCTTTATGCGTTTCACTGCACTCCTTTATATTTTTCTCTGCCTTACATTGTCTTTTTCCGTTGGCTGTGCTTCCCCGGTGCCACGGACTTCCATGCCGGATTATCCCATCGGCCACTTTGGCTGCTGCCGCGAAGGAAAAGGGGCGTGAAGCCGGAGTAGGATACTCCACTTCACGCCCCTTCGCGTCTGTACGGTGAACCCGGCCGCCGGGGCCGGATTCAGGTATGTTTTTATGAATTCATGCTCATCAGGAACTCTTCGTTGTCCTTGGTCTTTTCCAGACGGTCCTTCACAAAGTCCATGGCTTCGATCGGATTCATGTCGGCCAGGTACTTGCGCAGGATCCACATACGGTCCAGTGTCGTCTTGTCGAGCAACAGGTCGTCGCGACGGGTACTTGAAGCCGTGATGTTGACTGCCGGGAAGATACGCTTGTTGCTCAGGTTGCGGTCGAGCTGCAACTCCATGTTACCCGTACCCTTGAATTCTTCGAAAATCACCTCATCCATCTTCGAACCGGTATCAATCAGTGCAGTAGCGATGATGGTGAGCGATCCGCCTCCTTCAATGTTACGTGCCGCACCGAAGAAGCGTTTCGGCTTGTGAAGCGCGTTGGCATCCACACCTCCCGAAAGCACCTTGCCCGATGCCGGAGATACGGTGTTGTAAGCACGTGCCAGACGGGTGATAGAGTCGAGGAAGATGACTACATCGTGTCCGCATTCCACCATACGCTTGGCTTTTTCGAGTACGATACCTGCAATCTTGACATGGCGTTCTGCCGGTTCGTCGAAGGTAGAAGCAATCACTTCGGCCTTGACGCTGCGTGCCATGTCGGTCACTTCTTCCGGACGCTCGTCGATGAGCAGCATGATCATGTACACTTCCGGATGATTTTCGGCAATGGCGTTGGCGATGTCCTTCATCAGGATGGTCTTACCGGTCTTGGGCTGTGCCACGATCAGTGCACGCTGTCCCTTACCGATCGGTGAGAACAAGTCGACTACGCGGGCAGACAGGTTGTCGTTATATCCTTTGCAAAGCTTGAATTTTTCATCGGGGAACAACGGAGTCAGATGGTCGAACGAGATACGGTCGCGTACCAGTTCCGGGTTCAGTCCGTTGATCTTGGATACTTTCACCAGCGGGAAGTATTTTTCACCTTCCTTCGGCGGACGGATAATTCCTTCTACCACGTCTCCGGTCTTCAGTCCGAACAGCTTGATCTGCGACTGAGATACGTAGATATCATCGGGTGAAGACAGGTAGTTGTAATCGGAAGAACGGAGGAAGCCATAACCGTCGGGCATGATTTCGAGTACGCCTACGCCCTGAAGAATGTCATCGAATTCGTAAGGCTTCTCTACCGGTTTGGCCGGTGCTTCTTCTACCGGAGCAGGAGCAGGGAGTGCGGCCGGTACTACAGCCGGTACGTTGGCCTGTGCCTGAGCGGCAGCTGCCTGGCCCGCATTGTTGCCGGCATTGTTGGCGTTATTATTATTGTTGTTGTTATTGTTGTTCTTGTTGAACTTCTGCTGACGGTTCTGGAAACGGTTGTTCTGTTTGGCATTGTCCTTTTTCGCAGCAGGAGCCGCAGGAGCCGGAGTTTCCATTTTGGTTGCTTCAAATTTACCCAGCAGTTCAGAAGGAAGTTCGAATTTTTCAGAAGGCAAATCTTCGATAGGGATGAAGTCGTCACCGCTGCTCAGGTCGAGGGGAGGAAGTTCCATATCATCTTCTACAGGAACCGGAATCGGTGCGACGGGCTTGTTTTCTGTATTCTTGCGAGCGGTTTTCTTGGCTTTCGGAGCCTCGTTCTTTTCAGCTTCGCTGTCGGTATTTTCTCCGCTCTTGCCGGCAGTCTTCCGTCCTCTTTTAGCTTTTGGCTTTTCTTCGGCAACGACCGGTGCGCTTTCAGTGGCAGGCTTTTCGCTTTCTACAACCGCTGCTGCAGCCGGTTCGGCTGTCTGAGAAGCATCATCCTTGAAAAGAGGGGCAGGCGAAGGCAATGGCGGCGTCTTGGCCTCCAGTTTCTGTGCCTTGTCTTTGGTAGCCGTATAAACTTTGTCTCCTTCTTTCTTTACGCTGATACGCGAGCGCTTGCGTGGCTGCTGGCCATCCTGCTTTTCTTCTTTTGATTTGGCGGTTGCCACTTTCTTGGTAGCACCTACAATAGCCTGTTCGTCCAAAATGCGGTAAACCAGTTCTTCCTTTTTCAGGGAGCTGACTTTCTTTAACCCCAACTCTTTGGCGATTTCCTGCAATTCAGACAAGTCCTTGTCGTTTAATTGAATAATGTTATACATATAAAAGTGTGTAATGATATTGCAACTTGTCAGATGGCCTCTGCACATAACTCACAGTACATGCAGGTTTGAGTGAAAACATCCGGTCTGACAATTACAGCTTAAAATAATTAATCGTGATTAGTTAAATTTCAATAGGATAAACAATGGATGGAGTCATGGATGATGTTCCAGGCCCAT
>OOCB01004113.1_pt1 | contig 12860 bp, 9 predicted proteins | sample 1671351 | NCBI WGS metagenome assembly OOCB01 (sample SAMN06348148, study PRJEB24527) | human gut metagenome | biome: human gut; feature: ankylosing spondylitis patient; material: feces | host: Homo sapiens | place: China | collected 2015-10
GAACGGAAATACGTTTACCGGCAGTTATGGCTCGATGCGATTCAAGGCAACGCCAAATGTTGTGATGTTGACGCCAAAGGAGGTCAACCTCCCGGAAAGCTCCATTCGTGCCGAGGTCTGGCACGGGCCGCTGTGCTATGAAAAGAGCGAGATGGAGGACGAGCGGACGTTCCCGATGTCGGAGGAGGGCCGCACGGAGCTGCATGCCTGGCTCAAGGCGCACATTGCGCCGGAGGAGCTGGCATGAGCCTTGTGATCCGCGTCACTGATTTCGCCGCGCCGGAGCTGGACGTCTATGCCCGCCTGACCGAGGCGCAGCTGCGAAACCGTCTGGAGCCGGACAAGGGCGTTTTCATCGCCGAGAGTCCCAAGGTCATCGCCACCGCGCTCGACGCGGGCTATGAGCCGCTTTCGCTTTTGATGGAGCGGCGGCACATCGAGGGCGACGCGCAGCCCATCCTTGCGCGCTGCGGCGGCATTCCCGTCTACACCGCCGAACGCGAAACGCTCGCACGGCTGACGGGCTTTGAACTCACGCGCGGGGTGCTGTGCGCCATGCGCCGGCCAAGGCTCCCGAGCGTGGAGGAGGTCTGCGCGAGGGCGCGGCGCGTGGCGGTGCTCGAGGGCATCGTGGACCACACGAATGTGGGGGCGATCTTCCGCTCGGCAGCCGCGCTCGGTATCGACGCGGTGCTGGTGACGCCGACCTGCTGCGACCCCTTTTACCGCCGCGCGGTGCGCGTGAGCATGGGCACGGTCTTTCAGGTGCCGTGGGCACGCATCGGCGAGGACGCCGCCGACTGGCCGCAAAAGGGCGTTGAGCGTCTGCACGCGCTCGACTTCCGGACCGCGGCGATGGCGCTGACGGACGACTCCGTAAGCATTGACGACGCGCGGCTCGCTGCCGAGCCGCGGCTGGCGATCGTGCTCGGCACGGAGGGCGACGGCCTTTCGCCGCGCACCATTGCCGCGTGCGACTACACGGTGAAGATCCCCATGGCGCACGGCGTGGATTCGCTCAACGTGGCGGCGGCGAGCGCCGTGGCGTTCTGGCAGCTTCGGACAAAATGAGGACCGAATACCAAAGCCTGTAAGAAAACGCTCCGACCGAAAATCGGTCGGAGCGTTTTTATCGGCGGAAGCAGTGCGCAGAGCCTTACGCTCAGGCGGCCTTCCTGCTCTGCACGGAGCGGATGACCAGCAGCGTGCCGATGACCATGACCACGCCGATGGCGAGGCTGATGACCACGTTGCGGATAAACGCCGCAAGGATGTAGTTCACAAAGCAGATGGCCGCGACGGTGACGGCGTAGGGGATCTGCGTGGAGACATGCTCGATGTGGTTGCAGTTCGCGCCGGCGGACGCCATGATGGTGGTGTCGGAGATGGGGGAGCAGTGGTCGCCGCAGACCGCGCCGGCGAGACAGGCGGAGATGCCCATGATCTGCAGATCGGGAGCCGCGTTGAAGATCGGCAGCACGATGGGGATGAGGATGCCGAAGGTGCCCCAGCTCGTGCCGGTGGCGAAGGCCAGCAGGCAGGCGACCACGAAGATGATAGCGGGCAGCAGCATGAAGAGACCTTCGGACGCCTGCTTCATCAGACCCTCCACATAATCGGCGGCGCCGAGGAGACCCGTCATGCTCTTGAGGGAGACGGCGAAGGTGAGGATCAGGATGGCGGGGACCATGGCGTTGAAGCCCTTGGTCATGCAGCCCATGGCGCCCTTGAAGGTGATGACACGGCGCGCGCAGAGGTAGATGATGGACAGGACCAGCGCGATCAACGCGCCCCAGGGCAGGCCCACAAAGGCATCGGTATCACCGAAGGCTGCGATGAAGTCGCCCGCGTTGGTCTCAGGATCCCAGAAGCCGCCGACGTAGATGAGGCCGATGACGCAGAAGATGATGAGCAGGATGATGGGAATGAGCATATCCCACATATTCGCGCGGGAGGAGCCCTCCTCCTGCTCCTCGCTCAGCGCGCCGAGGTCGCCGGTCTGGGCAGCCTTGAGCTCTGCCGCGGCCATGGGACCGTAGTCCACACCGAGAACGACCATGGTGATGACAAACACGATGGTGAGCAGAGAGTAGAAGTTATAGGGAATGGCCTCAATGAAAAGCTGAATGCCGGACACGCCGGTGTCGAGCTTCGCGGCGACGCCGGAGACGGCGGCCGCCCACGAGGAGATCGGCGCGATCATGCAGATCGGCGCGGCGGTGGCGTCGATGAGGTAGGCGAGCTTCACGCGGGAGATGCGCTGGCTGTCGGTCACGGGGGTCATGACGGAGCCGACGGTGAGGCAGTTGAAGTAGTCGTCGATGAAGATGAGCACGCCGAGGGCGAAGGTCGCGAGCAGCGCGCCGGCCTTGGAATGGATGTGGCTCGCGGCCCAGCGGCCGAAGGCGGCGGAGCCGCCGGTGGCGTTGACGAGCGCGACCATCACGCCGAGGATCACAAGGAAGAGGAAGATGCCGGCGTTGTCGGCGATGGCGGCGGTCAGACCGTCGTTGATGATGGTGTCGAGCGCGCCGATGGGGCTGAAGTCGGTGGCGAGCAGGGCGCCGACGACGATGCCGATGAAGAGGGAGGAGTAGGTCTCCTTCGTCAGCAGGGCAAGGCCGATGGCGACGATCGGGGGAACGAGGGACCAGAAGGTGTTGACAAACATGAGGGATTCTCCTTTCGTGCGTCTGCACAAAAAATTTAAGCCATGATGCTTCCATCATGACTTAAACACAACACCCTTTGCAAATACGCTTTTGGTCGTATTCCGATCATGACAGCTCTCCGCCTTTCGGCGACAGTCCGACGGATGTTATCCCCCGGCCCGGTGAACGCACGCACAGGAATCCGTGTGTCCCCTCGGCGGCCGCCCCTTTCGCTCTCCGGTTCCTGCCGGTCATGCAGAGCTACTGATGTTGGCCGCGCCTCTATCAAGACTTATTAAAAACAAGGACAGTATACACCCTCACAGCGTTTTGTCAAGAGAAAATGTAAAATTTTTGTGTCTTTTTTTGGTCATTCCGCGAATTCTGCCGCTTTCGGTGGGGTTCAGCTCCGCGGTCCCATGCAGAAGCCACGCGCAAGACAGCGTCCCAGCATCTGCACGAAGGTCACATGGCCCACGTCCTCGCCTGCGAGGATGGGCAGCTCGGCGACCGTGTTCCCCGCCGCGTCGCGCACCGTGAGCTGACCGAGCGCGTCGCCTGCGTATACCGGTGCGGCGACGCTTTCCGCCAGCGCGACTTCCTTCGTCAGGCCGTTTGCCAGCGTCTTTTCCACCAGCAGGGTGTTCTCGCTCGTGAGCACCGGCTGCACCGTGCCGCGCACGCCGAGCATCACCGGTACGGGCGGCAGCACCTCGTCGGGCGTGACGGTCACGAGCGACCAGGTCGAAAAGCCGTAGTTGAGCAGGCTCTTGGCATCGGAGAAGCGCTCGTCGCTTGTCTTGCCCTTGAGTACGACCGCGATGAGCTCCATGCCGTTTTTCTCCGCCGTCGCGCTCAGGCAATAGCCCGCCGAGCCGGTCGAACCGGTCTTGAGGCCGGTTGCGCCGTCGTAGAAGCGGATGAGCTTGTTTGTATTTACGAGCATGGACTCTCCGCCGCGCAGGGAGTCCATCCAAACGGTCGTGAACTGACGGATGTCGGGGTGCCTGAGGATCAGCTCGCGCGACATGAGCGCGATGTCATAGGCGCTTGTGAGATGCCTCTCGGCGGGTAGGCCCGTGCAGTTGACGAAGTGCGTGTCACTCATGCCGAGCTCCTGCGCCCGCGCGTTCATGCGCTCCACGAAGGCGTCCTCGCTGCCGGCAAGATGCTCGGCGAGCGCCACCGCCGCGTCGTTGCCCGAGACGATGCACACGGCCTTGAGCAGGTCGCGCACCGTCATCTGTTCGTTCTCTTTGAGCCAGATCTGGCTGCCGCCCATGCCCGCCGCGTGCGCCGAGCCCGTCACCACGTCGTCGTAGGAGAGCGCGCCGGAGTCGATGACCTCCATCACCAGCAGCAGCGTCATGATCTTCGTCACGCTCGCCGGCTCGCGCGGCGTGTGTTCATCCTGCGCAAAGAGCACCGTGCCGGTCTGCTTTTCCATCAGCAGTGCGCTCGGACAGCTCACCGCCGGCCCCGCCGCCGCGGCGCTGACGCACAGGGCGAAGGCTGCCAGCAGAGAAAATACCGTTCGTTTCATGGGATGCACTCCTTTTTATGTCCTTTGCCCCATCCTATGCCGCCCGCCGGGGGCATATACGGAAAACTGTGCCGGCAGGCAAATTTCGCCTTGCATTGCGCGGGGAAGTCTGCTATAATAGCCTCACTTTGCAGGTTTAGTACATCGTTAGTGCATCGGCTTCCCAAGCCGAGAAGGCGGGTTCGATTCCCGTACCCTGCTCCAAAAAACACAGCCATCCAAATGGATGGCTGTGTTTTTTCATATAACGGATGCCGAATCAAACGCACGGTTTCGCCCAAAGAGCAAGAGAAGCTCCTCGGAGAGACCCGTGTCACGCCGCTCGTTGATGCGAAAGCTGTCCTCGGCTCTATGTACTTAGCCTTTGCGGATATCCTTAATGAGCTTTTCCTTCTCCTTGGCTTCCTTCTTTTCTTCCTTGAGGCGCTTTTTCTCCGACTCATACTCCTTACTCGGACACTTGCCGCAGTAATGAACCTCATATCGCTCGATACATTCCTTGATCACCTTGACCGCTACCGAGCGCGTCAGCGCGTCCGACGTTGCGGTGTACTTGTGCTCCAGACTCTTGTAAATCTCGAAGAAATGCGCGATCTCGTTGCCGTGATGCGGCGGCAGCTGGTCGATATCATGATAATAGTTCCAGTTCGGGTCCTCGAACGGAATGGCGATGATCTTATCGTCGATCTCATCATCATCAATCATGCGGATCACGCCGATCGGATAGCAGTCCACCTCGACCATCGGGTCAAGCGTTTCACTGCACAGCACGAGCACATCCAGCGGATCGCCGTCGCCCGCATAAGTGCGCGGAATAAAGCCGTAATTGGCCGGATAATGCGTTGAAGTATACAGAATACGATCCAGCCGCAGCAGACCGGTCTGCTTGTCCAGCTCATACTTTTTCTTGCTGCCTGCCGGAATTTCAATGACTGCCGTAAAGCTCTCCGGCGTTACGCGACTCGGATCAATGTCATGCCAGATGTTGATCATATCTGATTTTCTCCCTCTTTCTTCTTATTTTATACCCAGTATAACAGACCTTTTCATTTCCCGCAAGACCTGCGGACGAAAGAAACTTTTTATACATTTTACATGAAACACATTGTTCCTTTACAAAAGCGCAGTATAATAGTAACTATAAAATGACGGCGTATGCCAGCACGAAGGGGGATATGATATGACACAGAAGATTTGGGAGCAGGGCTACACCCAGAACCGTGAGCTTTCGTGGCTGCAGTTCAACGCCCGCGTGCTCGCTGAGGCGGAGGATGAGAACGTGCCTCTGCTCGAGCGCTTCAAATTCCTCGCAATCTTTACCAGTAATCTGGATGAGTTCTTCATGATCCGCGTCGGCAGCCTGTGCGACATGGCCGCCGTGGACAAAGGGCATACCGACAGCAAATCCGGTCTGACCGCCAAAGAGCAGCTGCATCTGATCTACAAGGCGGTTGAGCCGCTCTATGCACGCCGTGATGCGGCGTTCTCCGATGTGGACAGCAAACTGAGTGCGATCGGTCTGCGCCGACTGACAATGGATTCGCTTGCGCCGGACGAACAGAAATACATCAAGCGGTATTTCAAGGATATCATTGCGCCGGTTCTCTCGCCGCAGATTGTGGACTCGCACCATCCGTTCCCGCACCTTGAGGGCAAGGTGCTGCATATTGCCGCGCTGCTCAGCCACAAAAAGACCGAACGGCTCGGTCTGCTGCCCGTGCCCGCATCGCTGCCGCCGGTTGTGTTCCTGCCGGAGACACCGTCGCGCTATATTCTCACCGAGGATATTCTGCTCGCCTACGCTGACCATGTGTTCGAGATGTACGATGTACTTGAAAAGACCGTGCTCTGCGTTACCCGCAATGCGGATATTCAGGTGGACGATGAAACCTTCGGCGTAGAAGGCGGAGATTTTCGCAAAAAGATGGAAAAGCTGCTGCGGCAGCGCCGCCGCATGGCTGTCGTGCGCGTGGAGATCAGCCGTCCCATCAGCGACCATTTCAAAGAGCACTTCCGCAGCCGCTTTGAGGTCAGCGATGCACAGATTTTCCTGTCGCGCACAGCACCGCTCAAGCTCGGGTATGCGTTCTCGCTCGGCGAACACCTGCCGGAAAAAAAGCGTGCGTTTCTCAGCGACGCGCCCTTCACGCCGCAGCAGCCGGCCATGCTGTCTGCCGGTCAGAGTCTGCTCAAGGCCGCCCTGCAGCGGGATATTCTGCTGTCCTATCCGTATGAGAGCATGGAGCCGTTCCTGCAGATGATTCGTGAGGCGGCAAACGACCCGGCTGTACTGGCGATCCGCATCACGATTTACCGGCTGGCAAGCAAGGCAAAGCTGGTCGAATACCTGTGTGCTGCCGCCGAAAACGGCAAGGACGTTACCGCACTCATCGAGCTGCGCGCGCGCTTTGACGAGCAGAACAACATTGACTGGTCCGAACGCATGGAAGAAGCCGGCTGCAAAATCATTTACGGCTTTGAGGATTACAAGGTGCACTCCAAAATCTGCCTGATCACCCGCAGAGAACGCGGAACCGTCCGCCATATTACGCAGGTCGGCACCGGCAACTACAACGAGAAAACTGCCAAGCAGTACACGGACGTGTCGCTCATCACGGCGGATGAACGCATCGGTCAGGACGCAGGCGCGTTCTTCAACAACATGGCGCTCGGCAACCTGTCCGGACACTACAGCCGCCTGTTCGTCGCGCCGACCAGCCTGAAAAACAACATTCTGGCGCTGATGGACGAGCAGATTGCCAAAGGCAAGGACGGCTACATCCTGCTCAAGTTCAATTCGCTGACCGATATCGACGTAATCGCCAAGCTGCAGGAGGCATCCTGCGCAGGCGTCACAGTCGAGATGATCGTGCGCGGCATCTGCTGCCTGCTGCCCGGTGTGCCGGGCCACACCGAGAACATCACAGTGACGAGCATTGTCGGACGTTTTCTTGAGCATTCCCGCATTTATGTGTTCGGCCGCGGTGATGAGGAAAAAATGTATATCTCCTCCGCCGATCTGATGACGCGCAACACCGAACGCCGCGTTGAAATTGCCTGTCCGATCGACGATCCTGCCGTCCGTACCCGCCTGCATGATATTCTCTATGCCATGCAGCACGATACTGTCAAGGCGCGTGTTCTGCAGCCGGATGGCACCTACTGCAAAAAGCCTGCCGTGCAGGACCCCATCTGCGCACAGGATCTGCTTATGCAGCAGGCCATTGAGAACGCCCGCAAGCAGGCCGCACAGCCTGCGCCGCACCCGGGTTTCCTCGAGAAGATCCGAAAATGGTTCTCCGGTTCCTAAACAAATGGACTGTCGAAAACTTCGTTTTCCCGACAGACTGAAAAAGAGAGGCTTCAAAGCCTCTCTTTCAGCTTGTCGAAAAAGTCAGATTTCTATTTTGTGCTTCGTGCGACAGCACGCATAAAATAGAATTTGCGCAGCAAATTCATAAAAACCGGGGGCGTGTACCTCGGTTTTTATACAAGGGAAGAAAAAATGTGTCCGGAGGACGCGGTTTTTCTTCAGCATTCGATCGAAAGCGTGGTTTCGATCGAGAGGCTGCTCGAAAAACGATAGTTTTTCGACAGCCTCAAGTGGAAGAAACCAAGGTTTCTTCCGCTTTTACTCTGCAAATCTTACTCTATTTCCTCGTCGTGCTCCATGGCTCCGACAAGCGGCGCCACCATCTGCTTCTTCCGGCTGACAACGCCGGGCAGGACGACCGAATGCTCGCCGCAGTCGGTCTTGAAGGCCGCACGAACCAGCTGCTGCGCGCCCTTGCCGACGTAGAGCAGCTCTGTCTTTTCCTCGATAATATTGGTCAGCATAGCGAACAGCATGGACAGACCGCTCGATGCCAGGCAGCTTTCCATGTACTCGAGCATTTTATCACGGATGCCGGACAGCTCGTTCTCACTGACACTCGTCACCTGCGAAATCGCAATCTTCTGATTCTGCGCCTGGAAATACTTGAAATCCATGTGGAGCAGCTCATCCATCGAGCGATCGAGCAGACGCGAGCTGGAACGGAACATTTCTGTTGCATACTGCTTGATGTCCAGACCGACGATTTTCGCCAGCTCTTCTGCAGCCATGCGATCAAGCGGCGTACACGTCGGCGAGCGGAACATCAGCGTGTCCGACAGGATTGCCGAGCACAGCAGACCCGCGATTTTCGGCTCGATCTCCACGTTGTGCTCATGGTACATCTGCGTGATGATGGTCGCGGTGCAGCCGAGCGGCTGATTGCGGAAGTAGATCGGTCCGCTGGTCTCCACCGAGTCAATGCGGTGGTGGTCGATGATCTCAACAATATTGGTCGAACGAATACCTTCGGCGGCCTGATCGCGCTCGTTGTGATCGACCAGAATGACCGACGGACGCTCCAGATCCAGCAGGTTACGCTGTGAGAACATGCCGACGTATCGTCCCTGTTCATCCATCAGCGGGTAATAGCGGATACGCTTTTTGGAAACCGTGCGCTTTACATCCTCAACCGTTTCCTCCGGCTCGAAGGTGATAAGACCCTTTTTCCGCATCACATGCCGCACCGGAACCGCCTGACCGATAACCTTGACACAGGTGTAGGTATCATACGGGGTGGCGATGATGGAAACGCCGTTTTCCGAGGCCAGCTTTCGGATGGTGCGCGAAACCTTGGAGCCGAGGCCGATGACTATGCAGCCGGCGCTCATCTCAATGGCGCACAGCTGGCTTTCATAGCGGTTGCCGAGAATAACCATATCATTTTTGCCGATGTAGTCCTCGAGCACGTCCGGATTAGCCGCCGCAACGACCACACTGCCCTGCTCAAACCGCTGGTCAATATCGCCAACCTCGAGCGTGCCGTCAAGCACATCGACCAGATTCCGATAGCTGGTCTTGGCCTCCGCCAGCGCATTGGCGTCCTGATCCTCGATGTAGAAGCGCGCGATATCGCCCAGAGTCAGCAGACCCTTCAGGCGGCGATCCTCATCGACAACGGCCAGCGTCTGAATATCATTTTCGTTCATGTAATCCCATGCACGGTGCAGCGACAGCTCCTCGCTGATGCCCGGCACCTCGCGGTACTGCACATCGCTCAGGCGCGGCTCAAACGACTTGATGTAGCGCGGCGGCTCCACGCCGAAGCGTTCGAGCACAAATTTGGTCTCCGCATTGACGTGACCCGCGCGGCAGGCTATGTATTCTCCGCCGGTCAGCCTGCGCTTGAGGTGCGCGTAGCAGATTGCAGAGCAAATGGAATCCGTATCCGGATTGCGGTGTCCGATAACAAAAACTGGGTTCATGCACTGATGCTCCTTTATGTGATAAGGGATGGCTCCCCTTCGGAATCCGTTTGATGGAATGAAACCTTGTGGTTTGATTGTATCATTTAACCGGGGAAATCGCAAGGTATGGAAGAGGAATCCGACTCAAAACCATCTGCGGCCGCACTGCGTAGGCGATGGAGCTGACAGCACGGATTCCGCCGCTGCACCGAAAATCCTGCCGAAGTCCGCTTCTCCGTCTGCTCACCTACCTTTTGAAAAACCGAAAATCGCAGCAGTCACCGCCGCAGCCCAGCGTTTTTGTGCGCGAAAAGCCGAGCTTGTGCAGTCCGCCGTAGGTCACGTCATCCACGTCGCAAAACAGCGGACACAGCTCCGGACAGCCGTTTTCCTGGCACGCCGTGTGCCAGAGACACTTGGTAATCGACGCGGAAAAGTGCGTTTTGTCGTGTTCCTGTGTGCTCTCCCACAAGTCGGAGGTACGCATGATTTTGAGAAAACAATAGCTGTAAATCCGATAAAATCCCGGCACAGACTCCATTTTCGCCGTGAAAGCGTGCTTTTCTGCTGCCACCCAGTCCATCATGTACGTCCGCATGTGCGTAAAGGTTTCCTCTGCAGGCAGCTCTGCCTGCAGCACCTTGTATAGCGCGATGCGCGGCAGAATGGTCTGCACCAGTGTTTTCATCTGGTTTTTGGACCTGTTTGCTGCGGTTTTGATTAACCTATCCAGCATTTTTTCCTGTCGTGAAAACAGCGAGCCGCCCCTGCTTCCGCCGAAGGTCTGTATCAGAAATACCTTGATTTGCTTTTGCTGTTTGCTTTGCATAATTCCTTCATCTCTTTGCTTTTATGGGATTCCAGTGTCAATCCATAGTTAGTTCACCCTAACTATACCACACTGACTTCCAATATACCATCCTGATACACAAAAATCCCTGCCGATAATCGACATAGTATTGCTTTTTCGGCATAGCCTGATCGAGCTTCACTTCCCATATCATTCCGTCAGATACTATGGCGCACATCAAAAACGGCTCTTTCCCGAAGGCAAGAACCGTTTCCCTTTGTCTTACATACCCAGAAACTGTACATACTCTGCGGCGGACATCAGCGGCGCATCCAGTTGTGTACGGGGCTCTGCTGTGACCTCGCCCTGTGCCGCAAACTCATAGCCGGCCTGCTCGGTCAGCAGCGGACTTTTGAGCGGGATCAGCCGGTCTGCAAAATTCTTAAGCAGCGCCGTCATGTTCCACGAGTACACTGGCGAGTCCAAGCAGACCACATCCGCAGACTGATATGCGCGAAGCAGCTTCTCCATGTCATCGTGCTGCACGCACTGTCCGATGCTGTAATCGCCAAGATGGTACAGCTCGGTTTCCGCTCCGGCACGAGCCGCGCCCGCCAGAAAGACCCCGAGCATGCGTCCAGCGGCACTCTTTTCACCCACTGGACTGCCGTTGAATGCCGTAAATTTCATTGTTTTCTTTCCTCTTTCGTTTGCTGAAACCTATTGCAGCAAGCAAACGAGAGGGAAACAAGGAACGCTCCATAGCGTCCAAAAAGCTCGCCGGTTTATCCCCTTCCCAAAATCGCATCCAGGTCCTGCTGCGGATTGGTGGTCGGGTGCAGATCGTAGGTCTCCACCAGTGTTTTGACCACGGTTTCCGACAGAAACGCCGGCAGCGTCGGTCCAAGGTAAATATTCTTCACGCCGAGCGCAAGCAGCGTCAGCAGGATGCACACCGCCTTCTGCTCGTACCACGAGAGCACGAGCGTGAGCGGCAGGTCGTTGACCGTGCAGCCGAACGCATCCGCCAGTGCAAGCGCAACCTTGATGGCGCTGTACGCATCATTGCACTGGCCCATATCCAGAATGCGCGGCAGGCCGCCGATTTCGCCCAGATCGAGGTCATTGAAGCGGTATTTGCCGCACGCAAGCGTCAGAACCAGCGTATCCATCGGCGTGGATTTGACAAACTCGGTGTAGTAATTTCTGCCCGGATGCGCGCCGTCACAGCCGCCGACCAGAAAGATATGCCGCACCTTGCCGCTCTTGATGAGCGAGATGATCTCCTCCGCGTGAGCCAGCACCGCGCCGTGTGCAAAGCCCGTCATCAGCATATGCCCGCCGTTGATGCCGCTCATGCTGTGGTCGTGCTCGTACCCGCCGAGCGCGAGCGCCTGCTCGATGATGGGCGAAAAGTCCTTGCGGCCGCACGCATCCGCCTCGATATGGCGCAGACCCGCATAGCCCACCACCGAAGTCGTGTACACGCGGTCCTGATAGCTTGGGCGCTGCGGCATCAGACAGTTGGTGGTGAACAGCACAGGCGCGGGAATGTTCTCGAACTCCGTCTGCTGGCTCTGCCATGCCGTGCCGAAATTGCCCGCAAGGTGCGGATGTTTTTTCAGTCCCGGATAGCCGTGCGCGGGCAGCATTTCGCTGTGCGTGTAGATGTTGATGCCCTTTCCCGCCGTCTGCTCGAGCAGCTGCGCTAAGTCGCCCAGGTCGTGCCCGGAAACCACGATGAACGGGCCTTTTTTGATGTCGGTCGGCACTTTTGCGGGCTGCGGCGTGCCGAATGTGCCCGTATTGGCCTCATCGAGCAGCTCCATGCACCGGAAATTCACCTGCCCGAACTCGACGATCAGCGCCAGCCATTCCTCGACCGAATGCGGGCGATTGACCGCGCACAGGCCCTTGTAAAACCACGCGCTCACCTCGTCATCCGTGTAGCCAAGATTCATCGCGTGGTGTGCATAGGCGGCCATGCCTTTCATGCCGAACAGCAGCGTGGAACGCAGCGAAACCGTATCCGTGTCGCCCTTCCACAGCTCCACGACCGCACACGGTTTTCCGCCGAATTTCTCTCGTTCCGCGCGTACCCGCTCGGTGAATTCCGCAATCGCCTGATTGTCAAAATTGACATTGGTCAAGGTGATGAACAGGCCGTCCATCAGCAGCCGGTCGACGATTTGTGTGCGTTGACCGGCCGCAGCTGCCGCCTCGGCCAAGCGAATGAGTTCGTACACCAGCTCATCCTGCAGCGCTGCCGTATCCGGCTGCTTGCCGCAGACACCCACGCTCACGCAGCACTTGTTACCTGCGGTCTGCTGGCACTGAAAGCAAAACATATCTGACATGAAAACACACTCCTTTTACGAGTAGTGTTGCCAAATTTGTCAGAAGGTATGCGTTGTTTTTTGTTTCTTCAGCTGCTTCTGCGCCCCCAGATACATGGGTTCGGTATCGCACCGATCGTTGGTATCCTGCTCAGCGAGATTGCACTCGACGGCAAGGCATCTACTCTGTCCACCGAAGCGTTTCGGTGGGATTGGTTTGGGTAATCTTCCATAATCATTCGTGCACCGGGACAATCACA
>OOCB01004116.1_pt1 | contig 12853 bp, 9 predicted proteins | sample 1671351 | NCBI WGS metagenome assembly OOCB01 (sample SAMN06348148, study PRJEB24527) | human gut metagenome | biome: human gut; feature: ankylosing spondylitis patient; material: feces | host: Homo sapiens | place: China | collected 2015-10
TCAGGATTTCGACTTGTTAAAACAGAAGAATAAACAGATGAGTTCCATCGGCTGGAGCCTTGAAACTCACTGTTTTCCTCGCTGGAAGTAAATTCCGACTGCGGATTCCGGTCGGGAAACGCTTCGTTTCCCAAACCTTTCCGCGGTATCAGAAGGATTTTGTTTATGGGGGGGAATAACTTCTGCATCGGAAAAAGAAAGGATGTATCTATGGAACATACATTTGAAGCATTGGGACTGCGTGCAGCTTTGGTCACCGCGTTGGCAGAGCAGGGCATCACAACCCCAACGGAAATCCAACAGAAAATGATTCCCGAAATTTTATCCGGCAAGGATGTCATCGGTCGTTCCGAAACAGGCTCCGGCAAGACCTTAGCATATCTTTTGCCCATTTTTGAAAAGCTGGATATGAATATCCGCGGCACGCAGGCGATTATCCTCACCCCCACCCATGAGCTGGCGGCGCAGGTCTATCATCAGGCGGAGCTTTTGCAGGAAAATGCGGGCATCGCGGCAGGCTGTGTCCTTCTCATCGGTGCGGCAGGCATCGGCAGACAGATGGAAAAGCTGAAAGCAAAGCCGCGTATCGTGGTCGGCTCTGTCGGGCGTATTCTGGATTTGATTCGTAAGAAAAAAATACAGGCACATCTCGTCAGAACCATCGTTCTGGATGAGGGCGACCGCCTTATGGATGACGGCAACGTGGAGGATGTTGCCGCTGTCATCAAAACAACCCTGAAGGAGCGGCAGATTGTTCTGCTTTCTGCCTCTGTCAGCGGCGAAGCCAAGGCAAAAGCCGCAGCCATGATGAAGGCAGATGCGGTTGATTTGGAAGCCAAAAGCGGTGGCATTGTCCCCAAGGGCATCCATCATTATTATATCCTCTCCGCGCACAGAGAAAAATTCGCCAATCTCCGTAAAATTCTCGCAGGCGAAAAGCCGGAGAAGTGCATGGTTTTCCTCAATAACCCCGAAAATATCGAGGTCACTGTGGATAAGCTGAATTATCACGGCATCAAGGCGGCAGGCATCTATGGGCAGGCGAGCAAGCAGGAGCGCAAAAACGCCATGGATGGCTTCCGTGAAGGGCGTATCCATGTCCTCGTTGCCTCCGATATCGGCTCCCGCGGTCTGGATATTGAGGGTGTTACGCATATCATCAATCTGGATGTCCCCGAAGAACCCACGCATTATCTCCATCGTGCAGGCCGCTGCGGCAGAAAGGGCATGGAAGGCACTGCCATCACCATTGTCACCCCCTATGAACGCAAGTGGATTCACCGCTACGAAAAAACATGGGGTCTGCAATTTGAGCAGAAGGAAATGTCCTTCGGCAAGCTGGTCGATAGCCAAAAAACAAAAAAAGATATCATCAAGCCGATGAAAGCGAAAAAGCCTGTCATTGAGGATAAATGGGTAGAGGGTGACGGCTGGGGCGAATTTGACGATTTAGAGGATTTCGGTGAATTTGTCATCGAAACCGGCGGCGTGCCAAAAAAATCCAAAAAGAAAAAAGCGAAGGAACAGCCTTTCTCTATGGCAAAAACGCCCAAAAAGCAGGGCAAAAAGGGCAAAAAAACAAAGCAGGCGGACGATAGTCTGGGCTTCTTTGCCAGAAAAGCGAAAAAACTTGCGGAAAAAGAGGCAAACCGTCAAAAAAGTCAGAAAAAGTAATTGTCCAAAACGCGATTTTCGGTTATCATATATACAATCAATACTTCCGTGCTTCAACGGAAAATCATAACTTTTAAGGAGGATTCAAGAATGAGCGATACTTGCGGATGTGGCTGCGGTCACGATCATGACGATCATGTACACGAAGAAATGGAAATGGAAACTTTAACCCTCACTCTGGATGATGATACAGAAATGGAATGTGGCATCCTTGGTGTGTTTTCGGTGGATGGCATTGCCGATAAGGAATATATCGCATTGCTGCCCCTGGAGGATGAAACCGTTCTCCTGTATGAATATAAGGAAAACGAGGACGGCATCGAGCTTCTCAATATCGAAAGCGATGACGATTTTGAAAAGGTATCCAATACATTCTATGATCTGTTCGATGACGAAGACGAATAATAGAAATGCAAGGGAACAGGGATAGAACACTATCCCTGTTTTTTGTGTTTTATAGTTGGAAAAGATTGGAGAGAAGAGCATGAAAGGAAAAAGAATAGCGGCATTTGCTCTGGCGTTGGTGCTTGGCGCTTCGGCGGCACAGCCTGCCCTTGCGGCAGATTGGCAGAGCAAAAATCCTCTGATTGCCCATGCCTTGGGGGAGGCAGACGGCAAAATCGAAACCAATTCCAAAGAAGCCTTCCTGACCTCTTGGCAGAATGGCTTCCGTGCCGTAGAGGCGGATTTTACCTATACCTCAGATGGTACCCTCGTCGTGCGGCACGATTTTGAAAAGGACGGCTCCTATTATCGTCTGGAAATCAAGCCGAGCGGCTCTCTGGTGATGGATACCAAAACCTTCACCTCGACCCCTGCGGTCTATGAGCAGACCCCCATGACAGCGGTGGATTTGCTCTATCTCATGCAGGAATACCCCGATATGTACCTCATAACGGATACCAAAACCACCGATAAGGCACAGGTGCAGCGGCAGTTCCGAGATTTGGTGAATATCGCCAATAATATCGGCTCGCCAGAAATTCTGAGCCGCATCATTCCGCAGCTGTATAATAAAGAAATGCTCAGCTGGATCAAGGAAATCTATCCCTTTGAAAACTGGATTTTCACCCTGTATCTTTATGCAAATCCAAATTATGACGATATCGCGAATTTCTGTGCCGCAAACGGCATTGATACCGTCACCCTGCATATCGACCGTGCAAAGAAGGAAAATATCTCCCAGCTGAAGGCAAAGGGGCTCAAGGTCTATGCCCATACCGTCAATCGTTACCGCATCTTTGAGGATGCTCTTGCCGCAGGCGTGGACGGCATTTATACCGACCGCATCAAACCCTATGAGCTTTCCTGGGTTGGGCTTACGAATAGTATCCAGACCACAGAGCAAACCGTTACCGTAAAAGGGAAAGAAGCGAAGCTGACCACTCTCGCAATCTTCGGCACGCCCTATGCCCCTCTGCGGCAGATGGCACAGCTTGGCAAAAGGTTTTCCGCCGAATATAAAAAGGATGCAGGCACGCTCAATCTCACCGTCGGCAAAACCCTTACCACCATGGGAAATGAAATGCTTATGGATCACAGCGGACACCTTGTCACCAAAAAAGCCGATTTCAAGCTTCTCATCGGCGGCAAGGAAAGCGGCATCCAATGCTTCTATGTGGATGGCGAGGTTTATGCCCCCGTGGAGCAGATTCTCGCGCTGGTGCAGTAAAATCTAAAATCCCTTCGGCTCAGGCTTTCGCACCTGAGCTGTTTTTTTGCAGAAATCACATCTTAAAGGAATCTTAATTGTGTTTTGTCGAAAACTCCTTTAAAATAAAGAAAATGTCTTGTAACACAACAAAAAGGAGGGGCATACCTTGCGCGAAAACAGAGAGGTACACACATCGAAGCGAAAAAAACGCCCAACGGCGAAAAAATATGCGAAGCAGAGAATGACAAAGGAGGAGCACAGAAAGCACCTGAAACGCCTGTATCTCAAGACCCTTCTGATTACGCTGGCTGTCTGTCTTGCGCTGCTCGGCGCGGCTTACGGTGTATTTTTATACATGATTGGCGGTCTGGATCGTACCGAGGTGGATGAGGATAATCTTTCCGTCAATGAAAGCGTGAATGAAAAGGTCATCAATATTGCCCTTTACGGCATTGATTCCCGCAATCACGATTATAACGGTCGCTCCGATGTTGTCATGGTTGCCTCCGTCAATACCAAAACAGGGCAGGTTAAGCTGGTCTCCATCGCAAGAGATACCTATGTTGCCATCCCCGGCTACAATAACACCCGCATCAACCATGCCTTTTCCTATGGCGGGCCTGAGCTTGCCATCCGCACCCTCAATGAAAATTTCGGCTTGGATGTGACCGATTATGTCGCCGTCAATTTCGATTCCCTCGCAGAGGTGATTGATGCCATGGGCGGTGTCGAGGTGGATGTCACCGAAGCGGAGCGACAGCAGATTAACGCCTATCTTCTGTCGGGCGAGCCCCTTTACGAAACAGGCTATATCACCCTGAACGGGCCGCAGGCGGTCAGCTATTCCCGTATCCGCAAGATTGATAATGATGATATGCGTACCTCTCGCCAGAGAGAGGTTCTTGCGTCCCTCTTTGAAAAGGCGAAGGAGATTAACCCTCTGGAATACCCCTCCTATGTGCGGAAATTCGCCCCTATGGTGCAGACCTCCCTCAGCAATGATGAGCTTCTGAAATTGGCCTCCGTCGGTCTGAAGGGCAGCTCTCTTACGCTGGATCAGGCGGCGTTCCCCAATGAGTATATCCACGCCGAAGGGCAGACGATTGGCGGCGCATGGTATTATATCTATGACTTGGCGCAGGCAAAGGATATGCTTCATAAGTATCTGTATGAGGATATTCCCTTTGCACAATATGCTTCCTCCGGGGACGAAGAAAAAGATTAAAAAAATTCAAAAAAAGAGTTGACAAATATTTTTTACGGGGAATAATGGGGTACAAGTTCAAAAAACAAAGGCAATGAAAAGAAGAGTACAGCCTGAAAGATTTTACAGAGAACCTCCGGTAGCTGCGAAGGAGGAAATGCGGAAGGGTTGGAAGATGGTCTTGGAGCCGCGCACCGAGAGGGTTTCCCTTTAGGCTGCGACGGGAGCGCCCGTGACAGCGCCGGAGTATCGGCAAATGCCCGTACTTGTTAAGGCAGTAATCGTGAGGTTGCTGTGAATTAGGGTGGTAACACGAAGCATATTATGCTCTCGTCCCTTTGACTGAGTGGTCAAACGGGAGGAGAGCTTTTTATTTTGCGTATAAAGAAAAGGTGGTTTGGGAAATGTCTGAAAAAGAAACGATGATTCGCTTAGAGGGTATCAAAAAGCGGTTCCGCACCAAGGCGGGCGAGCTGGAGGTGCTCCATGGCGTAAGCGCAGATATTAAAAAAGGAGAGGTGTTCGGCATCATCGGGCTGAGCGGTGCCGGCAAAAGCACACTGGTTCGCTGCATCAACCTTCTGGAGCGTCCCACAGCCGGTAAGGTTTGGCTGGATGGCGTGGAGCTGACCGCCCTTGGCGATAAGGAATTGAGAGAGCAGCGCAGACACATGGGTATGATTTTCCAGCAGTTCCATCTGCTCATGCAGAGAACGGCACTGGATAATGTCTGCTTCCCGATGGAAATTTCCGGTGTGCCGAAGGCAAAGGCAAAGGAAAGAGCCAAGGAGCTTCTGGAGCTGGTTGGTCTGGCAGATAGAATGGAATCCTATCCGGCGCAGCTTTCCGGCGGGCAGAAGCAGAGAGTTGCCATTGCAAGAGCGTTGGCAACCGAGCCGAAGGTGCTGCTTTGTGATGAAGCCACCTCCGCACTGGACCCGAATACAACCGCAGGTGTTCTTTCCTTGTTAAAGGATATCAACACGCGCTTGGGTATCACGATTGTAGTCATCACCCATGAAATGAGCGTCATTCAGGAAATCTGTGACCGTGTTGCCATCATTGATGGCGGTCTGATTGCCGAGGAGGGCGGCGTGGAGGAAATCTTCCGTGCCCCCAAAACAAAAATCGGGCAGGAGCTGGTTATGCATGAGGGTACAAACCGAGAGGCATATACAGGCAAGCTGCCGTATTCCTATCGTCTGGTATTCAAGGGCGGCAGTGAAAATGAGCCTGTGCTTGGGCAGATGATGATTGAGCTGAAGAATGTCGTAAATATTCTGGCGGCAAATACAAGAACGATTGAAAATCAAGCCTTTGGTCAGATGCTGGTGCAGTTCCCCGAGGAAAAGGAAATCCGCCAAAAAATGATTCAATATCTCACAGACAGAGGCGTAGAAGTAGAGGAGGTAGAATATGTTTAAGGAAGGTATGCTTGCTCTGGTCGGGCAAGGCTTTATAGAAACCATTTATATGACAGTCATCTCTACAGTTCTGGCGTATATCATCGGCTTGCCGTTGGGTTTGGTTCTGGTTGTAACCGATAAGGATGGAATCCACCCGATTCCTTGGCTGAATAGCCTTCTGGGAATGATTATCAACTTCTTCCGTTCCATTCCCTTCCTGATTCTCCTGATTGCGCTGATGCCCTTCACAAAAATGGTGGTCGGCACCATCATCGGTGCGAAGGCGGCGATTGTCGGTCTTTGGATTGCAGCCGCACCCTTCATCGCAAGAATGGTAGAATCCTCTTTGAAGGAAGTGGAAATCGGCGTGGTTGAGGCGGCACAGTCTATGGGTGCCTCTCCCTTTCAGATTATGACAAAGGTGCTTCTGCCCGAGGCAAAGCCCTCCCTCTTGGTCGGTGCGGCAATCAGCATCACCACAATCCTTGGCTATTCCGCAATGGCAGGTATCGTCGGTGCAGGCGGCTTGGGTGCGATTGCCATCAACTACGGCTATTATAGAAAGCAGTCCGATATCATGTATGTCATGGTTATTCTCATGGCAATCATCGTATTGGTATTTCAGGAGCTTGGCATGCGTATTTCCAAGCACACAGATAGAAGATTGTAAGCCTGCTTTTTAGGCTTCACATAAAAAAACAAAAGCAAAAGAATATTTTTTTTAAAACAAGGAGGAAACGTACTATGAAGAAATTTTTTGCAATTTTATTGGCAGGTGTGCTGACTGTTGGTCTGGCAGCTTGCGGTGGCTCTGATGACGCAGCAACAAATGATGACAGCAATAAAGAGGAAATCACACTGAAAATCGGTGCCTCTCCCACACCTCACGCTGAAATCCTGAATGCAGCAAAGGATGAACTGGCAGAAAAAGGCATCAAGCTGGATATCGTTGAATTTACAGATTATGTACAGCCCAATCTGGCAACAGAATCCGGCGATCTGGATGCAAACTATTTCCAGCACACTCCTTATCTGGAACAGTTCAATAAGGAACAGGGTACACATCTGGTAGCAGTTGGCAAGGTTCATTTTGAACCCATGAGCATCTATGCCGGCACTGTAAAGGATCTGAAGGATATCCCCGCCGGCACAAAGGTTGGTATCCCCAATGACGCAACAAACGGCGGTCGTGCGCTGCTGCTTCTGGAAGCAAATGGTCTGATTAAGCTGAATCCCGATGCAGGCGTAACCGCAACAAAGCTGGATATCACAGAAAACCCCTACAATCTGGAAATCGTTGAAATGGAAGCTGCACAGCTGCCTCTGTCCCTGAGCGATCTGGGCTTCGCAGCAATCAACTCCAACTATGCACTGCAAAATAAGCTGACAGAGGATGACACTCTGGCAACAGAGGATGCAGAATCCGTAGCAGCTAAAACATACGGCAACGTAGTTGTAGTAAAAGAAGGCAACGAAAATCTGCCCGGCATTGCTGAGCTGATGGAAGTTCTGCATGGTCAGACAGTGGTTGATTTCATCAATAACACCTACGGCGGCGCAGTAGCACCCCTGCAGTAAGCAATCAAAAGGTATTTGAGAAAATCGAATCAATAAAAAACAGACGAATTTGCGAAAGCGGTTCGTCTGTTTTTTTGCTGCAAAAATAAAAATTCTGCCGAAAATGAGATTTTTTTGCAACTAAAGTGAAAATTGATAAGTTTTTTCAACGAGGACATTTTTGGAAAAATATGCCTTGACAGGTGAACAATACAGATGATAAACTGCTGAAAGTTAGATACAACTAACAATAGAATGATTCTTTGAAAACAATCATTTTTTTGTTTATGTAAACACTGGATAATAGGGAAGGAAAACTGAAAGGAGAATTTTATGAAGAACAAAGGAATGTACCGATTGCTGTCGGGCGTACTTTGCACATCTGTACTGTTGAGCAGTCAGGCTTATGCTGCCGCATCTGCGGATTACTCTGATTTTCCGCAGAATTGGTCTAAGGAAGCGATGGAGTTCGCTGTTAAGAACAACTTTATCACAGGCGTAAGCGAGGATAAAATCGCGCCGAAGGCTGCCTTAACACGCGCACAGCTGGCGGCAATCCTTTCTCGCGTGATGCAGACAGGCGCAGGCGATGTCAGTGTGCTGGATAACTTCACCGATGCGGATAAAAACGCATGGTATGCCGGCTCCATGGCAAAGGCGGTCGAGCTGAATATCTTCTATGGCGATGGAGATTCCATCTACCCCGATCGCCCCGTAACCAGACAGGAGCTGTTCACCATTCTGGTCAGAGCCTTTTCCGTAACAGGCGGCGATGAAAGCACACTTGCATCCTATAACGACGCAGGCAGCATCAGCAGCTGGGCAAAGGCGGCAATCTCCGCAATGATTGCACAGGGCTATGCGGCAGGCTATGAGGATAAGACCCTTCGCCCCGCACAGCAGGTAACAAGAGAAGAATTTGCACAGCTTCTGCATCGCATGAGAGAGCATTATTCTTCTTCTGATACCTCTGAGGATAAAACAGAAACAAAAACAGACGATACCGCAAAAACGGATAAAACAACCAAAACCAATACGAAGAAACCCTCCGGCGGTGGCGGCGGTGGTTCCTCCTCCGGCGGCGGCTCTCATGGCGGCGGCACCGTAACCGCAAATAAAATCGTAGATGAAACACAAGCAAAGGTGCAGACCACCGATATGGGCGCATGGCTGCCTCTGGTCTTTGCCAATGGCTATGATATGAGTAAGGCAACCGTAACTGTTGACGGTAAGGACGTAACAAAGGCGCTGTCCAAGGTAACCACAGATGGCACAATCGCAAAGCTGCCTCTGACAGGCACACCCAAGCAGGTTGTTGTTGCCGCTGATGGCAAAACACAGACCATCACCCTGAACGGCACAGATGGCGCGGCGGCTGTTTATACAGGCAAACAGTACCTGCCGCAGCGTGTGCTGACGCATGGCGCAGTAGCCGTTTGGGATTATCATCTGACAAATTATGATACAGATGGCAATATCCGTAAAGAGCCCAAGACAACCACCTTCGATCTGAATAAATCCGCAAATGCACGCGCGTTCTATTCTCCTGATGCAGAATTGAAGGAAGGAGAAGGTTTCGGGAAAGTATCCGGTGAAGTAATCATCAAATTCAATTACAATACCGCAGAAGAAAAGGCATGGTTCGACGGCATCAATACCCTGCAGCTGGCAGGCTATAGCGAAAGACTGGAAAGCCTGAATAACAATCTGGAATTTAATACAAAAGTAGCTACAAACAAATACGGCGATTACGGTCAGCTGACAATCGAACTGGGACAGCCCAACTTCTTCAGCAACGGTCGTTACTATGTGCGCGTAAAATCCACAGCAGGTGAAACCGTACTGGTTCCCATCCACGTTGTCAATGAAAAAGCACCTAGCATGGAGCTGACAGAACTGCCCGAATCCGGTAAAAACCTGCACTTTAACGTGAAGGATATGACCTACGGCATCACAAGCCCCATCGAAAGCGTAACCCTGACAGCCCCCAACGGGAAAACAGAAAAGCTGACCTATATCGAGGATTATTACCTCTTTGGGGATACCTTCGTTCTCTATAACGATAAGGAAAACCATATTTCCTACAAAGGAAATTATAAGCTGACCATCAGCAGCAATGGCTTCCAAACCTTCGAAACAAAGTTCAATGTAAGGGAAGGGGAAGAAGCGGAGAAGACGGTTGTATATCAGTATGCAGCGAATGATGTTGATGTTGTGACCCATGCAACAGGCGGCAGCAGCAGCGGCGGCTCCTCCGAGGATGGCGGCGGCAGTAATACAATGCCTGCGAATCTGGTATTCGATACAGACCTGCTGGCAAATGCCCTGCTCCTGCATAAAATGGAACGGACAACAGCAGATGTAGAGAAGATTGTAAATTATTGGAGATATGATATCGCCGGTCGTGATTCCGTGTTCGATAAAGGCGCAACAGATTATTATAAATACAGCAGCTATATCACTGCTGTGAATACCGCACAGACAGGGAACGCAAGCTGGCTTTCCTATGCGGATTATCTGAAAAATGTCAGCGAAGATGCAAAGAATCCCAATAGACCCTACGCAGTAAAAGCAATTCTGGAGGATGGTCTGCTGGGCGAAACACAGTATAACGGTGATTATGGCAAGCTGACAGCACCTGATTTCATGGTAGGCGATGCAGCAGAAGGACGACCGGTTGTGCTGACAACAGAAAATAAAGATTATGTTGGCGAAATCAAAGGTCTGTATCTGAACGGGGATTGGCGCATGCTGAGAGAGGATGCGTATGAGATTGATAAAACAGCAGGCACAATCACAATCAAGGCAGGCGTGCTCAAGGTTGGCGAAAATACAATCTCCATCGTTGCAACAGGCTATCAGAAGAAAACAATCGTAATCAATAATAACAAGATGAAAGAAACAGACCTGACCCTTTCCGTAGATAAAGAATCCTTCCGACAGGGTGAAACAGCAACACTCACCGTAGGAGGCTCGAAGGGTGATTTCCTGAAAAACCTCACAGGCGTTGCCCTGATGAAGGATGGTAAGGTTGTAAAGAACGTACTCTATAAGGGCGCAGAAGGCTCTGAGGCTGCTTATTACGAAATTGATAAGAACGCAGCGGATGGCAACGTGCTGAAGCTGACTCTGACCGCAAAGGAGGTAGAAGCAGGCGACTATACCGTTTCTCTGACAGCAAACTACTACGAGGAACCCCTGACAGTAGGGTTCAAAGTAACCGCAAAGGATGATTCCGGCGAAGTAACCATGACAGCTCCTACAGTAGAAAAGGCAGAACTGACCAAACAGAAAGGTCTCTTTGAATATTGTGATTACTACAGACTGCGCTTTGGCACAATCAGCGGCACAGACCTTACGGCATATCTGAATAAGGTAACAGGCGTAACTGTAAACGGCGTTACATATACCAAAGAAAGCACCTATATGAAAGAAAACACATTCAGAGTAAAAGCCGAAGATGATACTCATAGTACATCCGCTTATGATGTTCTGGATTTGGCAGCAAAAGGTGTGGATACAACGAAGGATATAGAAATTGTCATTACAGCAGATGGCTATAAGGATGTACCCTATACAATCGCAAAGACAAGTGGCGGTGGCACAACCAACCCCGACGAGGGCAAGCTGGATACACCTGCATATACGATTACTGAAAAGACCGAATACGGTGCAACGGGTAATTATCCTTACTACAAAGTTACCTTCACAGGGGATAATACAAGCGAATATGTGAAGAAGATTACATCTGTAATGGTTCAGGGGACAGAGTACAGCCTTGCTTCTGGCAAGGAGGTTGGAGAAAAGAGCACCTCTTATGTGAAGGAAAAAGGCTTTGAAGATGGTCTGAAACTGGGCACAGGCAGTTTTGTTACAAATGGCAAAACAACCGTTACCATCAAGGCAGAAGGCTATAAGAATTTGGTAATCAACTATGGTACTGATGTAACGCCACCCACAAAACCCGAAAGTCCCGAAATAAAAACAGCACCGAAAGGTAACATTGAGCATAAGGAGGCAGATAATTATTATCAAGTTTCCTTTAAGGACGATAATGTATCTGATTATCTGAAGGCAATCACTTCTGTAAAGGTTGGGAATATTGACTACACAGCAACGGAAGACTCTACGCCTACAGGCAAGCAGTATTCTCTTGGTACCATATTGCCGAGCCTGAAATTAGGTGCAGAAGGCTTTACAGGCAGTGGCGATATAACAGTTACCATTACTGCAACAGGTTATAAAGAAAATGTAGTAACATATACTATGCCCAACAGCGGCAATAGTGGCGGCGGCACAACTGCCCCTGGTACCCCCGAAACACCCGATAACGGCGGCATTACAGTGAAAGAATGCAAACTGAAAAAAGATTGGAATAGCACATTCTATGAAATGCGTTTTAATGGTTTCGATAATGAAAATGATTTAGCTTCTTTCGTCGATAGCATTACAGAAGTGCAGGTTGGCAATGATAAGAAGTTTACAAAGGCTACTCTCAGTTTTTCCTTTAGTGAGACTGAATTTGTTACTGTAACAGAAAATTATAGCGTTGGTATCAAATTCCACGAAAGCAGCCTTGCAGATGTAAAGGATGGTACTACAATTACGATTAAGGGTAAAGTTAATGGTAAAGATGTAACGATTACATATTCTCTGGAAAAAGAATAAAAACCAAAACAAAAAAAGTGATTCTTCAATCGAAGAATCACTTTTTTCTGTGTCCATAGGGTGTCCACAGGGGTGTCCACACCCCGTCTTTTTGGTGTCCACAAGGTGTCCAATCTGTCCACTTTGTCCGGTAAAGTCCACCGTTTTTTACTGTCTTCCGGTCGAGCCGAGTCCGCCGCGATCCTCGTTCCCAAGGTCGTCTGTTTCCGCAAATGTCAGCGTCGGCTGGTGCGCAAATATGCGGAACTGGCAGATTCTGTCATTCACCTCAATCACCGTATCCCTGAGGGCAAATGCCGGCATGAACCACTGGTCATTGTTGCCGCAGTAGCTTTCATCCACGATGCCGCAGTGGTTCGTCTGGATGATGCCGAAGTTCTTGAAGGTCGAGCTGCGCGGCACAATATGCGCCTCAAACCCCTGCGGAAGCTGCATGGCAACCCCCAGCGGAATCAGCTGAAATTCGCCCTTTTTCAGCTCTACACGCTCTGCCGCACGCAGGTCAATCCAGTCGGATTTCCCGTCAATGTAGCGCAGCCTTTCAATTTTATCGCTCAGATATTTAATCTTGATTTTTTCCATATCTCGTTCCTCTCTCATTCTGCATGATATAAGTAAAGGGAGCCGCTTTGCAGGGATTTCTGCACATCAATGATGCGCTGATTGAAGCTTCCCTTCCAGTGCAACTTG
>OOCB01004121.1_pt1 | contig 12847 bp, 8 predicted proteins | sample 1671351 | NCBI WGS metagenome assembly OOCB01 (sample SAMN06348148, study PRJEB24527) | human gut metagenome | biome: human gut; feature: ankylosing spondylitis patient; material: feces | host: Homo sapiens | place: China | collected 2015-10
CACACCGGAACGGTACCTGAACGATATATCTTCAGAATGAAACGAGGACATATATGGAACCAACCAAATTTGATATGCAGTATGCGGCCATTCGACGGGCAATCATCGAAGAACGCTTTGGAAAACTGAACGATAAGCAGCGCGAGGCAGTCTTTCAGACGGACGGCCCGCTGCTCATTCTGGCGGGTGCAGGCAGCGGCAAGACCACTGTGCTGATCAACCGCATCATCAACCTCCTGCGCTTCGGTCAGGGACGGCTCGATGAATACGCGCCCGAGTGGGCGACCGAGGACGATCTGGTATTTCTGGCGGAGTACCTTAACGACCCGAAGCCGGAAAACCGCGCCCGTGCCGAGCATCTCTGCGCTGTCCGCCCGGCAAAGCCGTGGGAGGTCATCGCCATCACCTTCACCAACAAGGCGGCGCGTGAACTGCGCGAGCGACTGGAGCTGGCGCTCGGCGACGAGGAGGCCGCAAGCGCGGTCTGGGCGTACACTTTCCATACTGCGTGCCTGCGCATTCTGCGCCGCCATGCCGACCTTCTGGGCTTCGAAAGTGCGTTCACCATCTACGACGAGGACGATAAAAAGCGCATTATCACGAATGTGATGAAAAAGCTGTCACTCGACCCCAAGAACTTTGACCCGCGCACGGTAATCGGCATGATCTCCCGCGCGAAGGATAAGCTCATGACGCCGAAGCAGTTCGCGGCGGACGCGGCAGGCGATTATTTCCGCGAAAAGGTATCGGATATTTACCGCCTGTACGAAAAAGAGATGAAAAAAGCGTGCGCACTGGACTTTGATGACATCATCATGAAAACCGTGCTGCTGCTGCAGAACAACCCCGAGGTACTTGAATACTATCAGCACAAGTTCCGCTACGTGCTCGTAGACGAGTATCAGGACACCAACTACGCGCAGTACGTCCTGACGAGTCTGCTCGCCGGTTTCTACGAGAATATCTGCGTTGTCGGCGATGACGACCAGAGTATCTACAAGTTCCGTGGCGCGAATATCACCAATATTCTGGAGTTTGAAAAGCAGTTCAAGGACGCAAAGACCATCCGTCTGGAACAGAATTACCGCTCGACCGGCAACATTCTGAACGCCGCGAACGAGGTCATCCGCAACAATGTCGGGCGCAAGGGCAAGGAGCTATGGACCGACCACGGCGATGGCGCGAAAATCAAGCTGCACCGTTCGGACTCGCAGGAGGGTGAGGCCGCCTATATTGCGGATACCATCCGCGAGGGCGTCGAGCAGGGCCGCCGCTGGGGCGATTTCGCCGTGCTCTACCGCAACAATGTCCTGTCGGACAACATCGCCGCCGCGTTCATTCGAGCGGGCGTGCCCTACCGTGTCTACAAGGGACGCGATTTCTTCTCCCGCGCCGAGGTCAAGGATATGTTTGCCTACCTGTGGGTTATTGAGAACCCGGCGGACGAACTGCGCCTGCGCCGCATCATCAATGTCCCGGCGCGTAAAATCGGCGACAAATCGGTGGAAACCGCGATGCAGCTCGCAGTGGAAAACGGCGTGACGCTCTATGACGTTGTATGCCACGCCTCCGAATACCCCGCCCTGTCGCGCGGCGCGGCGGCGATGGAAAAGTTCGGCGAAATGATGGAAAATCTGCGCCGGCTGCGCGAGTTTGTTTCGCTTTCCGAGCTGTACGATGAGCTGCTCGACAAGAGCGGCTACATCCGTGCGCTTCAGCTCAAGGGCGGCTCCGAGGAGGAAGGCCGCATCGAGCACATCGAAGAACTGAAATCCTACATCGTTGATTACGAGGAAAAGAACGAAAACCCGACGCTCGGCGATTTTCTGGAGAACATGGCGCTTTACACGGACGCCGACCAGTCGGCTGAGGACGAGGACGCCGTTGTCATGATGACCATGCACGCGGCAAAGGGACTTGAGTTCCCGGTCGTATTCCTCGCAGGCATGGAGGACGGCCTGTTCCCCGGCTTCCGCGCAATGGAAAACACCGAGGATATGGAGGAAGAACGCCGTCTGTGCTACGTGGCAGTTACCCGCGCCAAGGAGCAGCTGTATCTGACCTGCGCGGAGCGCCGTCTGCTGTACGGCCGCACGCAGTACGCGCATCCATCGCGGTTCATTGACGAGATGCCGGAGGAGCTTCTTGACAGCAATATCGTCGAGAGCCGCCGCTTCTCGTCCGCGACCGCGCCCGACCCGACGCTCGACCGTCCGCAGGTCACGAGGGCACGCTATGCGTCTGCCGCGGCAAAGCAGAGCGCGGCGGTCTCCCCTGCCGCGAAAGCGTCCGTTCCCCTGCCGAATTACGCCGCCGGCGACCGTGTGCGCCATCGTGCATTCGGCGACGGCATGATCGTATCTGTCAAACCGATGGGCGGCGACGCGCTGCTCGAAATCGCGTTCGACAAGAAAGGCACCAAGCGCCTGATGGCCAAGAGCGCCAGCCTGTTCATGCAGGTCATATCTTAAGGCAACACCGCACAATGAAAGCGCTCTTGTCCAATTGTGCGGTATTGCCTTAACAAAAAACCGCCCGGAGGCTGCATTTTCACAGCGCTTCGGGCGGTTTCGCTATTCTGTCATTTTCTGCCGCAGCATGGCTATCGCGTGCTTTTCAATGCGGCTCACCTGCACTTGCGACACGCCGATGATGCGGCTGACCTGCTGTTGCGTCATGTCGCGGGCGTATCGGAGCGCAATGACCTGCCGTTCGCGTTCGGGGAGCGTTTCCAGCGCTTCTTCAAGCGAAAGATACAGGCAGGTACGCTCCTCCATTCCCTCGTCACCGATGAGGTCGCCGAGTCTGCCGCCGCCCGAAAGCTCACGTTCCAGCGAGTCCACCGAAACCTCGGCCTGCTCGCAGGCGGCGACTTCTTCGGGGGTCAGTCCAGCCGCCGCCGCCAGTTCGCTGACGCCCGGCGAGCGTCCGAGGCGGCTTTCCAGCTCGCTCTGAATTCGCCGCACACGCATGGCGCGTTCCTTGACCGCGCGGCTGACCTTGACGGCGCCGTCGTCCCGCAGAAAACGGCGTATCTCCCCCGCGATTTTGGGCACGGCATAGGTCGAAAATTCGTTGCCGAGCGCCGGGTCAAAGCCGCGCACTGCCTTGATAAAGCCGACGCAGGCCAGCTGATACAGATCCTCCGGCTCCAGACCGCGCCCGTAATATCGCCGCGCGATGGTATGGATAAGGCCGCTGTTTTCCTCAACGAGGGCGCTTTCGGCGGTTCGGTCGCCGTCTGACGCCCGGCGCAGCAGCGCTGTCATGCGCTCGGTCAAGTTTCACGCTCCCGCAGGACCTTGGTCATGGTGACGACCGTGCCGCGCCCCGGCGTCGAACGCACGCGCAGCCGGTCGGTGAAGCTCTCCATGATGGTGAAGCCCATGCCGCTGCGCGAGTCGTCTCCGGTCGTGAACATCGGCTTGCGCGCCGCGGCCACGTCCTCGATGCCGCGTCCGGAGTCCTTGATTTTGATTTCGAGCGCGCGCCCCTCGAACAGACGCACGGCTACCGTGATAAAGCCGCATTTTCCGGCATATCCATGTACAATGGCGTTCGTGACCGCCTCGGAGACCACTGTTTTGATGTCCCCAAGCTCCTCCATGGTCGGGTCGAGCTGCGAGGCAAACGCCGCGACCGCCTGACGGGCGAAGGCTTCGTTGACCGAGCGGCTTTCGAACTTGATGCTCATTTTATTGACTGTTTCGCGCAACGTCATTCCCCCCTTTCAAACACAATGACCTGCGGCAGACCGGCGGCGTCGAAAACGCGCATCGGCTGTGGCGGCGTGCCGCGCACACGGAAATCGCAGCCGATACGGGCGCAGGTGCGGTGCAGATGCAGCACGACCGCAAGCCCTGAGCTGTCCATGAAGGTCAGCCCGGATAAATCGAGCACAAGGCTGTCGCATGGGTAGAGTACCATCATATCCTCGCTCCGCTCGATTGTCTGCCGCGCGGCGTGCTGGTCGAGCTCACCGGTGTAGCGCAGCGTCAGCGTGCCTTCGGCTTCGGTTTGGGTAATATCCAGCATAGTTTTCACCTCAATAGAAAAAAGCCTGTACATTACTTAGTACAGGCTTATTTTAGCATTTTATTCAGGTTTATTCTGTCGTTTTCCGTCAGCCGCGCAGTATCTTCTCGGCCTCGCCGATCAGGAACAGCGAACCGCAGACCAGAATACAGTCCTTCGGCGCGGCGTGCTTCAGCGCAAGCGACAGCGCTTCCTCCGTGCTGCGGCAGTCGTATACCTCGGCGCACTCCTGTTCGGCGAGCGCGGCGACTGTCTGCTCGGCAAGCGAGCGGTCGGCGGCATCCGGCGTACAGGCATAGAACGCATCGGCGTGACGCGCCATGCGGCGAACACAGTATTCGTATTCCTTGTCGCGCACCATGCCCATGACAACGTGCAGGCGGCGCATTTTGAGCAGGTCGTGTACCGAGCGGCACAGCGCATCGATACCGGCGGCGTTGTGGGCGCCGTCAAGCAGGACGAGCGGCGTATCGACAACGCGCTCCAGACGGCCTGCGATACGCGCACGCGCCAGACCGCGCACAGCGGCCTCGACCGGAATGTTCCAGCCGCGCAGACGCAGGGCATCAATCGCGCGGAGCGCCGTGGAGGCGTTCTGAATCTGATGGCGTCCGGGCATGGCGATGGTGTATCCTTGCCCGTTGCAGACAAAGGCCGAACCGTTCAGGCTGCACCGCAGCACACGCAGCGTGTCGGTGCTCTCGTGCCAGACCGCACCCTCGGCGGCCGTCACATGACGGAAAACCGCAAGTGCGTCCTCCTCCTGCCCGTCGGCACAGACAACTTCCGCGCCCGGCTTGATGATACCGGCCTTCTCGCCGGCGATTTCCGCGACGGTATCGCCCAGAACGGCCATGTGGTCGAGAGACACCGGCGTAATGACGCAGACCTCGGGCGCACGGATGACATTTGTTGCGTCGCAGCGTCCGCCGAGACCGGTTTCGAGCACGACAATATCGCAACCATGCTCGGCAAAGTACAGAAACGCAACAGCGGTCGTAAATTCGAACTCGCCGATACTCTCCCCGTCCGGCAGCGTCAGGCTCTCGCAGGCCACGGCGACGCGCTCGGAATAATGCGTCAGGTCGTCGTTCGAGATCATCGTCCCGTCAATGCGGATGCGCTCGTAGAACTGCACGAGATACGGCGAGGTGTAAAGACCGGTGCGCAGACCGGCCGCCTGCAAGATGGAGGCAATCATGGTCGCGGTCGAGCCTTTGCCGTTCGTTCCGGCGAGATGCACGAAGCGCAGCCTGTCCTGCGGATTTCCGAGCGCCGCGCACAGGGCGCGGATACGGTGCAGACCGGGCTTGCCGGAAAAGCGGCCGAGCGAGTGGATATATTCGATAGCTGTTTTCGGGAATTCTGTATCCATGGCGAAAACGTTCCTTTGTCGTAGTAATAGGTGTATTATACCACAGTTGATGCAAAAAAGAAAGCGGAAGCATCAAGCCTCCGCTCTCGATTTAACTTTTAGAAAATCAGCCCAGTGCGGCGATAGACTCCTCGAGCTTTGCGAGGTGCTCGCGCAGCTTATCGGCCTTTTCACGCTCGGCTGCAACAACGTTCTCCGGAGCCTTGTCAACAAACTTCGGGTTGTTCAGCTTCTTCATAACGAACGCAATGTCGTCCTCGACCTTCTTCTTCTCCTTGCCCAGGCGCGCGCGCTCAGCCTCGAAGTCGATGAGGTCGCCCATCGGCATGTAAAGCTGTGCGTCACCGGTAACAACGGACGCCATCTTGGCGGCGTCAGCCGGAACTGCGTCGATAAGCTCGATTTCGGATGCGTAAGCGAGCTTCGGGAAGAAGCCTGCGCCGGCGGAGAAGGTGTCCTTCTTCTCGGTCAGGATGAGTACCTTGGCCTTCTTGGAGGGCGGTACGTTCATCTCGGCGCGGCGGTTGCGGATGGCGCGGACAGCGTCCATCAGGCTCTCCATCTGCGCTTCTTCAATGGCAAAGTTCAGCTTCTCGTCGTACTCCGGCCAGCTGGATACCATGATGGACGGGCCTTCATGCGGCAGCGCCTGCCAGATGGTCTCGGTGATGAACGGCATGAACGGGTGCAGCAGCTGCATCGCGCCGCTCAGCACATAGCAGAGCACCTTCTGTACGTTCTCGTCGCCGGTCTGCAGACGGGTCTTTGCAATTTCGATATACCAGTCGCAGAAGTTCTCCCAGATGAAGTCGTTCAGCTTGGAAGCCGCAAGACCCAGCTCGTATTGGTCGATGTTGCGGGTAACGTCTGCTACCAGCGTGTTGAACTTGGAAAGGATCCACTTGTCCTCAAGCGCCAGCTCTGCGGGCAGCTCTACGGCCTTGTCCTTGTCGATGGTCAGGTTCATCTGGATGAAACGCGATGCGTTCCAGATCTTATTGCAGAAGTTACGGGACGCCTGAACACGCTCGTCCGAGAAACGCATATCGTTTCCGGGGCTGTTGCCGGTTGCGAGGGTGAAGCGCAGCGCGTCCGCGCCGTACTGGTCGATAACTTCCAGCGGATCGATGCCGTTGCCGAGCGACTTGGACATCTTGCGGCCCTGTGCGTCGCGCACCAGACCGTGGATGTAAACCGTCTTGAACGGGGTCTCGCCCATGTGCTCCACGCCGGAGAAGATCATGCGGGCAACCCAGAAGAAGATGATGTCGTAGCCGGTAACGAGGGTCGAAGTCGGGTAGAAATACTCCAGCTCCTTGGTCTTGTCCGGCCAGCCGAGCGTGGAGAACGGCCAGAGTGCGGAGGAGAACCAGGTATCGAGCACGTCCTCTTCCTGACGGACGTTCTTGCTGCCGCACTTCGGGCAGGTGCAGATATCGGTCTTGGAGACGGTCATCTCGCCGCAGTCGTCGCAGTAGAACGCCGGGATGCGGTGACCCCACCAGAGCTGACGGGAGATGCACCAGTCGTGTACATTTTCCATCCAGCGCAGGTAGGTCTTGGAGAAGCGGTCGGGCACGAACTTGGTCTTGCCCTCGGTAACAACGTCCATCGCAGGCTTTGCGAGCGGCGCCATCTTGACGAACCACTGTGCCGAGGTCATCGGCTCAACGGTCGTGCCGCAGCGGTAGCAGGTGCCTACGTTGTGCTCGTGGTCTTCGATCTTGACGAGATAGCCGCCCTTTTCGAGATCCTTGATAACCGCCGTGCGGCACTCGTAGCGGTCCATGCCCTCGTACTTGCCGCCGTTTGCGTTGACGGTCGCGTCCTCGTTGAACACGAGAATCTGCTCGAGGTTGTGGCGCTGACCCATCTCGAAGTCGTTCGGGTCGTGGCACGGCGTAACCTTGACGCAGCCGGTGCCGAATTCCATATCAACGTACTCGTCACCGAAGATCGGGATTTCGCGGTTCATAATCGGCAGAATGCAGGTCTTGCCGATGAGGTGCTTGTAGCGCTCATCGTTCGGATTGACGGCAACGCCGGTATCGCCCATGAAAGTCTCCGGACGGGTGGTCGCAACAACGAGGTCGCCCGAGCCGTCTGCGAGCGGATAGCGGATGTGCCACAGCTTGCCCGGCTGGGTTTCGTACTCAACCTCGGCGTCGGACAGCGCAGTTGCGCAGTGCGGACACCAGTTGATGATGCGGTGGCCCTTGTAGATGAGGCCCTTGTTGTACAGGTTTACGAATACCTCGCGGACCGCCTTGGAGCAGCCCTCGTCCATGGTGAAGCGCTCGCGGTCCCAGTCGCAGGAGGTGCCGAGCTTTTTGAGCTGGCTGATGATGCGGCTGCCGAACTTGTCCTTCCACGCCCAGACGCGCTTGAGGAACTCCTCGCGGCCGAGGTCGTAACGGGTCAGGCCCTCCTCCTTGCGGAGGTTCTCCTCTACTTTGATCTGGGTTGCAATGCCGGCGTGGTCGGTGCCCGGCATCCACAGTGCCTCGTAGCCCTGCATGCGCTTGGTGCGGATGAGGATATCCTGCAGGGTCTCGTCGAATGCGTGGCCCATGTGCAGCTGGCCGGTAACATTCGGAGGCGGGATAACGATGGTGTACGGTTTCTTGTCCGGATTGACCTCGGCGTGGAAGAAGCCGGAATCGACCCAGAACTTGTACAGCTTGTCCTCGACCGATTTCGGGTCGTAGGTCTTAGGCAGTTCGCTCATTGATCTATCTCCTTCAATTTGATTTACGATATACATGCGGGATACCTCTGTGCAAACAAAAAAGAGCATACTCCTCCCAACAACAGGACGAAGTATGCTCCGTGGTACCACCTGAATTCGCGTAAAGACGCGCACTCGTTGCCCCGTAACGCGGGTTAGACGGAACAGCTTAACGAAAATTCGGCTGTTCTGCTCCAAAGCGACCTTCTTCTTCCCCGCCGAGGTGCTTGCACCGGCCGCACCCTCTCTAAACGCGCAAAGGAAAAATACTCCTCTTTTTCACTGCATTTGTGTATTAACTTTAATATTATAGCTGTTAAATTGGGGTTTGTCAAGGGATATCCCTTGTTTTCCGGCACCGACCCTCTGGGGCACTTGAACCGCGCAGGCGGTGCAGGAAAAAGGGGAGGACGCAAAATCTAACGGCGAAACCGCTGCAAACTTTGTTTATTGCTACAAGATAGCGCAAAACCGGTCGGTTTTGCTTGAAATGACCGGTGCAAAGTGTTAAACTAAAATCGGACTGTTATGGAAGATTAGATACCATACAAGTCCGTTATTTCGTTATAATTTGGATAAAATACACACCGGAAAGGACGAATAACATGAACAACGTGTACGAAAGCCCGCTTTCTTCGCGCTACGCTTCCAAGGAGATGCTCTACACCTTCTCCTCGGATATGAAGTTCTCCACCTGGCGTCGGCTGTGGCTGTCGCTGGCTAAGGCGGAGCTGGCGCTCGGTCTGCCGATCACGCAGGAGCAGGTGGACGAGATGGCCGCGCACCTGACCGACATCGACTACGATGTGGCCCGTCAGCGCGAGAAGGAGGTACGCCATGACGTTATGGCGCACGTTTACACCTTCGGCAAGGCGGCTCCCAAGGCGGCCGGCATTATCCACCTCGGCGCTACCAGTGCGTATGTCGGCGACAATACCGACATCATCCAGATCCGCGAGGGTCTGCTGCTGGTTCGCAAAAAGCTGGCGACCGTACTGGACAAGCTGGCGCAGTTCGCGGATGCGCACAAGTCCCAGCCGACCCTCGGCTTTACCCACTTCCAGCCCGCACAGCTGACCACGGTCGGCAAGCGCGCTACCCTGTGGATGAACGAGCTGCTGATGGATTTGAATGAGGTAGAATACCGCATCGAAAACCTGCGCATGCTCGGCAGCAAGGGCACGACCGGCACGCAGGCGTCCTTCATGGAGCTGTTTGACGGCGACGAGAGCAAGGTTAAGGAGCTCGAGAAGCGCATTGCCGATGATTTCGGCTTTGCAGGCGTGGTTCCGGTCTCCGGCCAGACCTACTCCCGCAAGATCGACGCGCAGACGCTCGCAACGCTCGCCGGTATCGCAGAATCCGCTTCCAAGTTCGCAACCGACCTGCGTCTGCTGCAGCACCTGAAGGAAGTAGAGGAGCCGTTCGAGAAGAACCAGATCGGCTCGTCCGCTATGCCGTACAAGCGCAACCCGATGCGTTCCGAGCGTATCTGCGCACTGGCGCGCTACGTCATCTGCGACAGCCTGAACCCGGCGTTCACCTCGGCTACCCAGTGGTTCGAGCGCACGCTCGACGACTCTGCGAACAAGCGCATTTCCGTGCCGGAGGCATTCCTTGCCGTTGACGCAATCCTCAACATCATGATCAACGTCGTTTCCGGTCTGGTCGTTTACCCGAAGGTCATCGAGGCGCACGTTATGAACGAGCTGCCGTTCATGGCAACCGAGAACATCATGATGGACGCCGTAAAGCGCGGCGGCAACCGTCAGGACCTGCACGAGCGCATCCGAGAGCACTCCATGGCTGCGGGCAAGCGCATCAAGGAGGAGGGCCTCGAGAACGATATGGTTGACCGCATTGCCGGCGACCCGATGTTCGGCATGACCCGTGAGCAGATCCTCGAGCACCTCGACCCGTCCGCTTACATCGGCCGCTGCCCGTCTCAGGTAGACGAGTTCCTGAACGAGTGCGTTCGTCCGGCGATCGCGCCGTACCTCACCGGTGAGGACGTAAAGGTAGAGATCAACCTGTAAACCGGAAAGTTTATCCCTGAAATTGACAGATATCCCGCTCACGCGGGATATTCTGCCGCTTATGCGTCAATGGCGCATAAATGTTGCACAATTCATGCAGAATGATTGACTTTTTGGCTATTATGCTGTATACTAAATCAGTTGTGTAACAAAAAAATTAAAGGAGGCACTTGCAAGTGAAAAAGAGTGTAACTTCCTTTATCGCGGTCATGCTGATCATCATTTTCCTCGGCGTGACGGCGGTAACAGGAGTGTACATTCCGGGCGGCTGGACCATGCCGTTCCGGAACACGGCAACGTCCGACACGTCTGCGACGGATACGAGCGATACTTCGTCTACCGACAGCAGCGCAGACAAGGCGGACAACACGGCAGACGGCACGAATGCGTCTGCTGACACCTCTGCTGACTCGGCTTCGACCGATTCCGCAGACACGAAAGACTCCGGTCTGAAGGCCATCATCCCGAGCGTACTCGATACCGACAACGGTATCCGTCTGGGTCTGGATCTGGTCGGCGGCTCCCGTATCGTATACGAGGCCGAAATCCCGGACGGCTACGACATGAACAACCTGTCCGACGACATGAACTCGGTACAGAAGGTTATTCGTCAGCGTCTGACCGACAAGGGCTTTACCGAGGCTACCGTATCCCTCAGCGGCGACAACCGCGTAACGGTTGAGATCCCGCAGATCACCAACCCGGAGGAAGCAGTTCAGACCCTGGGCACCACCGCTCAGCTGACCTTCCTCGATGCCGACGGCAAGGAGTGGCTGTCCGGCTCGGACATCAAGAAGGCGTCCTACGGCTACGGCAACCCGACGAACGGCATGTCCGATCAGCACTACGTTGAGGTGCAGTTCACCAGCGAGGGCCAGAAGAAGTTCGCTGAGGCGACCGGCTCCGTTGCTGCCCGCACGGACGGCACCAACATTCTGTACATCATGATGGATAAACAGATCATCTCGTATCCGTCTGTTTCCGAGAAGATCGACAACGACAGCTGTGTTATCACCGGCAACTTCACCCGCGACAGCGCGACCGAGCTGGCAAACCTCATCAACGCAGGTCAGATCCCGTTCTCGCTCAAGCAGGTAGAGCTTCGCTCTGTCGGCCCGCAGCTCGGCGCTGACGCGATGAGCTCCAGCCTGAAGGCAGGCCTGATCGGTCTGGTACTCGTTATGCTGTTCATGATCATCATGTACCGCATTCCGGGCTTTGTTTCCTGCCTGGCTCTGTGCTTCTACATGGTTATCGAGGCGCTGCTGTTCAGCCTGATCCGCGTAAACCTGTCCCTGCCGGGCATTGCAGGTATTATCCTGTCCATCGGTATGGCGGTTGACGCAAACGTCATTATCTTCGAGCGCATCAAGGAGGAAATGGCTGCCGGCAAGACCGTCAAGAGCGCCATTGACTCCGGCTTCAAGCGTGCGTTCACCGCAATTCTGGACTCCAACATCACCACCCTGATCGCGTGCGGCGTGCTGTTCTTCCTTGGCACCGGCACGATCGTCGGCTTCGCTACCACGCTGGGCATCGGTGTTATCGTGTCCATGTTCACCGCGCTGACCATCACGCACTTCCTGCTCAGACGCATGGTGGATTTCCACATCCGCAATCCGAAGGCTTACGGCCTGCGCGAGCGCAAGGAAGAGAAGAAGCATTTCCCGATCCTCAAGAACTTCAAGATCTTCAGCGGTATCTCTGTCGTACTGATCGTAACCGGCCTTGTTGCGCTGATCCTGCTGCCGTTCGGCAAGAACCTGTTCAACCTGAGCATCGACTTTGCCGGCGGTACCGAAATGGAGTTCAACATGCATACCGCCGTTACGCAGGATATCCAGACCGAGGTCAGCGATCTGTTCAAGGACGCAACCGGTGTGGACGCATCCTCTGTAACCTCCTCCGGTGACGGCAACGAGGATGTGCTGATCCGCTCCACCTCGATTGATTCCGAGCAGCGTGCTGCCGTGATCGACAAGATGCTGGAGAAGTACAGCCTTGCCGATACCGATATCCTCAACAACAACGACGTATCCGCTTCTGTCGGCAGCGACCTGCAGCGTTCGGCATTCATCTGCTCGATCCTTGCAATCCTGCTGATGCTGGTGTACATCACCTTCCGCTTCGAGCTGACCAGTGGTCTGGCTGCGATCTGCTGCCTGGTTCACGACCTGCTCGTTATGCTGAGCGTTTACGTTCTGCTGCAGATTCCGCTCGACAGCAACTTCATTGCTGCTGCACTGACCATCCTCGGCTACTCCATCAACGCGTCCATCATCGTATTCGACCGCGTTCGTGAGAACCTGCGCACCGCGCGCAAGGAGCCGTTTGAGGTCATCGGCGAGAAGAGCATCTGGCAGACCATGGGCCGTACCATCAACACCACGCTTACCACGCTGTTCACCATCGGCATGGTATACATCCTCGGTGTTCCGTCGCTCAAGCAGTTCACCCTGCCGCTGATCGTCGGTATCCTGGCCGGCGGCTGGTCGTCCGTTATGCTGTCTACCGGTCTGTGGGGCTTCTTCCGTAAGAAGTTCCGCCGCCGCCGCAAGATCTAACGACTATCGAAAAGGCACCCGTTCGGGTGCCTTTTTTGCGTCCGGATGAGCGGGGCACTCGAACTGCGTTAGCGTGTTCGCCCTATCCGGGCGGCAGCCTTTTTCTCTG
>OOCB01004123.1_pt1 | contig 12838 bp, 16 predicted proteins | sample 1671351 | NCBI WGS metagenome assembly OOCB01 (sample SAMN06348148, study PRJEB24527) | human gut metagenome | biome: human gut; feature: ankylosing spondylitis patient; material: feces | host: Homo sapiens | place: China | collected 2015-10
AGGCGGTAAGTGGCATAGGTCCGCTTGTCATTGATCTGGCTCCGGATCCGGTCGGTCAGGTTGTTCTTCTCCTGGTCCGTATACTCGGAGCAGAAGCAGCCGTCCTGGGTGTAGGGAGAGAGCAGCATCTCCCCCAGAAGGGCGGCTGCAGACTCCAAAATCTTTTCTCCTTCCAGGGCGTAGGCGTCGTCCAGAAAGCTGGCCACAAAGCCCAGGCACTGGGTCTCCCCCTTTTTGCGCACCGTAGGCTCCAGGGAACCGCCGTACAGCTCGTCCAGAACGGCGGAGAGGGATTCCATATCCGGGTGCTCCGCGGTGCCCCGGCGGAGCACCATGGGCAGCAGCGCGTGGAGCGCGGCCTGTTCACGGGCCAGGGGCAGCAGGAACTGCATCCCCAGCACGCTGGATTTGAATTTCTGCGTCTGCACCGCCGTCAGATGGACGCCGGGCAGAAGCTGTGTCCGGGTGACCTCAATCACAGCTTTACCATTCCTTTCCTTATGGGAACTGCCAAAGTATCAACATCGGATATTATACAACGTTTTGACGGTTTTGACACTAGGAAAACGAAAAAAGATTGGTGCCGCGGCAGCTTGCTCCCGCCCCCAACCTCCGGTAAAATGAAATTACCTATATTTTATAAGGAGGCCACACCATGACACGAACCGTTGTGGAACAGATCACGCAGGCCGGAGTGCAGAAGCTCCGCTTCTCCGGCACCGCGCCGGGCCGCTACCTGACCCGGGCCGCCCTGGCGGGGGCATTTATCTTTGTGGGCGCCCTGCTCTCCAGCCTCTGCGCCGCCTGGTTCTACGACACCAATCTCCCTCTGGCCAAGCTGCTGGGGGCCCTGGCCTTCTCTGCCGCTCTCACCCTCATTGTCCTGCTGGGTGGTGAGCTGTTCACCGGCTGTATCCTGGTCATGAGCGTATCCCTCTACGACGGCCGGGTCCGCCTGGCCGGAACCCTCCGTGTCTGGGCGCTGGCCTACCTGGGCAATCTCCTGGGCATTCTGGTGCTCTGCCTGCTGCTGGCCGGCTCCGGCTCCAGCGGGGAGCTGTTGGGGGCCTATCTGGCCCTGATCGTCCCGGGCAAGCTGTCCGCCCCCTGGTATCTGCTCCTCCTCCGGGGCGTGCTGTGCAATTTTCTGGTGTGCATCGGCGTGTTCGCCGGCTTCCGCCTCCAGAGCGAGACCGCCAAGGCCCTGGTGATCACCCTGGCCATCACCACCTTCGTCCTCACCGGACTGGAGCACTCCATCGCCAACATGGCCTATTTCGCACTCCATGCCCTGCTGAACGGCGGCGCGGACTGGGCCTCCATGGGCTGGAACCTGCTGTGGGTCACCTTGGGCAACCTGCTGGGCGGCGCGGTTTTGCTGGGCCTCCCCCTCTGGTACGCCGCAGAGCCGGAAAAGACGCAATCTTTCTCTTGACAATCCGGCCAATTTATAGTATCATCACTTCTGTTGTAAAGCTCCGTAGCTTTACCACCTTTACAGAAAACCGGCACACGGGAGGAGGCGGCAGCGATGAAAAACCAGGCATACCGCATGGCCCTGCTCTATGATTTCTACGGCGTCATGCTCACCGACCGCCAGAAGGAGTTCTACGACCTCTACTACAATGAGGATCTCTCCCTGGCCGAGATCGCGGAGAACTACGGCATCACCCGCCAGGGCGTCCGGGATGTGATCGTCCGCGCCGAGGCCATCCTCACCGAGCTGGAGGACAAGACGGGCATCATCCGCCGCTTCCACAGAATGCAGGAGCAGTTCGGCCAGATGGAGACGGCGGTGGACGCCATCGCCCAACGCAACGAGGCCCATTGGCAGGACGACGAGCTGGAGTCCCTGTGCGGACAGCTCAAGGGCGTTCTGGCCCAGTTGAAACAGGAGTAACCCATGGCATTTGAAGGACTGACCGAAAAGCTCTCCGCCGCCTTCAAGAAGCTGCGCGGCAAGGGCCGCCTCTCCGAGGCCGACGTGAAGGAGGCCATGAAGGAGATCCGCATGGCCCTGCTGGAGGCCGACGTGAACTTCAAGGTGGTCAAGCAGTTTGTGGCCACCGTCACCGAGCGGGCCATCGGCTCCGACGTGCTGGAGAGCCTGACCCCCGCCCAGATGATTGTCTAAATCGTCAATGAGGAGCTGTCCGCCCTGATGGGTTGCGAGAACACCAAGCTGACGATCTCCCCCAAGCCCCCCACGGTGGTGATGCTGGTCGGCCTCAACGGCGCCGGCAAGACCACCAACGGCGCCAAGCTGGCGGGCTTTATGAAGAAGCAGGGCAAGCGGCCCCTCCTGGTGGCCTGCGACACCTTCCGCCCCGCCGCCATCACCCAGTTAGAGGTGGTGGGCCAGCAGGTGGACGTTCCGGTGTTCCAGATGGGCCAGATTGACCCGGTGGACATTGCCAGGGCGGGCATCGAGCACGCCAAGAAGCACGGCAACGATATTGTGTTCATCGACACCGCCGGCCGGCTCCACGTGGACGAGGAGCTGATGGAGCAGCTCAAGGTGATGAAGGCCGCCATTGACCCCACCGAAATCCTGCTGATTGTGGACGCCATGATCGGCCAGGATGCGGTGAATGCCGCAAAGACCTTCGACGAGGCGCTGGACATTACCGGCGTCATGCTCACCAAGCTGGACGGCGATGCCCGGGGCGGTGCGGCTCTCTCTATCAAGGCGGTCACCGGCAAGCCCATCAAATTTGTGGGTGTGGGCGAGAAGCTGGACCAGGTGGAGCTCTTCTACCCCGACCGCATGGCCTCCCGTATTCTGGGCATGGGCGACGTGCTCTCCCTCATCGAGAAGGCCCAGCAGACCTTTGACGCCAAGAAAGCCGCCGAGTTGGAGCAGAAGCTCCGCAAGAACAAGTTTACCCTGGCTGATTTTTACGATCAGCTGGTTCAGATCAAGGGCATGGGTTCCCTGTCCGACATCGCCGGGATGCTCCCCGGCATGAACGCCAAGGCACTGGAAGGGGCCAGCGTGGACGAGAACGCCCTGGCCCGCACCGAGGCCATTATCCTGTCCATGACCCCGGCGGAGCGGGAGAACCCCTCCCTGCTGAACAACAGCCGGAAAAAGCGCATCGCCGCCGGCTCCGGCACTCAGGTCGTGGACATCAACCGCCTGCTCAAGCAGTTCGATATGATGCAGCAGATGACCAAGCAGTTCTCCGGCAAGCAGATGAAGCGCATGGGCAAACTTGGAAAAATGGGAAAGCTCGGCAAGCTGCCGGGACTCCCCTTCTGACCGGTTGGTAAGCGCGCTGCGGCGCGTTTCCATAGATGTGCAACAATTACATGGAGGTGAAGATACAATGGTTAAGATCAGACTGCGCCGGATGGGCGCCAAGAAGGCTCCCTTCTACCGCATCGTGGTGGCGGACTCCCGCTATCCCCGCGACGGCCGTTTCATCGAGGAGATCGGCACTTACAATCCTCTGACCCAGCCCGCCGAGATCAAGGTGGACGCGGAGCGCGCCCAGGCTTGGATCAAGACTGGCGCCCAGCCCACTGAGACCGTGAAGGCTCTGCTGAAAAAAGCTGGCGCCATCTAATGGAGGTCACGGCTGGCATGAAGGAATTGCTGACCTATATCGCCCGGAACCTGGTGGATCACCCCGACGCGGTGTCGGTCACCGAGCACAAGGGCGAGAGTGAGACCGTTCTGGAGCTTCGGGTGGCCCCCGAGGACATGGGCAAGGTGATCGGCCGCCAGGGCCGCATCGCCAAGGAGATCCGCACGCTGATGCGCTCCGTGGCCCAGCGCCAGGGCACCAAGGTTTCCGTCGAAATCGTCGACTAAAAAGCGGCGGGGTAGCGAGCCCCGCCGCTTTTTCAATGTAGGGCGCGGCCTCCTGGACGCGCCGCCTGCGGGAGGTATTTCAAATGAAAAATCAGTTTCTGGAGGCCGGGCAGATCGTGAATACCCACGGCATCCAGGGCGAGGTCAAAATCGTCCCCTGGTGCGACAGCCCCGAGTTTCTGCTCCAGTTCGGCACCCTCTATCTGGACGGAACGCCCGTAAGGGTGCGCGCCGCCCGGGTACACAAGGGCAATGTCCTCGCCGCGCTGGAGGGCGTCGCCGACGTGAATGCCGCCATGGCCCTCAAGGGCAAGATCGTCTCCATCGATCGCTCCGGCGTGGTGCTGCCCGAGGGGCGGCACTTTATCGCCGATCTGCTCGGCCTGGAGGTCCTGGACGCCGGCAGCGGGGAGAAGCTGGGGGTTGTGGCCGACGTGCTCACCCCGCCCGCCCACGAGGTCTACGTGGTGAAGGGCGAGCATGAATACATGATCCCCGCCGTGGACGAGTTCCTGGCGGAGACCAATGTGGAGGGCGGCTATATCAAGGTTCGTCTGATCGAGGGAATGCGTACCGATGTATAGGATCGATATTATGACCCTCTTTGATCTGACCGTGGGCGATATGATGAACGAGTCCATCCTGGGCCGCGCCCAGGAGCGGGACATCATTCGCATCGAGGCCCACCAGATCCGGGATTACACCCTCAACAAGCAGAAGCAGGTGGACGACTATCCCTACGGCGGCGGCCACGGCGCGGTCATGCAGGCCGACCCCCTCTACCAGTGCTGGAAGCACATTGTGGACACCTTCGGCCCGGGACATACCATCTACATGTCCCCCGCCGGCAAAACCTTCGTGGAGGCCGACGCCCGCCGCCTGCGGGACGATTACGACCACCTGATTCTGGTGTGCGGGCACTATGAGGGCATCGACGAGCGGTTCATTGAGGAGTGTGTGGACGAGGAGATCTCCATCGGCGACTTCGTGCTCACCGGCGGCGAGCTGGCCGCCATGGTGGTGGCCGACGCGGTGGCCCGGCTGGTGCCCGGGGTGCTCTCCGACCCGGAGTGCTTCGAGGAGGAGAGCCACTGGAACGGCCTGCTGGAGTACCCCCAGTACTCCCGCCCCGAGGAGTGGCACGGCCGGAAGGTCCCCCCCATTCTCCGCTCCGGCGATCACAAGAACATCGCCCGTTGGCGGCGCAAGCAGTCCATCCTCCGCACCCGCCAGCGCCGCCCGGATCTCTACGCCAGACTGGATCTTTCCTCCAAGGAGGATCAAAAGCTGCTGCGGGAGCTGGACGAGGAAGCCCCCCAATTCTAACGCAATCATTTGTTTACAGGTTTCCCCTTTACTTTTCCGCCCGCCCGTGCTACAATGACTGCACACTAGTAATCTAATTTTCATTATTATATAAGAGGGTTCCAGCTATGAGTTTTAAGATCATTGTCGACAGTTGCTGCGATTTAACGCCCGCCCAGCTCCGGGAGGACTGCTTTGTCAGCGTCCCGCTGACCATCCGGGTGGGTGAGCATATCGTGGTAGACGATGCCTCCTTTGACCAGGGTGCCCTGCTCTGGCGGATGAAGGAGAGTGCCACGGCTCCCCAGTCCTCCTGCCCTTCCCCCATCCAGTATCTGGAGGCGTTTGACTGCGGCGCCGACGACCTGTATGTGGTCACTCTTTCCGCCCTGCTCTCCGGCTCCCACAACGCGGCGGCCCAGGCGCGGAGCCTCTGGCTGGAGGACCACCCCAACTCCAATGTGCACATCTTCAACTCCTGCTCCGCCTCGGCGGGCGAGGTTCTGGTGGCCCTGAAAATCCAGGAGCTGGCCCAGTCGGGCATGGACTTCACCACGGTGGTCAGCCAGGTCTCCCGCTACATCAATGAGATGGAGACCTACTTTGTGCTGGAAACCCTGGACAACCTGCGGAAAAACGGCCGGCTCACCAGGGTGCAGTCCCTGGTTACCAGCACCCTGCACATCAAGCTGCTCATGGGCGCCACCCCCGAGGGTGAGATCTGCAAAAAGGGCCAGGCCATGTCCATCAAGCAGGCCCTGTCCAAGATGGTGTCCCTGATGGCGGCGGATCCCAAGCACGAGGGGCGCCGGCTGTCCATCGTCCACTGCAACTGCCTGGAGCGGGCCTTCCACGTCAAGGAGCTGGTCATGAAGCAGTGCCGTTTCGGGGAGATCCTCATCAGCGATACCGGCGGCATCAGCACCGTCTATGCCAACGACGGCGGCATCGTCGTGGCCTATTGATTTCGATCAAGCCATTCCGCAACCGCCCGGAGGAAATTTCCTCCGGGCGGTTGTTTTTTGCCCCTGCCTGTGCTATCATGGCAAAAATAGTTTTGGGAGGTGCTTTTATGAACTACACCATCCGCCCCATCGGGCCGGAGGACGCGGAGGGGGCCGCAGCTCTGCGCCGCATGCCGGGCGTATTTGAGAATACGCTCGGCCTCCCCTCCTACCGCACCGCCGACAGCGAGGCGTTCATCGCCGGGCTGGGCCCTGACGACCATAACTTTGTGGCCGTTCTGGACGACGGCACGGTAATCGGCTGCGCCGGCCTCACGGTCTGCTCCAATCCCCGGATGCGCCATGTGGGCGCGGTGGGCCTCTTTGTGCATGCGGACTACCAGGGCCGGGGTGTGGGCACCACCCTGATGGAAACACTGCTGGATCTGGCGGACCACTGGCTCATGCTGGTGCGGGTGGAGCTGGAGGTCTTTGCCGACAACGAGCAGGCCATCCGCCTCTATGAGAAGCTGGGCTTTGAGAAGGAAGGCCTGCTGCGCATGACCACGGTGCGGAACGGCCGCTATGTGGATGAGTACAAGATGGCCCGCATTCGTCCGGGGGTGACCGCGCCATGACCTACACCATCCGCCCCGCCGGGCCGGAAGACGCCGCGGAGATCACCGCACTGCGGCGGATGCCCGGCGTATTTGAACAGGCGGCCTCCCTCCCCTCCGACCGCCCCCGCCGTATGGAGGAGCTTCTCCGCCAGCCGGGACAGGGCCGGCATGTTCTGCTGGCCGTATCGCCGGACCATACCGTGCTCGGCCTGGTCATGCTGACCGTGGAGTCCAACCCCCGGCGGCGGCACGCCGGCGGCCTGGGCATCATGGTGCGCACCGACTGCCAGGGACAGGGCATCGGCACCGCCCTGTTGGAGGCGGTCTTGGATCTGGCGGACAATTGGCTGATGCTCCGCCGGGTGGAGCTGGAGGTCTACGCCGACAACGGGGGCGCCATCCGCCTGTACGAGCGCTTGGGCTTTGAGACGGAGGGGTGCAAGCGGGAGGCCGCCGTGAAAGCGGGGGCCTACGTGGACACGCTGGTGATGGCCCGGCTGAGAAACCGCTGATGTCCCAGGGCAGATTGTTTGAGCTGCTCTGTCTCCTGCTGGAGCGGGGCCGCATGACCGCGCCGCAGCTGGCGGAGCACTTCGAGGTATCGGTGCGCACCATCTACCGGGACATCGACGCGCTGTCGGCGGCCGGGGTGCCGGTATACAGCGCGCCGGGCAAGGGCGGCGGGGTGTCCCTGCTGGAGGGCTATACCCTCCACCGGGCCGCCTTCACTGAGGAAGAGCAGCAGCTGCTGCTCACCGCCCTGCGGAGCCTGCCGGGGGATGCCGGACAGGGGACGGCGGAGACCCTGTCCAAGCTGTCCGCCCTGTTCCGGCGCCGGGAACCGGACTGGCTGCAAGTGGAGCTGTCCCGCTGGGGGAGCGCCGGGGCCGACAACGCCAAATTCGTCCAGCTCAAGGAAGCCATTCTGTCCCGCCGCGTCCTGTCCTTCACCTATGTGGGTGCCTCCGGCCAGACCACCCGCCGCAGCGTCCTCCCCGCGCGGCTGGTCTTCAAGGGCCGGGACTGGTACCTCCAGGGGTTCTGTCTGGAGCGGGCGGCCTACCGCACCTTCAAGCTCACCCGGATGCTGGAGTCGGAGCCGGGCGCCCCCTTTCAGCGCCCCCTCTCTCCCCCGCCCATCGAGGCTGGAGAGCCGCCGGAGGGCTTCTGCGTGCCTGTCCGCCTGCGCTTCTCCCCCGCCCTTGCCTACCGGGTCTACGACAAATTCGACGAGGGTTGCGTCACCCGCGGGGCGGACGGCAGCCTTGTGGTGTCGGTGAGCTTTCCGGAGGATCCGTGGCTCTATGGCTATCTGCTCTCCTTCGGTCTGGGAGTGGAGGTGTTGGAACCGGAGCGCCTGCGGAAACGGCTGGCGCTGCTGGCGGGAAAAATGGCGGCCCACCACGGAAACCATGACACGGGGTGTCAGGATAACTGGGATAGGATGTAGTCATCTCAATCACAGGAGGAATCTCACATGAATCACACCTTTTGTCAATCCTGCGGCATGCCCATCGACGATCCGGCCCTCCGCGGCACGGAGCGGGGCGGCACGCCCAGCGAGCACTACTGCAAATACTGTTATCAGGAGGGAGCCTTTACCGGAGAGATGACCATGGAGGAGATGATCGACTTCTGCACTCCCATGATGGTGCGGGCCAACCCCGAGCTGACCCCCGAGCAGGCCCGGGCGCAGATGGCCCAGTTCTTCCCCAGTCTGCTCCGGTGGCGCAAATAATGGACTGGAACGCCATCTATCCCGGGCCGGAGGAGCCCACCGCGGAGCAGCTCTCCGCCTATGTATCCCATCCGCTGTGGGAGCCATTGAACCGCTGGATCTGTGAAGCTTATTCCCTTTCCCCCATTTACAGCTACAGCAACTGTTCCATGGGGCGGGGCTGGAACGTCAAGTACCGTTCCGGCGGCAAGGCCCTGTGTACCCTCTACCCCGCCTCCGGCGCCTTCGTCTGCCTGGTGGTGGCCCCGGCCCAGGCGGAGGCCCTTATCCCCGCCCTCTCGGAGTATACCCAGGCCTGCTGGCAGGCGGTCAAGCCCACGGGCTCCGGGCGGTGGCTGTCCCTGGAGGTGGACTGTGGGAAAGCCTTCTTTGTCTAAACAGCAGGGGAGCGGAGACGCTTCCGTCTCCGCTCCCCTGTGCCTCCTAATTAATATACATTTCTATATTTCAATCCACGCATGTTGCGACAGAAAATATTATATCACATGTGTCAACAAAAATTCATAGATATGTATTTTAAAGAGTTTGACGGATGACTAACTCTGATGTATAATATAGTCGTCTAAATGAATAGACGCAGGATGGAACGCCGGGCAGACGTGAGGTCTCATTCACTCTCTACTCCGTCTGCCGGTGCTTCCCCTGTCCAAACAATATATTATGTATTATGAAAGGAGTGAACGCCTATGTCCATTCAGCTGGAGGTCTGGGGGGATTATGCCCTCTTTACCCGCCCGGAGATGAAAGTAGAACGGGTGAGCTACGATATCATGACCCCCTCCGCCGCCCGGGGGCTGGTGGAGGCCATCTACTGGCACCCTGGGCTGAGGTGGATCATCGACCGCATCCATGTGTGCGCTCCCATCCGCTTCACCAACCTGCGGCGCAACGAGGTCAAGTCCACTCTCTCCGCCCGCTCGGCCCGGACGGTGATGGAGCGGGGCAAGGGAGAGCTGTATCTGTGCACATCCGACGACATTCAGCAGCGGGCCGCCCTGCTGCTGCGGGATGTGCGGTATGTCATTGAGGCCCATTTTGACATGACCAGTCAGGCCGCCCCCGGAGATAATCCGGGCAAGTTTCAGGACATTGTCAAGCGCCGCATCAAAAAGGGGCAGTTCTACCACCAGCCCTGCTTTGGCTGCCGTGAGTTTCCCGCCCATTTCCACTGGTGTGAGGAGCTACCCCCCTGCCCGAAGGAGCTGCTGGGAGAGCGCGATCTGGGCTGGATCCTGTGGGATATGGACTATACAAATCCGGAGGATATCCGCCCCCTGTTCTTCTGCGGCACCCTGCGGGACGGGGTGCTGGAGGTGCCCGCCCGGGACAGCGGGGAGGTGCGGGGATGATTTTGCAGGCGTTGACCCAGTATTACGAAACTCTGGTGCAGGCAGGCGTGCTTGCCGGCCCCGGCTGGGGGCCGGTCAAGGCCTCCTATGCACTCTCTATCGCCGCAGACGGGACGCTAGAGCAGGTTACGTCCATTCAGACGGAGCAGCTCCGAGGGAAAAAGACTGTGCTCGCCCCCCAGGTGCTCACGCTCCCTGCTCCGGTCAAACGCACAGTAGGGATCGCCGCCAATTTTCTGTGCGATAACTCCGGCTACATTTTGGGCGCAGACAATAAGGGCAACCCTCAGCGCTCCCTTGCGTGCTTTGCCGCCTGCAAGGCGCTTCATACCTCTGTTTTGGGGGGTGTCGCTTCCCCCTCCGCTCAGGCCCTGCTGGCCTTCTTCCGCACCTGGATCCCGGAGTATACACTGGAGCATCCCGCTCTGGCAGAGTATCGGGAGGACATACTGTCCGGGGCCAATCTGCTCTTCCGTTATAATGGAAGCTATATCCATGAAGATCCCGAGATTCGGCGTGCCTGGGAGCGCCGCTATCGCGCCGATACCGACAGCCCAAGAGGTATCTGCCTCGTCACCGGCGAGGAAGGGCCGGTGGAGTCCGTTCACCCGGCCATCAAGAATGTGTCCGGCGCCCAATCCAGCGGCGCAGCTCTGGTCTCTTTCAACGCACCGGCGTTCTGTTCCTACGGCAAGGAGCAGAACCTCAACGCCCCTACCGGCAAATACGCCGCCTTCGCCTACACGGCCGCCCTTAATTACCTGCTGGCCGACCGGGAGCACGTCTACCACCTCGGGGACGCCACCGTCGTCTGCTGGGCCAGAGGCGGCGGCGACGCCTACCAGGCCTTTTTCGGCGGGGCTCTGCTGGGGGCGCCGACGCCGTACAGCGCCGCGGATCTCCGCGGCATGACCGCACAGCTGTGTCAGGGAATACCCGTGGACTTTCAGGAGGAGAAGCTCGACCCCAACATGGATTTCTATATCCTCGGCCTCTCCCCCAACGCCGCCCGGCTGTCGGTGCGCTTCTTCCTCCACAATACCTTCCGGGGATTCCTGGAACACATCCAGGCCCACTACCGGCGGCTGGAGATCGTTCGACCCTCCTATGACAAGTTTGAGACCCTGCCCATCTGGAAGCTGCTGGACGAGACGGTAACCCAGAACGCCCGGGACAAGTCCCCCGCCCCCGATCTGGCCGGCGAGGTTCTGCGGGCGGTGCTGAACGACACCCGATATCCGGCCACCCTGCTCAACGGCGTCGCCCTCCGCATCCGGGCGGGACGGGAGGTCACCCGGGTCCGGGCCGCCATTCTGAAAGCCTATTACACAAAGCTGGCCGAGAGTACCGGCCGCGAACATCCTGATATACCGGAGGAGGTCTTACAAGTGTCTCTCAATCCTGACGCCACCAATGTCTCCTATCTCCTGGGGCGGCTGTTCTCCGTGCTGGAGGCCGTCCAGGCCGCTGCCAACCCCGGCATCAACGCCACCATCCGCGACAAGTATTTCAGCGGAGCGTCGGCTACCCCTGCCGCGGTATTCCCCGTCCTGGTCAATCTGGCTCAGAAGCATCTGAAAAAGCTGAACGCCGCCAACCGCGGTCTCTCCATCGCCTATGAGAAGCAGATGACCGAGCTGCTCTCCAAGCTGGGTACGGAATACCCCGCCCACCTGAATCTCCCCCAGCAGGGTTCGTTCCAGCTGGGTTACTATTTCCAGACTCAGGCCCGCTATCAGAAGAAGGAGGAGAAGTAATATGTCCGAGCCTATCAAAAACCGCTATGAATTTGTCATCCTGTTCGACGTGGAGAACGGCAATCCCAACGGGGATCCGGACGCGGGCAATATGCCCCGGGTGGATCCGGAGACCGGCCTGGGCATTGTCACCGACGTGTGCCTGAAGCGGAAGATCCGCAACTATGTGGAGACGGTGAAGGAGGACGCCACCGGCTACCGCATCTATGTCAAGGACGGCGTGCCTCTTAACCGCAGCGACGCCGAGGCCTACGCCGCTCTGGACGTGGACGAAAAGACCATCAAGGAAAAGAAAAAGGCCGACCCTGACCTGGATCGGAAAGTCCGGGACTGGATGTGCGCCAACTTCTACGATGTACGCACCTTTGGCGCGGTGATGACCACCTTTGTGAAGGCCGCTCTCAACTGCGGCCAGGTGCGGGGGCCGGTGCAGCTGGGCTTCGCCCGCAGCGTGGAACCCGTCATTCCCCAGGAGATCACCATCACCCGCGTGGCCATCACCACCGAGGCCGACGCGGAGAAAAAGGGCACTGAGATGGGGAGAAAGTATGTCATCCCCTATGGTCTTTATCGCTGCGAGGGCTACGTCTCCGCCAACCTGGCCCGCAAGACCACCGGCTTCTCCGAGGAGGATCTGTCCCTGCTGTGGGAGGCAATCCTCAATATGTTCGAGCACGACCACTCCGCCGCACGGGGCAAGATGGCCGTGCGGGAGCTGATTGTCTTCCAGCACGACAACGAGCTGGGCTGCGCCCCGGCCTGGAAGCTCTTTGAAGCGGTACATGTCACCCGGAGGGATCCCGGTGATCCCGCCCCTGCCCGCTCCTATCAGGATTACTCCGTCACGGTGGACGAGGCCGCCCTCCCCGCCGGAATCACCTGCCGGCGGATGGGGTGAACTTCCGTGAGGAGGAGTTCCTCCCCCTCTCCGGCCTTCAGCACTTTGCCTTCTGCCGCCGCCAGTGGGCGCTGATCCATCTGGAACAGCAGTGGCAGGAAAATCTGCGCACCATAGAGGGCCAGCTTCTCCATGAGCGTGCCCACGACGCCTCCCTTCGGGAGCGGCGGGGCGATACTCTGGTTCTCCGCAGTCTGGCGGTGGCCTCCCCTACCCTGGGACTGTCCGGCCAGTGCGACGTGGTCGAATTTCGCGCCGCGCCGGAGGGCGTCCCCCTCGCGGGCGAGGAGGGCCGCTGGCTGCCCTTTCCCGTGGAGTACAAGCGTGGCCGGCCAAAGCCTCACCAGGCGGACGAGCTTCAACTGTGTGCCCAGGCCATGTGTCTGGAGGAAATGCTGTGCTGCCCCGTC
>OOCB01004127.1_pt1 | contig 12826 bp, 31 predicted proteins | sample 1671351 | NCBI WGS metagenome assembly OOCB01 (sample SAMN06348148, study PRJEB24527) | human gut metagenome | biome: human gut; feature: ankylosing spondylitis patient; material: feces | host: Homo sapiens | place: China | collected 2015-10
CGCATCGGGCGCCATTTGACTTCATTGATTATACAGTACATTTGATCATTCCTCAAACACCGGATGGTTTGCTAACTTATCAGAAGCCTTGTAAATATATGTTCCGTCCTCATATCCTTCTCCCCATGTTTCGCGGACATAAAGAATATCGCCAGGATGATATGGCGGTGTAATTTTCCCTTGATTTCCATCTGTGTCATATATATACAGCGGTTCTTCGTTTACTTCAAAATATCCTTGTGGTTCCGGCTTTACAAGTCTGCGCGTGCAACTCTTTCTTTCGTCCAGAATCGCCCGCACCATTTCACTGTTAAATAGTATAGGTCTGATCATTCTTCTTCCTCCTCATCCTTAATTCCTTCCCAGTCGATCCGCTGCCCGCATTCCGGGCAGTATCCGTACTGATTCCATTCATCTTGCATTACTCCGCATCGCGGGCATACCCATGCACCGGAAGACTCCATGTCTGGTTTTCGCGGATCCGCTTTTTCAATAGCCGCCTGTAATTGACACTGTCTCTTATCATCCTCGGGTTGTCGTACGATCCAAATTTTGCCAAATGCTTTTGTTTTGATCTTCATACGCTTCACTCCTCCATCAGTTCCTAGTTATCGAACTCATTCCCGATCACCTCGAAGTGCTCACAGTCCCACTTGTCCAGTGGTGACGGCTCATCCGTCAACTCCTGCCAATATGGGGGCCGGCGCGTCACGAATCCGCAGCCTTCTCATCTCACGACTACCCGTATTTCGATCTCAGGATAATCCGGATCCAGAGGTCCGGAGAGAATGTCGTGTTCGAAGATAGGCTTACCATTCTTGTCCCGGAGTCCGGTGCACTGGCAAATGGTGTCAGGATATACCTCGTATGCAAATGGTCTTTCGGCGCTGTTGTTGATATATCCATGTCTCCATCCGCCGCCTGTGGTTATCCCACGGTATCTATAGCGCTCATTCATTATCTCTTATCCTCCGCCATCTTTGTCAGCTCTCCCAATTCATGATTTTTGGGTTTCCACAGATGCAAGCAGTTTCCGGCTACGTTCACATACTGGCTCTTTTTCGGGTGTATCTGATATGCTTCCTCTTCCTCATCGAAAAAGATGTCCTTCAAAATACACATGTCATTCCATGTTGGAGTCCTGAACTGTTTCTTCGGAGATATAGAGACATGCTCATATCCATCTTCGTTCTCGCCCCAGATCACGCTACACGTACCGCAGTCAGGGAGTTTCACCCATGCGATATGCAGTGGGAACATGATTGCATGTCCCCATATGTACTTGTTACTTAAAATCTCATTAAGATCTCTCATCTATCTCACCCTCCTATCAGCCACATGCCAAATAATAACGCAGCCAGATATATCCCAGTTGCTCCCACTATAAGCAGTTTCTCTTTTATATCATCTTCCGCAATGCAAAGGATGAAGGAAATCACTGTTATACATACGATCCAGTAGCCAACCATTACTCTAATCATTCCTCTTTCCCCCTGTACGGTTCCGGCAACGGCATCCAAGCGATAATATCCATGTACTGCCAGCTGTTAATTTTAAAACCATAGCCGTCATACTGTACGAGACAGCAGCGCTTAAAATTCTTATCCCACCCCAGTACGCTATTTAAGGACACTTCCGGTAACTTCTCTGTCACCGGAATCCATCTCCGAATATTCATTCCTTGCCTCCTGTTCCATCACCGCTTTTGCAAGCTCACGATCTACTGCGTGCTCCAAAATTTCTGATGGACTTCACTCCTTGTCAAAAGCCGGTATCCTGTGACCTCGTGAATGAGTCTTCTCAGATTCCACAAATCTGCTGTGGTTGCCATCTCATCATTCATAATTTCCATCCCCATTGTTCCGCCATCGCTTTAGCGATTCCCGGAAATGTCTTTGATCTTACTCCAGCGTCCCGGCTATATGTATCTTCCCATGTCCGGGCTTTCCCGCTCGGTAATCTTCCAAACATTTTCGCATTGTCCGGTTTCGGAAGTCCCGTTCCCTCCAATGGTGGCAAACCTTTCAGCCATAAGCAGGTACGCTTTGTTACATAGTTCTCAGTATCTTCTACACTCTCAGCGAACATATAAGGATCTATGATCTGATCCGCTTTGCGGTATGCACTATTCATAAATCCAACCGGGTTCTCAACGCAGATCTTGTCGATGTGCGCCAGTGCAAAATGCATGAAGAACACCGCGCCGTATGCCCGCTCTCTCCACCGCTCCGCAACCTTCTCCGGCTCTGTGCATTTCAGCGAGAAAAATCTCGTTGCCACGTTCGACAGATAGGTGCACGGCGGATGAGCGATCAGCATGTCCCATTTTCCGACATTATGAACTCTGCCGTCCATCGTCACCACTGCCCCCCCCTCAAGCGTTTTGAGCGCGTCATTGAGAATGTGCCACTCTGGGTGTCCACCAGACGGCTTTTTAATGTCGCAGCTATACGCTTCGTGTCCTAAGTCGCGAAACGCCTTACAAACAGTCTGTGACTCTTCACATGCGACTAACACTTTCATTCTGTGCACCCTCCCATAAATACTTATTCCATTTCACAATATCATCCCAACGGAAGCTCTCTTCGCATCCAGTCCGCCCAGGATGCGGGTTCACCAGTCTTGCATGAACAAAATGTGGATAAACTGCAATCACTTTTGCTTTTCTGTGGACTTCCGTTCTGTTGTTGCAAGCTTCTTTTGATCCTCCTTTGAGTGTCCACACCGTCAGCCGATCTCCGCGCTTAACTTTTTTCTTTGCAGAGGCAATACGTGACATAAAAATCTGTGCCTGTGTGTAACTCTGCAACTTTGTTTCATTTGTCCCCAACTGCATTTCTTCTCCTCTGTTCTTTCCGGAGCCCGTTCATCACGGACTTCCTCACTTCGTCCCATCTCTCGCGGAACTCCTCATCCACAAGATCCTCAAGCTCGCCCTCGACATGGATCAAGTATCTGCCATCGTGCAGTCTCCCGGCTTTCGCCATGCTCGGAACTCGTCCGACAGGTGCGCCGATCAGATCCGCGACCTGCTGCCGTGTTGCCTTGTGGCAGATATCTTCTCCGGTCGTGAGGTCCTTCACTCCATACGCAAGCATTTGCCCACCTCTTTTCTTTTGACTGCCAGAATCCGCATTCTGACCTTGTCCCATTCTTTTGCCAGTAACTCCTTGCGCGGATGCTCTGCCGTTACCTCGCCACACGGCATGATGATATATCTCCTCTTGCAACGCTGCCCACGTCCGGCATACTGTGAAATATGGTCCAGATCAACATCAATCAGATTACTGACTTCCCGGCACCGAAGCCCTTCTCCGATCATCACGCCGGTTTTTGTGTCCAGTACATCATAGAGCTTTGCTCTCATTCGTTCCACCTCCCTGTCAGCCGCAGCCAGTCGTAGAACTCTGCCACGGTTTTTCGCTGGTATGCGTAAAAATCATCCGATTTTGCCGGGACCCCGCGCTTACGATCCAGCCGATCATATCCAACACCCTCCGTCAAGCTCTCATAGATCAGCAGTTCAAGCCCCGGAGCGTTAGAAATTGCGCACTGGAAGAGTCTCAACCGGTCCTCTCTCCCCATCTTCCGGCAGTAATCCCGGACGCGCCTGACATCATCCGGCGGGATCCCATACTCGTTATATCCTCTGTTCCTCGCTCGCATAACGCTCCTTTCCGCCTATGTGCCGCTCCTGCTTGCCATTTCCCGGGCGATCAAGGCGTCATAGTCATATTCTCTTTGCTGGAAGTTATCAAAGCGGTTCCTGGGCTTCTCAGTGCCTTTGGCGGTCGATTCCTGCCGCTGGCTCTGGCTTCTTGCCCAGTTCCTCACTGCTGCTTTCCAGTCTTTCATCTTGTTTTTCCCGACATACCAGTTTTTTGACTCGTAGAAATCAACAAAGCGATCAGCATCCACGTTCAAGCCCTTTTCCCGGCAATATTCCCTCACATCCTCCGGGGTGGGTGGCGCGAAGCGCTTTTCTTTAACACTCTTTAGAGTGTTTTCTTTTATATCATTTACATTATCATTTACATTTACATTAGGTTTTGAGCTAATGCATTTTGGTTCCGTTTTGGTTATCGTTTGGTTATCGTTTGGTTTTCTACCGCCCCTTGTCCCGTTCTCATAACGCTTGTTGTTTTTGTCGATCTGCGGTCTTGCCATGATGAGAATCGACTTTGCAACGCCCTTGACATCATCGGCTGTTCCATCCAACGCATACCGCATGATCGCCGTTACCGCCTGCTTGAAGTCTTCCGGCGGCAGATCTTCCACCGCCTCAAAGAAGCTGCGATAAAAAACCATGCTGTCTCTTGTCATCGGCTCACCTCCTCAAGCTCTACTGTAATGTAAGGCTCTTTCTGGGAGACGGAGAAGGTGTCCGTGAATCCGCAAACCTCTTTCCATCCATCGTTGGCAAGCACTCCGCACTCCACTAGCGCGTCCTGGATCACTTTATGCCCGAAACCGGCGATGTTATCGAGATCGCGCCGCCGGTTCGGCTCGTACCAGTGATAATGGATGATGACCGGGTGCTTGATGTGAACTCCGCGGAGCTTGTTGCGGATGCAGAACACAACCCAATCCTGTTCCTTCCGCTTCATCCTGCCGCCGCCTTTTGCGTTTCTCCGGCAGGAATCTATGTATTCGTTGAGCCCTCTCATCCTCCCGGGGATCGTGAAACTGTACTTCATGTTTCCATCTCCATCTGCTGTACTCTACTTATAAGCTTCTGTGCGCCTCTGCATGACTTCCGTATGGACTTCGCCCTACGATTCTGTCCTGTTACCCATTCAACGGCTTCTGTGACTCCCTGTGCGTCCTCTGTGGCAATGTAGTAGCCACTTCCATCAGTGGCGGAAAGTATCGGCTCTTCTTCTCTGAGCCGCTCGATGCATTCTCTTATCAGCCGGTCCGGGTATCCTGTCGATTCCACGATCTGCCTGTGGCTGACCGCATTCTCTTTTCCTATGCCCAGCGTATTGTACACGATGAGCATAGCAAGATTCATGTCTACTTTCTCTTTCATTGCTCCTCCTTTCCGCCCCGGATCATGCCGGGGCTTGAGGTATGTATTAAAATGGCACTCGATAAGATGCTGTGACATGTAAAGGTGCCATTTGGAGGTTGATTCCAACCTGTAAGATTTCCTTACAAGTATGATTCCCCGAACTCCTTTATGAAGTCCGCTCTGCTGCCGTGATTCTTCTCGTAATCTCTCTGGCAGCGCTGTTTCAGATACTTATCAATCTTGAGATTCTCTTTTGTGCGTTTGAATCGCGCCCCGTTCGGGTGCAATGTCGGATGCAGTGGGATCACATAGCCGTAGGCTTCGGATCGTGACCGATTCGCGGCACCGAAAACATGATGCCGTTCCACTTCCGGGGATCCCGTGAAAAAGCAGTGATCCATGTCATCTGTGAAGATGCTCCATAATCTCTTAGCCATGTTTGCCGCCTTTCTGCGCTTCATACGCGTCCATGAGCCGCTTGAACTCGTCCGGTGCGATTGTTGGTATGCCCTGCTCCTTGCACTCGCTTATAAGTCCGCTCAGGAGCTCAGAGAACTCTTTCGTATCATAATCATGCGATCCGCGAAGGAGATAGTATACTCTGTCGCGCTTCCCGTTCCGCTCGATCGTCTGCGATGTGGGGCGGATGTGATACTCTTCCGCCTCCAGCGCTTTCTGATAGGCTTCATCGGTGTCCGGGATCCGGAGCGGTACGCACTGCCCCTCGATCATCTCAAGCTGCCCATACCGTCTTAACAGTTCGTTATGCATACACGGCTTGCTGACTTTCAGTACTTCTGCAAGCTCACTAAGGAGCTTCCAGTACATTCCGTTCGCGTCAAGGCTCCGCTTCTTCCGGTACTGTTTCACGATCACCGTCAGGAGCTTGTCCTTGATCTGGTCGATCCCTGCGATGATGTCGCCGTCAACCTCGAATGTGAGGTTCCATTTTCCGCTCACCCAGTCCTTCGCGACTCCCTTGAGCTTTCCGGTACATTCCATGCGTCATCACCTCAATTCCACGGCAGGCCCTCATCAGCCTTATCCGGTACTTCCGGTGCAGGCTTGTCCGGCTTTCCCTTGAGGATATCCATAGCCTTTTTCCAATCCTCAAATGTCAGATCATGCACGTCTGCGACTTTGTACGTCTGTAAGATGCCTTTTAATCCGATGCCGGTCCGCTGAAGCTCAGCGAAAAGCGTGTTTACATATTTGGCTTCCAGTGTTGGCTTTGCCGGTTTACTCGGCGGCGGTGTCTCTGCATCCGGGTCTTTCATTTCCTCAGTCGGGATGCAAAATGTCTGGAAGCAAGCATATTTGAACGCCGCGCTCATTGCCTTGTTCGTTGCCTTATCTCCGCTGTCCATTCCCTCGCCAATCACCGTGGCAGAAACGGAAGAACCGTCCTCCGCATAGAATGTATACTCTACAGTGCAAATGGAGTAAATCAAGTTGCTTCCCTTCGCTGCTTGGCGCTCCTCGCGCCTCTGATCCAGCACTTTCGGGATGGCGAACATTTTGTATTTGGTCATTGCCGGGTTGAGCGCGTTCATGACTGCATCAATTCCGCGATACGCAAATCCCTGTTTGTTCCAGCTGTCTTTTCCGATCGCTCCGATCTCAGCCATAACAGCCGGGATCGTTTCATAGATACTCATTTTTTTCTTCTCTTCCATGCTCTCACCTACTTAATCTGGAGATTCTGCCTTGCGATCAGCCGCGCCCCTTCGATTTCTGCTCCACTCTTCAAGAGCTTCTTGAGTGCTGTCTTGTCCACTACCGGATCAGCGATCTTGATGCAGGAGTCCGGCAGTGCGTTCACGTTGCCGACATACTCAACGGCTTCTGACTTTCTCCATGATGCTGATACCCTTGCCGTCTGGAACTTCTGCCCGTTGAGAATGCCGCTGACATACTTCTTAAGGCTTTCGGCTTTCGCTTCCACTCTTGCCTGACGGTCGGCGAATGCCATCTTCTCCTTTTTCAGTGCCTCCGCATCTGCCTGCAAGTTCTTGATCCACAGAAGAACGTTCTCCGTTTTCTCCTCAAGTTCCATCTGCAAGCCGTCAATGGCTGCATATGCGGCGTTCTCGATGATCTCGCCCGTCTCCGGATCCACCGCTTCCTCGTATGCCTGCTCAAGAGCGGCGTTAATTTCGTACAGATTCATATGCTACCTCCAATTCTTTCACTCTGTTCTCGTTTCTTTCGTTTCTATGTTTGATCCGGCGGTTCATATCTTCCCGGCATCTCTCACAGAGGAGCCCGCCATCCTCCAGATATGCGCCGCAGATATCACACCTGTCTAGCATCCTGCAACTGCTTCCTTTCCTCTTTAAGATCTTTGAGTAATTCATCATAGTCCCCGCGAAAGGCTTCAAACGCATACAGCATCTTAGTTGTTTGACATGGGTCATACGGGTCTTTGCAGATGTAAGCCCAACACCCATTTGACACACCAGAAAATTCGAACCTCGCTGCTACTGTGAGTCTGTCGATGTCCATCACTACATCCAACATCTCGTGGATCTTCTTTCTTCTCAGCTTCTCAGTCTTCTTTTCAAGTCTCTTCTTCATCGTTCTCCTCCTCGTTCAAATCAATTCGGCTTTCTGCCAATGCTATAGCCGCTTTATATGCCTGCGCATGTTTATTTTTCCTATGAGTCTTTTCTACTGCCCTGAAAAATTCATCAGTGTCGCCTTTAAAGCATCCGCATTTCACTCCGATAGTAAGATGCTTCGTCCGGAAAAATGTTGTGAAATCGTCACGACTACCCAGCGGACCAACAACCAAATAATGAGACATCTTAAATATCTGCGCATTGCCGTACACCCACGCATTGCCGTACACCCACGCATCGCCGTACACCCACGCATCGCCGGACACCCACGCATCGCCGTACACCCACGCATCGCCGTACACCCACGCATCGCCGGACTGATCGAGGTTTTCCTCTTTCTCGATAAATCCTCCAAGTTCTCCCTCTTCAACGTCTCCAAAAGCTACCAGAGCCTTAATTCTGAAAAGTGTTCTGCCGAACTTCACAATGCTTTCGGCTGTTAATTCATATTTCTTCATTCCATTTCCTCCATCCCATACATCATTGGTATCATCGCCAGCGCCGCCAGCACTCCCGCCACGCCCATCGTGGAATAAGGCACTGTGATCGCGAACACTCCCCAGAAGCCACATGCGAGTGTTGCGATCCGCGCGAGGCACTTGATCGCCTGCCGAATCATCATCTGACGTTTTTTTGCTCTGAGCCGCTTCTCGGCTTCCAGGCGGCTCATGATTAAGATCATTGATTTCATCTGATCCCCCCCCTATCTGTTCACACACGCGGCGATGATCCACGCTAAATTGCTTCCCATCGCGAACGCCGCCGTTATTGTCCAAGCGATCATCCACTTGATTGTTTCCATTCTCGCCTGCGCGATCACTTCACTTGCCAGTGGACTATCTTTTGTGCTCTTATCCATCTTTATTCGCCTTTCTTGTCGTGTTTTTCTCTCTCGATCCGGTCCGCCCATACACACAGCCATGCAAGTGTTGCAACAGCCCCGACCATAGCTCCCAACAGGAACATCGTCATTCCGTCCACCTCCCTTACAGATAATCCGCTTTCTCGCTGTCTGAGACCTTGCCGATCTGCATCAGCCGCCACAGCTCTCCGGAGCGGAAGGTGGATGGATCGCGGAGGCGATTGTAATAGGTTCCGATCTTGAGTCCTAAGCACTTCGCCATCTTCTCGTTATCGTACTGCTTCTGTGCCTTGACTTTGGCGATCAACACGCGGATGTTGTCGCTCTTCTCTTTCCCATACGTGACCTTCATGCTCTCACCCCTTTATTTGTCTTTCTGATCCTTACAGGCTTCCGTGTTGCAGTCGATCACTCCAGCCATATAGCCGAGGATATAATGCTTTTTATCTTCCGGGAGCTTGTCGATCTGTGTTGTTACATCTCTGATAAGGTTTCTTTTTTCGTCTGACATATACTCACCCCTTTCAGTCGTTCTATTCTTCAACTTCAAGGATGTCTGCCACATCGACATCCAATGTACGGGCAATCTTTCCCAGTGTTGCCGGTTTCACGTCTCGTCCTGCAATCACATTGCTTACTGTCTTTCGATTCATGGCGGACTTTTTTGCCAGATCCACCTTGTCCATGCAGGCTCTTGCTATCGCAAGTTCAAGTTTTTTTCGGTTTGCTTTCATTTTCATCCTCCTCGTGATTCTTATTTATTGAATCTGGTGGGAACGACACTCCCATCAGATTTTTTCATTTGCGGCAAGCGCTCAAGGTTTTTGTATCACCCTTGTGATTGTATATTATCACTCTTGTTATATTTTGTCAAGCATTTTTATCACATTTTCTTGACTTTTTATCACACAAGTGATATCATAATAATGAAAGGAGGGATACATTTGGGAACAATCAATGAAAGAGTTTCTGCTCTTAGAAAGAAGCTTGGTATGAATCAGAAAGATTTCGCCGAAACGCTTGCTATTAAGCAAGCTGCACTCTCCATGATCGAGAGCGGGCAAAGAGATTTGTCTGAAAAGAATATCAAGCTGATATGTGCCGCCCATAAAGTCAATTATGATTGGCTCGTGAACGGAACCGGGGAAATGTTCCAGGATGACGATAGCGATGCGCAGGCTATCGTGGATTCCGTCATGACGGGAGACAACGAATTCGCCAAGAAGATTCTTGTACAGTTCGCAAGGCTGGACGAAAGCCGCTGGCGGCAGATCGAAGAGATCTTGAATGAACTCAAAAAAGAATAGTACGAAAAAGGAAGAGCCGAGGATTGATTCCCCGGCTCTTCTGTTATTCTCTCAGATAAAGATACAATAATAATTTATATACCCGTTTCAATGTCTGATCCGTCTGCACCTTCTCCAGCAAGTCGATGATTTTCTTCTTATAATCCATCTTCGTCCCTCCATTATCGAAAAATGTCAAAATTGAACAATAATATTGCCTTTACTTCAATTATTTGTAGTGATATGATGAGTATATGCAAATATTTGAAGTTTATGCATGAGCAAGGAGGAAAACAGTATGATATGTCCAAAATGTGGAAGCGAAGATGTGAAAGTTCAAGTTGTATCGGAGGAAGTTGTGAGAGTTCATAAGCACGGTTGGGTATACTGGCTGTGTGTTTCATGGTGGATATGGATCTTTAAAGCTATGTTCTGGTTGCTTACATCGCCCTATCAGCTTTTGAAGGGTGCAAAAGGGAAAACTGAGAAGTATTCCAACACCGAGCATTCCACCATGTGTGTATGCCAGAAATGCGGGCATACATGGAAAATAAAATAATTTTAGAGGTGTAAAAGTATTATGAGAAAGAAGATCTATATGATTGCCTTGACAGCTACACTCATGTTATCTGGGTGTGGGGCAGACAAAGCAGCGGAAACCACAGCGGCGCAGGAGACCACCGTTGCAGAGACAACAGCCGCCGAAGAGACCAGCGAGACAAAATCAAACCTCGAAGCCGTTGGAGATGTTTCGGTGGATAAGGGTGTATTTGATGTTACTCTGAATATCCCGGCCGAATTCGTCGGAGGCTCCACGCAGGAAGATCTTGATAAAAAGGCTGCTGAATACGGCTACAAGGCTACTCTGAACGATGATGGAAGTGCCACATATGAGATGACGAAGAGCCAGCATGCGGAGATGATGAAGTCGTATGCGGACAGCATCAACGAATCACTGGCAAAGATGATCGGCTCCAAAGATTATCCGAACATCACAGACATCACGGCGAACGATGATTTCACTTCCTTCACGATCACAACAAAGAACGCAGAACCGGACTTGAGCGAGTCAATGTCCGTCATGCAGTTATATATGATGTCTGGAGTTTATAATATTTTCAACGGAACTCCGGTCGAGAACGTCCACGTTGATTTTGTGAACGCTGATTCCGGTCAAGTTATTTCATCAACAGACTCAGCAGACAGCAAAAAATAAATTTGCTTTCGCGAATAAAAAAAATATTTTTGCACATACTACAAATGAAAAAATCGGTTCAGTGCTGGCACACCAAACCGATTCTATAGCTCCAGAAAGAGATATTCTGAAACCTACACATATAGTGTATCACTTTCTGGACAGCCATGCAAGCGGAATCGAAAGATTCCGGTGGCTGTTATTTTTTTACACTTAAGGAGGTATTTACATGGCAACAGCAAAAAAATTACCGTCTGGATCATGGAGGTGCCAGGTATTCTCACACATTGAGACATCTATTGATCCGAAGACCGGAAAAAAGAAGGACAAACGTATTTACAAGAGCTTCACCTCGGATGTGCCGGGGCCGAAGGGAAAACGTATTGCGGAACAGATGGCGGCTCAATGGGCCGCTGAGAAGGAGAATGCAACGAGTGTGCAGAATCTCACGTTGGGGGAAGCGATCGACCGTTACACTGATGAGCGGTTGTCCCTGCTATCACCCAGAACGGTTATGGACTACCGCCGGACCCGGAAGAAGGACATGCAGGAGCTAATGAATCAGAAGGTTCCTACATTGACGCAGGAGCAGGTGCAGGTTGCAATCAACGCCTTTGCCGCAAATCACGCACCCAAGACAGTGCGTAACGCTCATGGACTGATCGCTGCTGTTTTAGGCGTGTATCGTCCGAATTTCGCTTTGAACACCAAGCTCCCGGAAAAAGTACGCCCGAAGATCTACGTGCCTACAGACGCGGAGATACAGCGTCTTATGGAGTGTGCAAAAGGGACAGAGTTGGAGATCCCGATCCTGCTTGCGGCATTCGGTCCGATGCGGCGCGGGGAGATCGGTGCGCTGACATCCAACGATATCTCCGGAAACATGGTCCACATTACGAAGAATATGGTCTTGAACACGGAACGTCAATGGATCATAAAAACGCCGAAAACTTACGCCGGTGATCGCTATATTGATTTTCCGGACTTTGTAATCGAAAAGATAAAGGGGAAAAAGGGAAGGATCGTTTCGCTGGATCCGAATCAGATCACAAGGAAGTTTCATGATCTTCTCAAGAAAAACAAAATGGAGCTGTTCCGCTTCCACGATCTCCGGCACTACTCCGCATCCATCCAACATGCATTGGGGATCCCGGATGCCTATATCATGAAGCGAGGGGGATGGGGGAACGATGGAACCCTAAAAGAAGTGTATCGCCATACAATGGATGACAAAACCATGTCGATGAATGAGATAGCAAACACGCATTTTTCAGAGTTATGCAACACGAAATGCAACACAAAATAAAAAGAAGCCTGTATTTACAAGCTTCTTTCAATGCCGGTGACCGGACTTGAACCGGTACGGGGTTGCCCCCGAGGGATTTTAAGTCCCTTGCGTCTGCCTATTCCGCCACACCGGCAGACATATAAATATGTCGATGATGGTTTCCCATCGAGTGGGACCTATAGGGCTCGAACCTATGACCCTCTGCTTGTAAGGCAGATGCTCTCCCAGCTGAGCTAAGATCCCAGATATGAAATTTAAAATCCTTATTCCTAAGGAAGCGACCCGGATGGGATTCGAACCCACGACCTCCGCCGTGACAGGGCGGCGCTCTAACCAGCTGAGCCACCGGGCCAAAATATTTTTATCAGTAGTATGAACCTTTTACCAGGTAGAGTGGACCTTCAGGGACTTGAACCCGGGACCGACCGGTTATGAGCCGGTTGCTCTAACCAACTGAGCTAAAGGTCCATAAGTTTAGGACTGAAAGCCGATGATCGGACTCGAACCGATAACCTGCTGATTACAAATCAGCTGCTCTGCCAATTGAGCCACATCGGCAT
>OOCB01004137.1_pt1 | contig 12803 bp, 10 predicted proteins | sample 1671351 | NCBI WGS metagenome assembly OOCB01 (sample SAMN06348148, study PRJEB24527) | human gut metagenome | biome: human gut; feature: ankylosing spondylitis patient; material: feces | host: Homo sapiens | place: China | collected 2015-10
ACCGTTGAAATGCAACCGCAGTTGGTAGGGGCGGGGCTCTGCTCGCCCAGCAGAATGCAGTGAATTCCTTCGAGAATTTGCGGCGAATCCGCAAGCAGTTACCTCTTTGGATGTAGGGGGCGATGCGCACATCGCCCCGTTGGGCAGCTGTGAATTCGCCGAAGATTCCCGTAAAATCGGTACATCCTTCCCGATTCTGGCCGATTACAGCATCTTCCCGGTTGGAAACCGGCTGATCTGCGCCACGCACGGCCACGTCTACAACACCGCGCACCTGCCGCCGCTCTGCCCCGGCGATATTCTCCTGCACGGCCATACACATGTACCCGCGTGGGAGCCGTTCGGCGAGGAAAACCTCTATTTGAACCCCGGCTCTGTCTCCATTCCGAAAAACGGCTCCGCACGCGGCTATCTGACGCTGGAAGACGGCTTTTTTCAGTGGAAAACGCTTTCCGGCGACGTATACCATACGCTCACGCTGTAATATGGTGCTTATACACAGCAGAAACAGGCTTCCCATCGAACCCGTTCGATGGGAAGCCTGTTGTCTGTTTGCCGGTTCATTCGCCCTTGACTTTGTAGCCGCAGATGCGGATAGCTGCCTTCGCAAGTTCTGCCGTCGGGTCAACGAATGGCCCGGGCTGCGGCAAAGTATCGGCGATAATAGGCAATTCCGTGCAGCCGAGGATAAAATAGTCCGCGCCGCGCGCGCGAAGTCCGTCCAGAAGCGCCTGCCATGCACCCTGCTCCGGTTCAAGCGGCTTGGATGCCTTCACAACATCGTAGATCAGGTGCATCAGCACATCCTGCTCGCCTTCGTCCGGCACAAGACAGTGCACGCCCTGTGCATTCAGCGCCTTTTCATAAAGGCCGGTTGCAAGCGTGCCCTTCGTTGCGAGGATTGCAGCGGTCTGGCCGGGAAAATCCTTTGCGCATGTCTTCGCCGTAGCCTCGAGCATACTGAGAAACGGCAGGCTTGTCATGGCCTGCAGGCGGGGAAGGAAATAATGCGCGGTGTTGCACGGCATGATAACGCAGTCCGCGCCGCAACGCTCCAACGAGCGCAGAGCCGAGGCCATTTCCGGCACAGGATCCGACCCGCCGGACAAAATCGCTGCCGTGCGGTCTGGAATGCGAGCGTTGGAATCGATATAGACGCGGATGTGCTCGTTGTCGCAGGCTGCATCTGTCAGAAGCGTGATCTTGCGGAACAAATCCGCCGTTGCAAGCGGTCCCATGCCGCCTAAAATGCCGATGGTCTTACCCATGGCGATTCCTCCTTGATGGGAAATATCTGATATAGAAAGAGGGGACGGACTGTTGTCCGTCCCCCTTTTATTAGGACTTGATTGTCAGTTCGAACGAATTAGCCCTTGATCGCGCCCTGATCGTCGACCGTGATGACGGTAGCGAAGTCGGAAGCGGCCTTGCTGATGTCGTTGCTGACGGTGATGACGCCGTTGTACATATCAGCGACCATCGCCTTGTAGTCGTCCTCCGTGAAGCTGTCGGACCACTGTGTGCCCTCGCCCATCGGGATCTGGACGTAGTTCGCTTCGGGATCGTCCGCGGAGACGAGGCCCAGCGTTGCGATCTTGCCAACGTAGTTTGCCCAGTTGCCGTTGATGATGACGTCGTTCAGCGTGTCGTAAGTAGCGGGGTACAGACCCTTCATAGCGGAGGTAACGGTCAGACCGTCAACACCCGCGTAGTTCGCGATCACGCCAGCCTGGTCAACGTCAACGCCGATGACCTTGCCGTTCGCCTTCTTGGCAGCGTCAACAGCGGAGGTGTAGATGCCGCCGCCGCAGGCGAAGACGACCTCAGTGCCGCCTGCATACCAGGTATCCATAACAGCAGTGATGTCAGCGTCGCCGAAGAACTGGCCGCCGTAGACATACTTCACAGTGACGTCGGACAGGCCCAGATCGGCAGCCGCAGCGTCAACGCCCTGCACGAAGCCGTAGCCGTAGCGGATAACAGCGGGAACAGCCATGCCGCCCAGGAAGCCGAGGCTCTTGTAGCCCAGCTTGACAGCAGCGTAACCGGCCATGTAGCCGCAGAGCTCTTCCTGATAGATCGCGCAGTAGACATTGCTCATGTCAACATACTTTTCGAGATCCCAGTTGTCGGGGTTGTAGTCATAGCTTTCGCCAGCCTTGGCAACACCGGCCTCGAGCAGGTCGCCCTTGGCAACGTCGAGCGCGATGAACTTGACATCGGGGAATTCCGGAGCAGCCTCGACGATCGCGCCGCCGAAGGCGTAGCCCGGCATCACGATGACGTTGTAGCCTTCGTCAACAGCCTTTTCGATCATGGCGACACGGTCAGCGGTGTTGTCGCCGGCGGGCTTGAAGTAGCTGAACTCCACGCCGTTGTCCTCGCAGAACGCCTTGCAGGCTTCATACGTGGTCTGGTTGAAGGACTGGTCGGTGATATCGCCGTAGTCGGTGATCATGGCGACTGCGTACTCGGTGTTGTCAGCCGGCTCTTCGGTAGGTTCTTCTTCCTCGGTCTCCTCAGCGGGAGCAGGCTCTTCGTCCTTGGTCTCTTCTGCGGGAGCGGGTTCCGTGGTGGTTTGTTCGGGCTCGTCGGTGGTCTCTGCGGGCTTGGATGCGCAGGCAGCCAGGCTCAGGACCATGACCAGAACCAGAAGCAGTGCAAGATACTTCTTCATTTGAAAATCTACCTCTTTCATAATATTATTCCGCACCGGACCGCGGCGAACCGTACCCCGGTGTCAGAATTGCCCCCTCACAGGGGGGGAGCAATTTTGATTATATCAGCTTTCGCTGCTGATTGCAATGACTTTTCACAGCTTCTTCCATGTTTTTCACAGCTTTTTTGCCTGCAGCATCCATTTCAGGATCCGGATCGCCGCCTTTTCCAGACCGATGCGGTCGGAACGGAGCGTTTCATCGCCCCAGAGCATCCCGCCGTAGCCGCAGTCGAGCAGCCATGCACGCAGGAGCGGACTGTTCTCCGTGAGCCGCTGGCCGGAGATGGCGCAGTCCGGCAGCTTTGCCGCACGGCAGCTGTTTGCCGCGATCTCAAACGGAAGGCCGTACACGTCGCGCAGCGCGGACTGGGAAACGGAAACGGCCTCCGGCAGGCTCTGTGCGTGCAGCGCAGCCGTTCCATAGGGCCATGCGCCCGCGGCCAGCGCCGAGGTCATAGCGCCGCAGACAACCGGCTCCTCCGACCATTTTTCCGCGAACCGCGCCTCCTGCGGCGAACGCATCACGCCCGCATCCGGCCCCAGCCAGAGCTGAACGCCGAGTTCCGCCATTTCAAGGCCCACCGCGCGTCCGACAGCCCGGACGACCTCCTGGTCAAACGAGCAGGCCAGCTGCGCAGGCGCGGGGAAGACGGTCGCGCACTGCCGCCGGACGATCTCGCCGGTTTCCTCATCGGGAATATCGCGCAGCAGGCGCAGCCCCTGCGCGCCGCCCGCGATCTGCACGGCGGGGATCCCATAGCGCTCGATCGCAGCCGACGCGCCGAGCGCGCCGGGGACGGACGCTTCCTCTCTGCCGAAGCCGCAGACCAGCCGCTCCAGATTTTCCGTGTCCATATCGGCCACAAGATGGAACACGCTGCACCGTCCCTCGCGCACGTCAGCAAGCGTATGATGCGCCCCGTCCGGGCGGCAGCCGGTAAACTCCCGGCCCTTTCTGCGGCTGCGGCGGGGCAGATTGCGATCCGAGAAGCGGATGGCGTGTTTGTGCGCCTGCTCGATCTCGGCCAGATCCTCAGGGAACTGGAAGCAGACGTTTTCCGGCCGCGTGCGTTCCTGTGCGGCAGGCATGGTGAGCGGCTCCGCCGCCTGCACCACGGCACTGCGCGTCAGACGGATGGAGCCTGCCAGATAGCAGGCACGGCTGCTCGTGCCGATACGGATATCATAATACCCCGCGTCCAGCACGAACGCGTGTGCGCTTTCGCGGTAGACAGAAAGCTCAGTGATGGGGAAGCGCAGCGTAATTGTCTGGCTCTCGCCGGGGGCCAACAGGCGGCTCTTCCGGAAGCAGTTCAAAAAGCTGACGGGCCGCGTCAGGTCGCCCTCGGGCCGCGTCACATAGACCTGCACAAGTTCGCTGGCGGCAAATTCCTCTCCGGTGTTGACCAGCTCGGCGCTCACCGTCACATCGCAGCCGTCAAGCCCTGCCGAGACACTGCCGAATGCGACCGTTCCGTAGCTCAGACCGTGGCCGAACGGATAGCGCACGGGAACGCCGAAGGAATCAAAATAGCGGTAGCCCGTAAACTGATCCGCTGCGGCGCAGGCGTCCGCAAACGCCTCCGCGCGCTCGGGCCAGCTGAAGGAAAGATGGCCGGACGGCATGACCTTCGCCGTCAGCACGTCGGCCAGCGCCCCGCCCGCCTCCTGCCCGGCAAGGCCGAGGAAGACGATCGCGCCGCACGAGAGCGCGGCCTCGTTCAGCTCGATAAATCCCGGCGCCGCCAGCACGAGCACCGTCCGGTCGAACACGGACGTGACGCGCGTCAGCATAGCCGTCTCCTCGTCGGTCAGCTGGAGGCTATAGCGCTCCGGCGTCCTGCCGATGACGACGACAGCCGCCGCGCAGTCGTGGCGCAGGGCGCCGAAATCGAGATTCGTCAGCGGCATTTCGCTGCCCTCCGGGTGCTCTACGGCCCAGGTGCGGTATTTGCGGGCCAGAAGCGCATCGGGCCTGACCGTTTCGCTTGCCGCAAGGCCGTCCAGCACGCCGATGGAGCGCCACGGCGTCATGGTTTTGTCAAAGGCGGGGGTTTGCAGCTGTTTGACGCCGAACACGGCGACGGGCAGCGGCGCGCCATCCTCCTGCGGCAGCAGCGGGAGCGTCCGGTTCTTGTTCTGCAGCAGCACGATCCCGGCAGCGGCAGCAGCGCGCGCAGTCAGCGCGTGGTCGCTCATTCTGAGTGTGATATCCATATGTGTTCTCCTGTTATTTTATTGTCAATGTATGTGAAGCCTGTTCTGACAGGCGGGGATGCTGTTTCTGTAGGGGCCGACAACTCTGTCAGCCCGAAAATGTTTCGAATTTTCCGAAGTTTTCTCGAAAACCCCTGCATTCTGCGGGCGGACAGGTCGTCCGCGCCTACAAACGAGCAGGGAATACGTTCAAATCTTCCCCAGCTTTCCGGCTACGAAGCCGGACGACCAGGCCCATTGGAGGTTGTAGCCGCCGCAATCGCCGTCGATGTCCAGCACCTCGCCGCAGGCGAACACGCCGGGGGCGAGCCTGCTTTCAAGCGTGTCGGCGCGGAATTCTGCCGTCCGGACGCCGCCCGCCGTCACCTGCGCGCTCTCGAAGCCGGAAACGCCCGTGACGGGAAGAGAAAAAGATTTGATAACAGATACCAGCGCTTCCAGCGGCGCGTCGGAACCGGACGCAAGCGGCTGCGCGCCGAGGCCGCAGGCATGGCAGAGCATCTTGCCGAGGCGCGGATGGAGCATACCGGAAAGCAGCTCCTCGCCCGCCAGCGCCGGGAACGCTTCGCGCCGTGCCTGCAAAAGCGCCCGCACCTGCGGCGCGGGATACTCCCGCAAAAAATCGAGCAGCAGCCCGGCCCCCTGCGCCTGTCCCGCTGCCCGCGAAAGCGTGAACGCAGCCGGGCCGGAAACGCCCGTCTCGGTAAACTGCACCTCGCCCGCGTCCTCCAGCAGCGTTCTGCCGTCTGCGCGCAGACGGATGCGGCAGTCGGCCCGGACGCCCTTCAGCCCCCGGATAGGGGCCGGGTCCGTGCGGATCTGCGTGAGGCTGGGGTGCAGCGCCGTGCGGCTGTGGCCGAGCTGCGAAAGAAGCTCGTAGCCGGACATCGTTCCGCCCAGCGCCTTTCCCGCGCAGCCGCCGCAGGCAATGATCAGCTTATCTCCAAAATACGCGCTGCCGTCCGCGCCTGTGACCTGATAGCCGCGCGCTTTTTTCTTCACGCCCTGCGCGTCGAAGCCGCAGACGAGCTGCACGCCCGCCTGCGCAGCGGCGAACCGCAGCACGTCCACAACGCTGTTGGACTGATCGGACAGGGGATAGACCCGCCCGGACGGCTCTGCCGTGGTCAGAAGGCCCAGCGCGTGGAAAAAGTCCAGCGTCGCCGTCCCGTCAAAGCGCGAAAGCGCGGCGCGGGCAAAGCCCGCGTCCTGTCCGTGATAGTGCACCGGGGACAAGTCGAGGTTCGTCAGGTTGCACCGGCCGTTGCCGGTGGCGAGCAGCTTGCGCCCGACGCGCGACTGCCGTTCGAGAACGGTGACGGTATTCCGTTCATCCTGCGCGGCGGAAAGCGCGGCCATCAGCCCGCTGGCCCCGCCGCCGAGAATCAAAACCTTCATGTGCTGCTCCTTGGGGTGCGTGGTAAAGAAATCTGAACTATACGCAACTCATGTAGGGGGCCGATGTGGGCATTGACCACCTACATATGATTTACTGCATCTGCTGCTCCAGTGCGGCAAGGCGCAGGCTGGTGCAGAAGATCTCCATGGCCTGCTCCAGCTCCTCGACCGGGGGCAGGGACGGGGCAATGCGGATGTTGGAATCCTGCGGGTCGCGGCCATAGGGGAACGTCGCGCCTGCGCTTGTCATGACGACGCCCGCCTCTTTGCACAGTGCCAGCGTGCGCTTGGCAAGCCCCGGGGCCGTGTTGACCGAGACGAAATAACCGCCCTTCGGCCGCTGCCAGGACGCAATGCCGAGCGGCGCGATCTCGGTGTCCAGATGGCGCAGAACGCACTGGAACTTCGGGTTCAGAATGGCTGCGTGCTTCTTCATAAGTTCCAGCGTGTGGGCCTTGTCCTTTAAAAAGCGCACATGGCGCAGAGAGTTGACCTTGTCATAGGAAATGGTCTGGATGCCGATGAGCTTCTGCAGATACGCCTGATTTTCCTCGCTCGTAGCCATAACGGAGAAGCCCGCGCCGGGGAGCGTGACCTTGGACGTGGAAGCAAACTCATAGACCATGCCGTCGTTTCCCGCCTCGCGGCAGAGCGTCAGGATGTCCCGGAAGGGGACGAACTCGCCGTCAAACTCGTGGATGCAGTAGGCGTTGTCCCACATGAGGGCAAAGTCGGGCGCGGCGGGCTTCAATGCCGCGATGCGCGCGATCGTCTCGTCGGAATAGATGATGCCGTCGGGGTTGGAGTATTTCGGCACGCACCACATACCCTTGACCGCCGGGTCCTTCACGGCCTGCTCGACCTTGTCCATGTCGGGGCCGGTGGGGGTCATGGGGATGGTGATCAGCTCGAAGCCGAACGATTCGGTGATTTTAAAATGGCGGTCATAGCCGGGGGCCGGGCAGAGCCACTTGACGGTATCCAGCCTGCACCACGGCTTTTCCGAGCGTGCAAGGCCGTGCGTATAGCCCTTGCTGACCAGATCGTACATGAGCGTCAGCGACGCGTTGCCGCCGATGAAGCACTCCTCCGGTTTGCAGCCGAGCACGTCCGCCCAGTATTCCTTCGCTTCCTTGAGGCCGGAAAGCTCGCCGTAGTTGCGGGCGTCGACGCCGCCGGAAATGCAGTCTTCCGGGGTTTTGAGGATGCTCAGGATGCCGGAGACGAGGTCAAGCTGCTCCCTGCCGGGCTTGCCTCTTGCCATGTTGAGCTTCAGCTCCTTCGCCTTCAGCGCGTCGAACTGCGCCTTGACTGCTGCGTATTCCTCGCGCAGCTGTGCGGGGGTCAGATTCTGATATGCAGTACTCATACCGTCGTGATCCTTTCTTCCATCCATTCTTTGCAGCGTCGCTGCCTGATATATTCAGTATATCGCGTCCGCCTGTTAAAAGCAAGCAAAAAGCCCGTTTTCCCAAGGAAAGCGCCGCACAGCGGGTGTTGACGAATCTTCCATTTTCGGGTATGATAGAATAACTCTTGCCGTGGAGGTGTGTGTACGGATTTGGATGAGGCAATGATGCGCGAGGCGCTCCTGCTTGCGCGGGAGGCGGCGGCGGACGGCGAGGTTCCGGTGGGGTGTGTGATCACGCTGGAGGACCGCATTGTCGGCCGCGGACGCAACCGGCGCGAAAAGGGAAAAACGGCGCTGGCCCACGCAGAGCTGGAGGCCATCGGCGAGGCCTGCCGGACGCTCGGCGGCTGGCGGCTGTGGCAGTGTACGCTGTACGTGACGCTCGAGCCGTGCCCCATGTGCGCAGGCGCGATTTTGAACGCGCATCTGCCGCGCGTCGTCTTCGGCGCGAAAGATCCAAAATCCGGCGCGGCGGGAAGTCTTGTCGATCTGCTGCATCTGCCGGGCTGCTTTCAGCCGGAGGTCAGCGGCGGCATACTGGAAGCGGAATGTTCACAGGCGCTGCGCGACTTTTTCCGAACGCTGCGCCAGGCACGCGCATCCTGCAAGGATGCAGATGAAAAAAAGGAAGGGACTCTCTATGCGATATCAGATCACGTCTGACTCTACCTGTGATCTCAGCCCGGAGCAGCTGGAACAGTATAATATCCGCCTGCTGCCCCTCTATGTGAGCATGGACGGCAAGACGCTGCGCGACGGCGTGGACGTCAAGCCCGACGATATCTATGCCCACGTCTCCGCCGGCGGAAGTCTGCCGCAGACGGCGGCGGTCAATCTGGCCGATTATGTCCGCGCGTTCACGGAGCTGTCGAAAAAAAACGACTTCGTCATCCACGTCTGTATTTCTCTGGATTTCTCCTGCTGCTATCAGAACGCGAAGCTGGCGGCGGCAGACTTTGACAACGTGTACGTCGTCGATTCCAGAAATTTATCCACAGGCCACGGCCTTGTCGTGCTGGAGGCCGAGCGCATGGCGCGAGAGGGCATGGAGCCGGACGATATCGTCGCGGCGCTGCACGATCTGACGGGCCGCGTGGAGGCCAGCTTCATTCTCGACCGGCTGGATTACATGAAAAAGGGCGGCCGGTGCTCCGCCGTGACGCTTCTGGGCGCGAATCTGTTAAGGCTCCGCCCATGCATCGAGGTCAGAGACGGCAAAATGGGCGTCGGCAAAAAATACCGCGGCAGCTTTGACAAGTGCGTCTGCGAGTATATCACCGATAAAATTGGAAACCGCAGCGATCTGGAACTGCGCCGCGTGTTCATCACGCACTCCGGCGTGTCGGAGGAATCGGTGCAAAAGGCTGTGGAAACTGTGCAAAAGTTACAGCCGTTTGAGGAGATCTGCGTCACGCGGGCCGGCTGCACCGTCAGCAGCCACTGCGGGCCGGGAACGCTCGGCGTGCTGTATATCCGAAAGGCAGATCAATGAGGGAAGCACTGGAAGCGCGCTCCGGCTTATCGCCGGAGCAGATCGACACGCTCTGCGCATTCGGGCAGGCGCTGATCGAAAAAAACAAGGTCATGAACCTCACGGCCATCACCGAGCCGCAGGACGTGGCCGAACTGCATTTTCTCGACTGCATCGCACTTTTGCAGGCAGAGGACTTTTCCGGAAAGTGCGTGATCGATATCGGCTGCGGTGCGGGCTTTCCCGGCGTTCCGCTGAAGATCGCCGAGCCGTCGATCAGACTGACGCTTCTGGATTCTCTGGCCAAGCGCATGACATGGCTGCGGGAAATTCTGCCGCAGCTGGGCGTGGAGGCCGAGGTCGTCACTGCCCGGGCGGAAGAATTTGTCCAGACCCGCCGGGAGCAGTATGATATTGCGACGTCCCGCGCCGTGGCGCGGCTGAATATCCTCGCAGAGCTCTGCCTGCCGTATGTAAAGGTAGGCGGCGCGTTTCTGGCGATGAAGGGTGCGCTGGCGGGCGAGGAGATGGAAGAAGCAAAGCGCGCCGTGGCGCTGCTTGGCGGAACGATCGAGCGCGTGTACGAATATCCCATTCAGGACGCGCTCCATAAGGCTGTTGTCATCCGCAAAATCAGACCCACGCCGACGAAATACCCCCGCGCGTTTGCAAAAATCAAAAAAAGCCCGCTGTAAACCAGATCCCGGCGGAGCAGGAAGGAGCGGGCAGGATGGATATTCTCTCCCTGTGCCGGAGGATGGTCATGCTGTTTTTCTGCATGGCCTGCGGCTTTTGCGCCGCAAAGGGCGGCGTGATGGACACGCAGAGCAACAAAAAGCTCTCGGCGCTCGTCGTAAACGTTGCAAACCCCATGCAGATCCTCGCCTCCGCACTGACGGGGGAGCGCCTGCTCTCGGCCGGGCAGACGCTCCGGCTGGCGGGGCTGATCGCGCTGATCTATCTTGCGCTGATCGCCCTGAGCTTCCCGGCCGTGCGGCTGCTGCGCGTCAGGGACGCGGAGCGCGGGCTGTACCGGTTCATGTTCATCTTCTCCAACACCGGCTTTCTCGGCTATCCCGTCGTCGAGTCTCTGCTTGGCAGCGGCGCGGCGTTTTACGTCACGATCTTCGTGCTGTTTTTCCAGCTCTTCTGCTGGAGCTACGGCGCAAGTCTGATGCGCGGCGCGGCGCGCTTCCGGTTTCAGTGGAAGGTGCTGCGGCAGCCGTGCGTCGCGGCGTCGCTTGCGGCATTCGCGGTCTATCTGTCCGGCTGGCAGCCGCCCGCGCTGCTGCACCAGACCGTCAAATATGTCGGCGATATCACAAGCCCCGTCGTCATGCTGATCGTGGGCTGCTCGCTTGCGCAGATGCGCTTTAAGCAGATCTTCGGAAGCTGGCGGATCTACGCGCTGTCCGCGCTCAAGCTGGCGGCCGTGCCGCTGCTGGCGTATGCCGTGCTGCGGCACGTGCTGACGAATGAATTTGCACTGTGCGTGCTGACCGTGCTTCTGTGTATGCCCATCGCCACCAACACGACGATCCTGAGCTACCAATACGGCGCCGACGAGACGGCCGCCTCCTCCGGCGTGTTTGTCAGCACGCTTCTGAGCCTGCTGACGATCCCGCTGATGATGAAGCTGCTGTTCGGAACATAAGCTCAAAGCCTCACCCTGCCGCGGCAGGGTGAGGCTGCGTCTTTATCCGGCCTGATTCGAGCCGGTATTTTGTGCTTCGACAGAAAATATTTCCTAAATGTGGGGTTCCGCGCCCGTTTTCGACATACTTCGCGCGCGGCGTGTGGTATGGTGAGGCTGCATGGAGGCCGGATCGAGCTGAACGATCACCGCGGTCCGGTCATCAGGCTCTGACTCGCTGGCGCACGCGACGACCCCGGCGGCAAGCTCCCTCGGCGAAAGCGGCCCGCACGCGCGCAGATACTGCTCGCAGGCGGCTTCTGGTATGCCGTCGGTGGTAAGCACCAGCTGCTCTCCTCTCTGTAAGGACAGCCCCACACGCTCGGCCCGGTGTTCCTCTCCCACACCCAGCCCCGGCGGAGGCGAGGCTGTCCCTATTTTTTTGACTGTTGCGCCCTTCTTGAGATAGGACGGGGCCGCGCCCCATTTATAAAGCGCCCCCTCGCCCGTGCAAAGGTCCATCTCCAGCAGGTCGACCGTGGAAAAGCATCCGTCGCCCCGCAGGACATACAGCTCGTTCAGCATCGCCGCCGCGTCCATCGCGTCAAAGCCGAGCGTTAAGAGCGATTGCAGGACCGAGATCGCCTCCTGCGCGTCGGACTGCGCGCCGGAGCCGGTGCCCATGCCGTCGCAGAGCAGGACATACTGCGTCACGCCGCACTGGAAGCTTGTCCCGCAGTCGCCGCAGAGCGTATCGCCCCGCAGCCCGACCGCCCGGACGCCGAGCGAGAGCCGATAGCGCGGGACGCCCCCGGCGGGGCGCTTCTGGCCCGCCGCGCGTAAAAAGCGCGCAAGCTGACCGAGCAGCGCGCGGGAAATTTCCCGCGCCTCCTCGCTGCGCCGGAGGGCCAGCAGCTGCGATTGCTGGGCGCGCAGCGCCCGGTTGATGGCCGCGCGAAACGCCTCCTCCCGGATGCAGACCGCGCAGAAGCCCGCGGGCAGGTCGCCCTCGTTCGCCTGTCCCTGCCGCAGGATCGTCCCGGCGCAGGCCGAAAGCAGACGGCAGGTATCGTCCGCGCGCTCCTGCCAGCACTGCTGGTGCTTGACGCAGCTGCGGCAGACGTCGTCCGCCGCACTGTCAAAGATCAGCGCCGGGGCCGTCTGGGCTTCCTGCCCGGAAAGAGACAGCTTTGTCTCCATCCGCTGCAGGACATCCGCCGTCTGCACCAGCGTGCTGGCAGCAGCAGGCACGTCCCGCCGCGCATCCGGCAGCGCAAAGCCGGGGAGCAGGCACGAGAAAACCGCGCCTGCCAGCACGCCCAGCGTCCAGCCCGCGTGCTCCCCGCCCCAGACGAGCACGCACAGAAAATACAGTCCCGCAAACGCCGCCGCCCGCGCCGTCCGGCGAAGGTCCGCCATCCGGCAGACAAGAAGCGGCAGGCAGAAGCAGGCCGTCTGCGGCGGAGACGGAAGGCTCCCGAGATCGAGCACCAGCCCGCAGGCCGCGCCAATCAGAAGCGCGTCCTGCGCGTCCTCCACCAGCAGGCACACCGCCGCTGCGCCGACCACGGACAGCGGAACGCCGAACGGCAGCTCCACGCGCACAAGTCCCGCAAGCAGACACACCGCCGCAGCGTATGGCCGCAGCCTGGCAGCCTCCTCCGCCGGGCAGAGCGCCCGGATGCTCACGACCAGCAGCGTCAGCCGCAGCGCAAGCAGCAGCGCCGCCCGGATGCCGCCGTCGGCCTGCAAAACGAAAATCAGCCCCAGCAGTGCGTAGATTCCGCCCGCCGCCGCCGGGACAAAGCCGCGCCTCTGCGCGGGCAGCAGATCGCGGAACAGGCAGCTGCCCGCCAGCATCAGAAAGCCCGCCGCGACCGGCTCCAGCGCAGCCGATAAGCCCCAGAACACGGCATAGCCCGCCACGGCCCCGAGATACGCGCACACAGCCGCC
>OOCB01004138.1_pt1 | contig 12797 bp, 7 predicted proteins | sample 1671351 | NCBI WGS metagenome assembly OOCB01 (sample SAMN06348148, study PRJEB24527) | human gut metagenome | biome: human gut; feature: ankylosing spondylitis patient; material: feces | host: Homo sapiens | place: China | collected 2015-10
TATCAATTCGCTACAAGATTACACCGAGATAGAATCTTTTTACTTTATAGAAGAAGAACACCCTTTGGAAAAAATGCTCGAAACGGAACTTGAAAAAACGATAAAATCTGCTATCCATACACTTCCAGACGAGTGTCGAACGGCTTTTATATTGAGCCGTTATCACGATATGAAATACGAAGAGATAGCATCCCAAATGAATATATCCGTTAATACTGTAAAATATCATATCAAGAATGCCCTATCCAAACTGAGAACAGAATTAAAAGACTACCTTGTCGTACTTTTATTATTTCTATTATCGAATGAACTTTATTGTAACACTATAAAGAAACTATTAGATTTCCTAAATACTTAAAATTATTTAAAACCGCTCATACAGACTACCCCAAAGAAAAAAAACATCTGTCTTTCCTTTGAATATGAAGAGAGCCGACATACATACCGAGCACATAAATAATCTGATTCTTTCATTTTTGAATCGGACAATATCTTCTACCGATTTAAAGGTATTGAAAGAATGGATTGACGAAAATGAAGACAACAAAGCCTATTTTTCGGAAATACAAAAAATTTGGCTGATTTCCAGCATTTACGAAAAGAAAAACTTCGATAAATTAAAAGACCGGGCTTTTCAACAATTCAAAGACCGGATCGCTCAAAAAACCAAGAACAAGACATTTATATCTCACGTCCAAATTGGAATCGGATTTTTTATATAGCGGCATGTATCATTATTGCATTCTTTGCAGGAATAGGAGTAATGTACTTTACTGGGAATCAAAGACTCTCCGATCAAACACTATCCTATTCGGTAGAATCTCCACGAGGATCGAAATTAAAACTGTCTCTCCCGGACGGAACATCGGTATGGCTCAATGCCGATTCAAAACTATTATATGACAACAACTTCGGTATCAACAACCGCGATGTCACGCTATGCGGAGAGGGATACTTCGAGGTCAGCAAAAACAAAAATCTCCCGTTTCAGGTCGTATCGGACGATATAAAAGTAGAGGTCTTAGGGACAAAATTCAATGTCAAAAATTATCCAGAAGATCCGAATATCAAAGTCGCATTGTTAGAAGGTTCGGTGATGCTATACGATTCTCTTGAAAGCACGATATTAAAACCGAATCAGATAGCACAATACGACAAACAAAACAAAAAAACCACATTAAAGACCATAGCGGCAGAAAATACAAGCGCGTGGATAAACGGTCACCTGTATTTCGACGAGGAAAACATGGAAACCATCGCTTTGGCTTTGGAACGAGCATTCGATGTGAATATTACCATTAAAGACGAGACCCTGAAAAAAATGATATTCTACGGCGACTTCATTATCGAATCGAACAATATCGATGAAATTATGAATATCATGGCTGCCACAAACAAATTTAACTACCACTATAAAATCCGTAAAAACGAAATAGAAATATTTCAATAAACACATTCGATATTTATTGGTGTAATAGATAAATCCAATTTGTCTAATTACCCGTTTCATACCTAAAACCATGCTCAAAACAGTTACTATTTGCCGTTCGGTTTATCCGTTAAGATTCATTTTACTACTCGGTATTCTATTCTCTTTCAATGTTTTTGCTAAGCAAAGCGGAGAAGAATATATCATCGAAAGAGAAAACTGGAAAGCCTTTATTCGTCTTTCGGACGGTACAGTAGACCGATATGAATTTCGGGAACATGGCGTATGGAAAACCATACCCTTTCGCCACGACCGAATGGCCGGACCGGCTTGGGACGGTATCATGCTAGCTCACGATAAAAAAAATCCGGGATCGTTTATCGGTGAAAAAGACCACATTTTATACAATATCTCGTACGTCCCGGCGCAAGACCATCTCATCGTCAAATGCTCCATGACCAACACGGGGAGTACACCATACGCTCCGAAACAAAGCAGGCTGATTCTCGGTATCGATAGTGAAATGCACGCCTACCCTCAATGGGACACTAAATTTTTCCCCACTCTGCTACGTTGTGAAAAAGACTTCGCATGGGGCTATTTCATGTCTCCGAAACAAACCATATTCGGTTTTACAACGGCCGAACCGGTTGCTTCATACGCCATAAACTACATTTACGAGGGTTGGCTTAAATGGAAATGGGGACATCAAATAAGAACTGCCAGTTTAGATATGCTACATTGCTTACCTCTGCCGGAAAGGCATCCCCAGAACTTAACGGAGCTGGCTCCCGGAGAGACGAAATGCTGGCATATACACATGGGACAAATACAGTCCCTTCCCGACGTAAAATCGAAACTTTCGGAATGGGCTGCTATTCCCATGATCGAGTGTGACCGCTACACCATAACATCGAAAGAAAGCATATCCGTACGGGGGTATTCGACCGACTCGATAAGCATCGCAATAAAAGGCCCCGGCATAAAAAATCAAAAAAGCCTCACGACCGACAAAAAAGGCAATCTGTACACGACCTGTTTCCGCCCGACTCAAAAAGGAGAGTATAAAATCACAGCGACAACCCAATCGGGGAAAACGGCAGAAGCCCGCATATTCGTTCGGCAACCGTGGTCGTGGTACATGAAAAATGCCCGAGACTTCGTAGCCGAGAACCAACCCTTATTCTCCAACGCCTGTGAAACATTTTACGGATACTACACCGCCTTTCTTGCGGCAAAACATTTCCCCGACACGGCAAAAGACAACGCCTTGCAAGAACGGTTCGACAACACTCTGCCTCTAATTATCGACACAACCACATGGCTGCCTAACCCGAAATCACTGCCTCACCGCATACAAAATTTCTCTGCCCTAATGGGAATGCTGGTCGACCTATGGGAATATACGGGAGAAAAACATTACTTGGAAAAAGCCGCCCACATCGCAGATTATCTCTGTTCCGATAAAATACAAGGGCCTGACGGAGCTTATCGCTCGCAAGGAACTCATTACACGGCTGTTATCTATACAGCCAAATCGATGCTCGAATTGGTGGCCGCCGAAGAAAAGCTCATCGCGAATCCCGTTTGGAAAGAACGCCACGAACGACATTTAAACTCGGCCCGAAAAGCCGTAGACGATTTGTGCGGACGCCTCGACGACATAGAGACCGAAGGCGACATGACTTTCGAAGACGGCATGATCACTTGCAGCGCCCTGCAATTGGGCATGTATGGATTGCAAACTACCGAACCGTCACAGCAGAAGAAATACAGCGAAGCCGCCCGATATCTGATGGATAAACATAAATGTCTTGAACAATTATTAATCCCCGATTGCCGCATGAGGGGAGCCACACTGCGATACTGGGAAGCTCTCGATATTTATTTTATTCCCAATCAAGCCATGAACTCTCCGCATGGCTGGACGGCATGGAAAATCTACGCCTCTTACTACTTGTATCTGCTGACCGGTGAAGAATTTTATCTAACCGATTTCATGGACACGCTCGGGGCCTGCACCCAAATCATGAAAGAAGATGGTCATTTACGCTGGGGATTCATTCCCGACCCCTATATAGAAGCCAAGCTATATGTAGAAAATCCCGAGCAAAAACACCACGGATTAGTCGTTGACTCTATCGTGGGAGAACAATATTTAGATATGATAAGTCCGTGGTTGCGCCCCGACGATGAAAATACAATCTGTCAATTTAAAGAAAGAGGAGGAGCCGGAGACAAGACGGTTCAAGAAATTTTCAAAGTCATGGAAGAGTGCGCTCTCACATCAGCCTATGTCCTCATACGAAAAGACGGCTCTATTCTGGCTTACAATTGGCAGGTTCACAAGAAAAACGGCACTTTGCATATTATACCCGATGAAGCCATCATCTCTAAGGTACACTTGAATACCGCCCGAAAAACAAATATTTCCATACAGGCGACCGGCAAAAAGATTCGCGCGAAATCGGTTCTCGGGTGTAAATGGATCGAACTAAATTAAGTCTTACCTCATGAACAAAAAACTTATTTTTTTAATAGTCAGCTTTTTGTACATGGTGACGGCTACGGCACAACCGTTATTAATCCCATATCCCCGATCGATAGAGATGCGGGAAGGATATTTCGCCCTCACCGCAAAAACAGGCATTATCAATCTCAGCGACAAGAATAACGCCCGGCTGTTAAAACATTATATAGAAGAAGATATCAATATTAACCTCCACGAACAACGAGGCGACAACAATATATTCCTAATCACGAACCGAAAACTCAAAGAATCGCTGGGAGCCGAAGGATACCGCATGAACATTTCGGCTGATTCGATCGTCATCGAAGGAGCTGAAAATGCCGGCGTTTTTTACGGAATCCAAACGTTACGACAGCTAGCGGCACAAAACAGACTGGCTATACCCTGCATGGAAATATTCGACAAACCCGAATACGAATGGAGAGACTTTATGCTCGACGAAGCACGCCATTTCAAAGGGAAAGTCGTCGTAAAGCAACTTCTGGAAGAGATGGCCTATTTGAAAATGAATAAATTCCACTGGCATCTCACCGACGATCAAGGGTGGCGCATCGAAATCGAAAAATATCCGCGGCTCACCCAGATAGGAGCATACCGGGACAGCACCCAAATAGGAGGTTGGAACAGTCCCCTCTACGATGTCAACATTCATGGCGGTTACTATACCCGAGAAGACATACGGGAAATCGTAGACTTTGCGGCCGAACGGCACATTGAAATCGTCCCCGAAATCGAAATGCCGGGACACACCTCGGCGGCTATAGCCGCCTATCCCGAGCTCGGTTCCTTGAAAACACCCCCTACCGTGGCCACATATTTCAACCCCACGTGGGGAGTATTCAACGTGGCCGACGAGCGTGTAATACAATTCATACAAGATGTTTTCGACGAAATTTTCGACTTGTTTCCAAGTCGCTACATACACATAGGCGGAGACGAAGTCCACCCCGAATCGTGGGAAGCCAACAGCGACATCAGCCGCTTCATGGAAGAAAAGAATCTCGACAATTATAGCGAAGTGCAAATGCTGTTTACCAACCGGGTCGCCTCGCTCATACACAGCAAAGGACGCACGATGATCGGGTGGAACGACATCATGGGCAAGAACATTCACGAGTGGGCCGACTCCGATAACGAAAGTACCCATGCCCTCGCTCCTTACGCCGTCGTTCAATTTTGGAAAGGAGACACCGCCCTCATAGCCGAAGCGCTGAAACAAGGTCATCGAGTCATCAACTCATCGCACAGGGATACTTACCTCGATTATAATTATACCAAAATTCCTTTGAAAAAAGCCTACGATTTCTCTCCTTTTCCCAAAGGCATAGACCGAAAATACAAGCCGCTGCTGTTGGGATCGGGCTGTCAAATGTGGAGCGAATGGATACCTCGCATCGAAGATATGCAACGCCAAGTGTTTCCCCGCATAGCAGCCTATGCCGAATCTGGTTGGACTATCGAAAATAAAAAAAATTTCACCCGGTTCTCGACCTCCCTATCCCAAATATTGATTCCTCGATGGAAACAAAAGAACATCGCATGGCATAAAGAATCGACACCGCAAGCCGAATAAATCAATACAGGTGCGTATCCACTCATATAGTTTTAGATAGTTTTTCATTCGGTAACAAAAAAATCACGAAAAAATATTTCGTTATCGACTACCCGATAAACATACAGACTTGTCCTAATTATATAACAAGAATATTGTTTTATGACTATTAACTAAAAAACTTTAATACTAACCTTTAATCAAACCAATCAATGATTAAGCATTACAGAACCCTGCTACTCGTGTTTGCGCTATTCTGTAATACGGTTGTCATTCAAGCTCAGAACGTTTCTCTGAAATTGAATAACGTAACCGTAAAGGAGGCCATCGAAGCAGTGAAAAAGCAAACAGGCAAATCATTCTTCTTCAATGTGAATGATGTAGATCTAAACCATCGGGTAAATATCGACTTAAAAGATGCGCCCCTCGGAAAAGCACTCTCTCAGATTCTTCAAGGTCAAGACATCGATTATGAAGTAAAAGACAATCACATCGTCTTATCCAAAAGAAACAGTACAAAAAACAACCAGACTTTTACAGTCGTAGGGCAAGTTACCGATGAGAAAGGAATGCCGCTCATCGGTGTAAACATCACTGCGAAAGGGCATGGAAACACGGTGACCGACATCGACGGAAACTATTCTATCAAAGCCGCACCGGGTATCGCTCTTGTGTTTTCCTATATCGGATATCTGCAAGAATCGGTCAAAGTAAACAAACAAAAGACGGTCAACGTCCAAATGACCGAAGACACGAAAGCACTGAACGAAGTCGTAGTCATCGGTTACGGAACTCAGAAAAAAGCCAATCTGACCGGAGCTGTCGATGCCATATCTTCGAAAGAAATCGAAGACCGCCCCGTTTCCAACCTCGGTCGTGCCCTGCAAGGAGCCGTGCCCAACCTCAATATCACCTATGGATCGGGAAAGCCCAATGAAGGAACGAACATCAATATCCGCGGTTTCGGCTCGATCAACCAAGATGCCAAACCATTGGTTCTTATCGACGGTGTCGAAGGCAACCTCGACAATATCAATCCCCGGGACGTCGAGTCCATCTCGGTGTTGAAAGATGCATCCTCGGCAGCCATATACGGTGCAAGAGCCTCGTTCGGTGTAATCTTGGTAACCACGAAAAAAGGAAAAGACGGCACGGCCAAAGTCAGCTACAACGGACGATTCAGCTTCTCGAGCTCGACAGTCAAGACCAATTTCCTTACCACAGGTTACGATGCAGCAAGATTGGTCGATGAATACTTGATGTCCTACAACGGGACACGCTACACCAAATACACCGAAGAAGACTTCGCCGAATTGGAAGCTCGCCGGTATGACAAGACCGAAAATCCCGAACGCCCGTGGACAGTTATCAAAAACGTAGGTGGAGTAGACCAATACATGCATTACGCCAACTTTGACTGGTACGACTACCTCATTAGCAATTCAAGACCCACTTGGGACAACAATTTGAGCATTACCGGTGGCACACAAAAGTTAAACTACTTCGTTAGCGCCAACTACCATACCGAAGACGGTATATACAAACAAAACACCGACCGATTCGAAACGGCCAATATCCGTGCCCGTATTAGCGGCGACATAAAAGACTGGTTCAACTTGACGGTCACCAGCCATTTGTATCACTCCCGCTACGAAGCGCCCGGTTTGGAAAACGGCAACAACATCGCGAACTACACATTCCATGCCATGCCTTTCTTAATGCCTTACAACCCCGACGGAACCCACGTGTTCAGTACCCCGATCATTGCACAACAACCCACCGACGGCGTACACATCATGACCGCCGATGGCAACACTTTTACCGACGATAAATTCAAGCGTTTGACAACATCGGTAAACGCTACATTCAAACTCTATAAAGGGCTCACATTGCACGCCAATTACAGTTTCCGATACGACACACAAGACAAAGTCGTACGTACAGCCCCCGCAGAATATTCGACGGAGCCCGGAGTCATTATCCCGGTAACAGGAGACCTGTTCAAAAACAAATTGCGTCAACGTAATAATAGCGAGTACTACCACATGGTCGATGCCTATTTAAGCTACGACAACACATTCAACCACCACCACATAAGAGGACTCGTTGGTTTCAACTACGAGCAAGATTATCAAAAGAATCTTTACTCCACAATGATGGATATACAATCCAACAACCTGAACGACTTCAACTTGGGTAACCACACCGAAGGTGTCTCTTTGGAAGGAGGACAATACGAATGGGCACTCGAAAGTTTCTTCGGACGTGTAGGATACGACTGGAAAGGAAGATACTTGGCAGAAGTAAACCTCCGCTGGGATGCATCTTCGCGTTTCCGCAGGGACAAGAGAGCAGCGGTATTCCCCTCGGTTTCGGCCGGTTGGCGTGTAAGTGAAGAACCTTTCTTCGCACCCATACGCAACACATTCTCCAATTTCAAAATCCGCGGATCGTTCGGGTCGCTCGGCAATCAGGCCATATCCAGCCCCTACCCCTATATACAGACATTGGATTTGTTGCAACAAAACTATCTGGTAAACGGCGAATTCCTCACCTACGCATCCGTCTCCGCTCCCACAGCAGGTAACTTCACTTGGGAAACCGTTGTTCATGGGAACTTGGGTCTAGACCTCGGATTTTTCAACAACCGGTTGACATTCGCCGGAGACTTGTATATTCGCGACACGAAGGACATGCTCGTCCCCGGTAAGACACTACCCGGAGTATACGGAGCCGCTTCACCGAAAGAAAATGCCGCCGACTTGCGCACCAAAGGTTATGAACTGACTTTGAGCTGGAACGACAAATTCAACCTAGCCGGCAAACCTTTCACTTATGGCGTATCTTTCGCTTTGGGTGACAACATCTCCAAAATCACGAAATACGATAACCCCACCAAAGATTTCAACGTTTCTCAATACTACGAAGGCATGACCATCGGCGAAATCTGGGGATACAAAATCGACGGCTTGTTCAAAACCGATGAAGAGGCTGCCGCATACCAAGCCGAAATAGACCACTCGCTCATCGCCAAAAACATCTTGCAAACGGCAACGGGCAAATACAAAGGTCTGAAAGCCGGTGACCCCAAATTCGTAGACCTCGATGGAAACGGTCGCATCGACGACGGTGAAAAAACGGCAAACAATCGTGGTGACATGCGTGTCATCGGCAACTCCCGCCCCCGTTACAATTACAGCGGAAGCATCAACCTCGGCTGGAACGGGTTCGATATTTCGGCCTTCTTTCAAGGTGTAGGTCGTCAGCACCGTTACCCCGACGGCAACGCCATGCTCTTCTGGGGTGGATATGCCCGTCCCTACTCTTCGTTCGTGCCCGAGCACTTCTTGGACGATGTTTGGAGCGAGGACAATCCCGACGCTTACTTCCCTAAATTAAGAGGTTATGCAGCTCAGGGAGACCGCCATTTGGCAAAAGTAAACAACCGCTATTTGCAAAATACCGCATACTGCCGTTTGAAAAACCTCACTGTCGGATATACCCTTCCGGTCGACCTCACCCGGAAAGCCCGGATCGACCGCGTACGCGTCTATTTCAGCGGTGACAATCTGGTCACTTGGACGGCTCTCAAAAGCAAATACATCGACCCCGAACAATTCTCTACCGATGGTAGCGCCCGGGTCTATCCGTTTGCCAAAACATTCTCTTTCGGTCTTGATATTACATTCTAATAACTTTCATTACTTATTCTCATGAAAAAGAACATTAAATATATAGTTGCGGCTGTTGCAGGTTTATGGTTGACCGGCTGTACCGACGACCTTGACCGCTTCCCGCTTTCTTCTCTTTCTCCCGAAACCTATTTCAACACAGAGGAAGAGTTGGAGACTTTCACGAACCATTTTTACAGCCAGTTCCCGAGCGCAGCGTCTGGTTACGGAGAATCCGAAGACATAGTTAACATCTTTACTCTACCCGCAACGACGATCGGGCTCACCCGCACAGTCCCCACCAAAGGAGGCGGCTGGAACTGGGACTACCTGCGTGAAATCAATCTCTATTTGAAATACTCCCATCGCTGTAACAACAAAATAGCTCGGGAGCACTACGATGGTATCGCACGTTTTTTCAGAGCCTATTTCTACTTCGAGAAAGTAAAAAGATTCGGCGATGTACCCTGGTATAACAAACCGTTGGAATCGAACGACCCCGACTTGAAAAAGCCTCGCGACTCCCGCCAACTCGTCATGGACTCGATCATGTCCGACATCGACTATGCGATCAACTACTGTGACGACAACTCCGAACTGTACCGCGTGACCAAATGGACGGCTATGGCCCTCAAATCGAGAATATGCCTGTTCGAAGGAACATTCCGTAAATACCATGGAATCGCAGGATACGAGACATTCCTCGAAGAATGCGCCACCATTTCCAAGCGGTTTATCGATGAGAGCCCTTACAGCATCTACACGTCGGGAGACAAACCCTATCGAGACCTTTTTGCCTCGATGAACGCCATACAACAAGAAGTTATATTGGCTCGTGACTACGACTACACAAAAGGTGTGAAGCACGAGGCTAATTACAACACCATGGCACAAACCTACGGACGTCCCGGCATGAACAAGAAAATCGTAAACAGCTACCTCATGACCGACGGAACCCGCTTCACCGACCAACCCGGCTATAAGACCATGCAATACTACGACGAAATGCAGAACCGCGACCCTCGCCTCACTCAAACCGTCGTAGGCCCGGGCTACATGCGTATCAATAGCGACAAAGTGGAATCGCCCAACTTCTCCTCGTCGACCACCGGATACCAAATCATCAAATGGGTAACCGATGCATCGGGCGACGGATACATGGGATCTTCCAACGACTACATTCTGTTCCGCGCCGCCGAAGTCTACTTGAACTACGCCGAAGCGAAAGCCGAGTTAGGAACCTTGACACAGGAAGACCTCGAAATCTCCATCAAGAAAATCCGCGACCGCGTGGGCATGCCCAACATCGACATGCTTGCCGCCAACGCAAACCCCGACCCCTATTTGTGCGCACCCGAGACCGGTTATAGAAATGTCACCGACCCGAACAAAGGCGTGATCCTCGAAATACGTCGCGAACGCACCATCGAACTCTGCCTCGAAGGACACCGTTATTACGACATTATCCGATGGAAAGAAGGAAAAATGTTCGAGCAGCCTTTCCTCGGCATGTACTTCCCCGGTTTGACACAAGGATCGGGAGACAACCGCTACGACGTGTTCGACATGAACGATGGAATCGCAGGTGACAAAGAAAAAGTGGACATCTGCATCTACACAGGCAAAAAACCTTCGGTGAAGAACATTCGTAAATTCTACAAGCTGGGCGAAGAGTTCGTCTTGACCGATGGAGACAAAGGCAACATCATCTGCCACGACATCGAGAAAGAACCCCGCCAGTGGAACGAAGAAAGAGACTATTTCTTCCCGATACCCACCACCGAAAGATCGCTCACCAACGGAGCTTTAACACAGAACCCCGGTTGGAACGACGGGCTGGACTTCTAAGTGTATAACATGGAATACAGGTGCAGAAGCATAACTTCTGCACCTGCATTCTCTATCCAAATATAAAATTCACAATCTATTAAAAAAAATAGACCGACAGACTACCCTCTCGCAAAAAGCATCTGTCTTTATAATAAACACCCAAATATTAATTTATCATTAACTAAAAAATTCTAAGTATGGAAAAGTTTACTTTTTTAGGTAAGAAAGTCGCTATGTCTGCTTTCTTATGTTGTTTTTCTTTGGTTGGCTTCGCCCAAGAAGATACTCAAACATTCAATTTCGACGCAACAGAAACCCAAGAGTATGCGGCATTCTTCAAACAGCCCTCTGCCATTGAAGGAAAATGCAATGCCGAAGTAATGGGTATCGACATCAATCGTGAAGGATTCTCTTGGGACGACATGAACACTTGGAAAAACGCCGAGGGAAAAATTTGGCATAAATACACCGATGGATATGTTGAAACTCTTTTTGGGGTATGTGCAAATGCCAGCGCTCCGTTCAATGGAAAAACGAGTTCTTTATCTTGGACAAACTCCGAAGGAGATAATAGATGGTATCCGGTACTGCCTGCCGTTAAAAATTTGAAAGGAAAATTCTCACTAACCAATTGTAAAGCTACCGTTGTCCACATCTCCAATACCCAATTGGATACTGTAAGAATCCAAATGACGAACGAAGACAAGGATTGCTATATGCACGTTCGTCGTAATTTAAACTGCAAACAATTGGATATGAGCGGATCCACTGGAAAATGTCGTCAATTGGCCGGTTACAAAAACGCATTCTCCGACGAGAACTCCCTCTTGTTCACAGATTGTCGTCCGGCCGAATTCCTCGATTGGTTGTTCAATATTGAAGACAATCACTACACATTCTCTACATTGCCGGTACACCCTACTACCGGAAAAGTATTAGGTAGCGGATACAAATTGCAATGGGAAGCTGCCGGCGGATATCCCATCGGACAGATGAATGCCGACGGTGAATACGAAATCGCCGTAGGAGAAGATATCGACCTTTCCAGCGAATATGACGTAGATGGTAATATCACGACCTACACATGGAAAAACATCGATGGAGAAGAAATTACGCCTCCCGATGCTTCCGACGGTTGGTTCTGCTTCGACGAATCGAACCTGAATCAAGAATACCGCTGTGAAATGACAAACGAAAAATACCCGGCTTTGGTATTAAAAACAGTATTCGTTAAAGTAGTCAGTGAATACACCTCTGGTATAAACAAGGTAGAAAACAACGGCATTGCAGTAGGACCGAATCCGGCAGCCGATTACATCACGGTGAAAGGCGAAGAAGTACAGAGCGTAGACATCTTCTCGCTTACGGGAGCTTGTGTAAAAAGCGTAAAAGATAATGTTCAAACTATCGAAATAGCAGACCTCGCACCCGGTATCTACACCATCAAAGTAGTAACCGCCAACGGTGAAAAGGTAGCCAAGTTTATTAAAAAGTAAGTAGAAAACAATTTTTTCTTCCAATAACAATAACCGGCAAGATATGGAAAATATCTTGCCGGTTTTCTTTTTCCCATAAAGAGACCGAACCGAACACAACACGGCTCAGCCGATAATTAGCGGGGAGTGTTCGTGTTTGTCCTGTATTTTTACTCGTTTTGTGAATTTTTTAATATAGTTCGTTGCGTTAGCGATATTAGGGGCTCAGTTGATAATTAGAAGCTGTTTTAAATTTATTCCGAGACAGATTGAGCCCTATGTTGAAGCAGATTGGAGTCCGAGATATGCA
>OOCB01004218.1_pt1 | contig 12541 bp, 11 predicted proteins | sample 1671351 | NCBI WGS metagenome assembly OOCB01 (sample SAMN06348148, study PRJEB24527) | human gut metagenome | biome: human gut; feature: ankylosing spondylitis patient; material: feces | host: Homo sapiens | place: China | collected 2015-10
AGAAGGGAGAAAAGGAGGAAGAAGAGGAATGATACGTGAGAAAAAGAAGGGGCAGCTTATTGTTCTGTCCGGTCCCTCCGGCGTGGGTAAAAGCACGGTGATCGCCGAGCTGATGAGCCAGCGGGACAACATTTATTTCTCCGTTTCCTATACGACCCGCGAACCGCGGGTGGGGGAACAGAACGGGATCAATTATAATTTTGTCAGTCGGGAAGAATTCGAGGGTATGATCCAGCGGGGAGAGCTTTTAGAGCACGCGGAATATGTCAATCATTACTATGGTACGTCCCTCAAGCTGATCCAAGAGAAGCTGGAGGCTGGAATCGACGTCCTGCTGGACATTGAGGTCCAAGGCGCGGCAAAGGTCCGCCAGCGCTGCCCGGACGCAATCTTTATTTTCATCATTCCGCCCTCCTTTGAGGAGCTCTCCCGCCGCCTGCACCGCCGGGCCACCGACGCGGAGGAGGTCATCCAGGGCCGCCTCCAGAAGGCCCGTGAGGAGTGCAAGCAGATCCCCAATTATGACTATCTGGTGGTCAACGACAAGGTATCCGAGGCCGCGGGCGAGATCATCGCCATCCTGACGGCGGAGAGCTGCCGTACCAAGCACCGAATCAATCTTGTGGAAGGAGTCTGATCCAATATGATGCTCGAACCCCCGATGAACCAACTGCTCAAGCAGGTACCCAGCCGCTATATGCTGGTGAACGTAGTGGCCCAGCGGGCCCGCCAGGTGGCCAGCGAGGCGGAGGATGCCGGGATTCCGCTGGACGACAAGCCCGTGACCATCGCTATCCGTGAGGTGGCCGAGGGCAAGGTTGAGCTGAACGACGAGGAGTGAGCATAAGGCAAGCGACGGGGAAGCGCCCGGCGCTTGCCTTTTCTGGAGGAAAGGGGGCGGAGAGATGGAGGGGAATACCGTGGCCAAGATCGCGTTGCAGGCCGCTACCTACGCCATCGACAAGCCCTACGACTACCAGGTACCGCCGGAGCTGCTGGACACCCTGCGCCCCGGTATGCGGGTGGTCGTCCCCTTCGGGGCGGGCAACCGCCGGACGGAGGGCATCGTCCTGGCGCTGGAGGGCGGGTACCCGGACGACCCAAGGCGCAAGAGCATTCTCACCGTTCTAGACGAAGAGCCGGTGCTGGACGGCGAGGCCCTCCGGCTGGCCCTGTGGATGCGGGAACGCTGGTTCTGCACCGTGTACGACGCGGCCCGGGCCATGCTCCCGGCGGGGCTGTACTTCTCCCTTCAGGATCGCTGGAAGCTGGCCCCCGGCGTGGACCGGGAGGCGGCCTATGCGGCGGCGGGCCGGTCAGAGCACGCCCGGCGCATCGTGGAGTTGCTCTTCGCCTCGGGGCGGGAGGCGGATGTGGCCCAAATCAAGGAGGCGTTCGGGACAAAAGATCCCAATCCCGCCCTCAAGCTGTTGCGGGACAAGGGCATTCTCACCTTGGAAACCAGCGCCTCCCGGGGGGTGGGGGACAAGAAAGAGCTGGTGGCCTCGCTGGCCATCCCGCCCGAGGAGGCCATGGCCCTGGTCACGCCAAGGCGCCGCTCCGCGCCCCTGCGGTATGCCGTGACCGAGCTGCTGTGCGCCCTCGGCAGCGCCTCGGCTAAGGAGCTGTGTTACTTCACCGGGGCCGCCAACGCCACCCTGCGCTCTTTGGAAAAGAGCGGTATCCTGCGCCTGGAACACCGTGAGGTGTTCCGTCGGGTGACGGTGGAGGCGGGGGAGCGGGCCGCTCCCCCGGTGCTCAACGCCGAGCAGCAGGCGGCCTTTGAGGGACTGGACGCCCTGGCGGCGGTCGGAAGACCCGCTGCCGCCCTGCTGTACGGCGTGACGGGCAGCGGCAAGACCCAGGTGTATCTCCGGTTGATCTATGAGGCACTGGCCCGGGGCCGTACCGCCATGGTGCTGGTGCCCGAGATCGCCCTGACCCCCCAGCTCCTGCGCATTTTCGCCTCCCACTTCGGGGACGACATCGCTGTGCTCCACTCGTCCCTGCGGGCGGGGGAGCGGTACGACGAGTGGAAGCGGGTGCGGAGCGGTCAGGCCCGGGTGGTCATCGGTACCCGCTCCGCCGTGTTCGCCCCCCTGCGGAATCTGGGGCTGCTGATTCTGGACGAGGAGCAGGAGTCCACCTACAAATCGGAGAACGTCCCGAAATACCACGCCCGCGACGTGGCAAAATACCGCTGTGCTCAGAATGACGCCCTGCTGGTACTGGGCTCCGCCACCCCGTCGGTGGAGAGCATGTACCACGCCAAGCGGGGGGACTACCGCCTGTTCACCCTGCGCCGCCGGTACAACGAGCAGGCCCTGCCGGAGGTGCTTATCGCCGACATGAAAAAGGAGCTCCGCGCCGGCAACGGCACCTCACTCAGCGGGCCCCTCAGGGCCGGGCTGGCCGCCGCCATGGAGGCGGGGGAGCAGAGTATTCTCTTCCTCAACCGCCGGGGGGCCAGCCGCATGGTCACCTGCGGCGAGTGCGGCGAGGTGCCCACGTGCCCCCGCTGCTCCGTCCACCTGACCTACCACTCGGCCAACGGTCGGCTCATGTGCCACTACTGCGGCCACTCCGAGCCGCTGCCCGACGCCTGCCCCTCCTGCGGCGGGGCGTTGAACTTCCTCGGCTACGGCACCCAGAAGGTGGAGGAGGAGCTCCACGCCGCCTTTCCGGGGCGGGAGATCCTGCGGATGGACACCGACACCGTCTCCGCCACCCAGAGCCACGAGAAGCTGCTCTCCCGGTTTGAGAAGGAGCGGATTCCCGTGCTGGTGGGCACCCAGATGGTGGCCAAGGGGCTGGATTTTGAGAATGTCACCCTGGTGGGGGTGATCTCCGCCGATCTCTCCCTGTATGTGGACGACTACCGGGCGGGGGAGCGCACCTTTTCCCTGCTCACCCAGGTGGTGGGCCGGGCCGGGCGGGGTGCCAAACAGGGGAGGGCGGTCATCCAGACCTTTACCCCGGAGAATGACGTGATCCGCTGCGCCGCCCGTCAGGACTACGACAGCTTCTATGAGCAGGAGATCGAGCTGCGCCGGATGCGCCTGTGCCCGCCCTTTCGGGAGCTGTTTGTCCTGACGGCCTCGGGGCCGCTGGAGAGCGCGGTGCTGCGCACCTGTATGCGCCTGCGGCGCTCCCTGGAGGGGTGGCTGGCCCAGCCGCCGTTTCGGGACTGGGAGCTGACCGTCCTTGGCCCCGCCCCGGCCAGCGTGGCCAAGATCAACGACCGCTACCGCTACCGCCTGACTCTGGCGGCACAAAATACAAAGGAAATTCGCGCCATGGTGGCCCATCTGGTCCGCTGTGCGCAAACCGACAAGGAAAACAAGGGGGTGTCCGTCTCGGCGGACGTGAACCCACTGGATTAAGGAGGAAACACCATGGCCCTGCGCAAGATTTTGACGGATGGAGACCCTGCCCTGCACAAGATGTGCCGCCCGGTCACCAGCTTTGACGCCCGCCTGCACACGCTGCTGGACGATCTGAAGGAGACCCTGGCGGATGCCAACGGGGCTGGCCTGGCCGCCCCCCAGGTGGGGATTCTCCGCCGGGTGGTCATTGTGGTGGACGCCGAGGACAACATGCTGGAGCTGGTCAACCCCGAGATTCTCACCCAGGAGGGGGAGCAGGAGGGCTTTGAGGGCTGCCTGTCGGTGCCCGGCCGCTGGGGCGTGGTCAAGCGCCCCTACAAGGTGCGTGTGCGCGCCCAGGACCGCAACGGCAATTTCTTTGAGGCCGAGGGGGAGGAGATCGTGGCCCGATGCTTCTGCCACGAGATCGAGCATCTGGACGGCCACCTGTTCACCGAGCATGCCGACCGGCTCTACACCACTGAGGAGCTGGACCGCATGATGGAGGAGCAGGGAGAATGAGAATTCTGTTTATGGGCACCCCCGATTTTGCTGTGCCCTCCCTGGAATCGCTCGTTGCCGCCGGGCACACGGTCTGCGGGGTATTCACCCAGCCCGACAAGCCCAGGAACCGTGGCATGAAGCTCCAGGCACCGCCGGTCAAGGTGTGCGCTTTGGCCCACAATATCCCGGTCTATCAGCCCGTCAAGCTGCGGGACGGCGCGGCTCTGGCGCTGATTCAGGAGCTGGCTCCCGAGCTGATCGTGGTGGCCGCCTACGGCCGCATTCTGCCGGATGAGATCCTGGCCGCACCCCCAAAGGGGTGCATCAACGTCCACTCGTCCCTGCTGCCCAACTACCGGGGGGCGGCCCCCATCCACTGGGCGGTGCTCAACGGGGAGCGCGAGACCGGCGTGACCATCATGCACATGGCCCACGATCTGGACGCCGGCGACATCATCGCCCAGGCCGCCACCCCCATTGATCCCGACGAGACCGTGGTGGCCCTTCACGACCGCCTGGCGGTGCTGGGGGCGGAGCTGCTGGTGAACGTGGTGGCGGACATCGCCGCCGGAACGGCCACACGCACCCCCCAGGAGCACGGCAAGGCCACCCTGGCCCCCATGCTGAGCCGGGAGCTGTCCCCTATGGACTGGAGCCGGCCCGCCCGGGCGCTCCACAATCAGGTGCGGGGGCTGATCCCCTGGCCGACTGCTGTCACTGAGCTGGGCGGCAATCGCTGTAAAGTATTTTCCACTTCTGTACTGGACGCCACGACTTCCGCCGCCCCCGGCACCATTCTGGCCGCCGGGAAGGAGGGAATTCAGGTGGCCTGCGGCGGCGGCACGGTACTGCGCATTGACGAGCTTCAGGCCGACGGCGGCAAGCGCATGAAGGCCGCCGACTATCTGCGGGGGCACCCCATCCCCGTGGGATGATCCATCTGCTCTGGACGCTGGCGGTCTCTGGAGTAGTGCTGGCCCTGGGGCTGTCTCTGCTGCTCCGGTGGCTGGGGGCCGCCGGACTTCCGGCGCCCTGTGCCGTACCGGCATCTGCCCCCAGAGGCTGTGAGGTAAGCCGCCGGGAGCTTCTGCATGTGTTCTCCGCCGCCCTGCTCTTCCGCCTGACCGTCTTTCTGGCGGTGGCCGCGCTGGCCTGCCTGGTGCTCTACCCGGATACCGGTCTGTCCTGGACCACGGATATCTGGAAGAAATGGGATGCATGGCACTACGTTGGCCTGGCCGAACTGGGCTACACCGGCTATTGGGAGGACGGCAGACCCCTGTTTCTGGTCTTTTTCCCCCTCTATCCCTGGCTGGTGCGGCTGGTTTGCCCCTTGACGGGGCATAATACCATGGCGGCGGGCTTGAGGGTGTCCTTTTTGTGCTATTCCGCGGGGTGCGTCTACCTGTACCGGCTGGCGGCCTGGGAGTTGGGGAAAGGTGCCGCCCGGCGGACGGTTCTCTTCTTGTCTCTCTTTCCATATGCCTTTTTCTTCGGCGGGGTGATGACCGAGGGGCTGTTCTTGCTGACTACGGCCGCCGCTCTCTGGCACATCCGCCGCCACCGTTGGTGGCGGGCGGGTATGTGGGGTGTTTTGGCCGCTATGACCCGCATGCATGGTCTGTTACTCATTGGGGCGGCGGGAGCGGAATTGGTAGAGAGTCTGGGGAAATTTGACGGGAGGGCCATCCTCCGCCGCCTGCCGGCGGCGCTGCTGCCCGCTGTGGGCAGCCTGGCCTATCTCGGCCTCAACGCCGCCGTGGCGGGAGACCCCTTAGCTTTTACGGTAATGCAGGAACACTGGAGCCAGGGCTTCTGCTGGATCTCAGACACCCTGTGGTATGTGCTGCAAAACGCCCTGTCCTACTATGACGAGGCGATACGGGTTCAGATCTGGATTCCGACACTTCTACTTTTTGCCGCCTTTTTCCCACTGCTCTGGTACGCCCACAAGCGGTTTCGGAGCATGTATACGCTCTATGCCTTCGCCTATCTGGTGCTCAACTACTCCCTGTCCTGGCTGCTCAGCGCCGGGCGCTACCTGTCCTGCGCCCTGCCGTTCTTCCTGTTCGCCGCTGCGCTGACGGAAAAACGGCCCCGGCTCACCGCCCTGCTGGCGGGCGGGATGGGGGTCGGGTTCCTGGTGAACCTGTGGTGCTACCTGTTGGGCGGGCAGATTATGTGAACGGAGGTTTCCATGCCGTTTTTCTACTATTATGATCCCTATTACTGGATGATCCTGGTACCGGCCATGCTGATCGCCCTGCTGGCCCAGCTCAATGTGTCCTCCACCTTCAACCGTTACTCCCGTATGGCCAGCCGCCGGGGCTTTACCGGCGCCCAGGCGGCGGAAGCAGTATTGCGGGCCCACGGCATTCAAAATGTGCGCATTGAGCGGGTCTCCGGCCGGCTGACCGACCACTACGATCCCCGGAGCAATGTGATCCGCCTGTCCGACGCGGTGTACGGCTCCAACAGCATCGCGTCGGTGGGAGTGGCCGCCCACGAGGCGGGCCATGCGGTGCAGTACGCGGTGGGGTACGGCCCCATCAAGCTGCGCTCCGCCCTGGTGCCCATCTGCAATATCGGCTCCCAGCTCTCCCTGATCCTGATCGTCATCGGCCTGCTGCTCTACTCCCAGCCCCTGTTCGACGTGGGCGTGCTGCTGTTTGCCACGGCGGTGGTGTTCCAGCTTGTAACGCTGCCGGTGGAGTTCAACGCCTCCCGCCGGGCCATTGCCAGCCTGGAGGGTACCCATCTGCTGGAGGACGATGAGCTGCGGGGTGCCCGCAAGGTGCTGGGGGCCGCCGCCATGACTTATGTGGCAGCCCTGCTGGTCTCCCTGGCTCAACTGCTGCGGTTCCTGCTGGCCTTTGCAGGACGACGGAGGGATTAGATGAAGCAGGCCCGAGAAGTTGCACTGGACGCCCTTACCGCCTGCGAGAGGCAGGGGGCGTGGTCAGACGGATATCTGAAAAAGGCCATCGGCGGAGCGAAGCTGGACGGTCGTGACGCCGCCCTGGCGACCCGGCTGTGCTTCGGTGTACTCCAAAACCGGATGCTGCTGGATTTTTACCTTTCAAAGCTGTGTGCCACCCCGCTGCACAAGCTGGAGGCGTCTATCCGCAACCTGCTGCGCCTGGGGGCTTATCAGCTTTTGTATCTGAACCGGGTGCCGGATCACGCCGCCGTCAGCGAGGCGGTGTCCTTGGCCCGAAAGAAGGCCAAAAATCCCAGGGCCGCAGGGCTGGTCAACGGGGTGCTCCGCAGCCTGATTCGCCAGCGGGAGGCGCTGGAGCCGCCCGCCGACCTCTTCACCCGGTACAGCCATCCTCAGTGGCTGGTGGATTCCTTCGTTGCCCGGCTGGGCAGAGAGGAGGCGGAGGCCCTGCTGGCCGCCGACAACGGCGAGCCGCCCACCTGTGCCCAGGTAAACACCCTCAAAATCTCCGCAGAGGAGCTGGCTACCATGCTGACGGCCGAGGGGGTGGCAGTGGAACCCCATCCCTGGTTGCCGGACTGCCTGTTCCTGAATGGCACCGGAAGTCTGGAACACCTGGAGGCGTTCCAGAAGGGGTACTTTTACATCCAGGATGCCGCTGCCCATCTGGCGGTGCTGGCCGCCGCGCCGCAGCCGGGGTGGAGGGTGCTGGACGCCTGCGCAGCCCCTGGAGGCAAATCCTTCGCCGCCGCTATCGCCATGGAGAACCGGGGGAGCGTCACCTCCTGTGATATTCACCCCCACAAGCTGCGCCTGATCGAGGCGGGCTATCAGCGGCTGGGCCTGGATATCATCCATGCAAACCTGTTGGACGGCAAGGAGCGAAAAGCCGAATTACTTAACAGCTTTGATCTGGTAATCGCCGACGTACCCTGCTCCGGCTTGGGTATCATCCGCAAGAAGCCGGACATTCGCTACAAGGATCCTGAGCCTCTGGAGAACCTGCCCCGTGTGCAGGCCGCCATTCTGGACAATGTGGCGGATTATGTGCGCCCGGGCGGCGTGCTTCTCTACGCCACCTGCACCCTGCTGGAGCGGGAGAATGAGGGGGTCGTGAGAGCGTTTTTGGACAAGCAGAGAGACTTTACACTAGAGGGATTCCAAGTTTCTGGCCCCTTCTTGGATACAGACACCGGCATGCTCACCTGCTGGCCCCACCGCCACGGCACCGACGGCTTTTTCTTTGCCAAGCTCAGGAGGATTTAAGATGGATTATGAGGTGTATCCCCGTGTTGGGCTGGGGCCTTTCCGCTTGGGCATGACACAGGAGGAGGCGGAGAAACTCCGGAACCGGCTGGGCCTGCCTAAGCCCCCTGACTCCTTTTACCTGGAGTATGAAGAAGGCTGCTTGTCCCGGATCGGACTGAATACGTCGGAGAATATCCGGATTTTGTACCGTGGTCAGGATCTGATCCACACCCATGTGGAGGATGTGATTGCCGTCCTGTCAAAGGAGTCCGGCTTTGTGTGCGACTGTGTGGATCATGACCTGGCGGATACTTACAACTTTCCGGTGCTGGGACTGGAGCTGTGGCGGGAGGAACCTTATCACCCTAAACTGCTGAAAGAACCCGGCTTTCAGCGTATGATTACCCGGGATCCCTTTACAGATTATCAGCGCGGTTGGTATTTCCTTCAGGTTTGGGTGCAGTCGGATCAGTTCCGGGCTGATTTCCCTCTGAGGGAGTGCCCTGCCCCGGATTACGATTCCTGGTTTTTGCGGCAGGAGGAGCCAGCGCCCATCCCACCGGAGCGTCTGGCAGCGGTGGCAAAAAAATACGGACTGGAGCCGCCGGGGAGGCCCGGCGGGGGAGAGAACGCATGACCGACATCAAATCCATGAATCTGACCGAGATGGCCGCCTATTTCAAGGAGCTGGGGGAGCCGGCGTTCCGAGCCAAGCAGGTGTTCCAGTGGCTTCACCGGGGCGTATTCTCTTTTGACGAGATGACCAACCTCTCCAAGCCTCTGCGGGAGAAGCTGGCCGCCTCCTGTATCCTCTACGCGCCCCAGGTGGAGCGCAGGCAGGTCTCCTCCCTGGACGGCACCATCAAGTACCTGTGGCGGCTGGGAGACGGAAACTGTATTGAAACGGTTTTGATGCGCTATCATCATGGGAATACTGTGTGCATCTCCTCTCAGGTGGGATGCCGCATGGGCTGTGCTTTCTGCGCCTCCACACTAGGGGGCAAGGTGCGGGACTTAACACCCGCTGAGATGCTGGATCAGGTGCTTTTCACCCAGATGGACTCCGGAGCCCCGGTCAGCAACATCGTGCTCATGGGCATTGGGGAGCCGCTGGACAACTTCGACACGGTGCTCCGCTTTCTGGAGCTGGTCAACAGCCCCGACGGCCTGAACATCGGTATGCGGCACATCTCGCTGTCCACCTGCGGCCTGACTGAAAAAATTGACAAATTGGCCGACTATCAGTTACAATTAACGTTGTCTGTGTCCCTGCACGCCCCCGACGACGAAACCCGGAGCCGCATCATGCCGGTCAACCGGAGCGTAGGGGTGGAGAAGCTGTTCGCCGCCTGCCGCCGGTATTTTGAAAAGACCGGCCGGCGGATCTCCTACGAATACGCCATGATTGACGGAGTTAACGACACCGACTGGCAGGCAGATCTGCTGGCTCGGCACCTGAAGGGGACGCCGGGGCATGTGAACCTGATTCCCCTCAACAATGTGGAGGAGAGCCCCCTCAAGCCCAGCAGGCGGGTGGCGGCCTTCCAGAAGCGGCTGGAGAGCCACGGCATCACCGCCACGGTACGCCGCAAGCTGGGGGGCGATATTGACGCCTCCTGCGGTCAGCTCCGCCGCAAGACAATGCAGCAGGAACACACTTAACATAAGTCGGCTCACGCCTGGCCGCGCAGGGCGTGAACAGAGGCAGACTGGCGCGGGAAAGAGGCAAGTTCAGTATGATACACGCATGGGGTATTACCGACAAAGGCGCGGTAAGAACACAAAATCAGGACGGTTTCTACTTAGACGTTCCTTCAGAGCACCTGGCGGTCGGCGTCGTGTGCGACGGGATGGGCGGGGCCAAGGCGGGCAATATCGCCAGTCTCATCGCCGTGGAAACCTTCGTGGACGCCCTGCAGGGCATGCAGCCGGACGGCGATGGCGAGGCCGGGCCAGCCGCCGTTCTTTCGCGGGCCGCGGAGACCGCCAATACGGCAGTCTATCACCGGGCCGTCACTGACCCGGACTGCCGCGGCATGGGCACCACTATGGTGGCGGCCCTGGTGGTGGAGCAGACCGCTTATCTGCTCAACATCGGAGACAGCCGGGCCTATCACATCAATGAAGACGGGATCACCCGCCTGACCCGGGACCACTCGGTGGTGGAGGACATGGTGGCGCGGGGGGACATCACCCCCGAGGAGGCCCGTACTCATCCCCGGAAGAACCTGATCACCCGGGCACTGGGCTCTGAGGAGCGCATCCGGGCAGATCTGTACGAGAAGGAGATCCAGCCGGGGGACTTCCTGCTGCTCTGCTCCGACGGGCTGAGCAACATCGTCACGGACCAGGAGCTGCTCTACGAGGCCATCCACGGCGGGGAGCCGTCGGACTGCTGCCAGCGCCTGCTCCACATCACTCTGTCCAGAGGCGCGCCGGACAACGTTACGGCGGTCCTCTTTCAGATCGTTTAAAAGGGGGTAATGAACTATGGATCAGTACATAGGGAAATTACTCGACAACCGATATGAGATCATTGAGCGCATCGGGACGGGCGGTATGGCCGTGGTCTACAAGGGGCGGGATCACCGCCTTAACCGGCTGGTGGCGGTGAAGATTCTCAAGGAGGAGCTGGCTCAGGACGCCGAGTTCCGCCGCCGGTTCCACGATGAGTCCCAGGCCGTCGCCATGCTCTCCCATCCCAACATCATGGCGGTCTACGATGTGTCCCACTCCACGGAGCTGGATTACATCGTTATGGAGCTCATCGACGGCATCACCCTCAAGCAGTATATGCAGAAGAAGGGAGGCAAGCTGGCCTGGCGGGAGGCGCTGCACTTCATCACTCAGATCATGAAGGCCCTCTCCCACGCCCACAGCCGGGGGATTATCCACCGGGATATCAAGCCCCACAACATGATGGTGCTGCGGGACGGCAGCCTGAAGGTGGCCGATTTCGGTATCGCCCGGCTCACCTCCGCCGCCCAGGCCACCCTGACCCAGGAGGCCCTGGGCTCAGTACACTATATCTCGCCGGAGCAGGCCCGCGGCAGCCATATCGACGCCCGCAGCGATATCTACTCCGCCGGTGTGGTACTCTATGAGATGATCACCGGCCGCCTGCCCTATGAGGGGGAGTCCCCGGTGGCGGTGGCCATCCAGCACATCAACTCCATTCCGCTCTCCCCACGGGAGATCGACCCAGAGATCCCAGAGGCTCTGGAGGCCATCACCATGAAAGCTATGGCCTCGGATGTCAACCAGCGCTATGTATCAGCAGACGCCATGCTGGTGGACCTGGAGGAGTTCCGCAAGAATCCCAGCATCAATTTCGACTATACGCCCGCCGATCTGCTTATCGCCGACGGCGACGAACCCACTCAGATTCTGGGCGCCAACACGCCGCACACCGTGCGTTCCCAGCCGGCCCATGCCAGCCGGGCCGCGTCGGAGGAGCCCTATGCCCGTCCCACACCGAAGCCCCGCAAAAGCCGTGCGGTTCCCCTTGAGGACGAGGTGGACTACGACGATTATCCGGACCGGCGGGATGGGGGCGGCAGCCGTCTGCCCATTATTCTGGCCATTGCAGCAGTGGCCGTGTTTGTAGTCGGCATCGGCGTATTTCTCTGGGTCTCCTTCTTCAGCAGCCCGGGGCAGACTGTCTACAATGTCCCTAATCTGGTGAGTAAGACCATCGAGGAAGCGCGGGCGGACAGCGGCGTAACCGTGGCTCAATTCCAGGTCGTAGAGGGTCAGGAAGTGGACAGCACTTTACCCAAAGGACAGATTGTGAACCAGGATCCGCAATCGGGACGCAACGCTGCGGCGGGAACCACCATCACTGTCGATATCAGCAACGGCAGCGGCAGCACCGACGTGGAGGAGAACCGGATGCCCAACCTGGTGAATCAGGATAAGCGTCTGGCCATCAATACCCTGCGGGAACTCGGCTTCACCGAGGAGGCCGGTAATCTGGTTATCCGGGAGGAGACCTCGGAGGATGTAACCAAGGACTATGTGATTTCCACCGACCCGGTGGCGGAGACCGATCTGGCCGATGTGGAGAAGGTCACTCTTGTAGTCAGCAGCGGTGTCAAGACGGAAACCTCTGTTATTATCCCGTTCCTCGGCATGACAGAGCAGGAGGCCCGCGCTAAGGCTGAGGGAACGCTGCGACTGGTGGTCGTATTTGACGAGCCTCAGTACAGCAATGACTACGCCGAGGGTCTGGTCTGCTGGCAGTCCATCCAGACAGGTACTGAGGTCGATAAGGGTTCCACCATCCATCTGCGCCTGAGCAAAGGGGCAGATCCCTCCACCTCTCCCGACCCGGAGATCACCCCGACTCCCACGCCGGGGGCCTCTACCGACCCGGAGGTTTCCCCCACACCAGGCAGCGAAGGTGCGCTGAAGCCCATCAGCTATACGGTAAATCTGGCCAGCTCCGACAAGGAGACTGTCCGTGTCCGGGTCACAGTCAACG
>OOCB01004222.1_pt1 | contig 12527 bp, 8 predicted proteins | sample 1671351 | NCBI WGS metagenome assembly OOCB01 (sample SAMN06348148, study PRJEB24527) | human gut metagenome | biome: human gut; feature: ankylosing spondylitis patient; material: feces | host: Homo sapiens | place: China | collected 2015-10
AGAAAAGATTGGTTTGCTGTTGGCGATTATAAGAAACTTCCGAATGAAGTCGGCGGCATGGATACCGTCCTTCCGGAAGAAGTTGCCGATAAAATGAAGGCATTGCTAACGGAATACAACGCCAAAGAAGAAAAGGCCTTTGCGGATATTCTTGACTTCCATGTGAAGTTTGAGCGAATTCATCCGTTCCAAGATGGTAATGGTCGTGTGGGCAGATTAATTATGTTTAAGGAATGTCTGAAATATAATATCGTTCCGTTTATCATTGAGGATAATCTGAAGATGTTCTACTACCGTGGACTGAAAGAGTGGAACAATGAGAAAGGTTATTTGACAGATACCTGTTTGACCGCACAGGATAAGTATAAGGCGTATTTGGATTATTTTAGAATTGCATATTAAACGTGATTCAAAGTGAAAAATTTGCGCTTTGAGAAAAAATAATGATATACATTTTAAAGACGGGAGTAAATACATGTTCTATAAAATGATAGAAAATAAGTGTACACAATGGTATGAATCAGAACGGTGTACGGTTAAAAACTTAATTGAGTATATAGAGAAAACAGGGCAGATGCGTGATGCTCAGATTGAGGCTATTAAGGTATATCTGTTTCTAAAAATTGCCTGTGAATGTAAGCCGTTGACACAGCTGTTTAGACAGGGATTCTTTAATTCTATTGATTTGAATGAGATAGAATTGTCAAAATCCACTCGTGAATATTTGTTTCAGAATCTAGCGGCTGCGGCATTGTTTGAATATGCATGTTTGACAAATGATAAAGGTGAACAGGTATCTGAAAAACTGGAAAAACAGATAAAGAAAGATCCAGCGGGAATTGATTATAATGAATTCTTTCGTAATGCGTTTTATGGTGTTTCCTATACGGATTATCTGTTTAGCCTTCCTATGGGTGCAGGTAAAACGTATTTGATGGCGGCATTTATTTACTTGGATTTATATTTTGCTTATAATGAGCCAACAAATCCGGCATTTGCACATAACTTTATCATATTTGCACCATCAGGTTTGAAATCATCAGTGGTTCCAAGTCTTAAAACAATACAAAACTTTAATCCATCGTGGATTCTTCCGGAGCCGGCAGCAACAGACATCAAGAGGATGATTTCTTTTGAAGTGTTGGATCAAAGCAAAACTGCAAAAAAATCAAATAAGACAAAAAATCCAAATGTTCAGAAAATCGCTAATCATCAGCCGCTTTCTGAGTTGTTTGGTCTTGTTGCTGTTACTAATGCGGAAAAAGTAATTCTTGACCGTATTCAGGAAAAACAGGGACAGATAAATATGTTTGAAGAAAGCGAGGACGATAAAGACCGACAGGCAAATGAACTTCGTAATTTAATTGGTAAGTTACCATCATTGTCTATCTTTATTGATGAAGTTCATCATGCAGTAAGTGATGAAATTAAGCTTCGTGCTGTAGTTACAAGATGGGCGCAGAATCATACAGTCAATTCTGTAATTGGTTTTTCTGGTACTCCATATTTAGATAAAGTTGAAAAAATAAAAGTTGTAGATTCATTGTCCATTGGTACAGCTGAAATCACAAATATTGTGTATTACTATCCACTTATAGACGGTGTAGGAAATTTCTTAAAACGTCCAGTTGTAAAAATTGCAGATATTGCAGATAGCAGCCTTATTATTGAAAAGGGCGTCAGAGAATTTCTTGATACTTATAAAGACACTGTTTATGCAGATGGTTTAACAGCTAAATTGGGTATTTATTGCGGTACTATCGAAAAATTAGAAGAAACAGTATATCCACAGGTATCCCGTATTGTAGCTGAATATGGCCTTGGTACTGATGTTATACTTAAATTCCACAAAGGAAATAAACAGTATAAGATGTCGGCTGATAGTCAGATGCAGTTTGATATCTTGGATAAATCTATTTCTAAAATTCGTATTGTTTTGCTTGTGCAGATTGGTAAAGAAGGTTGGGACTGTCGAAGTCTTACAGGTATTATTCTTTCTCAAGAAGGAGACTGCCCAACCAAGATGGTATTACAGACATCTTGCCGATGCTTGCGTCAGGTGATTAAAAACGGTCAGGAAACGGCGCTGATATATTTGAATGAAAGCAATGCCGAAAAATTAAATATGCAGCTTGAGCGGCAGCACCATATTTCGCTTAAAGAATTTTCTTCTGCAGACAACAGTAAGACTACTTTGAAACGTTATAATCGTACGGCTTATTTAAAGTTGCCTAAAGTAGAGTTTTATCAGCTGAAAATCAGCTATGATACACTTACTGTTGAAAAGGCAAATCCTGAAGTTTCTATTGAAAAATCTGTTGATTCAGCGCAAATTGCAGGTAATATTATCAAAACAACAGATCTTTCTATGAATGTAAATAATATCAGTATCCAGGTGGATGATGCTGAATATGGTACAGAATATGCAACCTTTAATTCTTGGATTTATGGCATTATGAGAAGTGGATTTGGAACACCTTCCATGGCAGAATTAAATGCATATACAGAGCAGTTAAAAGTAGTATATGAAAAAATCACATACGAAAAAGGTGGCTCACGATATTTCAGTTCGAAGTACAATAAAAAGTTGATAGAAGCCAATATTCGCAAAGCTTTTTGTGACAAAACGGATTTCAATACAACAGAAGAACTGATACCAGAAGAAGCTAATTTGTTGAACATTGCGAATTTTACTTCTGAGATATATGCAGATAATCTGGATGACTACTATCCAAGACAGAATGTTGTTGAAAACATAATGGATGACGATAAGGGAAAATTGAAAGTTGATAAAAAGACACAGCAGTTAATTGATCTCGCTATAGAAACTGGAAACGATAGAATCGTTTTGGAATTGCAACAGCGTGTATCATCTCACCCAAATAAGAATCGTTCGTTCCACTACTTGCCATATCGTACAGACAGTGGTTTTGAACAAACATTTTTAAGAGAAGTATTGTCCTTCGATATTATTGAAAAATTAGGTCTGGAAGTGTATTACAATGGAGACCGTGCTATGACGGAGTTTAAGATCAAGTGTTATAAGAAAACTGGTGGAAAATGGAGTTACATTGGTATTTATACACCGGACTTCCTTATCATTAAACGAAAAGATGGCGTTATCCATAAGGTTATTGTAGTGGAAACCAAGGGGCAGATTTATGCAAAAGACCCAGTCTTTAAAGATAAGAAGAATTTTATGGAAACAGAGTTTTCAAAACAGAATAATGCAGCGTATGGTTATGAACGTTTTGATTACCTGTATTTGGAAGATACGTTGCCAGAAAAAGATAGATTGACACAGACCCATCAGAAAATCTGTGAGTTTTTTAAGGAGAAAGAGTAATGAATGGAATTAGACCTACTGTAGGCATAGAGTTTGATGATAAATATACTAATGCAAAAAATAAATTGCTTGATTTTATTAAGACATTAGACGAGTTGGATGACATACAAAAAGCAAAATTGGCACAAGAATTTATAACATCATATAGTATGGCAAATTCTTTTGAACAATTTGTAAGTTATATGAAAAATGGAGGAATCAAATAATGCCAATTAAATATGTACCGTTTATACCAGAGCCGGTGGAAGGACAAGCTGTGCTTGGAAATTTTAATAGAATATTGAGATACAAAGGCGCTGACGATGTTTCTATGACATTACAGCGTGGTATGCCTTTGTATGAAATGGAAAAACAGGAAACCGTGGGCGAAAACGCTGACGGAAATATGGTTATTCGTGGAGAATGTGTTTCTGCTTGCGCTTATCTGAAGGAGCAGGGGATTCAGGTTGACCTTGTTTACATTGACCCGCCTTTTGCCAGTGGTGCCGATTACGCAAAGAAAGTATATATTCGTCGAAATCCGAAAGTAGCAGAAGTTATTGCACGGGCTGAACAAGAGCTGGATGTTGATGAATTGAAAGTTTTTGAAGAAAAGATGTATGGGGATATTTGGGATAAAGAAAAATACCTTAGTTGGATGTATGAAAATCTTATGGCAATTAAATCTGTTATGAGTGAATCTGCATCAATATATGTTCATTTGGATTATCATATAGGCCACTATGTTAAAATCTTATTAGATGAAATTTTCGGAGAGGATAATTTCAGAAACGAGATAATATGGAAAAGAGCGACGGCTCATAGTGATGCAGAATTTTATGGCAATAATTTTGATTGTATTTACTTTTATACTAAATCGCGAACAGAATATGTTTTCAATACTGTTTATCAACCATACGATGAATCCTATATAGCCCGCTTTTCACGAACTGATCCTGATGGAAGAAAATGGGATAGTGGTAACCTCACGGCAAAAGGTTTACAAGGCGGCGGTTATGACTATGAATATAAAGGATATCGTTCTTTATGGAGAATGCCGCTTGAAACAATGGAACGAATGGACCGAGAAGGTAGAATTCACATCACTAAAAATGGTGGTATTAGGTCGAAAGTATATTTAGATGAACTGCCTGGTATGCCCGCACAATCAATGTGGTTAGATGTTAATCCAATCAATTCTCAGGCTAATGAAAAAGTGGATTATGCGACACAAAAACCAGAGGCTTTGATAGAACGTATTATTAGTGCATCATCCAACGAAAATGATATAGTCGCAGATTTCTTTGCAGGCAGTGGAGTTACAGCAGCAGTTTCTCATAAATTAAACCGAAAATTTATTACAAGTGATATTGGACTTAATTCAATCCAGACAACTCGTGACCGTCTCGTTTCTGATGGTTCTGAATTTGATGTGCTTGAAATTAAAGATGGAGTTCAACTTTATCGTAATCCGGTTCAGACAATGGATAAAATCAAGTCCTTGATTCCAGGTTTAAAAAATGAAGATTCCCTTGATTCTTTCTGGGAAGGTGCTATTTCTGACAGCAAGCTTGGTACAATTCCTGTTTACGTGCCAAACTTAATGGATAGTGCAGCAAAACTTCTTGATAAAGTGACTATGAACCGTATTATCCATCAGGCGATTCCAGAATTGGATAATGATATTAAAAAGGTTATTGTTTACTATATCGACATTACTGATGAAGTGGAGATTATGAATTTCATCAAAGAAGATGACAGTACGACTGTAGAAATTGAATTGCGTGATCTTAAATCAATTCTTGATGATGTTGTCATTGGTGATTATGCAGAATTCCATGCAGAAGAAATTGCAGGCGGATATGCTGTTGCTATTGATAAATTTATGAGTGATCGTGTGTTGTCTAAAATTGCAGAATTCAATCAGAAAGCATTCCTTAATTCTTCTGCGAAGAAACCGTATAAACCGATTGAAATCAGCGAAGAAGGTTTGGAACTTATTGAGTTCCTTAGCTTGGATTGCACTGTGACCGGTGGTGAGTGGCATTCTGATAGTGAAATCAAGATTGATAAAAATGGCTATGTTATCGTAGACGGCAATAAAACTAAGGAGTTCTGGGATGGTTACATCCGCAGCACAAAGAAACCTCTCCGCCTTAAAATCCGTAACATTTGTGGGGATGAAACTGTTTGGGAGGTGTAATCAATGGCTCAAAATGTGACATTGTATAACCTTTTGATTTCTTGTCCAGGTGATATTAAGGAAGAAGTTACATTGATTGAATCTGCAGTAGATGAGTTTAATGAATTATATGCTGAAAATTTAGGAATCACAATAAAAACTCGCCATTGGAGTAAGAGTTCTTATGCTCAGTCTGGAGGAAAACCACAGGCATTGCTTAACGAGCAGTTTGTAAATAAATGTGATGCAGCAGTTGCGATTTTCTGGACAAGATTTGGCACACCTACTGATGAGTATAGTTCTGGAACAGAAGAAGAAATTGAAATTATGCTTCAATCTGGAAAACAAGTGTTTATGTATTTTTCGGATAAGCCTATCCCACCATCAAAAATAAATGGTGACGGCTATGAGAAAATACAAGCATTCCGTGACAAATATAAAGACAAAGGAATATATTTCACTTATTCATCCGACGAAGAATTTAAAAAGATGTTTTTTGCCCATCTTTCCATGCATTTTTTGACAGAAAAGAGAGTAAGCGAAACAGCCAAAGAATATCGTTCTGAGTTAAAATTATTAGGTATTGACAAAACTGGAAGATTGACTGAAGAAGCGGTGGTATGCCCATTCGTGTTAAATGCAGATATTACCATGAAAGAATACATTACTTCGATTAAGAATATGTATCAGGAGATTTCTGATATGAATGTAGGTGGTAGATCTGTTACAGCTAATACTTTTTTTGCTGGATTTACAAGCCTTGTTGACATAGATGAAGATGAGAAAGAGTTTATTACTGCTGCGGCTGAACAGCTGGAGTGTGAGTTGTCCGATTCCTTTTTTGAACTTGGAAATTTAAATAAAGATACATTAACATCAAATCCACTCAGTGGTCCTAAGTTGAATGGAACGTTCGAAGAAAAACAGAAATATTGGAAAATCAAAAGATTGCATGAAACTATTTCTAAAGCTTTGGAATGGGCTCCGGTTGAGAAAGCGTTTTCTGGAATGAATTGTATTAAATTAGCAATTCAGAATTGTGGTAAGGCCATCGACGAAGATGCTGAAATTACGTTTGAAGTTCCAAAAGAATCCTTGCTTACATTAGGTGAATTCCCTAAGTTTAATAATGCAGAGATGGGATATTTGCTTACAGATTGTGATATGAGTATTTTGTTCGGAATTGAAGGCACATCTGAATATATTGAATATTCAGAATCAGAGCAAAATGGAAGAACTCCGTATAGAGCACGTTCATATGGTTTGCCAGGGTATGTTCCAGATTATAGTGATGATTTCACGGATGAGATAAAAGATGTGTTTTGTTATGGATTCTATTCAAGTGATGATAAGTATATTGTAAAGCTTAAAGTAGATTACATAAAACATAATACAACTGTTGCTTTCCCAACAATCCTTTTTGTGAGAAATGAGATTGATGAGATACCATATAAAATCACATCTATGAATAATCCGGATGTTGTTGAAGGCTGTATAAAGGTTAAAAGTTAGGAAAGGAATACTACATGGAAAAGCCACAATACATCGATTGGATAGTTGAAGAAACTGGTATTGTAATTAAAGATGACATACCGCTAAAATGCTATAAAATTGATTATAAAGATGATGAAAGTATTCTTGATAACTGGGCATTGCACATTCGAAGAAATTACATAGAAGATACTGAACTTAAAGAAGATGCAGATGAAAATGCAATGTCTATTGAACAGTATTTGCATGATTATGTAATTCCACAAAAAGGAGAAGAATTGGGAGCTACGGTACGTTCTGCAGACATAACAGAAATTTTAATTTCCGATTTATTAGAGTTTGTTCATCAGTATTCTGTTCCGAGATATAAATTGAAGAACAGATCCGGAAAAAACAATTCACAACAAGGAACTGATGTCATTGCATATAAGTACAAAAATGAAGATAAAACTCCAAATGATAAAGATGAATTGGTAGCAGCAGAAGTTAAAGCTACCCTCTCTAATACGGAGTACATACCAATAAAAAATGCAATTATCGATTCCAGAAAAGATGAACATCGATTAGCAAGATCAGTAAACTACTGCAGAAAGCGATTAAAAGAACTGGGCAAAATAGAAGAGGCAGAAGAGGTAAAGAGATTCTTATTTAAACCAGATAATAATTATCGTATTACATATGTAGCTGCAGGAGTTAGTAGTCGTGAAAACGTAGATGATGTCATAGAATTAGATTTTTCTGGTGAAGAACTTGAAATTAGAAAAAATGAACTGATTTTTTATGTACATGGTAAAAAGTTGATGGAATTGGCTCATAACATTTACCAGAGGTGTTGTAAATGATTTTTGGAAAAAATGCAGGCTTAATGTTAAAATATCAAAAAGCAAAGGCCAAAATGGTAGAATACGATGTTTCAAAGCAGGAGTATCCACATTTTCCGCTGAATTCTAATGAATTATCGTATCCAACAACTTATGTGCTGTCACGATACTCAGAATGCATTATAGAAAATAATCATGACGAATTAAAAGAGCTGGAGTTACTTTTGATTACAACTGCAGAATATTATGATTCAGCTTTTAAGTCCAAAGATAGACCAGAATATGATTGGGATTTTTTGCTATCTGGAGCATCTGCCTACTTCCTAAGAAAGGATTTTGGTAGTGCTAAAGTGTTGGCAGCAAGAGTAGTTGATTTAATTGATGAGGAGCGATCTCCGCAGAAATTGTTGACGAATATCTATAATTATCTTCTGGGTGGAGTGTATTTGCCATATTTGAGAGTTATAGATACTTATGAGCGAATAAATAATTTTTTCTTGGATTACTTTGGAAAGGGTAAGTCTTTAGAAGCGTTAAAGTCAAACTTATGGGTATATAGAAATGAAATATACGAGAATGGAGATCCGGATAGTATATTTTATGTAGATATATTAGTGGCAGTTATTATTGTGGCATGCGAAAATTCGTCATGGAGTCTTTTGCCGAGTAGTTCAGGTATCCCGGATGAAGAATGGGAGCCATATCTACAAAGTAAGATGTCAATAAAAATGTTATGGCCAGCACAAAGATTAATAGCCGAAAAGGGATTGTTGCGTGGAGAAAGTTCTATTGTTCAACTTCCGACAGGGGTAGGAAAGACAAGAAGTATTGAACTAATTATTAGAGCAGCTTTTTTATCTGAACGAGCGAATATTGCTATTATAGTGGCACCATTAAGAGCATTGTGCAACGAAATAACAATGGATATGTACAAAGCTTTTGGAAATGATGTCACGATAAATCAGTTTTCTGATGTACTTCAAAATGATTTTTGGAATTTGTTTTCTGAAGATATTAAACGGCAGATACTAATATGTACGCCAGAGAAACTGAGTTATGTATTACATCATGATCCGTTTTTCTTAAGTGCTATAGATTTATTTGTGTTTGATGAAGGTCATATGTTTGATGATGGAGGTAGAGGTACAACATATGAGTTATTAGTAACACATATACGTCAGAATATAACGAGCGAACAGCAGTTGGTTTTGCTATCTGCGGTATTGCCAAATTCAGGGGATATTGCACAGTGGTTGTTTGAGGATAGAGGTTGTTTGGCGACAGATGATAGTATTGTATCTACACCTAAATCAATAGGATTTTCATCGATACAAAGGGATATTCATTTCTTTTCTGATGATAAATCAAATGAAGATTATTATATTCCCCGAATCCTTCGAGTTGAACAATTGAAGAAGTTACCCAGAGAAAGAAGTAATAAATATTTTCCAGATTTATCATCATCTACAGATGTGGCCATTTATAATGCAATAAAGTTGTGTCATAACGGCGGTGTTGCTATCTATCTCGGGCAGCAACGTTCAATGAAAACGGTATTTGAAAGAATTATAAATTTGGATAAGCGAAACTATGATTTGAAAGCATTAAAAGATAATACAAATCAAGCAGAGCTTTCCAAAATCAAGGGATTTATAGAAAATTATTATGGTTCAGAGCACTATTATACGAAAGCAGCGGAATTGGGTGTTTTGCCTCATTCATCTAATCTTCAAAATGGAGTTAAGCTTGTTGTTGAACATGCATTGAAGAATAAATATGTTTCTTGCGTAGTGTGTACATCGACGCTTGCACAGGGTGTGAATATTCCGATAAAATATTTATTGGTTACCAGCATTAGAAATGGATTGCAATTAGTAAAAGCTCGAGATTTTCAAAACTTGATGGGTAGAACCGCACGAGCAGGTATATACACAGAAGGAAGTATTATTATTACGGATTGCAAAATATACGACAACCGTACCAATTGGAAAAATGGTGGAGGATATTTATGGAATGATTGTGTGAAGCTATTTGATACAAAATTGACAGAACCTTGTGGCAGTTCTATTCTTTCGTTAGTCCAGGATTTTAACATAGATTATGATATGACCATAAGTGGTGAGAAATTTATTGATAGAGTGATAGATCACCTTGATGAAAGAAATTTCTTGCTTGAGTACGCAAAGAAGTTAGAAAAAGCATACTTAAAAGCCAATCCCAAAAGAACACAAAATCTGATTGTGCAGAAAATATTATTGCGTCAGGATATTATATCAAATATAGAAAATTATTTGTGTTTAGTACGTTCCGCAGAAACATTGGTCAATGATAGTAAGAAAAGTGCTGTGGATATTTGTACAAATACATTGGCGTATGCTATGGCAACAGAAAAAGAGAAAGAATTACTTATTAAAGTTTTTCAGAAGATAGAAGAGAATATTCAACAATATTCTGTTGAAGAATTGAGCAGATATTCTAATGCAATGTCAGGAATAGGTTTGTCTTCTCTAATAGAGGAATGGATTGTTCAGAATGAACTTACAGAGAAGATATATACAGAAACAGAACTGTTATCTGTTATTGCAGAATTGTATCTGCAAATCTGTGGAGACTTTAGATACCAAGAGCATATACAAAGCATTTGTAAAAAATGGATTGATGGTCAGACTCCAATGGAAATTAACAACAAAGAAACTATTGGAATTGCAGAAGTAGAATCATTATGTAATAAAAGAATTTCATATGAAATGAATTTTCTGATCGGCAATATCTGTGATCTGATAGAAGTTGACGGAGAAAATGAGGAGCAAGTTGATCAAAGGAACATCTTGACATTGTTACAAAAGAAAGTAAAATATGGCGTTCCAAATATGACAGCAATTTCTATTTGTGAGAGTATTTTTAATGATCGTCTATTAGCTATAGAATTAGCTCAAATTTTATCTGATGCGAATATTGGAACGGACAAGATACTTAATATGTTGAAAGCTCATAGTGAAGAAATCTTTAGTTGTCTTGATTCGTATCCGGAATATTTCAAGGATAGATTATCTGTGTTGATGAAATAAAGGTAGCATACTGTATTTACAGATTGCTGAATGTGCATTAAAAATAGATATTTCTTTTACACAAGAAATTAGAAATAGCAGATCTGTCAATTTGGTAAGGATGACACTTGGGTAAAATGTCCATCAGATATTCCAAAAGATTAAGTATTAAAACAAGTGAACTTCCGGCGAAAGAGTGTATAATCGTACAATTTAAACGAAAAAAGCCTCATGACCATGAGCAAAAAAGAAAGTATAATTTATTGGGCTATAGAATGGATTATGTGAATTGAATGACTGATGATTTTGGTGTTGAAAGTAAAAATGATACAATGACACTATGGATAAATAAATTGTCTTCCACAAAATCAATTCTACGATAAAAACATACCGTCTAGACAGCTACTTTTTAAGCTCTTATCCAAAAGACATATAATATATAGGCTCGAATGGTGAAAGTGCTCACTTGGGCCTATTATTATATAAATTAATACGTTACAACCAGAGCAAGATCCACCCGTGTATTACAGTATTGTCATTTTGACAATTTTGTATTACTTACGAGTAGCGGACTTGATGGGGATTACGTCCCCATACCCACGTGAAAATATAATTGCTGGCAATTACATTTTAGCAGATATGCAGGCATATCTGAATAAGCGTCATAGACAACAAAATAAGGAAATTTTGATAAGGCATTCACCTGGAATAGGTGAGTGTTTTTTTGTTTTCAAATATTCAATTAATCAAAAAAATTAAAAAAATTTCATTAGGGGGCTGTAAAAATGCCTCTCAGCGTTTCGTTTTATGTAAGGGTATTTTGGACAGGAAAAATTTAAAAAATTTTTATCAAGAACCTGTATTTATGCCCTTCATCTTTTGAATATGTGTAAGGACATTTTTGAGCCGGTATAAAAATGATTTTTACAACAATTAGAAACAGAAACGAGGCGAGAAAAGAATGAAATATGAATACATGAAGGAGTCAGAGCAGATGCTTCAGTACTTCCAGTTTCCGAAGTTTTTGCTCAAACTGCGCATTTCCCAAACTGCAAAATTTCTTTATATGATTTTGTATGACCGGGCACGGATATCGAGAAAGAATAGCTGGATAGACAAGTATGGAAATGTTTATCTGATTTTTCCGATAGAGGAATTGTCTGCTCAAATCGGCAAATGTAAATCTTCTGTAAAAACAGCATTGAAGGAATTAGATGATGTGGGACTATTGGTTCGCAGATCTGGTGGTTTTTCAAAACCCAATCATTTATATGTAAAAATTCCATCTGATGAGATTGGTTTACAGCTGGTTGAGAATAAGGCGGTTGAAAAGATGGTTGCAACAGAGTCGGAAAAGCAACCTTCATCTGGTCGTAAAAATGGCTGTGCAGGAGTCGGAAATGTGGCACCTAGTAAAGTAACTGAGAAATATAAAAGAAATAAATATCATGAAGTAAATTATTGCTATGGGGAAGGAGAGAGTTTGTGATGAGAGAAGAAGATACTGTATGTGTAGGCAGTGATGGTTTGCAATACTGTAAAGTCTGTGGGGAAGCGAAAGAAGCATTTTTTCCTGAGGGTGGATTTATGGGGATGAAGAAACATTCCAGGCAATGTGCCTGTGACAGAAAAGCGTATGAAGAAGAACAAAAATATTTTAA
>OOCB01004235.1_pt1 | contig 12501 bp, 14 predicted proteins | sample 1671351 | NCBI WGS metagenome assembly OOCB01 (sample SAMN06348148, study PRJEB24527) | human gut metagenome | biome: human gut; feature: ankylosing spondylitis patient; material: feces | host: Homo sapiens | place: China | collected 2015-10
CCTGCATAATTCATCGTTATAAATGTATTTATTGATGCAAATGAAGATGTATTTCTCCAGTATGAATCAAAATCATTCCTCTCTATCGCCATAGAAACAGAGTTTGGATTATACATATGAATACCGTCGATCAAATATCCGTTGTACCATGCTTTTGTACTCTCAAAATCCATATCAAACCGCTTGCATAATTCTTTAACCTCGTCTTCCGTAAACCCATAGTATTTTGTAATCGGACTTGATTTTAACATCGTATATTCACTGAAATTATTTAAAGCCGACTCATCTTTAATCTTCTTTATCGGCAAAATCCCCGTAATATATGCCAGTGCAAGAAAAGATTTTGACTCCTCCGATTTAAACAGCGAGTGTAAAAACTGTAAATACTCGTGTACCAACTCTTTGTTATCACTGTTTCTGATAACACAATCCCATTCATCAATTATTATAACAAACTGAGTATCTGTTATCTCATAAATCTCCTGTATCAGCAAATATAAATCTTGGCTGTAATCTAATGTATCATTATATTTTTTCTTAAAATCTTTACATACCCTCTCCTTAATTGATTCTACTAAATCTTCTTTGTGAAAATCCCAGACTGATGCTATATCCAGATGAATAACATTATACTTGTTCATATATTTTTTATAATCTGCACTTTCAGAAATCTTTGTCCCGTCAAAAAGCTCAGTCGAATCACACCCAAGACTATAATATGCGTCTATCATCCCAGCCGCATGGGACTTTCCAAATCGTCTTGCATGGCTTACCGCAAGACATTTATCCTCCGTTGACAGTCTATCATTAAGATACTCTATCAATTTTGATTTATCTACATAAATCCTGCTGTTTTTTGCCTGCCTGAAACTCGCATTACTCGGATTAAAATATACACCCATCTTAATTCACCTCATTTCATCTATATAACATTGGTATCCGCAAAATCCTGTCCCAAACTCACCTACAGATTGACACATTGCTGTGTATTTTTCATTATCTTACAGATAACAACACTTAATACTTCCGACTTTACTTATCCCTAGTATATTTTTAATTCGAAACAATGTCAATCGCATTTTTAACACAAAATCGTGTCCTTCTCTTTTTTTGTTTATCCGAATAAAATTTTACGCTAACTTTCACCCCTGTCGCAATCAACTTATTATTGCAAGTGTACAGACGAACAGAAACGGTCACTCTTTAACTTATCTCTCCACAAGTTCATAAGGCTCTTTTTTCTCAATCACATATCCTCCTGTCTCGTCGCCTGTCACCCCTTTCTTTTTTATTATCTCATCTGCCTTTGTCTTTTTTATCCCCCACTTGTAGTTTGAATCAAAATACTGCACATCCCCCCATTTTGCAAGTGGTACTATATAAAAGTCAAATAAATCTTTCTGTGAAGTTTTCTCATAAACCTGTATCTGTACCGTATAGCTGTCGATTTTTGTAATTCCCTTTATACGCTGTTTTTCTGCTATTGATTTTTTACCGACTTCATTAAGTACGAATTTTTTCACCTTGGCATTATAATTTTTTCCGGTCACCTTACTCAGTTTTTTATAATCCCAGCCGTATTGACCCGTCACCTGATTTATAACTTTTTTTGCATCTTTCTTTTTAGCCTTATATTTCGGTTCCAGTGAAAAAAAATAAACAAACAAATCCCGTGTCCTCGGATATTTGTCTGTTATGTAAGAATATGTTTCATCCCGATAAAGAGAACTTGTCCATTCAAACGCATCTTTTATTTCGGGATATATTATTTTGTTTTTTATTTCTTTTTTTATTTACAATTCTTTCTTTTTAAAGACATATTTTAGACATACTCAATTTGTATTATATACAGCGTAGCAAGCAATTGCTACTTTGTATATTCAATGTACCCTATCTATTGAATATACCGTTTTTCATACTCAAGCCCGTCGCCTACGGGGCGGCGGGCACCCCCCGTAAATCATTTTCGTTTCTTTGAGCCTGATTAGTTCCCTACTAATCAGGCTCAAACCCTTTTTAAAACAAATTCAGAATCTGTCTTGTCATACTTATCCCATTTTTTGCATATGATGAAACAATTAAATATCACAGAGGTTTTCCTTTGAAAAATTATATTGAAGAAAGGGCTACCCTGATTGCTCTTTATATCATTGAAACAGGCTGCACAGTACGGCAGGCTGCAAAAAAATTCGGTGTAAGCAAATCCACAGTACATAAGGATTGTACCGAGAGGCTTCCGGAAATCAACCACTCCCTCTCCGAATCCGTCCGGCATGTACTGGATATCAATAAATCCGAACGGCATATCCGGGGCGGGCTTGCCACACGGGAAAAATATCTGCACTTACATAACAGAGCAGAAAGAGGGTAATTTCCCTCTTCCTGCTCTATTCAAAATGCTCCCGGTTTACAATATATGCTTTTTTATTCCAGTTTTTGCTTGTCTTGCGGATATCAATTCCATTATACATGAGCTGGTATTGCCGCAGTTCTTTTTTCATTTTTTTATAATAATGCCTGGAAATTTTTTTCTTTGCATAAAAGCCATCCAGATTTTTATTAATCTCCAGAAATAATGCTCTTGCCTTATCATGATAGCTGTTTTCCAATGCAAGATGGAACTGCATATATTTCCACATGATGGTATACTTTTCTAATCCACTTTTCATCTTTTACACCTCTATTAATCTTCCACCATCTAATTCGCTCACATTATCACATAGCAGCCTGACATCTTCCGCATTATGACTTGCCAGTATACTTGTTTGTCCTTCTTTTTTACATGCCAGTTTTAATTTCTAACCTCTTCCACACCTTTCTTATCCAATCCATTTGTTGGTTCATCTAAAATCAAAATATCCGGTTTTTCCATAATTGCCTGTGCAATTCCTAATCTCTGCCGCATTCCCAGAGAATATTTTCCGACATGTTTTTTCATAGCCGGATCCAGCCCTGCCTTCTCCATGGCAGAAACAATTTCCTCTTTTCCTATCATTTTTCTGACAGATGCCAGATATTTTAAATTATCATATCCGCTGAAGCTTTTTATAAACCCCGGTGTTTCAATTATAGCACCGATATTATCAGGAATTTCCATATCCTTACCCACTACTTTACCATCCAGTATTATTCTGCCCGATGTCAGTCTGGTAAGCCCACAAATGCATTTTAACAAAACTGTTTTTCCAGAACCATTTCTTCCAATAATACCGTGAATCTGATTCTGTGCAAATGTCAGGCTCACATCATTTAAAGCAATTGTATCTTTATATTTTTTTACTGCATGTTCTACTACAATATAATCTTCTTTCATTTTCTCACGCTCCTTCTATCGGCTGTATTACTGCATATTTTGCACATTTTTTCAAAATATAAATCAATATAACATTCGCTGCCAGCAAAAATATGAATGCTGTATACAGACTTGTTTTTCCTGTCTGATACTGATTTGTATACAGGCAGCTCAAATCCATCCAGGACATAACGAACGGAACATGATTCGGATAGCCAAAATCATTTAATGTGCCAAAAAGCAAATCTATACAGCTATATATCAATGCCAGAACCAGTCCCAGCTGACTTTTGGTAACCTGATTAATCAGAAAAATAAAAAATCCGGTCAGACTGCTGATAAGTATACTCAACAGCATCGTATATATCAATGCCTGCCATGCTTCATAATGATCTATAATATATCTGGCAGAGCCTGTATTCCCGGTAGATGCCCACATCTGCATATGGTTATCTGCCATCATTCCCAATACATCTCCCCAGCATACTGATATTCCCAAATCCGGCAGCAATACAAGCATACTGATAATAGCACTAAACACCTGATATATCACCGCAACAGCTATAATCGAACATATTTTTCCTTTCATCCATTTTCCGGTTCCCATACGCTGTACCATATACAACCCAAGTTCATCCTGAAATGGTACATCGGACATAAGCATGATCATTACAAATATTGTAAACAAACGATAAGACCACTCCCCATTAAAGAGAGGATACAGGAATGGGGATACTGCCACATTCATCTGCTCTGCCATATCTTTTAGCGAATTTACATTTACATAATCCGCCATAAAAAACGTGGTAAAGAAAAACAATATGTATATTTTGGGTTCACGAAACATCTATATTATATCCATCCGTACAATTATCCACTCTTCTCTCATATATTTCTCCTTATTTTTCTGTCAAAAACAAACCAGCCAACAATAGTCAAAACCACTGTATATAACATTGTAAAGCATAAACTTTCCAGTTCTTTATCCAGTCCGAACTGAAATGTAAAATAACCCTTTGCTACACTTAATATACGAAATCCATTCCATTTTGACAAATCATATAAATCCGTAAATATATACAGAAAAAAGTAGTACACAATCGATGGCATTGCATAAATCAGAAACTTATTCCGCACAAATGCAGATGCAATAAATGAGATAATTGCAAAAAATGCTCCCTGCAATCCGCCCAAAAGCAATCTATACAAAATAAACAGCCAATATCTGCCCTGTTGCAGTGTCTGCCAGCTTCCCTGATAGATATCATTATTTTCTGCTGACAGCGGCAACATTAACGACAAAATACACACATACAGAAGCTTTCCAATCACAATACACAAAAAAGCACTAACTACACAGGTAAAGACTTTTACTGCAGAATATCTGCTGCACGAGCTTCGATATACGATATTCGTAATAAATTTATTTTCTGCGTCCTCACAATAAGATCCAGCAAAAACCATAACGCCAACCGTGCAGCTTAACAAATGATACAATGTACTTGCACCATTATTCATAATCATATACTGAAAAGCTATTATTGTACTAATTATTAGAATTTTCTTTCTCTCCTCAATACTATTTCTGCCAAAAAAACCTTCAAAAATACTCTTACATAGTTTTAATCGCATTCTTGGTCTGAACTTTAGTAACAACTTTTTGATATACCTCAACTCCACAATCTGGTGCCATTTCAAATGTTGCAAATAGTGCGTATGGTATTAGCATTTCAGGGTTATTCTCCGATGCACATCCTCGACAATTTATTTTTAATTCAATAGACTCATCAATGTCCCATACCTCTATACTATTATTTTCAAATATTTCATGTTGAAGAGTACCTCTCTGTACAGCATGATAATCATATTCCACTCTAGAACCAATTAAACTATTTCCATTATTTATTGTCATCCAAACTTGTTTCTCTCTGTATTTAATGGATGAAGGATGTATAGGAGATAAATATGCAAGAGTTACTGTCAATTTTCTTTTTAATCTTTTCTCGTGAAACTCAATAGGTATAGGTATTGAATAAATAAATGCTTTATCTTGGGCAATATCTCCAAATCCAATCAAGGTTACCTGCTCTTTTGTGCATTCCTTAACTTTATCAACATCGGGTTCTCCATATCCCAAATATCTATGTAATGCATTCTTTGCATTAGTACCAGATATATTTAAGACACCCTGAAACATTTTATCCCAGCCATTCCAAGATGCTCCATGGGCAAGCATTGCCTTTATTAACACAGCAACATATTCATTAGGAACTCCCATTCCTGTCTCTTTCATGAAAATCTCATCCAGCACAGCATAACATTCCTGAGCTTTATTAGTAACAAGTGCGGTCGCATCACTTGTTCCAAAAGAAAACGCTTTGTTTACAATTGCTCCCATCGTTAATCCTGGTGCTGCTGAAGAAATGCCAGGTGCCCTTGTTGAACTTTCCCTCCATTTAACCATACCTCTATGCATATAATCTTCATGGACAAAATTTCTTCCTCCCGGGAAGAAAATATCAGGTTTAATTGCATTATTAATTCCACTTCCAAATGAACTATAAACAGCAGGTATATTATCAGAACACAACTTTGCTAAAGAACCAATTGGATTTTCATCATTATTATCAGCAAATATTGCTCCTACCGTCAAAGCATTCATACTTTCTGCCGGAGATAACAAACGCTTATTACGAATATCCTGATCTATGAATTTAATAATTATTGAATCTTTTTCTTCATCACTTAAATTTTTAAAATTATTAAAATCAATCCCTGTCTCAATTTCGTCTGGATGATTCCCAGCACTCACTATAAATAAAACTCTATATTTATAACTCAACCAATCCAATAATCGTGCCAAAGGACTAATAATATTGTAAAATTCTCTATACCGTATCCCAATTGATAAATTAATAATTCGAACATTCGAAGCCACTTGTCCAGCTTCTGGTTCGAATAATCTACGAACAGCTTCATGGATTTTATCTACTAATAAAAAATCGTCTGGAATATATTCCATAACTTTATTATTCCAAGTTTCCGGTTTCATAATAGGACGAACATATACTTTTCTTATTTTTTCCTCAATAGTAGACATATCCTGTCCTCTCAATATAAGTGATGCCATAGAAGTCCCGTGAACACGCTCACGTACCTCATAAAAACTTTCAAATCCATCTGGATCATCGACCGTCAACATTCCTTTTAGCAGAGGATGGTTGGCTTGAGGCGCGCCATCAAACATAGCAATGATAGGATCCTCAATTACATTGGTTGGAACACTAAAACTATTTGAATCCGAAAAGTTATTATTATCACTTGAAAATATTGCTTGAACACATGGTTTTAAGAACATAATTGGTTCAGCTATTACAAGTGCCACTTCTTCTCTATCTATAATTTTTTGAGCATATTCACGAGGAACAGCAGCTAAAATGGCATGATACTCAATCTCTGGTATGACCGAACAACTAAAAATTTCTCCTCCCACTTGAATAACAATATTTTTAATATTATCTTCTACTTCTTGACGCTTTGAAATTGATGAACGAAAAAATAATTCAATCTGAACCTTTACCTTTTCCAGCGATGCATCTTGCAATTCTTCTTTCCATATTTCTGTTAGTCCCGTATCCTCTAACCTTTCCTGAATTCCCCATTTATGCACATCATACAATGTTCTGAACAATTGCTTGAAACCAGTCATTCCTCTAGGAAACTTAAAATTTTCATCAGTTTGATAATGCTTCCACAACGATATGATTTCACTCAATGCCACTTGATTCGTCATGATACAAAATAATTTTGTCGTTAGTTTTTTTGAATCATCACGAACTGACTGACTATTCATAACATAAAAATCATCAGAATTATCCAAATTAGAATCCGATAACTCCATTAACCATTCAACGGTCGGGTAGGTCTCTTTTAATTTATCAACCGCTTTGTAAAAATCATGTGGATCTCCTACTGTCTCAAATACTAATGTATATTCTGGATCAACGCCTGTAGCATAATTAGTAAAATATATACTTCCACTATTCATTGTATTCTGTAGCACGTTAAACTGAGGTGTTAGTCTTGATACCTGTCGTGAATGTGATGGAAAATAATATTTGGGTGCACCACCATATCTTCTTTCCTTATCAGCAACCGTTGGAGCTGCAAACAACACTAATGGTCTTTCTGGCATTACTTATCCCTCCTTATTTTTCTTCCGTCTGATATCCACAAAGGCGAAGTTGCGTATTGGTAATATTTTTTGTTTTAACACTTGGTCCATTCAAAATATATTGACGAAAAACAGAGAATGCAAACTCCTCCGCCTCCGCATAGCTTTTTCCATATAATTTTTTTGCCAAGGTACTTGGTGCAAGTCCAAAGGAAAAGTTCATACGTTTTTCAAATAACACAAACCACTTTTCTAGATTGGCTCGTGTCGGTTTTGGTAATTCCAATTTCATTTGGAACCTTCTCCAAACAGCTTGGTCTAATAAAGCATCATGATTAGTTGCTGCTATTGCAACAACATAACTTGGCAATGAATCGATTTGTAAAAGAAGCGAGCTAACGACTCTTTTTATTTCACCTGTCTCATGTTGATCTCCTCGTTCTTTTCCAATTGTATCAAACTCATCAAAAAACAACACACATTGCCTCGTACTAGCATATTCAAATAGTTTTGAAAGCCTTGAGGCTGTTTCCCCCAAATATGCTCCAATAATTGTATCATATCTTACCGTAATAAGTGGCACCATAAGAGCTTCCGCAATTGCCTCCGCTAAGGATGTCTTGCCATTTCCTGGTGGACCTATAAGCAAAATTTTATTTCTTGGTTCCAACCCATAAGATCTAAGCAAATCTGCTCTTATCTGTTCTTCAATAATTGCTCTACATGTTTCAACAACATTATCCGGAAGTAATAATTGCTCTAATCTTTTTTCTGGCATTTTTTCTTCAAACAAATGCTTTGGAATACTATTAATACTATTTATAGTATGCATACTCGGATTTCTCGACGTATAAGTTGTCTGTTCTGGGTTTTCCTTTAGAAGCTGCTCTATTTTATTCGCTAATATCTCATGTTGTTTTGTTCGTTCTTCGGCACAAATTGCCTGCGTTGCTCTCCGGAAAGTCATATCATCTTTTCGCAATCCTGCCTTAATTAATTCACATAGTAAATCTGCTCTGGCCATTTTACATCCTCCAATCGAGTTTTATAAATAAACAAGAAAATCGTCATAGCTTTTTCAATTCATTAACATCAATAAAATTGCTTTCACAAAATTCATAGAAAGAATTTTTAGCTAGTTGACTCGGTTCATTTCTTGAATTTTCCCACCTATTAATGGTAGCAAAACTTACACCCAAAGCATTCGCTAATTTTTTCTGACTCATTTCTAATTGTGTTCTTACATTTTTAACCTGGTTCGCAAACATACACTCCTCCTATTATTATACTACATAATATATAACATTTGTTATATTTAAGTCAATAGAAGTGGACATATTTGCTTGTTTTTTGTCCCAAACCATCATTTTCTCGTTATACAAAAATATTTTTCATAAAAATAGAAAAAGAGACTATCGTTATGTGACAGTCTCCTTCACCGTTATTACCTATAAATTAGTTCATTACACACAATCTCTTCTGCAGCATTCCGGATATTATTTTCCGCCCTGACCCATTCCATCTGATCACGAGCTTTCAATTCTTCCGTAACACCTTGCTTCTCCATCATCTGACGCACCAGAATACCCATCCTCTCCTGCGCTTCATCGTCGACAAGATTCAGATGTTCTGTCAATCTGTCTTCCAACATATACAGAGAATACATTGCCGGACGATGCTCTTTCAGATACGTTTTCCGCATTATTCCATATTTCCCATAATGCGGTTCTTCATCTGTACTGACAAGATTCGGATAGTAAATTCCGTCTGCTCCCAGTGTGTAGGTTCCACCCATTTTTTCAAATGTGCTTTTCATGTGTTATTCCTCCTTGAAATCAGCGATATCCTTAAATCATCGCAAAATATTTCAGGGCAGCCTTGATAGCATCTTCTTTCTCTTTCGGACACTGTGGCACTTTTGGATTTTCTGTCTTTGGCAGATTATAGTTCTCTCCTACTTCAATTCCACATTTCCTTTTGATTTGAGAAATATATAAATTTGAAACCTTCAAGCCAAATTCTTTCAGCACATAATCTTTGATTTCCTGATAGGTCGCTTTCGTCTCTGCACTGGTTGCATCCAGCTCATCTAAGTCTAAGTCGATCTCTATCGTGTCATCTGGTTTTTGTTGGGACAAAAGAACAACCGTCTCCACATGTGTTGTCACTAACATAGGAACACACATCTTTTACCTCGTCTGCGATATGGGAACACAATTCTTTTGCCTTATCCCCTACGCTCTTTGTCTTGTCAAAACGCTGTTTTGCGTTTCCAACCTCGTTTCTAAATCCTGTTTTATATATAAAAGTAATTTTATAGGGATCTTTGTTTCCATCTTCATCATAGCCACCGACTATGACTTTTTCAATAATACTTTCAAAAATACCTCTGTCAAACTCTTGAAGCACTTCATTTTGTGATAATGCTTTCTTAAAATCCTCCACTCGTCGTTTCAGAGATACCTCATCTTCCATTTGTTGTTCCAGCATTTCTATATTCGCTCTTATGTCGGATAACTTTCTCTCATATCCAACATCTGTTTCTTCGTATATATCCTGTGAAACAATTCCTTCTAAGTATTTCTCCAAAAGTGCCTTCCGCTTCGTTTGAAGATTATCTGCACTTTTCTGATATTTCATAAGTTTATCTCTTGCAGTATCCTCACTCAAAGTTTTTTCAACTCTTGTAATAAATTCTTCTAATACATCTTTATTATCAGAACAAAGCATTTTATAGGATTCAATAAAAGCTTCTTCTATTACCTGTTCTGGTATTCCTTTACTATCCGGACAATATCTTTTGCCACTTTTCGTTGACTTTACACATTGCCATATTGTTTTCTTGTATTTTGAACTGCTATGCCATCTTCGTCTGGAAAGACTTGCTCCGCAGAAACCACATTCCAACATACAGCTAAATGCATACTGTCTGCTATATTTTTCTCGTTTCCCCGGTGTAGGGGATTTTCTTCCACCATTTCTGCGTTCTCTGATTTCCTGTGCTCTAGCAAAGGTTTCTTCTGAAACAATCGGCTCATGGTGATCTTTGATATAAAATCTATCTTCTTCTCCAAGATTTTCTAATCTTCTCTTTGAAATAGGATCGACCGTAAATGTCTTTCCCAGCAAAATATCGCCTTTGTATTTCTCATTGTTGATAATTCCCATTACGCTCGATGATGTCCAATCATTTCCCTTTATGGTCGTTATCCCCTGCTCGTTCAATTCTCTCGCAATCATGGTACTGCCTGCACCAGCAACATACCTATCAAAGATATATCTTACTACCTCAGCACCCTCTTCATTGATTGAAAGGGATTTTGTTTCAACATCATAATCATAACCTAGACAACCTTGAAATCCGACTAACTCCCCACGTTTCATTTTCATCTTCAAACCCTTTTTCACATAAGCCGAAGTATTCTCAACTTCCTGCTGTGCAACAGAGCTTAATATAGTCATAAGGAATTCGCCATCTTTCATGGTGTTTATCTTTTCTACTTCAAAATAAACTGCAATGCCTCTTTCCTTTAACATTCTGACATATTTTAATGTGTCCAATGTATTTCTGGCGAAACGTGGAAGACTTTTTGCAATAACCATATCAATCTTACCATCCATACAGTCTTGTATCAACCGTTGAAAATCTTCTCTTTTATCCACCTTTGTTCCTGTAATAGCTTTATCTGCATACACACCTGCAAATACCCATTGCTTATTATTCTGAATAAAATCAGTATAGTATTTAACCATTGAATTATAACTCTTTATCTGATCCTCATCATCTGTGCTTACACGACAATATGCAGCTACTCTCAGGCGGTCAACCTTCCTTACTTTGGAAGATTCGTCAAATGGATTATTGGCTTTAATAACTTCTACTTCCATATTTCCTCCTTTTGTGTTCCCACCGTAGTGTGCATAATTATTATATTGCAATACAGGCAGTAAGTCAAGTCGTAATATTGGATACCACACCATAATCTCTCATCAAGCGTTTCTTTATTTTTTCATATTCAAAATCATTGATTAGCTTCATACTCAACAGTTGCCTTAACATAGACAATTGCATACTGTATCTCAGCAACTTTTTCTTTTCTATAATATCCACCTCCAAATTCTATAGGCAGCACTTTATCTGCCCATGATAAACAGGAACCCATGCTCCTATCTCTCATCAGCAGATAACAAAAAATCCATACAGGTGACAGGTCATTACTCTGCCCACATCGGTATCGCACCGTCATCCAAATTGACCAGATTTCTCCGGAAGTATCATTATCAAAAATATGTATCTTTGCCCCGTGCAACTGCTGCACATTTTGCCAGACATCCCTCGCTACTTACCTTAACTTCAATACCAGATTTCAGTATTCCTTCGTATGAACCTTCTCTTATAAAAGAAAGCAGGTATCTCTTGGCGTGTCCGCATAGTGGCTCCACATATTCCACACGTCCTGTACGCATTTTTATATGAAATTGTCAAGGTACATTCTCAGGCTCCTGCCTGCATTTTGGATAAAATCAACTCTGGACTTATCAGCCCAAAAAGCACATAAGCACACTCCCGTCTGCTATGAACGGTGTTGTAAAAATTATGTGCTTTAGCGGAATGACAAGATTAGAGTTCCAGCTTATCCGGTCCATACTTGCAGATAATCTGAAATAAAACCTTCTTATGTATCCCCTCTGCCAGTTCATACATTTCCTGTAAAACTTTCAGCTCAAGAGTAGTCAGCGTATTCATGAATGGCTTATAATTCTCTCCCACAAAAATCCCACCATCGCCTCCCTGTTTTGTATAAATTGGAAAACCAAGAGATAAAGCCTGAATATCATTTTGTATTGTGCGAACCGTAACATGAAATTCGTCTGCCAGTTCTTTCGCCGTAATGCGGCGTCTAACAAGCAGAATATTTATGATTTCAGCTCTTCGATCTGCTGTATTCATGCTTTACCTCCTTTCTACTACAATATATTTATGGTTAATATCCCTTACAGCCAGTAAGGAATTATCCATCTTGTTGCTTAAGCT